>Ga0209169_10002689_pt1 | contig 10618 bp, 9 predicted proteins | sample HubBroMetageWRM4_FD_188346 | JGI IMG/M metagenome (GOLD analysis project Ga0209169, IMG submission 188346) | Warmed soil microbial communities from the Hubbard Brook experimental Forest, New Hampshire - Hubbard Brook CCASE Soil Metagenome WRM 4... | ecosystem: Environmental > Terrestrial > Soil...
TCGATAGAAATGCCAAGGGTGAGCATCGAGCCATATCCAAGCCGTTGTGCCCGGGTGTATCGATGACAGGTAGCTTTGCTTGTAGTTGGCAACCACCCGCCAAGCAGTCGCTGCGATGATGCCTATCAACGGCTGATCAGCGTCCGCTGTATCACCAACCTGTACATTCAGATTGCTGATCGTCCCATCCACCGGCGCGAATATCTTTGTCTTTGCCAGACGCCATTCGGCGCTCGCCAGCTCAGCTTGCGCTTGTCCCATTGCCGCTTGTTGCGCGCCGAGCAGCGATTGCGCCCGGTCGATGGTTGCGCGCTCGGCCGCCACCCTGGCTTGTGAGCTGCGCGATGTCGCCAGCGCCTCGTCTTCTTCATCACGGGAGAAGGCGCCCGATGGACCCAACGCAGCCATCCGCCTTTCCAAGTCCTGCGCATCGGTGGATTGGGCGGTTGCGGAGTCGAACTGATCGTGAGCCGCCGCTCGCGATGCGCGCCCCGCTTGCGCGACGGCACCGGCCTGCTGGAGTTTTGCCTGGCTCGCATTCACTGCCAACTGAAAAGGCTCAGGATCGATTTCAACCAGCAGATCGCCGCGATGGACGACTTGGTTATCTGTGACGGCCACGGTCACGATGCGTCCGGTCACCTGCGGCGCCAAGGCGATGAGATCTGAACGGACATAGGCATCGTCCGTATAGGCCACGAACCGCGTCAAAACCTGCCACGCCACGAACAGCAACAACACCACCAAGACGCCGAGACCGAATCGCCGCATTCCGGCTCTCCGCTCGCTGATGAGCATCGGTACCTCGGGCGCCACCGTGGGGGTGACGGATGACATAAAGATCTCCTCCCTGATCTCCAGCACCTCGAGATTACCCCTGATTGAGAGTCAAGAAAATGCTTGCGATGCTGCTGGCGACTTGCTCGTACCCCAGGGTCAGTCGTACCAGGATGGCGATTTACGCACCGTGCGAAAGAATTCCATGCTGTGGCCGATCCACAGCTGCGCTCCAGTTCGCCGCAACAGTTCCTCGACTTTCTGACGTGACTCGACTGTGCCGGTGGTTTTTTCCTCGTCCGGCATGCGCTTCAGGTCGCGCTCTTCCGCATAGTGGTAGAGGTCGCCTGAAAGCACGACGGGTCCCGTGTTCTTCAGGCGTACCAGCAAAGAGCAATGCCCCTCCGTATGTCCCGGCGTTGCGAGCACGACTACAGTGCCGTCCCCGAAGACGTCATGGTCGCCGCCGAGCAGCACCGTCTTGCTCTTCTCCAACGCCGAATACTGGCTGAACCAGGGATAGGCGCGCGCCGCGGGGCCAAACATCTGGTCATGATCACCCTTGTAGACAAGCCACGTCGAGCCGGCGAAGTCATCGGCATTGCCGATATGGTCCCAGTGGTAATGCGACAGCACCAGGTAGTCGATCTTGGAAGGCGTGACGCCGATGTCGGCCAGCTGCCCGCGCAGCGTGTTGAATTTGATCTGGGCATAGCCGTCGGTTACGTTCTCGTACAGTGGTCTGCCGACCAACCGGTCATTCAGGCCCGTGTCATAGATCAGCATGCCTTTCGGATGCACCACGAGGTAACAAGTCACCCCCATATTGCTGTCCTTGACCTCATCGCGCTTCAGGTTGTAATCCTCGGGCTTGTTGTAGACCAGGGTGCCACAGTCGAATACATATAGACGCGGACTGGTTACTTTGGGCGGGGGCGCGAGGTCCGACGCCCTCGTGGGCGAGAAGAGTGCCGAAGCGCCGAGCAGGGCAACGGCAAGCAGGCGGACAGTCATGTATATCCCAAGGCGCATAGAGATCTCCCCCGTCGCAAATTCGCCGCACATTGTATATGCGTGGCAGTCGAGTGCGGCCTGGCAAGTAACCTTGCGACGGCAATTCCGATAAACTCTTCCCATGCACAAGGAGCAACCGGTGACGCGCGCCATCGAGGGGCAGATGCCCGCGGCGGCGCCGGGTACCGCGCGCAAGGTGGCGCTGATTGCCCACTGCCTCTTGAATCAGAACGCCAAAGTCTGCGAGGGCGCCCGCTATCGGGGCATCGTCAGTCCGGTCGTGGAGGCGCTGCGCAGCCGGGGGTATCTGCTGCTGCAACTGCCCTGCCCTGAACTTGCGTTCGCCGGTGTGCGACGTTGGTGGGCCGTCTATGAGCAATATGACACGCCGGCGTATCGAGCTCACTGCCGGCGGCTCGCACAGGGCATCGCGCCGCTGATCGAGCAGCATCTGCGCCGCGGCGCCGAGGTGATTCTGATCGGGCTCGACGGCAGCCCATCGACCGGCGTGCGCTTTACGTCGAGCAAGCCCGACTGGGGTGGCCGGCCCAACAGGCCCGACGACGACTGGGAAATCGTGGCGCGCCCGGGCGTGTGGATCGAGGAGTTGGAGGCAGAACTCAAGCGCCGTGGCCTTCCGCCTCTACCCGCCACGGGCTGGGCACTGGACATGGGCCGCTTCGATGAGGCCGGCTCCCGCCGCGACCTGGAAGAATTCCTCGAGAGTCGCGAGGTCGCCGCAGGCGAGCATGGCGACGATTCTGCGCCGTGACCTGCGATGCACGCGGCTGGCATATGGCGCTGGTGCCCGACGCATTGGTCAATCCGCCGGATCCCGCCCGCGCGGCGCTGCCCGACGTGCTGGGCATCCTTGCGACCGGCGGCTATGGGGTCCTGCAACTCCCCCCACCCGGTGACCATGGCGTGCTGCTCGCCGTGATCGCCGATCAAGTCGCGGAATATGCGCACCATGGTTATGCGGTCGTGGCCGTCGGCGTGCGCGGAAAACCTGGCGGCGACCTCCACTGGCGCCGGCTGGCTCCGCTGCTGCGGCACCGGGGCATCGCGCTGCCGCCCCGCTATCTGATCCGGCCGGACGGCGACGCCGCGGCCGAGGCAGAGCGGTTCGCCCTCTTCCTGTCCGGCTACGATCTGCCGGTCGAAGAGCAGCGCCGCTGGCGCGTGTAACGTCACGGAATAAACACATGGACACCATCCGGTTCGGCCAGACAGACCTCGAGGTTTCGCAGCTTTGCCTGGGCACCATGTCGATGGGCAACTCCGCCTGGAAGGGTTGGGTGCTGGATGAGGGCGATTCGATTCCCATCCTGCGGCGCGCTCTCGACTTGGGCATCACCTTCTTCGACATGGCCGACTGGTACTCCATCGGCCGCAACGAGGAGGTCGTCGGCCGGAACCTCTTGAAGATGAGCGCACGCGAGCATCTGGTGCTCGCGACCAAGGTCTTCTATCCGATGAGCGATGACCCGAGTGATCGTGGCTTGTCGCGCGCGCACATCGCTGCCTCGATCGACAGGTCACTCGCGCGAATGGGCACCGACTATGTCGATCTGTATGTGATTCATGCCTTTGATGAGGCAACGCCCGTCGAGGAAACGATGGAGGCGCTCAACGACACGGTGCGTGCCGGCAAGGTGCGCTACCTCGGTGCCTCCACCATGTATGCGTGGCAGTTCGCGAAGCTGAACCACGCGGCGGTGCTGCACGGCTGGACGCCCTTCGTCAACATGCAGTGCCAGTACAACCTGCTTTACCGCGAGGAAGAGCGGGAGATGTTCCCGTACTGCCGCGACCAGGGGATCGCCGTCACGACTTTCAGTCCCCTCGCGCGCGGCTTCCTCGCGCGCGCCGAGCAGACAGCGCGCACCGCCCACGACCTCTACCAGGAATTCTACGGCGATGACATCGATCGGGAGATCGCGCGGCGCGTGCGGGAGATCGCCGCGCGCCGCGGCGTGAGCCCGGCCGAGGTCGCGATGGCCTGGGTCGCGGGCAACCCCAACCGCAACGTGCCCATCGTGGGGGCTGCGCGGACGGCGCACCTCGACGTCGCCGTCGAGGCACTGGCGCTGCGACTCGATGCCGGCGAGCGGGCCTTCCTCGAATCGCCCTACCGGCCTCGCGACGAAATCAACGATCAGAACCCGGTGCGGCGTCCGCGGGCGCTCCATCTGGACTGAGGCGCGCGCAGCGCACCGCTCAGGGCGCGAGCCACGGGCTGTCCTGTCGGACTTCGATCAAGGTCGGCCGATCCGCGGTGAGCGCATCGCGCACCGCTTCGGCCAGATGGTCGGCACTCGTGGCGCGAGTGGCATGACAGCCGACGCTTTCCGCCAATCGCAGGAAATCCGGGCTCTTGGGCTCGAGGCCGATGCGCGGAATCTGCCGACGGTCCATCTGGTCCACGATCTCCTTCAGGGCGTCGTTGTTCCACACGACGACGGGAAGCGCGAGGCGCTCTTCCGCCGCCGTCGCGAGCTCATTGACCGTGAACATGATGCCGCCGTCACCGGCGACGGCAATCACGGGCCGGTGCGGCGCGCCGATCTTGGCGCCGATGGCCATGGGCAAGGCGACACCCAGGCCGCAGTACGTGCCGGAATAGTACCAGCAGCGCTCCTCTTCCATCGGCATGGCAAAAGTGCCGGAGTACACGATCTGCGTGGCATCTCCCATCACGATGGCGTCCGCAGGAAGCGCTGAACGGAGTATTTTCCAGACGCGCGCGTGAAGCTTTTCCAGATCTGTCATTTTCGCGGCATTACGCGCGAGGATATCCCGCACGCGGACCTCGCCTTGCGAGCGCCGCGCCGTCGGCTGGCGCCTTGCGAGGGCGGACGACAGGGCGAGCATCGCGGCACGGGCGTCGGCCTGAATGGGCACCGCTGCGGAATACATCGAGGTGAGCTCCGTGGGATCGATGTCGATCCGAACGAGGGTGCCCGATATCTCGAGCTTGGGCAGGAAGTGATCGCCCTGCCCGACCTCCGAGCCCACCAGCAGTACCACGTCGGCTTCGGCCAGTGCCTGCTGGCTCGCTTCCTGCAGAATCGAGCAGCCCAAGGACAACGGGTGAGATTCGGGCAGGATCCCCTTTCCGGCATTGGTGGAAAGGACGCAAGCGCCGAGACGTTCGGCGATATCGCCAAGTGGCTTGCGCGTGCCGACCGCGCCGCCACCCACGAGAATCAGGGGGCGTTCTGCCCGGGCGAGGCAATCGGCGGCCTCCTCGATCGCCGCCGGATCGGGCATCGGCAAGGACGGCGCACGGCGGGTCTGCCACTCGCCCTCGACGCTGAGCGGCAGGATGTCCCGAGGAAGCGATAAATGCACCGGACGAGGCCTGCTGCCGCGAAACAGCGCATAGGCTCGAGCAATCAATTCGGGCAGCTCTTCCGGATAGCGGATCATGGCGCTGAACGCCGTGAAGCCTGCGGTTACCGCGGCCTGATCGTTGAGCTCATGGACCGCTCCCCAGCCTTTCCCCTGCGTGAGCGTGGCGCACGCGCCGGACAGCACGAGCAGGGGTTGCGAATCACAGTAAGCCTGGGCGATGCCGGTCGCCGCGTTGGTGACGCCGGGACCTGCGATGATCGTGCAAACGCCGGGTTTGCCCGTCGCGCGCGCATAGCCGTCCGCCATGAGGCTCGCGCCCTGCTCATTGCGACACTGCACGTGGCGGATCCCCGCAAGCGCAATGCCCCGATACAGCTCGACGGTCATCGTTCCGGCCATGCCGAATACGGTGTCCACCTCATAAGCCGAGAGCAGTTTCATCACGGCCTCACCGCATGTCATCGCTTTCAAGCACTCCCCCTTTAAGTCCAGACGCTCACTGCCGACGAGCCGCGCAAAGTGCTAAGCTGAATATCAGGGAAATCATCATCGGCGCAACAACATCAATGCATCAGCCGTTCGACCGAATTGGATGCTAACAGCAAGCGGGCGTGTCCCGCGATCCGAAGCACCGTCGGCCGTCGAGCGCTGGTATGTCCTCATCGTGATGTGCCTGGTCTACGCGATCAATATCGCGGCCCGGTATGTGGTAACGACGGTGTTCGAGCCGCTCCGCCTCGAACTCCACCTGACGGATACGGGCGCGGCGTTCCTCACCGGCGTTCCACTCGGCTTGTTCTATGTGGTCTTTGGGATTCCCATCGCCTGGCTTGCCGACCGTTCGAATCGGCGCAATATCGTGGCCGCTGCACTCATCATCTGGTCCGGATTCACCGTGTTTTGCGGCCTGGCCCAGAATTACTTGTCCTTCCTGGTTGGACGCGTGGGTGTCGGCGTGGGGGAATCGGGCGGCACGCCGCCCTCGAACTCGATCGTATCGGATTGCTTTCCGCCGGAACGGCGCCCGATGGCGCTGACGGTGCTGACGCTGGGCGCACCCATCGGTGCTTGGATGGGCGCGGACCTGGCCGGTGCTGTCGCCCAGGCGTTCGGGTGGCGCGCGGCCTTCTTCGCGCTCGGGGCGCCGGGATTACTCTTGGGCACGCTGGTCTTCTTGACGGTGCGGGAACCGAAGCGAGGACGGCTGGATGCCATCGGCGGTGAAGGCACGCCTTCCTTGTCGCATTCCCTTAAGTTTCTGTGGCGCCAGCGGGCCGCGTTCCATGTGATCATGGCGAGCGGTGTGTGTTCCCTCTGGGGATGGGGTCTGGTGTGGTGGACACCGGCGTTTCTGATGCGCACGTACAATCTGAATGTCGGCCAAGCGGGCGCTGTCACGGGACACGTTCACTTGGTGGGCGGCATTTTGGCGACGGCCGGTACGGCTTGGCTGATGGGACGGCCTTACATGGTCAGTCCGCGCCGCGTCCTGTGGACGCTGGCGACGATCATCGGATTGGCGACGATTCCGTCCTTCTTGGCCTACTGGACGCATACGTTGTGGGTGGCGAAGCTCATGTTCTGGATCTATATTCCCGCCATCTATTTCTTCATCGGACCCTGCATGGCTCTCGTGCTGAACCTCGCGCCGAGCAACATGCGCTCCATATTCACCGCATGGTCCGTCCTCGTCGGCAACGTATTCAATCTGATCGTCGCGGTCCAGGTGGTCGGCCTGCTGAGCGACCACTTCGCCGCCGGCCGTGGGGCCGATGCCGCATCGTTGCGTCTCGCGTTGCTGTTGCTTGCACCGACGGGATTCTGGGCGGTTTGGCATTTCGTATTGGCCGAAAGAACCGTCGTCGCGGACCAGACACGCGCCGTCGGCTACGCAACCGCATGAAGGCCCATCGATTGGGCCGGAGAACCTGGGGAGATTTTCGGTGAAGATCCATTGGCTTGGCATGGTCCTTGTGGGAGCCGTCGCGTCGAGCGCTCACGCCGGCGGGATTCAGATTCTGAACGCCGACGCGCACTTTGCCGAGGGGCCCGTCTGGTATCAGGGCAAGCTCTATTACGTCGAGTACGACCGCAATTCGGTGACCACCTGGGACGGTGCGAAGAATACGATTTTCTGGTCGCAAAAAGGATGCGGGCCGTCCGCAGTGATTGCAACGGCGCGGGGCGAGTTTCTCACCACCTGCTACGACAGCAACAGCATCGGCCACATCTCCGCCGATGGGCGAACGCTCCCCCCCTATACGCAGGACAAAGACGGCAACAAGCTCGTGGGTCCGAACGATTTTGCCCCCGACGGCCACGGCGGGATTTACTTCACCGCGTCGGGACATCCGGGCAAGGCGATCGACGGCAAGGTCTTCTACCTCGCGGCGGACGGGAGCATCGAACAAAAAGCGGAGAACGTGGAGAGCGCCAACGGTGTGGCGGTATCGAAGGACGGTAAGATTCTCTATGTCATCGAGACCGACGGGCACCGGTTGATCGAGTTCAACATCGGACCGGGAGCATCGCTCTCCGATCGACGCCTGTTTTTGAACATGGACGATCTGACCCATAACGTCGGTCATATCTATCCGGACGGCGTCAAGATCGACTCGCGAGGTGCGATCTATATCGGCCAGAATCCCCGCGATATCCACGCGCCGCTCGCCGGAATCATCTTCGTCGTGAATGCCGAGGGCAAATTGCTGCGCGAGCTTACGCTGCCCTCCCCCGGCGTGCCGAATCTCGCGTTCAGTCCCGACGAGAAGACCGTCTACGTCACGGCGCTCGATGAGCTCGACAAGTCGCCCTACCGCGGCAAAGTCTACTCGGTGCCGAACAATTAAGCAGGCTAGCGCCGCATGACCAGCTTACTCGCCGGAAAAACGGCCGTCGTAACCGGAGCGAGCTCCGGGATCGGGCGCGCGATCGCAGTAAGCTTCGCGAGCGAAGGTGCGAGTGTCGTCATTGCGGATATTGATACCCAGCCGATCGAAGGCGGTGATGCGACGGCGGACATCATCCATAGAGCGGGCGGCACGGCGGTATTCGAGAAGACCGATGTGGCTCGCTGGGAGGATATTGACGCCTTGATCGCGAACACGGTCGCCCGCTACGGGCGGCTCGATGTCCTGGTGAATAATGCGGCCACGTATTCCGGCACGGCCCTCGCCGATACCAGCGCCGAGGAGTGGCAGCAGGTCATGGCCGTCAACCTGACCGGGATGTTCTATGGCTGCAAACGCGCGATTCGACAGATGCTCACGCAAGAGCCGCAAAACGAAGTACGCGGGCGCTTGATCAATTTGGGGTCGCAACACGGCATCATATCGACACGGGGTGATTCGCCCTATGGGGTAAGCAAGGCCGGAGCGATCTACCTGACCAAGCAAATCGCGGTCGAGTACGCGCAAAATCTCATCGTGTGCAATTGCATATCGCCCGGCAAGATCGTGACGGGCAAGCCCGGCTTGGCGACGGATCCGGCGCTGCTCGACTACGCGCGTCGGCGTACGCCCTGGCCGCGATTCGGGCGGCCCCAGGACATCGCCAATGCCGCCGTCTTTCTCGCGAGTGATCGAGCGACTTTCATGACCGGCTCGAATCTCGTGGTGGACGGCGGATGGTTGGCGGGCTGACGCTCGTGCAGCCCGATCTGGAGCTCGCAGCCTCGCTGTTCGATGCCTTGAGTCGCGCGACCCGGCCGGGCCGCGGCATCGTGAGGGATAGCTATGGATCGGGCGAGCAGACCGCGCATGACATCATGCGCTCGGCGGCCTCGCGCCTCGACCTCGAGATCTCGATCGACGCCATCGGCAACCTCATGATGACGCACCCCGGACGCGACCGCAGCGCCGCCCGCGTGATCATCGGCTCGCACCTCGACAGCGTGCCTCAGGGGGGTAACTACGACGGTGCGGCGGGCGTGGTGGCCGGCTTGTGCGCGTTGTCCGCGCTGAAGACGGCGGGCATCGAACCCGCTTACGATCTCACGGTTATGGGCATTCGCGCCGAGGAGTCCGCCTGGTTCGACGTCCCCTATATCGGCAGCGCCGGCGCCTTCGGGCTCCTTGACCCCGCCTCCCTATCGATCAAACGCTCGGACATCGGGCGCACGCTCGAGTCCGCGCTGCTCGAGCGCGGCTTCGATCCGGAAGCGATTCGCAACCGGCGGCGCCTCATCGAGCCCTCCCGGATCCGCGCGTTTCTGGAGGTCCACATCGAGCAGGGTCCGACGCTGGTGGCCAGGGGACTACCCGCCGCGGTGGTGACCGGGATCCGCGGCTGCAAGCGCTTTCGCAACGCGCGCTGCCTCGGCCAGTATGCCCACTCGGGCGCCGTCAACCGTCCGTATCGGCATGATGCGGTTGCCGCAACGGTGGCACTCTTGCACCATCTGGAGACGATTTGGGTCCAGCAGGAGGACGCGGGAGCGGATCTCGTGTTCACCGCGGGAGAGCTTTACACCGATCCCGGGATGCACGGACCCAGCAAAATAGCCGGCGAGACGCGCTTTGTCATCGACCTGCGCAGCGTCTCGGATGCCACGATGGACGCGGTAGCGGCTGAGGCGCGCCGCGCGGCAGCTCGCATCGGCGAGGCTTATCGGGTGAGCTTCGAGCTCGGCGCCACCAGCGATTCGCCCTCCGCCGTGATGGATGCGCGCCTGTGCGCGCGCTTGATGAGCCTGCTGGATCAACCTTTCGAGATGCCGAGCGGCGCGGGCCACGATGCGGCCGTGTTTGCCAAGATGGGCATCCCGACCGCCATGCTCTTCATGCGCAACGAGCACGGCAGCCATAATCCGGACGAAGCCCTGGCCCTGGAGGACTTCGAGGTCGCAACCCGCGCGCTAATGCGCCTGTTGCTGGATTTCCCGCTGTAGCCGAGACGTCATGAAATTATTGGTCACCGGGGGTAGCGGATTCGTCATGAGCGTGCTCGGTCGCCGTTGGCTGGACGCCGACCCGACCGCACGTTTGATCGTGCTCGACGCCGCGCCCCTCGATGCAGCGGCGGTGCGCTACTTCGCTCCCGTGGCCGAGCGGCTCGAAGTGGTGGTCGCGGACGTCACGCGGCCCGATACCTGGCGTGGGGCGCTCGAGGCCGATGACATCACGCATATCGTTCACGGCGCCACCATCACGCCCATATCACGCGGTACTGCGGCGGAAGCCAAGCGCGAGCCCGAAGCTGAGAATCCCGGCCGGATCATCGAAGTCAATACGATGGGTACCGTGGCGATTCTCGACTGGGCTCGCACCCTGTCACGGCTGCGAAGGATCATTTACGTCAGCTCCGGCGCCGTCTACAAGCATCATGGCCCGGATCATCCCGGTGAGCTGGCGGATGGCCTGCTCGGTGGCGTTGACGCCCCGGGCGGCGTTCTCTACGGCGTGGGCAGCGGGCCGGTCGCGGCCGTGGGTGAGCTGGCTGAGCTGGTGGCAGGTGATGCGGTCGTCGTTCA
>Ga0209169_10002690_pt1 | contig 10610 bp, 8 predicted proteins | sample HubBroMetageWRM4_FD_188346 | JGI IMG/M metagenome (GOLD analysis project Ga0209169, IMG submission 188346) | Warmed soil microbial communities from the Hubbard Brook experimental Forest, New Hampshire - Hubbard Brook CCASE Soil Metagenome WRM 4... | ecosystem: Environmental > Terrestrial > Soil...
GGAACAAAATTCTCGGATCGGACAAGAAGCGCTAAAAGCGCTCCCGCCATCAGCCCGTCCAAACGACAGAAGACATTGGTATAAACGTTTACGTGGTGCAGCAACAGGTAATAGCGCAGAGCCGGAGAGATACAGATCTCTGCGATCGCGACCCGGCGGAGCTGCGTCAAGGGGCAGAACCGAACCACCAGGGGCCAAACGAGATAAAACTGCTCCTCAATGGCGAGGGACCAGGTGACACCCAAAGGGCCCGCGGCATTGGTTGAAATCGGAAGCAGGAGATTCTGCAGGAACAAAGGAAAAGCCCACCAAGGCGATGAAGTTTGAACGACGGCTTGGAATTCCGAACGGCTTAGGAAGCGGACGATGACGAACATGAAGAAGAGCAACGAATAATAAAGAGGCCAGATCCGCAGACAACGCCTGACGTAGAAATTCTTGAAATAGCCAGTCGATCGATTTGTATCGACGAGAACGCCGGTAATCAAAAACCCGGAGAGTACGAAAAAAAGATCGACCCCCATCCATCCGTTGCTGAACAGTTGTTGCGAATGGAACACGGGATACTTCAGGCTAATGTTGTGCATCATCACGACGAGAATCGCCACGCCGCGAACCGCATCGAGTTGAGGAATTCGTCTCTGCATGCAATCAGCTACGCGAACGAGTTTCGCGCAGTAACGGCTAGGCAAACCCTGAACGACGCCCGCCTGCCGGCCGCCGGTAGGGCACGTCCGTACAATACCGTATTGACCGGAGTTTCCGTTCTGCGAGTTTTAGTGGGCCCACGCAGTGCTTCGAGCGCAGACTGAGAAGACGGTTGCATATAACTGGTACGTATTTCCACGTAGGCTACAACGTCCGAAATCTAAGGCATGATGGCTCAGCAACTTCGCCGCCGTCAGACCTTGACTGCCGTGGCACTCGGAATGCAGATGAAACGATACTAGGCTTACTAGTCTTGTGGTTAGGCGCGCGTGACATTGACGCTCGCATTGCCAGTATGGGCGGCGTTATTATTCATAGGTAAAGCCGAAGCCGACGCCGTGTTTTCAGTGTCGGTTCCGACTCTGGGTGCCAAGAGACGCCGGCGCCATGCACCGAATATGGGCATTAAAGGAGGGAATGATGAAACGAGTGGTCATAGCGGCGCTATTTCTGCTGGTATCCGCGCGGGTTGGTCGAGCTGATTCGGTCGTACAAATTACTGGCTCGTTTACGAGCAGCCAAGGCGAGTCGTTCTCAATGAGCTATCAGGTTGACTACACTACCTACCTGGCCATGCCAGGAACGCTAAACTTCACTTCAGCGGGGCCATTGGGGCAATTTTCGTCTCTGGGCGATCCTGGGCCGGAAGGTGCGGCGTGGAATAATCCTGCCGGTGACCTGATTGAAGTTCTATTGTTTTGCGATATGACCCCGTCAGGTTCCTGCGTTCCAGATATTGGCCCAAACGAGATCTTCGAGACAGACAGCAACGGCAATATCATTCCCCCTGCCACTCCAGGTAATTTCCTGCTTTTCCTTCCAGGTCAGGTTAACCCTAGCGAGATATACTCAACAGACGTACAAGTTCGCTTTGTGCCAGAGCCTGAGATTCTTCTCCTTTTAGCGTCCGGCCTAGCAGCCGTCGCGCTTCGGCGCCGCTTCGCTTCTTAAACGAGCTCGAGCGTCGCCTAGAGTGCCAGTTTATCCGCACTCGTGTCGCCCGGTTTCGCGCGCAGATTCTTGATTTACGCCCATCCGTGGTGCCTGGTCCGCGTCAGAAGCAATTCCGCCCGCATCGCATCTCTGTAATCACAGCCCTGGCTTGCGGTTAGTATCACGCCGCGTCGTCCGACTGTGGCTCTGTGGCTGGCCCTGGACCCCTCTTGATCGATTTTAAGGTACCGCCAGAGCAAGCGCGGCATCACGGACTCCCCAGACCTCGGGCCTATGGACGGGGCCGGAACGAGAGCCCTCGAACACAAGCGTCCAAAGGAAATCGTCCGCCGGGACCCGAGTCCGCTTAGCATCGTGAGCGTAACCAACGCGACAATCGAATCTCCGTTACCTTCAATGGATGAGGTTGACGTGTATGCGGAGGCGACGGAGCGCCCCGGATTCCACGTGATCGAAGTGAAGGTGAATGACCGAACGGAGATAAGACGGGGCATCTATCAAGCAATCAAATATTGGGCCGTTGCAACGGCGTGGAAGAACCTCAATCTTGGCACCAAGGAAAGCTGGGAACAGATTTGCCACAATGAGCAAGTGTTTTCAGTGGTTACGGTTGAAACTGCTCCTACGTCCCGACCTCTGCCACTTTAACCATCTTGTTTTTATAGGTTTAGCTCGCAGGCAAAAGCGGCAAGGCCGCTCGACTTTGGTACACAGATTGCGATTTGAACTGCAGTACCGCTCTCGGCGCACTTTGCCTGCGGCACATGGTATCGCGCGTTCAACTGCAAACAGAGGATTTAGGGAGGCTAGAATCACGGTGAAGCCGACGGTCTTACTCGTTACCACTGCTCGCTGGTTCCCCACGGCGCGCCTGGCAGTCGCGTTGGCAAGCGCGGGATTCACCGTGGACGCTGTCTGCCCTTCTCAGCATCCAATCACCAGGACCGATGCCGTACGCCGAATTTATAATTACGATGGCCTCGATGGCCTGTCATCTGTCGTCGAGGCGATTGCTGGCGCAAAGCCCGACGTGCTTGTTCCGGGCGATGATTTGGCTACCCAACATTTACATTTGCTGTACGACCAGGAACGTGGCAAGGGCGACTCAGGCGCCTCGCTTTGCGCCTTGATCGCGCGGTCGCTCGGCTCTCCTGAAAATTTCCCGGCACTCTATGCGCGCGCCAAATTTATGGAGCTGGCCCAGGAAGAGGGCATCCGCGTTCCCAAAACCGCAGTCGTTCGCGACAGCAGCGACTTAAAAAATTGGATCGATCAGAATGATTTTCCTGTCGTCCTGAAAGCCGACTTTTCTTCCGGCGGCGACGGCGTGCGTGTAGTGCGCAATCTGGAAGACGCCGAACGGGCCTTACGCGCTCTGCAAGCTCCGCCTCTTTTGGCACGGGCGATGAAGCATGCTTTCCTTGACCGCGACACGACCTTAGTGTGGCCCTCTCTACTGCGTCGCCGCTCTCTCGTGAACGCGCAGACGTTTGTCGCCGGCCACGAAGCAACCAGCGCCGTCGCCTGCTGGAAAGGCGAAGTCCTCGCCAGTCTCCATTTCGAAGTGCTCAATAAAGGCGTTTCAGCCGGACCGGCCACCGTCCTGCGCGCGATCGAACACCCTGAAATGTCTGCGGCTGCAGAGAAGATGGTTCGCCGCCTCAATCTTTCAGGCCTGCATGGATTTGATTTCATGCTTGAATCGCAAACCGGCAACGCCTATCTCATCGAAATCAATCCGCGCTCGACTCAAGTTGGACATCTTACGCTCGGCCTTGGCCGCGATATTCCCGCGGCGCTGTATTCGGCCGTTTCCGGCCAGCCGGTTCGCCCTGCTGCGAAGATCACGGACGACGACACCTTCGCGCTTTTTCCGCAGGAATGGATCCGCGATCCGGCAAGCGCGTTTCTGCAGTCGGCCTACCACGATGTGCCGTGGGACAAACCTGAATTGATTCACGCCTGCGTCCGCGCTCGCAAGAAACAGGACGCTTGGTATTCGCAACAAAATCGGCTGCAGGCTTTTTCAGTGGCGCGCCTACCACGGGCATGAGTGATCCATCACGAGGGCGCGCGGAGCGAGTGGAATTGCGAAACAAAGTAAATTCCGAATTCGGTAATGAACGCGCGGCTGCGTATCCGCGAGAATCTGGATTCTCAGCTCGGCCTTTGGAATCGGGTCCCCATGCTGTCGAATCGTCCTTCGCTTGGGCGGAGCCGCTGGGCAAACGCGGGGTCCACGCATCCGCTGCCAGCCACGCCACGAATCCCCGCAGCGATGGGAACGCAAGGACTTCGGAATTTTATCCCGCGCATGTGCTGCACCCCCGCGTGATTCACAGCCAAATCCACGAAAACGTGAAGAAGCCGCTGCGGGTTATGAAATTTGGCGGAACGTCGGTCGGTGATGCGTCCTGCATCCAAAGAGTCGTTGAAATCGTGCGCGCCGCTGTGCGCGAAAGCCACGTGGTAGTGGTAGTTTCCGCCATGAGCGGGGTGACCAATAAATTAGTCGAAGCCGCGAATCAAGCGGACGCCGGGAATCGCGAATCGGTCGCGGCGATTTTCGAGGAATTGCGTCAGCGCCATGAGACGGCCGCGAATGTCCTGATTTCTTCGCATGAAAAGCGCCAGACGATTGTCCAAACGATTCAAGCGCGCGTGCAAGAGGGCGCGCGTCTCTGCGAAGACGCCATCCAGCGGCGTGAAGTATCAGCCCAGGTGCGCGATGCGATTGCAGGCCTGGGCGAGCGCCTGTCGGCTCCCCTGGTTGCTGCCGCACTGGCGGAACGAGGCGTGCTCTGCGAAGCCATCGAAGCCACCGAACTCGTCGTCACCGATTCTCGTCACGGTGCCGCTGAGCCGTTCATGGATCTCACCCGCGAACGCTGTGAAGCGCGTTTGCGTCCGCTTTTGTTGCAAGGCCTCGTCGCCGTGGTGACGGGCTTTATCGGCGCTACTGTAGAAGGCGTGCCCACGACTCTTGGCCGCAACAGCTCGGATTTTTCGGGAACGATTATGGGCGCGGCTCTCGACGCAGATGAAGTCATTCTCTGGACCGACGTGGACGGTATTCTCACCGCGGATCCCCGGCTGGTCCCGGGCGCCAGCTCAATCCTGGAGATGTCTTATCGCGATGCGTCGGACCTTGCCGATTTGGGCGCCAAAGTTCTGCATCCGAAGACGATGCACGCTTTGATGCTGCAGGGCATTCCGCTTGCGATCCGCAATACCTTTGCTCCCGAGCGACCGGGAACCAAAATTACATCCGACGGCTCTTCGAGCGGCGCGGGAGTAAGGGCGCTCGCGAGCTCGAACGATGCCGCGTTAATCACAGTGCGCGCTGCGAAAGTTTCCGACACGCCGAATGTTCTGCGCCGCGCACTCGCCACTATTGCGGGCGTTCCAGTCGAACTTCGCTTGGCGCCGCAGTATTCCACCGCGCAGGACGAAATCTCTTTGGTCGTTCCGTCAGCGGCCGCCGCAACAACTCTGCACGCGCTGCGCAAAGAATTCACCTCGGATCTGGCGTGCGGAATCATCCGAGCCCTTGCTCTTGAATCGGATGTTGCGCTCGTCACCGTCATCGGCGAGAAGCTGTTCGGTGCGGGAGGACTCGTTGGCCGGGTGCTCCATGCGCTGGGCTGCGAGGACATCACCGTCCTCGCCAGGTCTCAGGGTACGTCGCGCTCCAGTTTCACTTTCGTCGTGGCGCAGCGCGATATGAAGGCAGCGCTCGTCGCCGCGCACCTCCAATTGCAACTCACCGCCTCAGCAGCAAGTGGGCGCTCTCTCTGACGAATCCCCAGACCACCTTCGGCGTCGCCAGAAGGATCGGTCGCCCAACTCCGAACATCAGCTCACGTTGTTTTGGGCGCTGACAACGAGCCGGCAACCATCGATAACGCATTCTTTATCAAAGAGATAGACAGCAAACGGAAGGCGCGATTCGCTTTCCGTTCCGCCTGCTTTTCTTAAGTCTTTGATATGACCGCCGCACTCAGATAGAATGCCGTTCCCATGGCCCAACCTGCCCCAGCGCGCGAACCGAGCATTCCCACTCCCTACCTGGATATTTACAAAGACGGCGAATACCTGAAGAAGAATCCCACCTGGCACGTGGAAGAGTCTCCGTTCAAAGCCAAGTACATTATGGAGATGCTGAGCCGAAATAACCTTTCGCCGAGAACAATCTGCGAAGCCGGCTGCGGCGCAGGTGAAGTCTTGCGGCAACTCCAGCTGCAAATGGGCGCGGACCGCGAATTCTGGGGATACGATATCTCGCCTCAGGCAATCGAGTTCAGCAAGCCTCGGGAAAATGATAAGTTGCACTTCAGGCTCGCCGATCTTGGCAAAGAACGATCAGTGAACTTCGATCTCCTTCTGGTTCTGGATGTCGTCGAACACCTGGAAGATTATTTTACTTTTCTCCGTGAAATTCGTCCGCGCGCCAAGCACAAGATTTTTCACTTTCCGCTCGATCTTTCCGTGCAAGCGGTGCTGCGCAAGCGCGGACTCATGACCAGGCGCGAAATGCACGCGCACCTGCATTATTTTACGAAGGATACCGCGCTTCAGACTCTGAAAGACACGGGATACCAAGTGCTGGATCACTTCTATCTGCCACGCTCCAATGAAATTGGCCCAACACTGCTGCAAAAAGCGTTTAGTATTCCGCGAGCGCTTTCCTTCGCAATCCATAAGGATTTGGCTGTGCGTGTCCTGGGCGGGTATTCCCTGATGATTCTTGCAAACTGATTGCGCCGGTTACGCCGCACATTCCGATCGTTTTCACACACGTGATTCCGTCCGCAGAAACCATCACAAATCCGCGCCATTGGCGACTGTCGTAACAGTAAGTGCAAGCTTGCGCACTTATTCCGCAAGAAGTTAGAAACGAGCGTGCGGGTCTAAAGCTAAACTGTAAACGTGGAACAAGCTAACATCGTGATCATTGGCGGTGGCGTCGTAGGTTGCGCCATCGCCCGCGCTCTCTCCAGCCGCTGGAGTGACATATTTGTCCTCGAAGCGCTCCCCAAAATCGGCATGGGCGCCAGCTCGCGCAATAGCGGCGTCATCCACTCCGGCCTGTACTATCCGCCGGGCTCCCTGAAAGCTCGCCATTGTTTGCGCGGCAATCAATTGACCTACGAATTCTGCGCCGCGCACGGCGTCCCGCATCGCCGCACCGGCAAACTGGTAATCGCGTCATCGCCCGCAGAGTCGGAAGAACTCGCCGCGCTCGAGAAAACCGGTGAAACCAATGGCGTCGAGAACATGCGCATCATCGATCGCGCCGCCATTCGCGTGCGTGAACCTCACGTCGAAGGATTCCAAGCCATCGACATTCCCTCCACTGGAATCGTCGGCAGCGAAGAACTCGTCAAGGCCTACGCGCGCATCGCCACGGATCAAGGTGCTCACATCGTGGTTCACGCGAAAGTCGAACGGCTAGAACCCTCGCGCGATGGAGTTCGCATCTTCAGCGCAGCTGGCGAGATCGAAACGCGGTGTTTGGTGAATAGCGCCGGACTGTTTGCCGACGAAGTCGCGAAAATGCTCGGCTCACCAATGGCCGGAAATCGCATTTATCCGGTGCGCGGGGAATATTGCGAACTGCAGCGCAGCAGGCAGGATTGGATTCGTGGCCTGGTTTATCCATTGCCTCACCCCGAAGGCGTGAGCCTCGGCGTGCATCTCACAAAGACAGTTTGGGGCAATGTTCTGGTGGGCCCGACGGCGCGTTATCTGGACGACAAAAACAATTACGAACGCGACCGCGAACCCATCGCAGAGTTTGCTCGAGGCGCCAAGCTGCTTCTGCCCGAACTCGAAGTCTCTGACCTCATGCCAGCCTATTCGGGCATCCGCGCGAAGTTAACTCCTCCCGGCAATGATGGAAAAAAACGCGTCGCGGATTTTATCATCCAGCGGGACCCGCAATTTCCCTGCGTCGTGCAACTGATCGGTATCGAATCTCCGGGCCTCACCTCAGCCCCGTCCATCGCCGAACAAGTCCGCGACCTGGCGACCGAAATTCTCGGCTGAACCATTCCAGTATCCACGAATCTTGTCGTCTGACCCCGCGGGACAAATTCCGAAGCTTAATTAGAGGGAACCGTTACGGAGACTTGGTTCGAATCAGCGCTCTGGATGTTGCTGGAGTTCACTGCCGTTACATAGTAATAGTAGACTTCGCCGTTGGAAACCGAGCCGTCCGAGTAAGACGGATTGGCCTCTGGCGTGGAATTCAGCTGCGTATACGGCCCACTGGGTTTCGTGCCGCGATACACAAAATATCCGGTCACAGTCGAGCTGCTGCGCTCCCAAGACAGCGCCACCGTGTGCTTCGCGGCAGGGGCAGCACCAGACCCGGACAGAGATATCTTCATCGGTGAGTTCGCCGCATTACTGGTGATCGTCAGCGTTCCGGTCACGCTGCCGGCCGCTTTGGGATCGAAATTCACCGTGTAAGTTTCCGATTGCGCTGGATCCAGGATCACACTCGCCGCCGAGCTCCCTAGAATGAATCCGGTCCCGCTGATGGCCACCTTGGAGATGCTGGCATTGGTGTTTCCCGTGCTCTTCACCGTCAGCTGGTTTGTCCCGGACGAACCCACCGTCACGTTCCCAAAAATCAAGCTCGTCGCGCTCGGCGTCAGTTGAATCGAAGCGGCCCCGGCGGTTCCACTGAAATCAATCATCGTCGGCGAGCCCACGGCAGTGCTCGTAACCGTGATCTTGCCCGCAACGCTGCCTGCTGCAGTTGGTTTGTATGCTGCAGTTAGTGTCGCACTCGTGCCCGGTGCCAATTTAGCGGGAAGCGTAATCCCTGAAATCGTAACGTTCGCAACGGATGGCGTGAGGCTGGAAATCGTCACCTGCGAAGTGCCTATGTTTTGCAAGCGAATCGTCTGCGTCGTGTCACTGCCGACCACTACGCTGCCGAAGCTGAAAGACGAGGGCGTCGCAGCCAGGGTCGAAGACGTTGCCGTCGCAGTGATGCCGATTACCATACTGGGATCGCTCGCATTGCTGGTGATCGACACGCTTCCCGCCAAAGTTGCTGCAGAAGTGGGCTTGTAGGTGACCGTCAAAGTCGTGGATTGCCCGCCGTTCAACGTCATCGGCGCCGTCATTCCCGAAACGCTGACTCCCGTCCCCGAAGACGCGACTTTCGCGATTGCAACCGCTGCGCTGCCGGTGTTTGCCAATTTAATTGTCTGCGTCTCTTCGCTGCCCACTGCAACACTTCCGAAAGCGATCGAACTAGGAGTAGCAGTGAGCTCTGCGGCGGTCGTGGTCGTGCCGGTTCCGCTGAGAGCAACCAGCGATGGCGAACCGTCGGCGTTGCTGGCGATCGTGATCTTTCCAGTGTCCGCGTTTGCGCCGGTTGGCTTGAAAACGGCAGAAATGGAAGCGCTCTGGCCCGCGCTGAGCGACATCGGCAGCTTCGGACCGGACGCACTGAACCCCGTACCTGTTACCGAAATCCCTGAAACCGTCAGCACTTCAGTTCCGTTGTTGGTCACCGTCACTGTCTTCGTCGCGCTCTGCCCCACCGCCAAATCTCCAAAACTCACGGTGCTAGGCGATATCTCAATCGAAGGACCTGTGGCGGCGGCGGCATTTGGACTCTTACCGGCGGCGCCGACGCAGCCGGATGTAACCAGAATCGCGAGCAGAGCTACGGCTGCGGCAATTCCGCGAAGGATGGATTCGGGAGCAAATCGCCGTGAGCGAATCGTGCCGCTCACGTGAGCTCCCTCGAGGATGGGGGCACGTGTAATCACCACGCGCATTGTCTATCGGGGCAGATTGCCGCAACTACTGGCCGGGGGTACACACTTGGGACAGGGGCATTACCCTGTACGGCAGGACAGTCTTAACTTGTAGCCCGGAGCGACCGGCGGTTTGGCCAACCGTTCGCTCCGAACCGTAGAACCTGAGCCTTACCACGCGCTCCGAATCCTCGCCCGCCACGCTGTTCCTAGGGAACTATGGCGGTCGCCTGATTCGAATCCACACTCTCTACGTTGCTCGAATTTACGGATGTGACCACGTAGTAGTAGGTCGTTCCGTCCGTGACCGTCGTATCCGTAAAGTCCACCGTCGTCACCAGCGAAGAATTCAGCTTCGTCGGGTAGGGCCCGTTTGACGTTGTTCCACGATACACGTTGTAGCCGCTCACCGGAGACGAGCTTGCCGCCCAGGACAGGGCCACCGAGCGCGGAGTGACCGCCACTCCCGTGCCCGAAAGTGCAATTGCGGCCGGCGAGTTCGTCGCGTTGCTCGTGATGCTCACACTTCCGCTCACTGCTCCCGCCGCTCCCGGCGCGAACTGAGCTGTCACCGTCACGGACTGATTCGGCGTCAGAGTTTCGTTCGCAGTCAAACCACTGGCGCTGAAACCTGTTCCCGACACGTTCACGCCTGAAATCGTTATGTTCGAGTTCCCGTTATTCGTCACGGTTGAGGTCATTGATCCCGTGCTTCCCACGTTCACGCTTCCGAAGCTCAGTGTCGAGCTGCTCAATCCCAGGAGGCGAGTCGCCGCGACTCCCGTTCCACTCAGAGAAATCGTAAGCGGCGAATTCGGCGCGTTGCTCACCAGCGAGATTGTTCCAGTGACGCTTCCTGCCGCACTCGGCGCAAAGACTGCGTTGAACGTCGTGGACTGGCCCGCCCCGAGGTTTACCGGTGCCGCGATCCCTGAGGTACTGAAGCCGGCCCCCGCAACCGTAACCGAAGAAATCGTTACTGTCGCGCTGCCGCCGTTCGTCAGCGTGAAGGTCTGGGAATTGCTCGTCCCCGTCGTCACGTTACCGAACGCCGTGCTGGTTGGCGTCGCCGCCAGTTGCGCCTGCGTGCCCGTCCCGCTCAAGCTGATCGTCGTCGGCGAGTTCGGTGCATTGCTGACAATCGAAATGCTGCCACTCGCGCTCCCG
>Ga0209169_10002692_pt1 | contig 10603 bp, 6 predicted proteins | sample HubBroMetageWRM4_FD_188346 | JGI IMG/M metagenome (GOLD analysis project Ga0209169, IMG submission 188346) | Warmed soil microbial communities from the Hubbard Brook experimental Forest, New Hampshire - Hubbard Brook CCASE Soil Metagenome WRM 4... | ecosystem: Environmental > Terrestrial > Soil...
GCACATCCTCTTCAGTCGTGCGGTAGGCCGCTTCGGTCACCTTGGTCACATATTCAAGCAACGCTCGTTCAGCGAGGCTCAGTCCTGCTTCGTCCAGGTTGCCTTTCGCAATCGCCTTTACTGTTTCTGTTTCTGCTCCCTGAACACGCAGGAAGTATGCATGCGAGTCCAGTCAATAAGGACAGCGGTTGAGCCACGATACCCAGCTTGCGATCGCTTCCTTTGTTTTGCGGTCGAGATGACCCTGGGAAAAATGGACGGTATCGCTGAACTGGATTACCTGGCGAAGAAAGTCGGGACGATGGCTGAAACATTTCAAGATGCCGGGCATTTTCTGGCGGCCGGATTTTTTGCGCCATTCGTCGTAGACGGCTGCGACCTCGCCGGTTGCGTCGGCGTCTTCGACTAGTTGGATCTTGGTTTGAGAATCTGCCATCGGCCCATCCAGCTGGATAAGAGGAAACTTTAGCATGATCCAATTCCGGTTGTGCATTGCCACATGCTCGTCGTGTAACAGTCTCTCTTTCCTCTGCCGACGGGAAGCGGCTAAGGTCATTTAGAGGGAGCGCATTGATCGAATACTTTGGAGGAGCCTCTTGTCACTGACTATCGCAATCCTGGGTGCATCGGGTGCTGTCGGTAGTGCGTTGAGCACGCACATCCTTCGGTCTGATCTGCTGGAGCCCTTCGATCGCATTCAGCTTGTGGGCCACGGTGAGGAGAACTCCACGGGGCGGCTGCTCGCTATCCGGATGGATTTGATGGATGCGTTCGACGATCATCGCGTGCAGATCGAGGTGTTACCGGATGTCTCTTCTTCGGATGCGGATCTGGTGGTGATGACAGCCAGTGCGCCAATGCCTCCAGGGTTGGCCAACAGAAGAGACATGGGCCTTATCAATGTGCCCGTGTTTCGGCATATTGCCGGTCTGTGTGCCCAGCATCTGCCGAACGCCACGTACATCGTCGTCAGCAATCCCGTGGAGCTGGCGGTGAAGATGTTCTCGGACGCGATTGGACGCAAGCAGATCTTTGGAATGGGAGCAGAGCAGGATTCACTGCGTTTTGCGCGTTCGATAGCGAGCAGCCTGGGTGTGAGCCGACACGAGATCGGCGCGGGCGTGTGGGGCGAGCATGGACATCATATGGTTCCGGTCTGGAGCTCCGTGCGGCTCAAGTCTCGGGGTTCCGGCAAGCTCAGCGCATTGGAAGAGCTCAAAGAAAAGGCCGCAATGGTGCCCCTTTCGGCACGCGTCCAGCAACTTCAATCAGAGGTCCAGGGTCACCTGGCGTTGGGCGAACTTCATGAGGCCTATCACCTGACAGAGGAGTCGCTTCCTGATGCGCGCATCTTCGTAGAGCCTTTCGTTACATTCAAGGCGCTTCATTCGACTCCGAACGCGACAGCGAACGCTGTGCTGAATTGCATTGAGGCATGGAAGGCAGATGATGAACGAATATTGCATGCGCAGGTGCTGCTGGATGGCGACCTGAAGGGTATGGCTGGGGTGTGCGGTGTGCCCGTCAGAGTTGGGCCGCGAGGATGGGAACTCGACGACTACTGCGAACATCTGGAGCCGGCGGAGGAAGCCCAGGTGGGGGAAGCCTTCAGTGCGATACAGGCGTTTCTGAAGGAGTGCATGGATGGATCGCACGACGCCTGAGGCGATTTAATTAGACAGCTGCTAACAACCTCTCCGGGGAGCGAACGTCCTTATGGCTATGACCCGTTCTCGACTTGCAGGAAGTGCCATTCTGGCCGTGACGGCGGCGTTTTTTGCGTGGAAGATGGGCGCGCAGCAGATGCAGCAGTTGAAGCCGATGGCGCCTGACGCGCATCCGGCGTTTGAGGTAGCCACGATCAAGCACAGTGATCCTGACGATGGCAGTCGAGGGTTCCATACTTCAGGGCGGAATATCTTCATTGAAAACGAGACGATGGATGACCTCATCTCGTTTGCGTATGGGGTGCATGCAAAGCAGATCGTCGACGCACCGGCGTGGTTCGGCTCAGAGCGCCTCGATATCAAAGGCTTTGCGGACGTCGAGGGCACGCCCTCAGTAACGCAGTACCGGGAGATGGTAAAGAAGCTGTTGACGGATCGCCTTCAACTGCAGTTTCGAAGCGAGAAGCGCGAGATGTCGTGTTTCGCGCTAACGGTTGCCAAAGGCGGCCCGAAGATCGAAGCCACGAAGAGTGCGCCGGATGCGGGGCAAGACCAGACAGGTGACAACAACGGGGTCCGTGCCTCGTGGCGCTTTACGAACAACTCGATGCCAGAGTTTGCTCAGTTCCTGCAGATGGCAGTTCTGGACCGTCCAGTGGTGGACCAGACTGGGCTCAAGGGCAAGTACGATTTCAAGCTGACGTGGACGAAAGATATCGCTCCGGCGACCGACGAGAACGCAGCTCCGGGGTTCTTGACGGCGATCCAAGAGCAGGCCGGGTTGAAGGTGGAACCTTCGCGGGCTGAGGTTGATGTGCTGGCGATCACCCACGCAGAGCAGCCGTCCGAGAACTAGAGATTTTGCGTTCTGAAGGACGCCGCGCAGCGTAATCATCCGTAGACGAATACGGGAGTAACGGGATGCTGTGTGTTCGAACTGTGCGTGGCCTCTGGATGGTTGTGTTGGCGGCGGGTTCCCTGCCCTGCATTGAGGGACAGACGATTGAGAAAGTGCAGCCGATGGCACAGGACGCTCACCCGGGGTTTGAGGTAGCGACAATCAAGCTGAGCGATCCGGCGGACCAGAAGCATCGATTCGAGGTCCACGGGCACAGGATTCTTCTCGAGAACCAGACGGTGCAGACGATGATCGAGATGTCCTATGGGGTTCATGCGAAGCAGATTGTGAATGCGCCTTCATGGACAGAGTCGCAGAGATTCGACATAGAGGGCCTGCCAGATGTCGAGGGCCAGCCGAGCGTAGTGCAGTTTCAGGAGATGGTTCGGAAGGTTTTGGAAGAGCGGTTCGGGCTGAAGTTTCATACCGAGAAGAGGGATATGCCGAGGTATGTGGTGACAGTGGCGAAGGGCGGACCGAAGCTGGAGCCAGCGAAAAGCGCGCCGGATGCGCTGCCAAACGAGCGGGGCACCGGAGACAGCACGAGCAGGACGTTGCAGATGGAGAACGTTTCGATGGGAGAGCTTGCGCACAATCTCCAGGGGGCGCTGGACAGGCCTGTGGTGGATGAGACGGGGTTGAAGGAGAAATATGATTTCACCCTGAAGTGGTTGCGGCAGGATGCTCCGGTGTCGGCGGACGCCGACAGCAATCTGTCTCCGCTCTTTACGGCAATTCAGGAGCAGCTGGGGTTGAAGGTCGAGCCGTCGAAGGGCGAGGTGGATGTGCTGGTGATTGAGAAGGTGGCGGAGCCTAGCAAGGACTAGACCAGGTTGATCAGCTTTGCCTTTTGAAGACGATTTCTTGGTGGAATCGTGTCCCAGGGTCGTGAGGGCACATCGCCAGAGCGCCGAGTTACGTGTGAGAATTCGTTTGTCCGGCCCGAGCGCCGGTGAGAAGAACGACACACGAAACCGGGAGACCCAATGAGACTGAAGATACTCGGATCGCTCAAGAAGACGCTCTCATACGCAGTTGTTGTTTTTGGGATCGCGATGGTGCCGGCTGTTTCGGTTTCTGCGCAGGCTGTTGCTGATCGGCCGTGTGATCTATATGCGGCTGCGACTCCGTGCGTAGCGGCGTTCAGCACGACGCGTGCGTTGTACAAGTCGTACACGGGGCCGCTGTATCAGGTGACGCGAGTGAACGACAACAAGACCAGCGACATTGGACTGTTGCCTGATGGGTACGCGGACGCGGCGCCGCAGCACCAGTTCTGCAGGGACACTTTCTGCACGATCAGCAAGCTTTACGACCAGTCGCCGAACCACAACGATCTGACGCCGGCGCCACCCGGTGGCGCGATGCACGGCCTGGGACCGGAGGGTTACGACGTCCCTGCCATCGCGGATGCTCTGCCGGTGACGGTCGGTGGGCATAAGGTTTTCGGGGTTCTGGTTAATCCGAGCACGGGCTACCGCAACGATGCGCCGAAAGGAACGGCGGTGAATGGCGAGCCCGAAGGCGTGTACATGGTGACCTCGGCGCTTCACTTGAACGAGAAGTGCTGCTTCGACTTCGGGAATGCTGAGGTCAACAACCTGGACAACAAGGCCGGCCACATGGACGCGATCAACATCATGTGCCACGGGGATCCATGCAAACCTGACGCGGGACTCGATATGGAAGACGGCATCTACGGCCATCTTGCGGTACCCGCCGGTACGGTGTTCGTGACCGACATGGGAGCAAGCGACGGTCAGCACAGCTACGCGATTTATCAGGGCAACGCGCAGTCGGGACCGCTGACGACGACCGGGGTCATTCCGCTGCCAGACAAATATCAGCCAATGCTGCAGGAGGGTGCCATCATCCTGGGCATCGGCGGTGATAACAGCAATGCGGCGACGGGATATTTTTTTGAGGGCGTTATGACGAAGGGTATGCCGGACGCCAAAGCGATGGATGCAGTGCAGCGGAATATTGTGGCGGCTGGGTACGCCGGCCAGCTTCGACCGTAGGGCAGTTGGTCGACCGGTGATTAGTCGCCCGCGGCGGGCGTGGGTGTGGAACCGGCGCCGGCGGATGGTCGGCGGATGCCGAGGGCTTCGAGGGCGGCGTGGCGCCAGCGTGGGAGGGCGGAGCGCAGGCGGTCGAACATGAGGTAGATGACCGGCGTGGTGAAGAGCGTGAGGCACTGGCTGACGACGAGGCCGCCAACAATGGTGACGCCGAGAGGCTGGCGCAGCTCCGAGCCGGTGCCGCGGCCGAGCGCGAGCGGGAGGCCGCCGAGGAGCGCAGCCATGGTGGTCATCATGATGGGACGGAAGCGCAGCATGCAGGCTTCGTAGATTGCTTCCTCGGGCGACTTGCCGTGTTCGCGTTCGGCGACCAAGGCGAAGTCGATCATCATGATGGCGTTCTTCTTCACGATGCCGATGAGCAGGATGATGCCGATCATCGCGATGACAGAGAGGTCGATCTTGAAGATGAGCAGAGCGAGCAGAGCGCCGACGCCGGCGGAGGGAAGCGTGGAGAGAATCGTGATGGGGTGGATGAAGCTTTCGTAGAGGATGCCGAGGACGATGTAGACAGTGAAGAGCGCGAGCAGGATGAGGATGGGCTCAGTAGAGAGCGACTGCTGGAAGGCTTGCGCGGAGCCCTGGAATCCGCCGTGAATGGTGGACGGCATGCCGATCCTGGTGCGGGCGCCCTCGATGGCAGCCGTGGCCTGCGACAGCGAGACGTTCGGCGCGAGGTTGAACGAGAGTGTGGTGGCGGGCGAGAGCGACTGGTGGTTAATGGCGAGCGGAACGCGGTTGTTCTGAAGATAAGTAACGGCGGAGAGCGGGACCTGCGCGCCGGTGCTTGATTTGACGTAGATGTCGCGGAGCTGCGTGGGGTCATTCTGGTAGTCCTGCGCGACCTCCATGACGACGTGGTACTGATTGAGCTCCTGATACATGGTGGAGACCTGGCGCTGGCCAAAGGCGTCGGACAGCGTCGAGTCGATGGCCAGGGCGGAGACGCCGAGGCGCGAGGCGGTGTCGCGGTCGATGACGAGATGCGCTTCCAGGCCCTGGTCCTGCTGATCGGTGGCGATGTCGCGGAGCTCAGGCAGTTGCTGCATGGCGGTCATGAGCTGCGGAGACCAGTTGTCGAGGTCGTCCTGGTTGTCGGCGGTGAGGGTGTACTGGTACTGCGTGGCAGAGGAGCGGCCGCCGATGTTGAGCTCCTGCGAGGACGAGAGATAGAACTTCACGCCCGGAATGTTGGTCGTCTTGGGGCGGAGTTTATTGATGATGGCGTCTGCGGTGAGGCCCTTCTTGAGGCGCGCGTCGCTGGGGTCAAGGGTGACGAACATGCGCGCAGAGTTGGAGGCTCCGCCGCCTGGACCGCCGCCTCCGAGGAAGCCGAGCACGTTTTGCACGCCGGGCTCCTTCTGAACGATGTTGGCGATCTGCGTCATGGCGCGGCGGGTTTCGACGAAGGAGGTGTCCTGCTGCGTCTGCAGTGTGCCGCCGAGACGGCCAGTGTCCTGCAGGGGGAAAAAGCCCTTGGGCACGATGATGAAGAGGTATATGTTGAGCGCGAAGGTGATGAAAAAGATGATTAGCGTGGTGACCTGGTGGCGGATCACCCAGCGGAGACCGCGCTCGTACTCGGCAGTGAGGCGCTTGAGGTGCTTTTCGCCCATGCGGTAGAACCAGCCCTTCTTGGAGAGATCGATGGGCTTGAGGAACTTGCCGGCGAGCATGGGCGTGGTGGTGAGCGACACGACCAGCGAGACTCCGATGGCGACGGAGAGAGTAACGGCGAACTCACGGAAGAGACGCCCGACGATGCCGCCCATGAGCAGGATGGGGATGAATACGGCGACGAGCGAGGTGGACATCGAGAGGACGGTGAAGCCGATCTCTTTGGAGCCAGCCATCGCGGCGTCGAAGGGACTCATGCCCTCTTCGAGGTGGCGGGTGATGTTCTCGATGACGACGATGGCGTCGTCGACGACGAAGCCGGTGGAGATGGCGAGCGCCATGAGGGAGAGATTGTCCAACGTGTAGCCGAGCAGGTACATCACGCCGAAGGTGCCGAGAAGCGAGAGCGGCACGGAGACCGAGGGGATGAGCGTCGTGCGGCCTTCGCGGAGGAAGAGGAAGACAACGAGGATGACGAGCAGGATGGAGATGACAAGCGTGCGCGTGATGTCGTTGACCGAGGCGCGGATGGTAGTGGTGCGATCGAGGACGACCTGGATCTTGATGGCAGGCGAGATGGAAGCCTGAAGCTGCGGAAGGATACCCAGGACGTTGTCGACAGTCTGGATGACGTTGGCGCCGGGTGATTTGAAGACGACAACGAGGATGGCGGGCTTGCCGTTGAAGGTTCCACCGGTGTGGATGTCGGCGACGGAGTCGATGACCTGGGCGACGTCACTGATGCGGACGGTGCCGGATGCGTTGGCAGGGCCGACGGTGGTGACGGACGATGTGGCGAAGTTGGTGACGCCGGAGTTGGGCGTGCTGTTGGTGCTGGTGCCGGAGGCGTTTGCGCTCGATGCCGCGTTGCCGGTTGAGGCGTTGGAGGTCGTAGCGCCGGTGGAGCTGCCGGCAACCGCGGTGGTGGACGTGACAGCGGAGGCGACCGAGGCAGGGAGGCCGGTAGCGGCAGAGGAGCTAGAGACCGGACCTTTGCTGGTGGCGATGATGAGCGGAGCGTAGGCTGCGGCACCGAAGAGTTGGTCGGTGGTGGAGAGAGACATGCGCGTGTTCGGGCTGTTGAGATACCCGGTGGGCTGCATGACGTTAACGGTGCCGATGGCGTTGCGAAGGTCCTCCAGCGAGAGTCCCTTGGCGGTGAGGAGGTACGGGTTGACCTCAATGCGAACGGCGGGGCTGGCGGAGCCGCCGGTAAAGACCTGGCCTACGCCAGGGACCTGCGCGATCTTCTGCGCGAGGATGGAGTCCGACGCGTCATAGAGCTGCGGGAGCGGGACGGTGTCAGAGGTGAGCGCCAGCATGACGATCGGCGCGTCTGAGGGATTGATTTTGCGGTAGGTGGGGTTCGACGGGAGGTTCGCGGGCAACTGCGCGCGGGCGGCATTGATGGCGGCCTGCACATCGCGGGCAGCACCGTTGATGTCGCGGTTTAGGTCGAACTGCATGGTGATGCTGGTGGAACCTGTGCCGGAGCTGGAGGTCATCTGGTTCACGCCGGCGATGCGGGTGAACTGACGCTCGAGCGGTGTGGCAACGGCGGAGGCCATGGTCTCGGGGTCGGCGCCGGGGAGCGACGCGCCGACTGAGATGACGGGGTACTCGACCTCTGGCAATGAGGAGACGGGGAGAAGCGTATAGGCGACTGCGCCGGCGATGATGATCGCAAGGGAGAGCAAGAAGGTTGCAACGGGGCGCTTGATGAAGGGCGCGGAGAAGTGCACGGCGTCGACGGAGTCGGCACCGATGGGAGCGTCTTCGCTGGCAAGCTCGCGGTCGAACTTTTCGCGGTCGGCTGCAGTGGCATTTTCGGGCGCGCGGTCACCGGCGAGGTCGTCGGGACCGTGGAGACCGCGAAGCTCGTCGCTGTCACCAGGGCGTGGGCGGTCGCGTGGGGCTTGGTCGCCGGGTTTGGGGTCGGTGAAGCTCACCTTAGTCTCCGGGGAGGGGTTCGGGCAGGTGGCCGCCGTCGCCGTGGTTGGGTGGGTGCTTGCCGCCGTGGGTGTGCTCGTAGAACTCTTCGTCGGCCCTGGCGGTGCCGAGGTACTTGCGCCCGATACGGTCGAAGAAGAGATAGACAACCGGAGTGGTGAAGAGCGTGAGCACCTGCGAGATGAGCAGGCCGCCGATGATGGTGATGCCGAGCGGGGCGCGGAGCTCAGAGCCGGTGCCGCTGCCGAATGCGAGCGGAACAGCGCCGAGGAGCGCGGCCATCGTGGTCATCATGATGGGACGGAAGCGCAGAAGGCAGGCCTGATAGATGGCCTCTTCGGGCGTCATGCCCTGTTCGCGCTCGGCTTCGAGAGCGAAGTCGATCATCATGATGGCGTTCTTTTTAACGATGCCGATCAGAAGGATGATTCCTATAAGCGCGATGACGGATAGGCTGTTGCCGGTGATGAGCAGCGCGAGAATGGCGCCGACGCCGGCGGAGGGCAGCGTAGAGAGAATCGTGACGGGGTGGATGTAGCTCTCATACAGAACGCCGAGCACGATGTAGACGGTGATAAGCGCGGCGAGGATGAGGAGCGGCTCATTGGTGAGCGAGGCTTCGAACGCGGCGGCTGTGCCTTGGAAGGCGACGTTGACGCTGACGGGAAGGTTCATGCCGGCGACGGTCTTGTTGATGGCGTCGACGGCATCGCCGATGGACTTGCCGTTGGCCAGATTGAAGCTGATGGTTGTGGACGGGAACTGGCCCTGATGGCCGATGGAGAGTGACGTGGGCTGCGTGGTGAAGCTGGTGAAGGTGTTGAGCGGAACCTGTCCACCGTTGGAGCTCTTGACGTAGAGATTGTCGAGCGAGTTGGCGGTGCGCTGGAAGTTAGGAGCGACCTCCAGGATGACGTGATACTGATTCTGCTGCGTGAAGATGGTGGAGACCTGGCGTTGCGCGTACGCGTCGTCGAGCACGTTGTCGATCGACGATGGCGTGACGCCGAGGCGTGACGCGGTGTCACGGTCGATGACAAGTGTGGCGCCGAGGCCATTGATCTGCTGGTCGCTCGCCACATCGGTGATGATGCCGTTGAGCCCGTTGAACTCTTTAAGGAGCCGGTTGGTGATTTGCGCGAGTTCGACGGGATCGGGGTCCTCGACGGAGTACTGATACTGCGTGCGCGAGATGCGATCTTCGACAGTGAGGTCCTGCGCCGGTTGCAGGAAGGTCTGGATGCCCGGGATCTGATTCAGCTTGCCCTGCAGACGTTGAATGATCTGCTGTGCGGAATCTTTGCGGTCGTCGCGGTCCTTGAGATCGATCTGAATGCGGCCAGCGTTGAGCGTGGCGTTGGTGTTGTCGATGCCGATGTAACTGGAGAGCGAGACGACGTCGGGGTCCTCGAGAATGGCGTGCGCGACCTGCTGCTGCCGATTCGACATGGAGGAGAACGAGGTGCTCTGGTTGCCCTCAGTGATGGCCATTATGACGCCGGTGTCCTGCGAGGGGAAGAAGCCCTTGGGCACGACGACGTAGAGCCACAACGTGATGACGAGTGTAGCGGCAGTGACGATAAGCGTGAAGGTCTGGTGACGCAAGACCCACTGCACGCCTTCGCCGTAGCGAGCGATGACCCACTCGAACCACTCCTCGCTCTTGCGGTAGAAGGCACTCTGCCCAGACTTGGGTTTGTGTTTGAGCAGGCGCGCGGACATCATCGGCGTGAGCGTGAGGGAGACGACAGCCGAGACGAGGATGGTGACGGCGAGAGTGACGGCGAACTCGCGGAAGAGCCGGCCCACGATGTCGCCCATGAACAGCAGAGGGATGAGCACGGCAATGAGCGAGACGGTCAGCGAGAGAATCGTGAAGCCGATCTGCTCGGAGCCTTTGAGCGCGGCGTCGAGCGGACTGTCACCCATCTCCAGGTAGCGGTCGATGTTCTCGATCATGACGATGGCGTCGTCCACGACGAAGCCAGTCGAGATGGTGAGCGCCATCAGGCTGAGGTTGTTAAGCGAGTAGCCGAGGAGATACATGATGCCGAAGGTGCCGACGATGGAGAGCGGCACGGCAACGGCAGGAATGATGGTGGCGGCGAAGGAACGCAGGAAGAGGAAGATCACCATGATCACAAGACCGATGGTGAGCAGCAGCTCGAAGTTGACGTCCTTGATAGAGGCGCGGATCGTGTTGGTGCGGTCGGTAAGGACTTGAAGATTGACGCCGGCTGGCAGCGACTGGCGGAGCTTGGGCAGCAGAGCCTGTACGCGGTCGACGACACCAATGATGTTGGCGCCGGGCTGGCGCTGAATGTTGATGATGATGGCCGGCTTGACGAAGGCCTGCGCGGCGGGGACGTCGATGGTGGTGCCGTCGGGCT
>Ga0209169_10002693_pt1 | contig 10600 bp, 7 predicted proteins | sample HubBroMetageWRM4_FD_188346 | JGI IMG/M metagenome (GOLD analysis project Ga0209169, IMG submission 188346) | Warmed soil microbial communities from the Hubbard Brook experimental Forest, New Hampshire - Hubbard Brook CCASE Soil Metagenome WRM 4... | ecosystem: Environmental > Terrestrial > Soil...
CGGGCGAATTCTGGGCGCAGATCACCGAGGGCGATGGTAACTTCCACATGTTCGACTTCCTGGAGCGTGAAGGCGCGCAGGTCGTGGTGGAACCGATCGCAACCTGGGTGGCTTATCTCATGTACCAAGCGAAGGCGCATGCGAAAGCGAAGTGGCCGGTGAACCAACCACATCGGAACCCTGAGTGGTATGAACTGCAGAAGCAGATGGCCAATTATTTCGGCCTTCGCAAGAAATTATGGGGCATTGGCGCCGGCGAGCGCATGTGGAATTTCTTCTATCACCGGACGATCAAGAACATGGGCGGCATCACCCACCACCTCGTTCCGCAAACCGAGTTGGCTGAGATGGCCCATCCTTTCTACAACCAGTTCGCCCGCGGCGGAGAAGGCCATCTCGAAGTCGGCAAGAATGTTTACTACACGGTGCATCGTCTCTGCCACATGGTGTTGGCGCTCAAACCCTTCGGATGCATGCCTTCGTCGCAATCGGATGGCGTCCAATCCGCGGTCGTCAACAAATTTAAAGAAATGATTTTCCTGCCTATTGAAACGTCGGGCGAAGGCGAAGTCAACGCTCACAGCCGCGTGCAAATGGCATTGGGCGAAGCCAAAGTAAAGGCCAAAACCGAATTCGAGCAATGCCTGAAATCCACCGGAAAGAGTATGGAGGAAATCAGGGAATACATTGCCGAGCATCCGGAGTTGCGCCGGCCCTTCTATCACGTCCCGCATCGTGAAGGCGTTACGGGAACTGCCGCTCAGTTCGTGCTGCACGTGAGCGATCGCATGAATAAGAGCACGCGGCTGTGGAAGCGTGCGCGAGTGCCTGGGATCGCAGTGCCAAACGCCGCGTAATCGTGGACGACACCGCCATCTTGCTTGCCATCCGACTTGGGGCAAGATGGCGGTCGCCACAATTCAAAACGCTTCTTGCCACCTACTTGGAGATGAAATGCACGATCATCTGGGCGAAAAACCGAAGCCACAGTTATTTCAGATCGCTCCCGCGCCCACGCAACGGCCGCACGACCATCACACGCAGTTCATGGTTGGACTCGACGTCGGCTCGACCACGGTCAAGGCAGTTGTCGTAGACGCGGCCACCGATAAGGCTTTGTGGCAAGACTATCAACGGCACGAAACCAAGCAGCCGGAGAAGACGCTGGAATTCCTGCGCCGCATCGAAAAGGAAGTCGGCATCAATAGCCACAACACCCGCATGTTCATGACCGGCTCAGGCGGCGGAGGAATTGCCGAGCAGATCGGCGCCAAATTCGTGCAGGAAGTCACGGCAGTCTCGCTGGCCGTCGAGAAGATGCATCCCGAAGTGTACTCGGTCATCGAACTCGGCGGGCAGGACGCAAAGATCATCGTTTTCAAAGACGACGATGAGACCGGGCGCAAGAAAAAGATTCCATCGATGAACGATAAATGCGCCGGCGGCACGGGCGCTGTCATCGACAAAATCAATGCAAAGCTAAAAATTCCTGTCGCCGAGCTTGCCCTGCAGGGCTATCACGGGATCAAGCTGCACAAGGTTGCCGGCAAGTGCGGCGTGTTTGCCGAGACCGACATCAACAGCCTGCAAAAAGTAGGAACGCCACCGGACGAATTGATGGCTTCGCTCTTCGAGGCCATCGTACTTCAGAATCTAAGCGTCCTAACTCGCGGCCACACGCTTCGTCCCCACGTTTTGCTGCTGGGTGGTCCGAACAGCTTCATCAAAGGCATGCGCGAAGCCTGGCAGGCGAATATTCCCCGTATGTGGCAAGAGCGCAAGGTCGCGATTCCTGACGGCGCAAAGCCGGAAGACCTCATTAAAGTCCCGGAAAACGCGCAATACTTCGCCGCGTTAGGTGCCATCGAATTCGGCAAGACCGAAGACGACTGCGTCGGCTGCTATCAAGGATACGAAAAGCTGCTCCACTACATCGACTTTGGACGCCAGGAGGAAAAAGCCAAAGCTGGCGCAAAGGGGCTGACCGCCGACGAAAAGGATCTGGACGACTTCAAAGTCTCGTATCGCCGCAAGAAGTTTGTGCCCGCAACTTTCCCTGCCCATAAAACGATCGGCGGATTTATCGGCATCGACGGCGGCTCCACTTCCACCAAAGCCGTGCTGCTCGACGACAAAGGCGACATTCTCTGCAAGTCTTACCAATTGTCGAACGGCAATCCTATTCAAGACACGATTGAAATGTTCGAGAACTTGCGCGGCCAGGTGGAAGCGCAAAATGCCAAGCTCGAAGTGTTGGGCGTCGCGACGACGGGTTACGCGAAAGACATTTTGAAAGACGTTCTACACGCCGACGTTGCGCTCGTAGAAACCGTGGCCCACACCGAGTCGGCGCTGAAGTTTTATGAGGATCCGCACGTCATCATCGATGTAGGCGGGCAGGACATCAAGATCATCATTCTGCACAACGGCCGCGTTAAAGATTTCAAACTCAATACACAATGCTCGGCGGGCAACGGATATTTCCTGCAATCAACCGCTGAAGGCTTTGGGCTGAGCGTGGAACAATACGCCGATCTGGCCTTTTCCGCGAAGTCCATGCCGGTTTTCGGTTATGGCTGCGCCGTCTTCATGCAGTCCGACATCGTAAATTTCCAGCGTCAGGGCTGGCGCGCCGAGGAAATTCTCGCGGGACTCGCGGCGGTGCTTCCGAAGAATGTTTTCTTGTACGTCGCCAGCATTCCCAATCTCGCGGCCTTGGGTACGCGTTTCGTTTTGCAAGGCGGAACGCAGAACAACATGGCTGTGGTGAAAGCGGAAGTGGACTTCATCCAAAACAGCTTTCGTGCCGCAGGCAAGAAGCCCGAAATCATCGTCCATGAATTCTGCGGCGAGTCGGGAGCTATCGGGGCTGCGGTCGAGTCTCTCCGCCTGTGGCGAAATGGCCTACAGACCAGTTTTGTGGGGCTCGAGGCGGTGCGAAAAATCCAATACCGCACCACGCGCAACGAAGCCACGCGCTGCAACTTCTGCAAGAACAATTGTCTGCGCACCTTCATCGACATCCGAACCGCGCCTCCCAAAGATGACCTGAGTTTCGTGCCAATTCAGAAAGTCACGAAGGTTCCGTTAATGCATGGCGAACAGCGATTGATTATCGCGACCTGCGAAAAAGGCCTGGTCGAAGATGTCAACGACATGAAGGAAATCAAAGCCGGCATCGACGAGATCAAGGACAAATATCCCAACTTCGTCGATTTCGCCGCGCATGAAGTCTTCCGGCCGGTGAACGCCGAGACTGTGGCCGACCCCATTCCGGTAACGAAGTTTTGGAACAAGGCAGCGAAGGAGCGCATTCCGCTCATGGAGGGCCGAAAAAAGCTTCGCGTCGGCATTCCTCGCGTGCTCAATATCTACACCTACGCGCCGCTCTTCAACGGATATCTCGAGAGCCTGGGCGTGCAGCCAGAAAACATCATTTATTCCGACTACACCAGTTCCGAACTCTATCGCGCGGGTGCGAGCCGCGGCGCCATCGATCCCTGTTTCCCGGCGAAGATTGGCATTTCGCACGTCTACAATTTGATCCAGGAAAAGCATCGCAAGAAACCCTTGGACCTTATTTTCTTCCCCATGTATGACGTGCTGACTTCGCCGTTGGTTAAGATTGTCGGCGCCAATGCTTGCCCAACCGTGACCGCGACACCGGAAACTGTGAAGGCGGCGTTCACCAAAGAGAACGACGTTTTCGCCGAAAACAACGTGAAGTACGTCGATCCCATCTTGAACTTTGCCGATCGCAAACTGTTCGCGCATCAAATGCTGCAGGCTTGGCAGCCAATTCTGGGGCTGTCGATGGAAGAAAACGATCGGGCCGTCGAAGTCGGATTCAAAGCGCTCACCGATTACGAAACGAGTATTCGCAAACGTGCGCGTCAAGTGATGGACCAACTGGAACGTGAAGATCGCATCGGCATCGTCATGCTGGGCCGGCCTTATCACCACGATCCCGGCCTCAATCACGAGATCATGGAAGAGTTCCAGAAGCTCGGCTATCCCATCTTCTCGCAGAACACGCTGCCTCTCGACGAAGATTTGCTGGAGCGTCTGTTCGGCGAGGAAGTTCGCGCCGGTGTGATCACTCATCCGCTTGACATTACCGACGCGTGGAAAAATTCTTATTCCTGCAGCACCAATCACAAAGTGTGGGCGGCAAAGTTTACCGCTCGCCATCCCAACCTGGTTGCGCTTGAAATTTCGAGCTTCAAGTGCGGCCACGACGCGCCTATCTACGGAGTCGTCGAGGGCATTATCGAGCAGTCGGGCACGCCGTATTTCTGCTTCAAAGATCTCGACGAAAACAAGCCCACTGGCTCGATCCGTATCCGGGTAGAGACCATCGATTACTTCCTGCGCCGTTATCGCGAAGAGGTCATCAAGAAACGCAAGGCGAGCGAAGAGATCGAGGCGCAATTGGCAGCTTTGGAAGAACAACTCCGAGGCCAATTTGAGCAGGAAGCCCAAGGCATGGCCGCGGACTGAGCGGTATAACTTTACAGAAAACCATCCGGCGGATCAGTGTTCGCGACTGATCCGCCTCATCTCTCAGCAAAAATCCATGCCGCAGGATGCGAAATCCCTCATGCTACTGGTGACTTTTCTGGTATTCCGAAGCTACTTTTGCGTAGCCCGCAGGAACATTAAATAGCGTCGGATCCACTGACGCAGAAGAAAAATTCGTCATCTCCACGGTGGATTCCATCAGCACTGCCGAGTTTGTCGCGGGGGTACTGGCCGGTGCGGGTTGCGCAGCCGGCTTCTTCTTGTGAAAGCCGCCAAAGCCTAAATTCCCAAGGCTCGAAGCTACGCCGCCAAAGCTGCCCATGTGGCTGCCAGCCTGGCTTTCGGCATTCGAGGTCGCCGTGTTCGTCGCGGAATTCGCCGCATTGCTGGCGGCCTGACTCGCGACGTCCCCGGCTCCCGGACCATTCGACGCCGGCAGCGGCGCTTCCGAAGCAGCGGGAAGCGGGCTGCCATCGGCGGTTGTGCCCATGCGCATAACTTGCGACACCGGGACGCCTTTCAATTTCGACATTTCCTTCGCCATGTCGGACATCCCCGAAAACATACCCGGTTGCGCAGAAAGCATCTGCGGGGAAGGCATCGGGCCGCTGAACATCGTCCCCATCTTGGCCGCCATGCGGACATTGAAATCCCGCACTTCGCTATAGCCGGGAATCTCGGGAACCATCCACATATCGTTGGTGATCGCCATGCCGCCGGTTTGACCCGACTGCTGATCCGTGGCCTCCGCCGTCATTCTGAGAATGGACTCCGACGACGACAGGCCTGCAACCGGCTTTGTCGCCCCTGTGTTGGTGACTGTCACCTTGAACTTCAGCTGCGGCTGCGGAGTTGTGCTCGCGGGCTGCGGCGTGGGCGCTTGCTGTGGTTGAGCCTGGGCTTTACGCATGGCATCTTCCATCTCCGCTTTCATTTCCTGAAAAGTCACCACCGTGTACTGCTTTTTGGCATGGTCCATGCGGGTAATCGTTTCCTGGTCGAGATCGATGACCTCGGTGGAGTCGGGATTGATGTGAGCCATGCGATTGCCCTTCACCAGAATCGTGGAATTGACGGGGTCGGTAATGGGATGCGCCTGTTTGCTAAACGTGCCGGCAAGTTTTGCCATGCTCACAAGCGAGCCGCCCGTAACCTTCGTGGTCTCGTCATAACGAAAGTCGGCGAAACTCGAGCACGGCAGCGCAATACATAAACCAAGCACCAAACTGGTTCGAATGTGCATGACAACCTCCTCCGTGTGTTACCGCTGGATTGAAAGCCTGACTTAGACCCGATTAAGCCCCAAGCAGTGTACCCCAGAATCGCTCAAGTGAGGCGTGCAGAAGCGCTTTTGGAGGGATTAGTGCCGGTCTGCCCGAGGTGTGCTTTGGGACCAGCCAATTAGTTTGGCTGGTTTGGGGCGGAAACTCTTATTTATTTGATGGCAGTTATCGTAGTGCTGAAGCACTGCGCCACTTAAAATGGGACCCGAGATTCGGCTAAGCGGCGGGAAGCGGCTTGCTGCGGTACACCTGGTATCCGCGGGGCGTAAGTCGAACCACGCCTCTGATCTGCTCCTCTACATAGCCTTCGTTGCGCAGTTCAGCGACGGCTATCCGCGCCACTGACGAATCGACAGTCTGTTGAGGCAGTGTCACGAACTCGCGAGGATCTTGTTCGTAGCGCTGGACTAAGGTGACGAAGAGTTCGGTTTGAATTGAGGCTTGCGGCATTGGATTGTCTCTGCAATCCAGTGTGCTCCTACGCCATCATTCAAGGAATGGCCCTTCCGTGCCAGCCTCAGTAACCATGGTGGAGTGTACTAACGCGGCAGGTCGGGGGGACACACCATATTCGGCAACCCTGCGGCAATGTTTGGGAACGATCGACGGGCAATCTGGGGATAAAAAAAGCCCGCGTAGGAAATGGGCGGTGAAAAACTACACGGCCGCCTGAATCTGAATCAACGGACCGACCACGCGCGCCTTCGACAGCATATTCGCAGACGGAATTCCCGTCCGCTGAAACGACTTCTCACAATCTGCACTCGACGCCCCGCGCATATTTCCTTCCATGTACGCCAGACCGGGACAACGCGTACAAGTTCCCACATGGGCGCAAGTCGAACACGTCGGCAAATCGCGAGCACGGATCGAGCGCACGTCTTTTAACTGCGAAGAGTTTTGCCAGATATCAGAAAACTTCTGCCGCCGCAAATTCCCGCTGGGAAGCGGAAACTGCACGCAAGGGAAAACGTCGCCATAGGGAGAAATGTAGCAGGCGGTGTGCCCGGCGCTGCACGGCAGCCCGTCCATAATGTCGTCATCGGGCGCAGGTGGCGGAGCGCAGAATTCTTCGACGTTACCCACCAGTTCGTCGCTGCGGAAAACCTGTTTCAGATCCGATCCCGGAATACGCAGGGCCAAAACAGAGGTATCTCCGTCCATCTTCGGCGTGATCGTCGGATCAAGCGTGTAGGAAACTTCCAACTCATTGGCTAACGCCATCACTCCGGTGTTGTCGAAGAAATTGTCGGTCATGAGCACATTGGCAATCACGACCTTGAGACCTTGTGATTTGAGAAACCGAATGGCTTCGATCGTCCGCTTTAGCGACCCCGGCAACTTTGTGATCGCATCGTGAATTTCCGGACGGTGCGAGTAGACGCTGATCTGCACCTGCTCCACGCCCAGCTCGCGAATTCGCCTGGCTTCGGCCTCGCGGATCATCACTCCGTTGGTTTTCAACTTGACGTTAAACAGCAACCGCCGCGCGTGTTCGACAATTTCGAAAAAATCGCGCCGCATCAAAACTTCTCCGCCGCTCAAGGTGAGGAAGAAGACTCCAGCATCGGAGAGCTGATTCAGAATGTCCTTAATCTCGGCCGTCGTCATTTCGCCGTGATCGTCGTGGTCCAAGTAGCAGTGAACGCAGCGCTCGTTGCAACGATAGGTAACGTCGAGATGCACGCTGATTGGAATGCCCAGCCCCAGGGCCTTCTGATTCATCTCCGCCAGAAGACTCATCGCGCCTCCGGCATGATCGGCGTTTCTGAGACCAGGAGAATACCGTGCTGCGAAAGTTCGCTGACAAACTGCTCCGCGTCGCGGCCTGCCTGCTCCGCATCGATTTCAAACTCAGGGCAGATCCTGTTGGCCACGATGTCCGCTAACGGCGTGCGGCCATCCGCCGCTTGCCAGATTACGGTGGCGACTTCGTTCAGAGTGAAAAAGGTCGAATCGACCGCCGACATAATCATCATTTCGCCGCCAATCAGGCGGGCAGCGATTGCCGAACTCCGCGCAATATACTTCTCCGCGATCACGTCGCCTCCTGCGGCTACCGTATCATCTCCCACACGCTCTTATCGGGAACAAATATTAATCGGCGTACCGCTACCTTTTCTACAAACTCGCACGCCGAGCGGAAAACTAAACTCACCAGTTCGGGATCGTCCGCGAAAAACAGAATGTTTCGCAACAGCAATCGGACCGCATCCGCTTCGGCGATCTCTTCAATCCGGTTTTCCGGACCCTTTTCCAGCAAAAAAAGCGTGTTCAAAGGCGCTGCCTGGTTCTCGCCCACCTTCGCCAACTCCCCTGCGAACGGCGTGCCCCAAGCCTCGTACGCGTTCCCGGCACGCCGCACGTAGGAAATTTCGTCGGTCAGCAAAGCAGCATCCGGCGGTGCCAAGCGGGAAATCGTGGTCTTGCCCGCACCCGACACTCCCGCAAACAAGAACGCGCGCCCGCCGCGAATGGCGCTGGCGGCATGAACCAGAAATCCTCCCTGCCGAGCCAGAATCAACGTGTGAACAATTCGCAGCACCGAGTCGACGGCATATGGATTGCGCGATTGCCGAATCCGGCCGCGTCCCGCCCGCGCATCCCAGCGCGCGTAGAAGTCGCCGCGCCGCAGGACCCACTGTCCGCCCTGCAGACTTACCTGCACGTCGTCATCCGCGTGCTTTGTTTGCGAAGGCTCGAACTGGTCCGACGCCTCGAAAAGGTCGACGTCGAACTCGAATTCAGGATGAGAACCAGCCTCGATAAATCCCGCGTAGCGATCCTCAAGTAGCCGGCGAAACGCGAGGTCTTGCGTATGCAGCGCAATCGCCATCCCGCCGATCCCAATGGCAACCGCGTCACCGACCGCAAGCTGGGAAGTAGAATTCATTGATACGCACGGCGGTCGCGCAATAAATACATCCTCAGAGCAACATTCCGAAACAAATCCCATCGGCAAAACGCCCACGCCAGCGCGCGATCGAGCCGCGAGAGTTGCGAACCAGAAACTAAAATTCCATTGTTCCGATGAACAACCTTGCCCAACACTTGCGCCTCTGCCACCGCTTCGTCATTTTGAGGAAGCGAATCCCCTCGCGTGATCCATCCCGACTCGCGCTTCTCGATCAGCCGATGAATAAAAAACCGCCCCTCTCGCGCAACCAGCACGACGTCTCCGGGAACGATCTTTTCAGACCTACTCTCGATGCAGAGAACATCGCCCGGCCAGATCGACGGAAGCATGCTGTTTCCGAGCGCCTGCAGGCGTATGCTGCCGCCCGCGCGGAGAACTTCCACCGCAAGATCGAGCTTATGATCGTCGCGAGCCTCGCTCATCACTGCCATGGGAGATGCTACGAACTCTTCCGATTGAAGCGGCACTGTAGTTCCGTGGGGCTTACCTTGCCGCAGGCCAAAGCCATGGTTTCGAAAACCCGCTCGTACCGGAACTCCGGTTTTTGATACGGCTTTTTCCCCGCACCAGCGCGATCCTTTACCTCTTTGTCATCAGCATTCGCGTCTTTTTGCATAGGACCCGCGCATCCTCGCCCGGCTGTGGGGACAGCTCGGGTAACGTCGCAAGTTTACAACAAGATAACGAAGAAAGGGGTTGGGACTGTTGGTTCCTCGGCCAAGGGATGGCCTTGTCCAGCTTGGGATGTCGGCCCTCGGCTGAAATAACTGAGAACCGAGAGCCGGCAACTGATAGCAGGTTTTTGTTATCTCCGTTTGTCTACGCTAACCTGGGTTTCGCACCATGGGAACTTACCGCGAATACGGCGGCTCTATTTCCCCTTGGGTTCTTTCGACAAAAGCGTGATCCTTGTCGTCACCTTCTGTCCCTTTTCCATGCCGCCGATGAGCACCAGACCTTCATGCGTGACCAGCAATCCGCGATGATCCATGGTTGGATCGGGAGTGTTGTCGTTGATGGTCTCCCATTTCTTGGTGCGCAAGTTGAAGTCGAAGGTCACCGGCGATGGCTCCGACGGCTTGCCATCGAAGCCGATGCCGTTGTAGTCGTAAGGATTGTCGGTGCCTCCGGCAAAATAGATCTTTTGATCGGTCTCGGAACCACCTCCGGCAATGCGGTAACGCGCCGTGCCCGGATGGTTGGGCAACTTGGTCCATTGAATCTTGGTTCGGTCGTGATGGTCAATCTTCCCCATCCAGCATTCGTCGGACGCAACGTACTTCGGATTGCCCGACGGATTCTCGCGCGCTCCGTCGACATAAACGATGGTCTCCCCCGCCAGCCCGCCGGCATGGCCGAAGACTGCAGGTCCGGGGATCGGCGTGGCTTGGTCCCATTTGTCTTTTTCCACGTCGTACACCTGAACGTTGTTGACGACTCCATTGTTCGAGCGGCCACCCACCAGGTAAACGTAACGATCACGATAGACTCCAATTACCGAGTCAGCCACGGGCCTGGGAAGATCACCGATGCGGAACCAACGATCGTGTGAAGGCTGATAGGAACCAACGTCGGGGACAACCATTTCCTCGCCCTTGCCATAGACCACGTAGCCACCGAATAAATACAGCTGATCGCGGACACCCGCGGCCATCGCGCCGATGCGGCCCGCCGTGCCAGGAACGGAATGAATCGCAGCCACGTTTCCTTCCGCAGCGTCGAGCGAAAAGCCGGTGTTCGTGATTGCGTCTGCGTCTTTTTTCGCGCCGATGCCCATGAAGGAAAACAGCATGAGCTGCCAACGAACTCTGAGTTCAGCGACAGCATTGTTCGAGATGGGATCGGGGAGCGCGTCGGGTTCCGATTTTTCCGCGGCCTG
>Ga0209169_10002694_pt1 | contig 10600 bp, 10 predicted proteins | sample HubBroMetageWRM4_FD_188346 | JGI IMG/M metagenome (GOLD analysis project Ga0209169, IMG submission 188346) | Warmed soil microbial communities from the Hubbard Brook experimental Forest, New Hampshire - Hubbard Brook CCASE Soil Metagenome WRM 4... | ecosystem: Environmental > Terrestrial > Soil...
ATACTTTCTCGATCCGACGTTCGGGGGAGCGCTCATTCCAGGCCAGCGCAACGTGTTCACCACAACGGTTGATCTTACGGGCATCGCGTTTCTCACCCAGGCGCGGCACCTTTCGCCACTGGTTTCCCGGCTGCGCGTGGAAACCAGCTCTCGCACCGACGCTGAATGGGACCTGGATTACGACTTCCAGAATAGCCGCATCAACGCGAGCACTCTACTCGCCAACTATCACTTTGGCCAAGTGACGATCGGCGGTGGTGATGCATTCTTGCAGGTACCCGTGCCGGCGGTGGGTTCACCCCCACGCTTCAACCAATTTCGCGCCGCCCTTGGGTATGGACGCCCCAACAAGCGCGGCTTTAGCGCTGCCAGCAGCTTTGGCTTTGATGCGGAATCCAAGCTTCTGCAGTTCTTCAGTGCACAGACCACCTACAACTGGGATTGCTGCGGCATGACCATGGAATATCGCAGCTACACCGTCGCCAACGTGCGCAACGAAAATCTGTTCCGCGTGTCCTTCACCTTGGCTAACATCGCCAGCTTCGGCAGTTTGCGGCCCCAGGAACGGCTGTACTAGAGCAGTGGCCAGTGGTTAGCCGCCAGTGAGGCGGCTCATTCCTCCTGAAGCCTGCCTCTTTCGCCAGCTGGTTGCCCAGGATACTGCCCAACCTCCACGCGGGACGGCCCCTGCTAAGATAATGCAATGTCCGCCGCTGGACCGAACATCGACTCAAAGCTCGCATCGCTTCAGGCCCGCCTTCAGGCCCTTGGCCGCACCCTCGTCGCCTATTCCGGCGGCGTGGATTCCGCCTACCTGGCGTGGGCTGCGCATGAGGTTTTGGGAAATAACATGCTGGCGATTATCGCTGACTCTCCCAGCCTGGCGCGCACGCAGCTCGCCGATGCGATTGCCTTTGCGCGCGAGCAGGGCATTCCGCTGGAAGTGGTCGCCACTGCGGAGCTCGATCGCCCAGAATATGTGCGCAACGATGCTCAACGTTGCTTCTTCTGCAAGGATGAACTATTCACGCTGATGGAACAATTGCGCGTGACGCGCGGGTTCGACGTCATCGCTTACGGGGTAAATCTCGACGATCAGGGCGACTTCCGCCCCGGCCAGAAGGCGGCGACCGGGCATCAGGTTGTGGCTCCTCTGCTGGATGCAGGGCTCACCAAGGAAGAAATTCGCGCGCTGGCGCGGAACGCTGGCCTGCGCATTTGGGACAAGCCCGCGTCCGCCTGCCTGTCGTCCCGTATCGAATATGGCCGCCCGGTTACGCGCGAGGCGCTTGGCGTGGTGGAAAAAGGCGAGGACGCCCTGCGCGCCTTGGGGTTCCGGCAATTCCGCGTGCGGCATCACGGAGAAATCGTCCGCATTGAAATCGCGCGCGAGGAACTGGCGCGGGCTCTCGATCCTTCTATGGCAGCGGAATTCGCCAGGATCTTCAAAGCTCTCGGTTTCAAGTTTGTAACCCTCGACTTGGAGGGCTTCCGCTCGGGGTCAATGAATGCGTTGCTGCCGGCAGACGATTTGTTCCGGCCGACCGGTTGAAGAAGAAGCCGCGTTCGCCGCTTTGAGCGCTCCATTTTTCGCTGGTTTCCGGCCTCGGCATTCCTGCGCCCCACCCGGTGCTGTGAGATAATCAAGCTGCGACTTGCGATGTTGAGGCAGCTTTTGGTGAATCTAATTCGACGCTCTTTTATCCTGCTGTTGGTAGTTTGTCTGGGCTGCGTGGCTCAGTCCGCTTCACCCGATTTAGCCCGGAAGATCGAGCGCCAGGTTCGTTCCTACTATAAAATTCCTCCCGAGACGCACGTGCTGGTGGGCGTGCCCTCGCCCAGCGCCGACTTTCCCAACTACGATTCGGTGGTTGTAACCGTGGATGACGGAGACAAGAAACAGGATCTCAAGTTTGTGGTTTCCAAAGACGGTTCTTCGCTGGTGCGGACGATCAAATTCGACCTGACCAAGGACCCGTTCGCCGAGACCATGAGCAAAATCGACCTCACCGGACGGCCCACGCGGGGAGCGAAGGCATCCAAGGTTGTAGTGGTGAACTTCGACGATTTCGAGTGCCCGTTCTGCTCCCGCCTGCATCAGACGTTATTTCCACAGATCTTCAAAGAGTACGGCGACCGGGTCACCTTCATTTACAAGGATTACCCGCTGGTGGAGATCCATCCCTGGGCAGTGCACGCCGCAGTGGATGCCAATTGCCTGGCGGCGCAGAACAGCGACGCCTATTGGGATTTCGCGGACTACATTCACAGCAACCAGCATGAAGTAAACGCTGAAAAGACGCCCGAAGCACGGCTAGAGGCGGTCGACCGGATCACCCTCCTGCAGGGGCAGAAACACAATCTTGATGTGGCGAGGTTGCAGTCCTGCGTTAAGGCGCAGGATGAAAGCGCAGTGAAGGCGTCCATGAAAGAAGGAGACGCGATTGGGGTGGAAGCCACGCCTACGATGTTCATCGGCGGAGAGAAAATCGACGGCGCTGTGCCCATCAGCGAAGTGCGCGCCGCGCTGGATCGCGCCTTGAAAGATGCCAACCTGCCCGTGCCTGAGCACGCAGTCGCGGCATCGGCGCCGGCCTCCAAGTGATATTGCGAAGCGGAGAGATGTTGGTTGGCCCCCGTGCACTTATAGCGCGGACCGTCGGGTTGGAGGGGAAACTCGTTTGAAAAAAAATGTTGAATTTGCCAGGCTTGCGGCTCTGCTGGCAGCCGCCGTTACGCTGGCAGCCCTGGTAGGCTGTAAGTCTCAAGTGAGCGGTGACGTGATGGCTACGGTAGATGGCCGCAAGATCTTCCGCTCCGATGTCGACAAATACTACGAAAATTCAGTAGCCGGCGCCCAGCAGGCGCCCGTCGGTGAACAGGCCACGATTCTCCGCCTGAACATTCTGCGCCAACTGATCGACGACGAAATGGTGATGCGCCGGGCCGAGAAGTTGGGTTTGTTGGCCACGGAAGAGGAAGTGGACCGCAAGCTCAACGAGTTCAAGTCCCCTTACACCCAGGAGGAGTTTGATCAGCGATTGAAAGAGAAGAAGATCACCCTGGAGGATTTCAAGCGCGACATCCGCCGCTCCATTACCGTCGACAAAGTAATGAATAAGGAAGTGGCCTCAAAGATCAATGTGACGGATCAGGATATTAACCAATATTTCGCCGCTCACAAGTCCGAATTCAATCTCATCGAACCGCAGTACCATCTGGCGCAGGTCTTCGTCACGCCCACGCCCAATCCGCAAGCGCACAACCAGAACAACAAGGCGCAGAACGAGGCCGACGCTCGCAAGAAGATCCAGATGATATCGAACCGGCTCGACAGCGGCGACGACTTCGCCACACTTGCCATGAATTATTCGGAGGATCCGGAGACTTCCGGCAACGGCGGAGACCTGGGAACGCTTCCCGAGTCCTCGCTGCACAACACCGATCCGGGAACCCGCGATGCGGTGATGAAGCTGAAGCCCGGCCAGTACAGCCCGATCATCATCCTGGCCAACCCCGCGAATAAACAGATAATGGGATTCCGCATTGTGAAGCTGATGTCGAAAGAGCCCGCGGGACAGCGCGATTTATCGGATCCGCGCGTACAGCAGGCCATTCGCTCGCAGCTCCACGACCGGCGTGAGCAGTTGCTGAAGGCGGCTTACTACGAAGTATTGCGCGACTCCGCTAAGGTGGAGAATTACTACGCCAAAAAGATTCTGGATAGTAACGGGCTGACGAACTAGGCGGGAATCATTCCACGATAGCGAGCACGTCGCCTGCGTTTACGGCCGCACCTTCGCTGACTAGTATTTTCTGTACGGTTCCCCGCTTTGGCGATTTGATTTCGTTCTGCATCTTCATCGCCTCGACCACGGCGACGCCACGGCCTGATTCCACTTCGTCACCTTCACTCACCAGCAGGCGCACGACTTTGCCGGGCATGGGGGCGACGACTTTTTTCGGCCCACCATCGTCTCCGGCGCGGGTACGGCCGCGCAGCGAGCGGGGATCGCGGACTTCAACCGCGAAGCGCGTGCTCCCCACCCACAGATGCAAACCGCTCGCCAGTCGCTCCGACTTCACCTCATACGCCAGATTCCCGATGCGCAGCGAGAGCACATCCGGGCGAACCAGGACGGCGTCGACCTCAAAGTCGCGGCCGTTAAGGCGGCAGGACCAGCGTCCCCCGGCGCGGTTGAGGTCAAGCTGGTAATTCTTTCCGTCGATGGTTACGTCGTAGAGCATGAGGAGAACCAGTGATCAGTGGCCAGTTATTTCACAATCTGCATTTTCATCAACGAAGCGCTTCGCGTCGACTTGCGCTTTTCCAGTTGGCGCCTATGTTTTCATCCGCACGCGTGTCGACGCCAGCGCCGTTTCTCGCCTGTTGCTCAGTTGAGCCCAGCGCGGCGAACACGCCTGCGGCGATTGCGGCTGCCTCCGCAACTTTTGAGTCGGCCGGCTTGCCCTCTGCTCGCTTCAACATGCGGTCGAGGAATCCTGTATCAAGGTTCGCGGCGCGAAAATCTGCATCGTGCAAGATGCGTCGGAACAACGAAATGTTGGTCTTGATGCCGCCCACAAAGTATTCGCCCAGAGCCCGCCTCAGCCGCGCGATGGCGTGCTCGCGGTCGCTGCCGTATCCGATCAGCTTGGCCAACAGCGGATCGTAGTCGATCGGAACGTTCCAGCCTTCATACATGCCGCTGTCGATGCGGATTCCCGGACCGGAAGGTTCCTGTAACAGAGTGATTTTTCCGGGGCTGGGAAAGTAATTGTTGTCGGAATCCTCCGCGTAGATGCGGCATTCAATGGCATGGCCGCGAATGCGCACGTCGTCTTGTGTGAAGGGCAGCTTTTCTCCCGCGGCGATGCGAATCTGCAGATGAACCAGATCAATTCCGGTGACCAGTTCTGTGACCGGATGCTCCACCTGCAGACGCGTGTTCATCTCCAAGAAATAGAAGTTCTTCTGCTGATCGTTTTCCGGTTGATCAACCAGGAACTCGACCGTGCCGGCGTTGGTGTAGTTCGCCGCTCGGGCCACGCGGACTGCAACCTCGCCCATCCGGCGCCGCATGTCGGCGTCGACAATCGGCGAGGGGGCTTCTTCCAGAACCTTCTGATGACGCCGTTGCAGCGAGCACTCGCGTTCGCCAAGGTAGACGGTGTTGCCGTGTTCGTCGGCGAGCACCTGCATCTCGATGTGCCGCGGATTGACGATCGCCTTCTCGATATACACTTCGCTATCGCCGAAAGAGCGCTCCGCCTCGCTGCGTGCCGCTTCCAGGGAAGACTTAAGTTCCTCAGGAGCATGCACCAGCCGCATGCCTTTACCACCGCCGCCCGCAGCTGCCTTCAACATGACCGGATAACCGATTCCGGCAGCGACCTGCTCGGCTTCGGTAAATGACTCCACACCGCGCGACGTTCCCGGCACGAGGGGAACACCCGCTTTCTCCACGGCCTGGCGGGCGCGAGTCTTCGATCCCATGGCTTCCATCGCCACTGCGGTTGGGCCGATGAATTTCACTCCTGCATCGGCGCAGGCTTGGGCGAATTTGGCGCTCTCGGAGAGGAAGCCGTAACCGGGATGGATGGCGTCGGCCCCAGATCGCTCGGCGACCTCGAGAACTTTGTGAATGTTGAGATAAGACTCGGAAGCCGCGGCAGCGCCGATGGGATAGGCTTCATCCGCCCTGCGCACATGAAGCGCCGCGCGATCCACGTCAGAATAAATCACAACCGCGGCGATTCCCATTTCGTGGCACGCGCGCAGCACACGCACCGCAATCTCGCCTCGATTGGCTATGAGAATCTTCTTGAACATCGCTTTTTCTCGTGAGCTACGCTGCGCCTGCGGACCCAAGATTCTGCGGACTCAGGATTCTACCGGAAACCCCCGTCCGCGAGTCTGTGATCTACGTTGCTAAAGCTCTTCCGGCTGCGAGTACAGCGCCCATGCGGTTGCCAGATCCTGAACGACGTGACCCAGCGACTTGTAGACAGTGATTTCCGCTGGCGAGCGGCGGCCTACGATTTCGCCCGCCAGCACCTGGCCAATCTCAGCAACGATGTGGTCGTCACCGATTAAGCCTGCAGCCTTTGCCCGCAGAAACTCCGCGCCCTGGGTTAGAACACCCTCGCGGCTGTCCACCATGAAACGCGAGCAAACGACCAAGTCATTGTCCACCTCGGTCGGCCCGGCGTGGCCTGAGCCGACAAGGTTCACATGCGTACCGGGCCGCACCCACGCGCCTTTCAGGATTGGCTCGGTCGCGGAGGTGACGGTGCAGATAATGTCAGTTTCCGCCACTGCTTCTTCAACGCTTCCGGCGCTGTCGACAGTCATGGCAAGTTCCGTTTGCATCCGGTCCGCGAAGGATCGGGCGCGCTCGGGCGAGCGTCCCCAGATTGAAATCGATTCAAGGCTGCGCACCTTGCCGATTGCGCGAGCATGGGTCGCGGCCTGTTCGCCATAGCCTAGGATCGCCAGCCGGCGGGCGTCCTTACGCGCCAGTGCGTCGGTGGCGACCGCACTGGCAGCTGCCGTGCGAATGGCGGTAATCTCGCCGGCATGCACTACGCAAACTGGTCCACCGGTCTCGGGATCGAACAGAATAACCAGACCCTGATGTGACTGTACTCCCAGCGCGAAGTTTTCCGGGAAGACGCTGATTAACTTCGCGCCAAAGGTCGCGCGTGCGCCCATGGCACCGGGCATGACGCCGAACAAACGGCCTTCGCCGAGTGGAATGATCGATCGCAGGAGCTGCCGGGTTTCCCCCCGCGAGAACGCGATCATCGCATCGCGAACGATAGGGATGCACACATCGTAGGTGAGCCGGCGGGCGACTTCCTCGCGGTCTATGAATCGCATCCCACGCTTCCTTTTTGGATATTACTCACTCCGGCGGCATGCGGGAAAAGCTCACGGCGAATGGAACAACGGCATTGCGGGATGTCCTCGTCCAGCTCGCGCGGCGGATGAAGCGGTAGCGGAGCAGGGTCCAGATGGCTGACCAGCCATCCGCGTGGCGAATTTTCTTGCCTTCTCCGGCCGTGCGTGGTGCGTAGGCGATGGGCACTTCCGCGATCTTCTCGCCCATACGGCAGAGCTTGGCCGTCACTTCGGGGCAGAATTCAAAACGCCGGCATTCCAAATCAACTTGCTCGATCAGTGAGCGGCGGAAAACCTTGTAACATGTAGCTTCGTCGTGTATTCCCGCACCGTAGAGCAAATTGGCCAGGTGAGTCAGAAGCTTCGCTCCCAGAAAGAAACGGAGCCCGCGTTCAGGCCGGTCCGGGCGCACGCCGTAGACTACATTTGCCTGGCGTTGTTCGAGCGGCTGCAGCAACGCGGGATAATCCTGGGGGTCGTATTCCAGGTCGGAATCCTGAATCAGGATATATTCTCCGCGGGCATACGCAAGGGCGGTGCGAATGGCCGCGCCCTTGCCGCAGTTTTTTTCGTGGAAGACGACCGTGACATCGTCGGCAAGCGGCATAGCCCGGAGCTTCTCGCATGTGCCGTCGGTGGAACCGTCATCGACGATAATGATTTCCTTCTTGACCGGCGAGGCATGGATGGCCTGCAGCAGCTCGTCGACGTGAGCAACTTCGTTGTAGACGGGAACGATCACGGTCACGCATCCCGCCCACCGGTCGCTAGCGATAGCACTGGCGGAGGCAAGGCGCGATGTTTCGAGCGATGCCACACTCATCCTGCGGAATCCTCTGAATTTTGGGCTGTTCTTAGCATAATACCATTCGGAGTCTGCCGTCCTCCACTTCCGGTTACGCCGAAAAAGCAAACCCACCGCTCGCGCCTTCGGCAGGCTCAGGGCAAGCTGTGGGTTCGATTCTGTGGCCGCTACGCGGCTGGGCTTTTTCCTCTTACTACTTCGGCTGATCCATGGTGATGCCTTGCGTCCCCGGCTGCTTCTCGGCTTTGGCTTTCTTGGTGAGTAGAGTCTGGTCAACCCAATGGTCGGCGGTCTTCAGATCTTCCTGGCGGGCAGCGAGATCGTCGCATTCCACGTCGGCCTTTTCGCGATACATGAGATTCAGGTAGGCCATGGCGTCGTCGTAATCAGGGCGAAGTTGAATCGCCTTGTTGAGGTTCTCGATGCCTTCCTGGATCGAAGAAGAATTCTTCGCCTTCAATTCATCGCAGACTTTTTTCTGATCCTTGTTCTTGGGGTTCAGATTCTCGTCTGGCTTCAGGCCGAGTTTTGCGCGCTCTTCCATGCGCGGCTGGTAACAAGCCGTCCAGTCAATGACGCCCACGGAGTAATACGGCTCGGGATCGTTGGGATCGATATCGGCAGCCATCCGGTAATACTTTTTGGCATCATCGAACTTCTTCATGTTCAAGTACAGATAGGCAATTCCCTTGGCGGAATTTACCTTCTGATCGCGCGCCGGATTCATGGCCAGGACGCTCTGATATTGCTCAATGGCCTGGTCCGCCATTTTATTGTTGTCCGGCGTGTCGGCTCCCGGGATGTACTGCTGCGCGAAGGCGGTGGCCAGATACATCTTGGCGTTAATCAGGCTGGGATCCAAGGCGACGGCCTGCTGGAAATGATCGATGGCCTCTTCGTACTTTGCGTTCTTGTAGGCGGTGACGCCCTTGTTAAGCTGGTCGCGGGCACGCAGCTTGCCGCAGCCCACCGAAGAGAACAGCGCCAGCATAGCGGCCGCCAATGTCAGCAGTCGAAAATGTTTATTCATTGCGGTATAAGTCTCCCTTGCCACACAGCATCCTAGGCCCAGAGACAGCGGGTTGACAAGTGCTGGCCGAGCGTTTGTTCACAGAAGCGGCACGGGAACAATAGCTCCCGTGCGCGGGCGGAATGCGATACACGGCTTCCCGGGCGTTCCAGCCGCCCAGTCCCGCGCGTGCGCGCCCTTAGCCGCCCGCTTCGATCTTCGCGGTAATCAGACCGACCTTATCCACTCCCGCCGCATGCGCAATATCAATCACGTTGGCTACGTCGGCGAAGGGAACTGCGTCATCACCCTTCACGAACATGACTTTTTCGGCGCGGGTTTTGTAGATATCGGCCAGACGCCCTTGCAGATTGTCCCACGTGGCATCTTCCTGATTGATCTTCAGGCCGGGATCCTGGCCGGCGCCGCGATCAATCAACTGCACCACGATGGTGCGGTCAGGCGTATTGTTTTTGGGCGCGTTCGGCGGAGGAGGCTGAGGCACCAGCGCATCCAAGCCTTTCGGCGTCAAAGGCGTGATCACCATGAAGATGATGAGCAGCACCAGCAGCACGTCAATGAGCGGAGTGACGTTAATGTTCGCGCTTTGGCCTCCGCCGGTTCCCACTGCCATACTCATGTTCGGTTCTCCTCAGTCTTTGACTCGCGTCATTGTCCAGTCGCCGGAGCGGTAGGCGGAGCTGCGGTGTTTTTCCTCTGTTCCGTGAGCAGGCCCAGGTCATCCACTCCAGCGGCGCGCACGGCGTCCACCACCTGAACTACATTGCCAAAGTGGGCGCGGGCATCCGCCTTGAGATAGACCTCTTTATTGGTGCGATTGGTCAGGCGATCCTTCACCTTGCCGGTCAAACTGTCCACGGGGACCTTGTCAGAGCCGAAATAGACGGTTCCATCGCGCATCACCGAAACCAGCAGCGCGTCTTCCTTGTCCGCGTCTTGCATCGGTGTGGGATTATTCACCTTGGCCATATCCACGCTGATGCCCTTCTGCAACATGGGCGTGATCACCATGAAGATGATCAACAGCACCAGCATCACGTCCACCATGGGTGTAACGTTGATGTCCGAGTTTACGTTGGCACCTTCATTCCGTTTTGCGATTGCCATAACTAATGTCTCCAAGAGCAGTGGCCAGTTGTCATTGGCCAGTTGCCGGTAAATCTTGTGCCGGATCAGTCCACCTGGATTGGGAAGCCCGGCGCCGGGAAGGTTCCCGGCGCCAGACAGCAACTCATGCGGACTTGCGCCCAAACTTCTAGGACCGGCGAACGTCCCGGCGCTTCAGGAAGTAGTCGATCAGTTCGCTCGACGAGTTGTCCATCTCCACATCGAACGCTTCTACGCGGCCGGTGAGGTAGTTGAACATCATGACGGCGGGGATGGCCACCAGCAGCCCGAAAGCCGTGGTCACCAGCGCTTCCGAAATGCCGCCTGCGACCGCGCCCAGACCGGTAGCCTTCTGCTCCGAAATACCTTTGAAGGCGTTCAGAATGCCCATCACCGTGCCGAACAGTCCCACGAATGGAGCCGTCGAACCGATGGTAGCCAAGCCGCCCAAACCACGCTTGAGTTCAGCGTGAACAATGGCTTCGGTGCGCTCGAGAGCGCGCTTGGAAGCTTCAATGGTCTCGCCGGGGATGGCGCCGGGGCTATCCTGGTGAGCCTTGAATTCCATGAGGCCAGCGGTGACAACCTTGGCCAGATGGCTTTTCTTGTTCCGCTCGGCGACCTTGATGGCTTCGTCGATGCGGCCGTCGCGCAGGGCTCCGGCTACTGCTGGGGCAAAAGCGCGAGACTGCTTGCGCGCCGCGTTGTACGCCATAGCGCGGTCAATCATGACGCCGATCGACCAGCCTGACAT
>Ga0209169_10002695_pt1 | contig 10597 bp, 8 predicted proteins | sample HubBroMetageWRM4_FD_188346 | JGI IMG/M metagenome (GOLD analysis project Ga0209169, IMG submission 188346) | Warmed soil microbial communities from the Hubbard Brook experimental Forest, New Hampshire - Hubbard Brook CCASE Soil Metagenome WRM 4... | ecosystem: Environmental > Terrestrial > Soil...
TAGGTATCGATTGTGGTCGAGCCATTAAGCAGCCCGGTGGAGTACGCAACCGGCGCTTGCAGGCGGGCTTGGTCATAGGATGTCCGAGCCGTCAGGTCCCACTTTTCGCCAATCGAATGCTGGTAGCTGAGATCGAAATATTGATGGTAGTCAAAGTTTTGGGTGCGCGGATCATTGAACAGAGCGCCGTAGTAGGCGGTTGGGACTCCCTTGTCGCGCGCGCTGAACAATCCCTGAAGAGTAAATCCGTGAAAGCTGACGGTGGCCAGGATGTGCTGGTAGCTTTCGTAGTCTGTGTTGCGTGTGACTCCGTAATTGGTGGCTGGACTGTCGAACTGTGGAAAGAACAGAGTCTGCCCCTGGCTGTTGTAGAAGGTGCCGGAGAGGAGCATGTCCACTCCGCGGTATTGACCGCCGTAAGTGGCCCGCCCCTGATAGGTCCCAAAGCTGGCGGGGGCAAATGAAAGTTCCAACCCCTTCAGTTGTGGCGGCTTGCGAGTAACTACATTGATCACGGCAAAAAAGGCATCGGCGCCATAGAGGGAAGAACTGGGGCCGCGAATGATTTCAACGCGCTCCAACAGGTCCACGTCAATCAGGAATTCAGTGCCCAAGTAGGGTTCGCCGAAAACGTTGTCATTGATCCGGTGACCGTCGATCAGTACCAGAATGCGATTGTTGGAGTCTCCCAGGCGTCCGAAGCCGCGCACGCCAACGAAGCTGTAATCGCGATCATTGGTGATATAAAAACCGCGCACACTCTCTAGAATGTCGGCGAGAGTGCGATAGCCATACTTTTGTATTTCATTGGCGGTGATGACGGTAACGGAAGAGGGGGCGTCGTGCGTGCTCTGCATGTGCTTCGACGCGCTGTAAACCTGAATGTTGCTCAGTTCTTCCAGGCTGGCTTCTCCCAAGTCTTTGGGGGCTTGCTGGGCGACACTGTTGGCAGCCAGTAGCAAGAGTGTCAGCCAGCTGGTGGCAGCGGATTGCGCGAACCGAACACGGCGGCGGCGAAGGACCTGGGCGATGCCATGATTGCGGCTGAGCATAGTTTCTCCCGCGGTTGTAAGAGTTCGAGCACTGATCGAACCCTCATATGTGCTTTCGGCGAAGCCGGGAGTGTTCTTTACCTTGGTGACGTTACCGGCGGGCTCCCCAGGACCAGGTGAAGTCAGGCGTCCCGGCTGACGATGACAAACTTGGGCGTAAGGCAAGAATCATGTCCGAGGTTCGTGATCCCGAGGTCTTTCGCGCAGTGTTAGACGCCCTACCGATAGGGGTTTACATCGCCGACCGAAATGGGACGATCCTGTTTTGGAACCAAGGTGCGGAGCGCACTACTGGACGTCAGAGGTACGAGGTCATCGGGCACTCCCTGCGGGAAAACATCCTGGCGCAGTGCAATGAGCGGAATTGTCCGTTATGCGGAGAAAAATGTCCGTTTCGCAATGCCACCATCGATGGCCGAGAGCAGGTGCGCTTGTCCTTGCCCCATAAGAACGGACATCCGGTTACGGTGCTGTTCCGAATCAACCCGGTTCGCGATCCGCAGGGTACGGTCCAGTATGGGGTTGGAAGTTTCGAGGAACCGCGCGCCGCGGTGGAAGCAGGACGGGGGCGGCGAACTCCGGTGCCCACGACTTGTGTAGACGAAACCACAGGGATTGCCAATCACGGATTCATCGAATTCCAACTGCGGGAAAATCTGGCCGGCTTCTCTGAATATCATGTGCCCTTCAGCATCCTATACCTGCAGGTCGACCACTTCGACCATCTGCGCGCCGCCTACGGAAGACAAGCTACTGACTCCATGCTGCGAGTGGTGGCTGAGACCTTGCGCAACGGTCTGCGTCCGAGCGATGTGGCGGGGCACTGGGGTGAGAGCCAATTTCTTGCGGTGCTGCCGAACTGTGGCGACCTGGGCGCCGAGAAAGTCGCGGAGCGCGTGCAGAAACTGGTGGCCGGGACCGGCATTCACTGGTGGGGCGAGTATTTATTGATCGCCACCTCCATCGGATATGCGAGCGCCGCTGCCGGGGACACGGTTGAAGTGCTGGTGGAGCGGGCACAGCGTTTGGTGAAGCCGGCCTTCGCGAGCAAACCCGCTGCCGGAGCCGGTGTGCTGGCTGGCGGATCCGGAGATTAGACCTTTATGTTCGCCATCATCGGCATCGTTGTGGTTTTTGGAGCCGTGGTCGCAGGCTATTTGATGGAACACGGCAAGCTGATGGTGCTCGTCCAGCCCGCGGAGTTGGTGATCATCGGAGGCGCCTCCATAGGCACGGTGCTGATTGCCAATCCGCTGCATATCCTCAAACAAATTGTGGGAGGAATTGGCGGGGTCTTCACCGGATCGAGATTCACCAAACAACGCTATATGGATTCGTTGAAGATGGTCTACGAACTGCTCAACAAGGCGCGACGGGAAGGCTTGATGACTCTGGAAAACGATGTGGAGACACCTGACAAGAGCGCCATCCTGTCGAAGTATCCTTTCTTCCTGAAGGATCACCACGCCTGTGATTATTTTTGCGACACCCTGCGTATGGCCATCAGCGGGGTGGAGGCGTTTGATCTTGATCAACTGCTGGATCTGGATTTGGAAGTCCACCACAGCTCTGCCAATCTTCCCATTGCTTCGCTGAGCACGATGGCGGATTCCTTGCCGGGACTGGGCATCGTGGCGGCGGTGCTGGGTGTGGTGATTACTATGGGAGCGTTGGGCGGTCCGCCGGAGGAAATCGGCCATAAAGTAGCTGCCGCACTGGTTGGAACCTTCCTGGGAATTTTGCTGTGTTATGGGCTGGTGGGGCCGATTGCTTCCAGCATGGGCAAGATCGCCGAGGAAGAGGGAGCCTATCTGCATGTATTGCGAGTGGTGATGATTTCCTTCCTCAAAGGTTCAGCGCCCATTATGGCTGTGGAATTTGCCCGGCGGGCGATTCCGGGGCATGTGCGTCCGTCGTTCAAGGAAGTTGAAAGCGTGTGTCGAGGCGGGGGTGAAGCAGCGCCAGCCGCGGCTGCGGCCGCAGCCTCGAGTTAGGCAGAAAGGGTTGGCATGGAAGGCGCGCGTCCCATCATTATCGTCAAGAAGAAGAGCGGACACGGGGGCCATCACGGCGGCGCCTGGAAGGTAGCCTATGCAGATTTCGTGACCGCCATGATGGCGCTGTTCATTGTGCTCTGGCTTTTGAACAGCAGCAAGAAAATCCAGGAGGCGGTGGGCGGATATTTTCGGGACCCGATGGGCTCGGCAAAGAACGCGGGCACTAACATGACCGGGGCAGGAGTGAGCCTGCCGATCTCCAAAGATGACATGCCCAAGCTGAAAGAGGAACTGGAGAAGCGCATTCGGCAGATGAGCGACTTCGACAAACTTCAGAATCAGATCGAGATCAAGATAACTCCCGAAGGGTTGCGCATCGAATTAATTGAAACCGAGAAGGGGACGTTTTTCAATCTGGGCAGCGCGGGGCCGACGGAGAGCGGCAAGCAGTTGCTAGCCTTGCTGGCCAACGAGTTGGGCAAACTTCCCAACCACATCTCAATCGAGGGTCACACGGACGCGAAGCCCTATACCGGGAAGAGTGGATACAGCAATTGGGAGCTTTCCGCCGACCGCGCGAACGCCGCGCGGCGCTTGATGCAGCAAAGCGGATTGGGGGAAAGTCAGGTGTCGCAGGTTCGCGGCTACGCCGACCAACTGCTGCGAACGCCGAACGATCCAGGCAATGCTTCGAACCGGCGAATTTCTGTGATTGTGCAGAACCTGGAGGCCAAGCCGGGTGAGACGGCTGAGCCGGCCGGTCCACCCGGCGAGTCCCCAAAGCCCGGAGAAGCCACGCGACCTGAATAGGCAGGGTAGTTTCGGTCGCCTTAAAGGGACAGCAAGGCGGCTCCAAGTTGATCATCAGGCGCTCCGGGTTCTTCCGCTACAATGAAACGTTCACCAATCAAGCGGGGAGAAGATGATTCCGTGATTATCGGTGTACCCAAGGAAATTTATCCTGGCGAGCGGCGAGTTGCCCTGGTTCCCATGGTGATTCCGAATCTGGTGAAAGCCGGGTTCGAGGTGCTATTGGAAGCGGGAGCGGGAGAAGCAGCCGGATATCCAGACGCCCTATACGTGGAAAAGGGCGCGAAAATCGGGCCGGACCGGGCATCGGTTTTCGGCGGCGCGGAGATTGTGACCCAGGTTCTCTGTTACGGCGCGAACGACGTAAACGGAAAGGGTGACCTGGCGCTGATGCGTCGCGGACAGTTGCTGGTCGGCTTTCTGCGGCCGCTCGGGGCCGCCGACATCATTCAGGAGATTGCCCAGACTGGCGTGACATCGTTCGCGGTAGAGTTAATGCCGCGAACCACGCGCGCTCAAAGCATGGACGCGCTCTCTTCCATGGCAACCATCTGCGGATACAAGGCGGTACTGATCGCCGCCGACACCTTACCCAGAATTTTTCCCATGATGACGACGGCGGCGGGAACCGTCACCCCGGCGCGAGTTCTAATTATTGGCGTGGGGGTGGCTGGACTGCAGGCCATCGCTACCGCTCGCCGGCTGGGGTCAGTAGTCTCGGCTTACGACATGCGGCCAGCGGTCAAAGAGCAGGTACAGAGCCTGGGAGGCCGGTTTGTAGAATTGCCGATTGAAGCCAAGAATGCCCAAGACGCGCGCGGTTACGGCACGGCCCAAGATGAGAGCTTCTATGCCAAACAACGCGAACTTCTGGGCCGGGTGATTGCCGACAGCGACGTGGTGATCACGACCGCCGTCGTACCTGGGAAGAAGGCCCCGGTGCTGGTGACGGCGGAGATGGTCAAAGGGATGGCACCGGGATCGGTAATTTTCGATTTGGCGGCCGAACGCGGAGGCAATTGTGAGTTAACGCGACCGGGCGAAACCATCGTCGGCCACGGAGTCACCATCATTGGTCGCATCAATGTGGCGGCCTCGGTTCCCTATCATGCCAGCCAGATGTATGCGCGCAATCTGACCGCATTTCTGGTGAACCTGGTGAAGGATGGCAAGCTGCGCCCGGCTGCGGAGGACGATATTATTCGCGAGACGCTGTTAACCCGCGACGGAGAGATTGTCAACCCGCGAGTGCGGGAGTTCTTAGCGCTGCCAGCCTTGGCGACGCAAGGAGCGAAGTGAAGAATTTGCGCGGAACCGGTTTCGGATTGAAGTTGGGTTTTCCGGAGGCAAGATGAATACCGCTTTAATCGATGGTTTGTTCGTTTTCATGCTGGCGGGCTTTATTGGATTCGAGGTGATCAAGCGGGTGTCGCCGCTGCTGCACACTCCGCTGATGTCGCTGACGAATGCACTGGACGCGATCGCCGTGGTCGGAGCGATCGTGCTGGTGGGAGAACACAAGAGCAATCTCTCTTTCGTTCTGGGCGTTCTTGCCACTATTGCCGCAACCAGCAATGTGGTGGGCGGATTCCTGATCACCGATCGCATGCTCAAAATGTTCAAGTCCAGCCGTCCCACAAAACCATGACCACAGAGTTCGCAGGCAGCCAGCACATTATCGAGATCATTTATCTGATCGCCAGCGTGCTCTTCATTCTTTCCCTCAAATGGATGAGCGCCCCGAAAACCGCCCGTCATGGAGTGTGGGCAGGCGAAATCGGCATGCTGTTGGCGATCGGCGGGACGCTGCTGCACCACGGCATCGTCGATTACAAATGGATTTTTATCGCCTTGGTAATCGGCTCCGGCATCGGCGTTCCCCTGGGCCTGGTCCACATGACGGCGGTTCCGCAGCGGACCGCGTTGAGCCACGCCTTCGGAGCATTTTGTGTCACCCTGGTCGGCAGCGCTGAGTTTTATCTGCGCACTCCGGATGTGCCTCCCTTCATGATGTCAGTGCTTTGCATGGAGGTGATTCTGGGCTCGCTCACATTCACCGGCAGCCTGATGGCGGCGGGCAAGTTGCAGGAAGTCTTGCCGCAACGGCCCATCACTTATAAGGGACAAAACATCGTCAACCTCGGCCTGCTCGCGATTGCGATCGCGGCCGGTGTTTACCTCGTTCTTCATCCGGGTACAAAACAACTGTTCCCTGTCATGGTCATCATTCCGCTGTTCTTTGGCGTGTTCATGATCATGCCGATCGGCGGAGCGGACATGCCCACAGTGATCTCACTGCTGAACTCTTATGCCGGACTGTCCGCGGCGGCGATGGGATTTGTGGTACAGAGCAAGCTCCTGATCATCGCCGGCGCGCTCGACGGCTCCTCCGGATTCATCCTCTCGGTCATCATGTGCAAGGCGATGAACCGGTCATTTACGAACGTCATGTTTGGAGCCTTCGGGCAGGTGCAAGCATCCGCGGCGGCGGGCAAAGAAGAGAGGACGGTTCGAAGCGCGACCGCGGAGGAAGCTGCCGGCATCTTGGCGGCGGCTAACCGCGTGGTCATCGTTCCGGGTTACGGCATGGCAGTAGCGCAGGCACAGCACAAGGTTCGCGAACTCTACGATGCCCTGACCAAACGCGGTGTGGAGGTGCGCTTCGCCATCCATCCGGTGGCTGGCCGCATGCCGGGCCACATGAACGTGCTGCTGGCCGAGGCCGATATCCCTTACGACAAACTGGTCGAGATGGATGACATCAACGGCGATTTTCCCCAAACCGATGTGGCGCTAGTGATCGGCGCCAATGACGTGACCAATCCGGCCGCGCGCACCGAACAATCCAGCCCAATTTTCGGCATGCCCATTCTCGATGTCGACAAGGCACGCACGGTGATGGTCATCAAGCGCAGCATGAACCCGGGTTTCGCCGGCATCGACAATCCGCTCTACTACCTCGACCACACGCTGATGCTGTTCGGCGATGCCAAGGCTTTTGTGAACAGCATTGTGCATGAGTTGGCGGGGAATTCACATTAATAGTTAAACGGCGCGGTTGCAGTTTGCACTCTTTTTCCGTGTATTTTATCCCCCTCATGGTGTGCCCTTGGGCAATACCGTATCTACCTTAGTTTGTAATAAGTTATAAGAGCAGCGCCACGACCTCCCCGAAGCATCTAAACCTCAGTTGTAGGCCTTCGGTTTTTTGCTGTTACGACGGTGACCACGAGGGTTACGTTTGCGCAACTAGTGTCGCAAATCTGAGTTTAAGGTATTGGGAAGTCAAGAGACGATGCCCGTTTGCACCCCATATCGACGCTTGCAAGCTCTTGGGCTATTGGTATTTCTGCTGGTTTTGCCCCAGGCTCACGCGGACGCGACCCTGCTGCTAGAGGAACCTTATGGGCACTTTGGTGCCTTTACGGCGACGGGCCACGCAGCCGTCTATTTGGACCGGGTATGCGCGGATACCCCAGTGCGGTTGCGGCGTTGCCGCGCTGACGAAACCGGCGTGGTGATCAGCCGCTATAACAAGATTGCAGGATACGACTGGATTGCGATTCCTCTGATTCCCTATCTTTATGCGGTGGAGTCGCCGGAGGACGTTCCCCTCTACGTCAATCCCAAGGTGGCTGCGTTTCTCCGAAACCAATACCGAAAGAGTCATCTGGAAGAGATTGCACCTGACCTGCCCGACGGCGAACCGCCGACCGGGAACTGGACGCAGTTGGTGGGATCTTCATACGACCGGACGATTTACGGGTATCAGATCCAGACCAGCGCCGAGCGGGATGACGAGTTCATTCGCGTTTACAACTCGCGCGAGAATCGTTCACACTTCAATCTGCTGGCGCACAATTGCGCCGACTTCGCACGCCAAGCCATTAACTTTTACTACCCCAAGACTCTACATCGCAACCTAATTGCAGACATGGGCATCACCACACCCAAACACATTGCTAAGTTGTTGGCCAACTTCAGCACACGGCATTCGGAGTTACAATCCTCCAGCTTCGTCATCCCCCAGGTACCAGGCAGCATTCCGCGCAGCACCGCGGTGCATGGGGTGGTGGAATCATTGTTGAAATCAAAGAAATACATCTTGCCGGTGGCAATCTTCGAACCTGTGGCCGCAGGCGCCATGGCGGCGGCCTACGTCAGCGGCGGTGGCAGGTTTGATCCCAAGAAACACGCGCTGGTATTGGCGCCAGGACAACCCCCAGAGGCGCCGCTGGCAGCCGAAGACAGGCGCAATTACGAGCACGAACTGAACAGTGAGCTGGCTTTGGCGAATCCGGAGTTAAAAGCTCGCAAGACAGAAAAAGTCTGGGCGCATCTGGAAAACAGCAGCGAACCTCAACTCGATGAGAACGGAAGGGTCACCCTGCGAATGCAGATGGATGAGCAATGGGTGGATGTGGGGATCGCGCGCAACAATTTTCTGAAGGATGGCACACCGCCCGACCTTGCCAAAGAACTGCTGGCCGCGCGCCTACAGGAAGAACTGCGGTCCAGTGACAGCCCGCGCGCCTCGCAAACCGAGGTGATGAACGACTGGAAAATGCTGCATCTCGTACTTCCCCTTCCCCCCGACTGAGAACCGCCGCGCGACTCACTTGCAAAGGTTTACAATCAGGCCCGAACTTTGCCGCCGCATGTTTTCATTAATCGCGGCGCATGGAGACAGAAATGGGCCGCCTCACCGGTATTCTCGGAATCCTGACCATGCTGGGGCTGGCGTTTCTCTTTTCGACGAACCGGCGCGCCATCCGGGGCAAGACCGTCGTCTGGGGTCTGGCCTTACAGTTCGCATTTGCCGTCTTCGTATTGAAGGTGGAAGTTGGCCGGGCCATTTTCCAAAGGGCAGGCGATGTGGTGAACCGGCTGCTCAGCTATTCCTCTTACGGCTCGCAATTTGTTTTCGGAGACCTGGGTAAACCGGGAGGCCGGCTGGGTTTCTACATCGCCTTTCAGGTGCTGCCGACGGTCATCTTCATCGCCGCATTTTTTGCCGTTCTCTATCACTATGGAGTGATGCAGTTCGTGGTGCGTCAAGCCGCGCGTGTCATGACCCGTTTCATGGGTACAAGCGGAGCCGAGTCGCTGAATGTAGCCGCCAGTATTTTCATGGGACAAACCGAAGCTCCGCTGACCATCCGCCCGTTCCTGCCGGATATGACCCGTTCCGAGTTGATGACGGTCATGACCAGCGGGATGGCACATGTGTCAGGCGGAATCATGGCAGCGTACATCGCGTTTGGAGTCGAGCCGAAACATCTGCTGAGCGCAGTCATCATGACGGCCCCGGGGACGATTCTGATGGCGAAAATGCTGGTGCCTGAGACCGAGCAGCCCAAGACCGCGGGCCGGGTGGTGATGAGTCCGGAAGAGATCGAGGCTGAGAAGCAAGAAAATCTCCTGGGAGCGATTGCGCGCGGCACCACCGACGGCCTTCATCTGGCGCTCAACATCGCGGCCATGCTGATTTCGTTTCTCGCGCTGGTGGCTCTCACCAACGGCATCCTGGGCGGCATTCATAACGGCCTGGCCCATTGGGGAATCACGTGGTTCCCCGCCGGCCTGGAGACAATTCTAGGAGCCTTGTTTGCGCCGGTGGCCTGGATCATCGGCGTACCGTGGCAGGATTGCGCGGCGATTGGCAATCTGCTGGGCGTACGCATGGCGCTTAACGAAGTAGTGGCGTTTTCCATGCTCGGCCCGCAACGGGCCGTGCTCGATCCGCGCTCGTTCACCATTGCTACGTTCGCGCTGTGCGGCTTTGCGAATTTTGGATCGATTGGAATTCAGATTGGCGGGATCGGCGCGCTGGCGCCAAATAAACGCGGAGAGTTAGCGCGGCTGGGGTTTCGCGCCATGCTTGCCGGAACCATGGCCAACCTGATGTCAGCAGCGATTGCGGGCATGCTGCTGTAGCGACTACGACGTAAGCGGCGAGAAAACCGGCTCGAACCTCAGCCCAACTCCAATTCAATCTTCTTCGCGGCGGGATCAAGCTTGGTAATCCGGAAGCTGCGAATCTGGCCGGGGCTGAGGGGTTCCGGCTTGGATGCGGCGGTGCTAGCACTTCCCTTCCAGCGCGCCTGAAGCATGGAACCCAGCGAAGCCAAATCCGCCTTGGCTTCGACCTGTGTATTTTCTTCGGCCGCAGACTCGGCGATGCGGCAGACGGCCTGGATACCTTCCCCCAGTTCCACGCGCGCCTGTTTCCCTGAAATTTCGAGCACACGGCCGGAGACCACATTGCTTTCCTGATGCTCGGCGATGTATTCCTCGATACTGGTGGGAACCAATTGCTTCATTCCCAGCTTCAGCCGCCGTTTCGCGGTGTCGACTTCGAGCACCTGCGCCTTCACCGATTGCCCAACCCTCAGCATGTCCTGCGGGTGATTGATGCGCTTCTCGGCGCTCATATCACTGACGTGGATCATGCCTTCGACACCCTCTGAAAGCAGCACGAATGCGCCGAAATTAGTGAGGCTGGTGACCGGGCCCTCGACCACCGAACCCACGGCGAATTTGCTGGCCACATCGGCCCACGGGTCTCCGAGAGCTTGCTTCAAACCCAGAGATATACGGCGCTCGCCCGGGCTCACGCCCAAAATCACGGCTTCCACGGTGTCGCCCGGCTTCACCACGTCGCTGGGAGCTTTTATCTTCTTTGCCCACGACATTTCCGAGATATGAATCAAGCCTTCAATTCCGGGCTCCAGTTCT
>Ga0209169_10002696_pt1 | contig 10593 bp, 7 predicted proteins | sample HubBroMetageWRM4_FD_188346 | JGI IMG/M metagenome (GOLD analysis project Ga0209169, IMG submission 188346) | Warmed soil microbial communities from the Hubbard Brook experimental Forest, New Hampshire - Hubbard Brook CCASE Soil Metagenome WRM 4... | ecosystem: Environmental > Terrestrial > Soil...
CTGCAGGTAGGCGAACGTCGTGACGTGTCCGGGCACGACTTCGTGGCTCACCAGTTGCTGGAACTCAGGGAAGCTGATGGTCAGCGAGGCGTTGATTTCGTAGCTGGCCTCGTACTGCGGCGAGCCGTCTTTGTTGCGCTTGCGTCCCAGGTAATTCATCGAGCCGGAGAACCATGCGTCCTTGATCGGCATGAACTCGATGTTGGCGCGCGGCACCGACGCCAGTTCCTTCGGCAGATGCGGCATCAGGTTCGCGGCGCTCAGGTTGTCGAAGTAGGCGATGACCGCTCCGCCCAGCGCTTTCACCGAGCCCATAGGAGACGTGCGTTCGCGCCGCCACGCATCCACGGCATCCAGCACGCCTTTGGAGGTGTCGTAACCGGCGCGGCCCAGCAACTCGGCCACGCGCTCGCGCTTTGCTTCAGGCTTAGAGGGCTCAGGAGGCTTGCCGGTCGACGCTTCGACCGAACGCGAATAGGGAACTGCCGGGCCTTTGCCGAGGATCTCCATCGCGAGATCCCACATGGCCTCGATGCAGTTGGCCAGTCCGGAGAGATACTGCCCGCGCAACCCGCCGATCTTGTCGGCCTCTTTGCGAACCCCGGCGACAGCGTCAGGAATATTTACTTCGCGAAGATAGTTGTCGACGGCTTCGCGGTCGATGGTCTTACCGCCGACGCCGCCGGTCTCGCGTACGCGCGCCGCGGAAGGCGCGGTATAAGCGTGCGGCAGCGGTTCGTCTGAATACCATGAATCGGCGATGAAGCGCCCGGTTCCCGACGGGCACATCACGTCTCCGCCCCAAAGCGTGTCGATACCTAGAACAGCGTCAGCAACATACTTTCCTACTTGATCCATTACGCAGCCTTCTTTCCTCGGACAGATGCGAACCAGATGTACAGACACAGCCCAACGAACATGATGGCGGAAATCGTCTGCGAGATCGGTTCGTTGTTATAAAACGGGGTTTGAATCATTTCCTCTTTATATTTTGGCAGCAGGCGCAGTCCAGCGCCAAACACGCCGCCCAGCGCTCCGCCGGCCATCAGACCGCCGGCCACGATAACACCGCGTTCGCGGATGGAACGCCCCTGCTCGCCTTCGGTCTTGTCGGCGCGCTTGTTCACCAGATGCGAAACGAATCCGCCAGCCAGAATCGGCGTGGTCAGTTGCAGCGGGAGATAAATACCCAGCGCGAAGACCATCGACGACAGGCCAAGCATTTCCAGAACCACCGTGATCATGGCGCCGATGCCGAACAGAATGTAAGCGACAGGCTGGCCGCTCATGAAGCCTTCCACAATCGCCTTCAACGCCGAAGCCTGCGGCGCAACCAGCACCTGGCGCAGATCCCCCGGCGCAGCTTCGCCGAACTGGAAGGCCTTTGCCAGCAGGACGATCGTCAGTCCCGTGGTGACCGCCGCAGCGGCGACGCCGATGAACTTCACTTTCTCCTGAGCCGCGGGCGTCGATCCAATCCAGTATCCGGCTTTCAGGTCGGTGATGAACTGTCCCGAAGCGCAGAGTGCGACGCAGACCATGCCGGCAATCGCCATCACGAAGAACATGCCGGTCGTTCCCGACAGGCCAAACTTCAGCAGCACGACTGCCGAGACAATTACCGTCAGCAGCGTCATGCCCGACGCAGGATTGTTCGCCGTTGCCGCGATGGCGTTCGCGGCCACCGTGGTGAAGAAGAACGAGAACAGCAGGGTCAGCAGCAGACCCATCGCCAGGACGGCCATCGTGACATGCAGTTGTCCGAAGAAGACGGCTACTGCGATCGCTGAAACAATTACCCCTAGCAGAATCGCCATGATGGGAACGTCGCGGTCGGTGCGGTCCGTATGCTGCGCTTCGCCATGGCGAAAAGCTTGCAGCGCGATGCCGAACGAGCCCGCCACCACGCGCAGCGATTTCAGGATGCCGACCAGCCCGGCAGCAGCGATGGCGCCCACTCCGATGTAGCGCACATAGAAGCGGTAAATCTCTGCTGCGGTCATGTGCGAGATGGGAATCGTTCCCGGATAAACCGTGATGTCGCCCATGTGGCTGCCGATGAACCAGATCGCTGGAACCAGCACGAAGTTGACCAGCACGCCGCCCGCGCAGAAGATCAGCGCAATGCGCAGGCCCATGATGTAACCGAGGCCGAGGATGAATCCGATGGCGTCGAAGTTGAAGACCATGCGGTCGCGATCGACCAGCGATTTCATCAAGGGCACAAACTGGAAGTTCAGATACTCCTTCCACACGTGAAACGTGGTGATGAAGAAGTCGTAAACCGCCGCGATGCAAGTGGCTTGCAGAAGCAGCTTGGCCTGCGAGCCGCCTTTTTCGCCCGTGACCAGCACCTCGGTGATCGCCGTAGCTTCGGGGAAGGGCAGCTTGCCGTGCTGCTCCTGCACAAAATAGCGGCGAAGCGGGATGAGGAAAAGAATGCCCAGGCATCCGCCTGCGAGGCAGATGAAGACCGTCTGCACCGGATGCGGATCGAGATGCAGGATGTAAAGCGCCGGCAGGGTGAAGACGGCTCCGGCCACGACGCTGCCTGAGGCCGCGCCAATGCCGGTGATGATGACGTTCTCCAGCACGGTCGAGCGGCGTTTGTAGATGCGTGCCAGTCCGATTGCCAGGATGGAGATGGGAATCGCCGCTTCCATTCCCTGACCAACCTTCAGCGCCGAATACGCCGACGCGACGCTGAAGACGATGCACAGCAGCGTGCCCCAGAGCACCGCGCGCCCCGTGATCTCGGGCACGCCGGAGGTGCTTGATATCAGCGGGACGTAGACTTCCCCTTTGTTTAACGGCTGATACGCATTTGCGGGCAGGGATTTAGCTTCTAGCTCAGTGGAAGCGGTAGCCATGGATACATCCTCGTGGCAATTTGGCAGCCGCAGGCATTGTAAATGGCTGGGTCAAGGCAAGATGTGACGGTTGCGGGTAGAACGGGTGACCAAGGAGCACTTCCAGAATGTCACGGCTGCACGTACACCGGGTTATTCGGTGAGGGCGGCTCGTAGTCCTGCCCATATTTGTTCTTGTGAGCCATGGCGGCCGCGCGAGTCACCTGCATGCGGATCGTGCTCAACATCTTGGGTGCGTTTCCGACCTGCACCTCCTCCGAAAGCGCCTGCAGCGTCGCCGGCTGAGCATTCTCGTTCCAGAGGTGCAGCATATAGCGGCCGGGCGGCACATTTGCGATCGTAAACTGCCCCTCTTTGTTTGTCGTGGTGAAGTACGAGGTGCCGAGCACGACGATGACGGCGCTCATCTCAGGATGAATGTTGCAGAAGATAAACGAAATGCCTTCGCGGTCGAAGTGTACGGTGCGCGATGTGCCGGCTTCGTACAAGCCGAGATCGAAGCGCTTGCCGTTGAACAGCGAAAACACGTTGTGGAACCACGGGTCGCGATTGGGGAACTCAACGCTCGAGCCTCGCGTGATCACGAGCAGGTGCGGTTCGAAGGCCTTGTTTTTCTGCGTGAGAACAGCATGCATAGGCGCAGGAGGCGCCAGGTCGGCAACGACGCCCGCCGGAGTAAGCCACACCACGCTGGCGGTCGAGGTGACGCCCTCAGGCTCGGCGGTGATGCTTCCGCTTACGTTGACTCCCTGTGCGCTACAAACCGATGCGATAGTCAAGCAGCACAGAAGCATCCCCAGCCAGGGCGCGATTCGTAATGCGATTCTTGTAGTCTTCAGAACAACACTCCCATCGACATATTGATCTGGCCGGCCTCGAAACTGTTGTCGTAGATGGTAAACGTACGCAGCCGCCGATACTCCAGCGCCAGTACCAGGTCAGACCGCGGCCGGTAGATTACGTTGCCGAAAGCCGCCCGGTTGCGGGTTATGTAAGACGGCGCGTAGCTGAGTGCCTGGTCCCCGAAGTCGCGTACATCGGCGGTGAATGGATTATCCAATCCAAAGGCTCCGTTGAACTCCAGCTTCGGTGTGGCTTGAAACTTCAGCTGTCCCCAACCGCCGACTGTATTCAGCGCCACCACGTTGGTCGTGGGATCAGATAATAATCCGTTGAACAAAACACTGCGTCCCAGCGCTGCTCCCAGGCCGCCAATGGCGGCGCCACGATAGGCTTCCGCGCTCAGGCTGAACTTGTGACTGAGCGGGAGATTGGCATCCAGCATTCCGGCCCAGCCATTCACCATGCGGTCATAGCCCCAATTCTGGCGGCTGTAGTACCCACCTGCGCCGACGGTCAAGGTCTGTCCCAGCATGGGCAGCGAGTAGCCGACATGCAATCCGTACCCGGGCTGCCGCGACTGTTCACCGGCGTTCGGAGCGCGATACCAGGTGTAATGCTGGTCATCCGGTGGCTCACCCGTCACCGGGTCGAGGAATGCGCCCTGCAGGGTGATGCGTGCGTCGTTCGCCAATTCGAAGCGGTGTTCCACGCGCAGTTGCGGAGTCCACGCCCACAGCTCGCCGGAGTACGACAACGGAGGCACAATGAGGCTCGCGAACGAGGTCGGGGCAAGCGGGGAGAGGAACAGCTGATCCTGGCCGGCGATGACCGACGTATCTTTCCAGTCGAGGCGGACGGCCGCCGTCCGCAATTGCACCAATCCAGAATTCACGCCGTTGGAGGTAGCCGGGAAACCGCCGCCGAAGTCGAAGTTGACGTTGGCGCTGGTATGCGCGCCCATGAAGTCTGGCCCAAACGCCTCGAAGCCGAGGATCGACTGCCGCATGGTTGCCCCGACTGCGCCGGACGAGTTGCCGGGCATGCCCTTAGCCGCCCAGGTGGGCACGTCGAGGTTATCGACCGAGCCGCTGTTCCCAAATAGGTTGAAGAGCACGATACCGGAGAAGCGGATGCGATACTTGGAAGCGCTCTCCAGCTTCGTCTGGTACTGGTCATCGATTTTTCCGGAAAGCAGCTGCTGGTCCTCTTCGACATGCTCCAGCCGCTGTTCCAGCGTTGCCGTCGATCCAGCGTAACCCGGCGATTGCTCGTCTAGTCCAGTCGACTCAGCCGCAGTCGCGTTGCCACGTTGAGTCTCGATTTCCTGGCGCAAACGCGTAATCTCCGCGTGGCTGTCAACCGTCTCCGACTGCAACTGAAGCACGAGCTGCTTCAACTCACGCACCTGCGATTGCAGTTCCTGCAAAGCGGTCGCGCTGTTCGCCGTATCTGCGGCAGCCTGTGTCTGTGGCTGCGACTGTCCGACGCAGGTCAGCGAGCACAGTAGGAACCATACGACCAGTCGCACCGCATGGTTCAGATATGAGTTGTGACGGTTCTTGCCGGTCATGCTCGATCGATCCTGCAATCGAGTGCAAAAGGCAAAGGGCGAGGGACAGCCGAAATCACTCATGTCGCACCTCTCTGCAAGCGTGCTATGTGGCCTGGAAGCGGCTGACGATCAGGCTTTGAAGAACTGCGAGGCCTTCGCCAGCGGCGTGCCACCCGGCTCGGCTTTTGCGCCTGCGCGCGGCAATATGATCTGCATCACCGTGCGTCCGGGCGCGGAGCTTTCCAGTTGCAGGCTTCCGTGATGGTCCTGCACAATCTTCTGCGCGATGGTCAGGCCCAGGCCAGTACCGTTTTCTTTTCCATAGCTGACGAAGGGCTGAAACAGCTTGTCGCGAATTGACGATTCCACACCAGGTCCGTCGTCGGTAATCTGGATGGCCAGATCGCCGTTGCGCTCCGCCACCTGTACCCCGACATGGCCACCGGACAGTTGCGCCGCCTGGCAACCGTTCAGCAGCAGGTTATAGAAGGCGCGTTCCATCTTCCGCGGATCGAACTGCGCATTGTGTGATCCCTGAGAGTCGAGCGACAAGGCGATGCTTTGAAACTCCCGGTGAGAGCGTACCAGTTCCATGGCGCGGCTGATGGTGCGCTCGATGGGAGTATCCACTACATTCAGCGATTCTGCCGGCCGGGAGAGTTCGAGCAGAGAATCCACCAGATCGGTAAGCCGGTTCACGGCGACGCGGATTTCTTGATACAGCTCTTCGCGTTGCGCTGGTGTGAGCTCGGCCTCGGCCAGGAACTCCGCGTTGGCCAGTACTGCGGTGAGGGGGTGACGAAGATCGTGTGAAATGGAGCTGGCCATGCGGCCGATGGTGGCAAGCCGCTCGGCTTCCAGCACGCGCTGCAGCGCTTCACGCAGGCTGTCGCGCATGCGGGTGAAGGTCTCGGTCAGCTCGGCGACTTCACCACTGCCCACGACGTGCACGGGATAGCGATAGTCCCCGGCGCCCAGAGCGCGTACGCCGTCCACCAGCTCCTCCAGCGGCCGCGTGAAGGTGCCGGCGATGAAGTATGCCAGAGTCGTGCCTGCCAGCACGGCGCCAAGGCCGACGGCCAGCAGCAACCGCCGCAGATGATTGAGGTAGGCCGTTGCCTCGTCATACGATTTCATGACGATGATGGTCACGCTGGGATTGGCGTCCAGGTTCGCCGGCAACGCCGATATCATGAAGCGCTCGCGGCCCAGACTCCAATCAGCCGTTCCACTCGCGACCGGGGATGCAGCGACCCGCGATGCCAGTTCTTTTTCCTGCTCCGGACCCAGGGTGCTGACCACAACCTGTTTGCCGTAGAGAATGGCCACCTGGCTGGTAGCGACTAATCCGACCTGCCGGGCGACGGAGGCGTTCATCTCATAGCCAACCGCCACCATGCCCAGCAGCGCATTTTGCGAGCTGGGTCCGAAGTAGATCGGCGTCAGCACAACCTGATACAGATGTCTGTCGCCATACCACCATTGCGGCGTTTCCTCGATCAGGCCGCGGCTGTCGAGCAATTGTTGCGCCTCCTCGCGCGACATTCCCGGAGGCTTGGTGTGAAAGCCCATGATCTTCCCGTTGGGATCGATCAGCGCGAACAGGTCGCCGCCGGAAAGATGGAACATCTCCCGCGAGCCGTCCTGAATGGTCGGCGCGTGATTCGATGTCATCAGAGCTTTCAGATTGGGGAGGTCGGCCATCAATTCGGCCAGACGGCTCAAATCGTTTTCCCGTTCGGCTTCCAGGTTGCGAAAGGTTTCGACCGAGTCAGAAAGATCGTCGCTCAGGCTGTGACGGACGTTGGTAGCGACGGTGCGTTGCACGATGAGCAACGACACAGCCGTGAGCCCGGCCGAAGTCAGAAGCATGGCGATTAGAAACTTGGTCCGTAATCGCCACCGATTCATCACTGTCTCCAGAAATCTCTTTATCACCGGACGAATTTGTAGCCCGTGCCGTGAACGGTTCGGAAGTGCACCGGGTCGGTGGGGTCCCTTTCGAGTTTTTGCCTTAAGCGCAGGATGTGAGTGTCGACGGTCCTCGTCGTTGGGTAGTTATTGTAGCCCCATACCTCATTGAGCAGCTCCGTGCGTGAGATCACGCGCTCGGGATTGTTGAGGAAGAAGCGCAACATCTTGAATTCCTGCGGCGTTAGCGGAATCAGTTCTCCGGAGCGATGCAGCTCCATGCGCGAGAAGTTCACTTCGACGTCGTCGAAGCCGAACATTTCAGTCTTGTCGGATGACTGATTCAGGCGGCGCACGGCGGCGCGCACACGCGCCAACAGTTCACGCGGGCTGAACGGCTTGGTGACATAGTCATCGGCGCCCAACTCGAGCAGCAACACCTTGTCGAGAACGTCGCTCGCCGCACTCAGTACCAGGATCGGCACATTGGACGACTCCTGCTTGATTTCGCGGCACAGGTCCTGCCCCGACTTGCCCGGCAGGCGCAGGTCCAGGATCACGATGCGCGGCATGGTCTCGCGAAAGACGTCCATGGCCGATCCGCCATCGGGCGCAACCGATACGTCAAAGCCTGCCGTTTCAAAGGTACGCCGCAGTGCGCGCTGTACCGCCTCGTCGTCTTCAATAACCAGAATCTTTTCCATCAACAGCTCCGGTGAATTACAGCTAATAACAGATCAAACTGCCAGTCAACGGACAGTTCACAAAACTGTGACAAAACCAGCGATTGATGCGGTTTTTCCAATGATTTGAACTGTCAAAAAAAATTGACAACTCCGATACTCTGTCAACACAACTCCTAGCGCTTTCCTAGATAAAGTCGGGAAGCTTATGGCATCTGCACGTGGGGACGAACCGTTGCCGCAAGCAATCCACGACTGAATTTCGAGGAGAAACCATGACCTGCACCTGTCAATCACGAATCCGCTCTCGGGCGGCCTGGATCACGTTATCGTTCCTGGCGCTTGCCTTGGTAGCCCTGCCAGCCTCGGCTCAGAAGGTAAACGTTACCTATCTGACATCCGATATCAACGCCGTCGGCGCTTTCACCGACGCCAACCTGGTGAACCCATGGGGAATGTCGATTGCTCCCGGTGGCGCGTGGTGGATTTCAGACAACGGCACCGGTCTCTCTACTCTTTACATCGCCAGCGGCCAGCCGCAGTCACTGGTGGTCACCATTCCTTCCGGTACCGGACAGGGAACCGGCACTCCGTCGGGAACCGTTTACAACGCGACCGCCAATTTCAAGATTAACGGTCAGTCGACGCCATTCCTGTTCTGCACAGAAGATGGAACCATATCGGGCTGGTACGGCGGAACGACCGCCTTTATCGCCGTCAACAACAACGGGAACGGAGCCGTATACAAGGGCATGACGCTGGCTTCAGCGGCCGGCGCCAACTACCTTTACGTTGCCAACTTCCATGCCGGCACGGTGGAAGTGTATGACGGCAGCTACAACCCGCACTCGTTTGGATCGAACGCTTTTGTGGACACCAGTATTCCGTCCGGCTTCGCTCCGTTCAACGTGCAGTTGATTGGGTCCAACAGGATCGTCGTGACCTACGCCAAGCAGGACGCGCAGAAGCATGACGACGTCCCGGGTCCAGCCAACGGATACGTCGATGTCTATGACACGCAGGGCAACCTGCAGTTCCGCCTGACCCATACCATCTACCTCAATTCGCCGTGGGCCGTGGTGGTCGCGCCGTCGAACTTCTCTGGCTTCGGCAATGACCTCCTGATCGGCAACTTCGGCAGCGGCCTGATCAGCGCGTACAACGCCAGCAACGGCACCTGGCTCGGCAACATGCAGAATGTGGCCGATCTGCCCATACAAATCGACGGTTTGTGGGGATTGACCTTTGGCAACGGTGGCAGCGGCGGTCCGACGAATACGCTGTTCTTCACCGCCGGCCCCTACGGCGAGGGTCACGGAATCTTCGGGGCAATCACACCCCACCCCGGAATGTAGTAACGGATTGACGATTGCAATAGTTGAGGAGGGCGTGAGCCCTCCTCGTTTTGTTGGTGAAGATGTGCGGTGAAATCGCTAGAGCTTCTTCAGCACTTCGAAGACCTCATCGTTGCTGGGCACCTGGCCGATGGGATAAACCTTGCCGAAGGCCAGCTTGCCGTTTTTGTCGACCACAAAAAGAGCGCGCTCGTTGATGCCGGGGATGGGATCGCCCTCGCGCAGGATGCCGTATTTCCTGGCTACATCGCCGTGAGGATAGAAGTCGCTGGCCAGGGGGAAGCCCAGTACGCCGATTTCTTTCTTCTGCCACGCGGTGTGGCTCGGAATCGAGTCGACACTGATGCCGACTACCTGGGCGTCATAAGCCCCAAAGCGTTCCAGATCCGCATTCAGCGCGGGCAGCTGTGAAGCGCATACGGGAGTCCAGTCCGCCGGATAAAACGCCAGTACGACGTTCTTCTTGCCGCGAAACTCGCTTAGTTTGAATTGCGTTTTAATGTTGCCGACCACCGCCGGCAGTTCGAAGTCCGGGACTTCTTCACCGATCTTGAGAGTTGCCATTCGTCCTCCAACTCGTTGCAACGCAAATTGCGATTCTAGAGGCGGCACGGACCCGCGGCAAGTCAGGGCAGGCGCAATGTTACGACACGATGAAACAACGGGACGGCGCCCCTATCCCTAAACCTCGACATGTCACCGCGTTCCGTGACAGTCAGGCTTCGCCGCTTAAGATGCTTCAGGCTGTGTTATCGGCATGATCGAAGCAGATGAGGGCTCACCAGCAGACGCCCCGGATCACTCAGCGCCGATCTTCCATTCATCACTCAGGATTGCAAAGACCACATCGTCCACCCACTCGTTCCGGAACCACAAGCCGCGGACAAAGTGCGCTTCCTTGCGCATGCCCACCCGCTCCAGCAGCTTCATGGAAGGCGCATTGCGCGGATCGACGGAGGCGAAGACGCGATGTTTGTTCAAGGTCTTGAAGATGTAATTCAGTAACGCTCTCAGCGCCTCGCTCGCGTAACCCTGCCTCTGGAAATCAGGTGCGACGGTGATGCCGACCTCGGCCTGCTCGGGATCTGGTTCCAGCACACGCAAGCCGACATCGCCGATGAGTTTGCCACCGTCGAGGAGAAATATCCCGACCTGATACCACTTGCCCGGAGTGCCGGGCTCGATCGCCGCCAGCAGGCGAATATAGGTCTGGACCGAATCGACAGAATCCGTGCCCCAGGACTGAAAGCGCGAGATCTCGGGGCGACGATGGTAGGAGAAAACCCTGGGCCCGTCGCTTGCTTCCAGATCGCGCAGGACCAATCGCGGCGTAATGATTTCCGTGAACATGCTCATTGGCTGGTTAGCAGCATCATACT
>Ga0209169_10002697_pt1 | contig 10593 bp, 8 predicted proteins | sample HubBroMetageWRM4_FD_188346 | JGI IMG/M metagenome (GOLD analysis project Ga0209169, IMG submission 188346) | Warmed soil microbial communities from the Hubbard Brook experimental Forest, New Hampshire - Hubbard Brook CCASE Soil Metagenome WRM 4... | ecosystem: Environmental > Terrestrial > Soil...
TTTCAATTCGGCCTGCAAGCGGTCAATGTGCAGGAATGGGGGCTGATCGGAAGCTTCCTTGCCGTGGATGGTCAGGTTGCGTGCGTCCACGCGCAGGCGAAACGGAATGGTGTGAAGTTCTCCAAGTTCGACGCGGCCGCCGGTGATTTTCTCCGCCGACGCGACCACGCGGCGGCGAGCCAGTTGCTGAAAGGAATCGGTAGTGACGTACCAGGCCAGCAGGGCGAAACCGACGACACAAAAAACGCAGAATCCCAGAAAGAGTTTCCACAGGGTGCGACGACGTTCAGGGGGAGACGGCTCGCTGGATTCGCTGGTCGATTGCCCGGTCGGTGGTTCGCCCGAATTCTCGCTCAACGGTTCTGCTCTCCGGCGCTCGATTCAGGAGGATTGATATGGCTCCCGGAACGCAGACTCGCCAGCCACCCGGAGAGCAGCTCGTTCATTTTTTTCTCGGCCAGCAAGTCCTTAATTCGGCCAAAGACTTCGGTCAACGGCGCCGCGCTGTTGCCCGCTTTTTTCATTTCCGGCAACAACTCATTCTGGTAGTAGGTTTCGACGGCATGCTGGTCGATCTGGATCGAAGGTCGCAAACGGTCCTCCACCAGCTTCATCAACTGGATCTCGTCGCCCAGACGCTTCTCGACCGCGCTTTGCGTCAACCCATAACGTTGTAGTCGAGCGTGCCATCCGGCGTCGGTGGCGCAATCCGGATGCAGCTTGCGGACTTCAATAACGCGGGCAGCAACCTGTTCGGGCGGAGCCGGTTGCGATGGCCGCACCTGTTCCCGTAGGAGTTCCTGATCAATCAGGCGATCAAGCGCGGCTTTGCGCTCGGAGGTGGTGAACGAGTCCGGATCGCGGCCGTTAGAAAGCGCCTCGAAGGCCACTTCCTGCTCCCAATCGCTCTGCAACACAACATGGCCGTTAACGTCGGTGACCACCCGATCGACGATCTGTCCGCCCATGGCCGAGATCGCCAGCGCCAGGCACAATGCCATGGCGATGCCGATGTCTCTCCCGAGTTTGCCGCAGCGCAACTTCATTAGCATTAGAATGACTGCCCGACGCTGAACGAAAAGTTAAAATGCCCGGCGCGCTGGTACCCAAACTGCCCGACCTGCTGCCCCGTCTGCTTGTTAGTCGTAATGTTGTAATAGCTGGGGAAATAGGGCGGATTTAAATTGTATCCGAAATCAAAGCGTAATGGTCCGATCGGGGTCTGATAGCGAACTCCCATACCGATCGCGTGTGAGGCATAGTTGTAATTGCAGTTCAGGTGCGTATCCTCATGGAAGCAATCCCCCTGGTAGGGCTGGTGAAAACGCCCCAGGCTCGGGATCATCTCCTGCGGCCGGGCAAAGACGTTGCCCATGTCTTCGAAAAGCGTAAACCCGATGTTGTCATTGAGCAAAGGCACCCTGACGTTGGGGAAGCGCATCTCCAGACTGTTGAGAAACACCGCACTGCCTCCGACCGGGAATCCAGTGAACGGATCGCGCGGTCCCGCTTGATTTAACCCGAATCCGCGATGCGAGTTGCCTCCGCCGCTATAAAAACGCTCGGGCAGAGGAATCAGAGTCTCGTTCGCGGTTATGGTTTGGGACGGATCGGCCACGATGGTGCTTCCAAAAGGGTTCTCGACGCCAACGGTGGTAGATCGGGCGAAGACATAGCCCTGTCCCGTGCTGCGATTGCGAAAAAAAGTGTGGTAGGTAGAGTTCTTGATCAAAACCCGGCTGAAATCAGCCTCGGATCCAAAAGCACTGGCGGCAACGCCGCCTTCTACCGTGGTGTAGCTCCCGCGCGTACTTTCCAAATCGTTATCGCGCCGGTTGCGTATGTACAGAAAATTGGGCGTTCCAACGCGGGTTGGCTTGGAGAGCAGGGGAATGAGATTGTCAGTGACCTCAATATTGCTGGCCTCGACGCGGCGATAACTGAAGCGGTAAGCGAAAGTTGTGAGTTCGCGATCCTGAGATTTTTTCAGCACCTGCAAAAGTTGCAGAGTTCCTTCCAGACGCTTCGATGTGAAGGTCGAGACATCCACCGTGTTGTCGTAAAGCCCCGTGGCGGTGAAACGAAAGTTCTCCCAGTTGAATAGTTTAGGGATGTTGTAACTAATGAGCGCACGCTGCTGCAGGCGGCCAACGTTGGTTTTCAGGCTGACGGTCTGATTCCGCCCACCCACGTTGATCCGGCTGACGCCGAACGACACCATGGGGCTGACGCCGGTCTGCCCGAGCGGTTGGTTGGTTCCATATGCGGGCTGACCAGTCTGGAACTCGAAACCGACGCCGTAATCGAAGGTGTAGCGATCGGCTTCGCGTGCGGTCACGAGCACGTTCTTGCGCGACTCAGTACCGTCCGGGTTCTGGATGGCCGTGTCGACCTGCTTGAAAAGGCCCAAGTCATAGAGGCGTCGCTGGCTCTCCAGCAATGCCTGCTGGCTGAGGGGCGCTCCCGGCTGCACTCGTACTTCCCGGCGGGCAACTCCGAAGCGGGTGTAGTGCAGCCCATTCAGGTAGAGTTGATTGACAAAAAACTGCTCGCCTTCATGAATAGTGAAGGTCACCCCCACGCGGGGCAAGCTGTCCGCTGACGGAACCGGAACGTAGGCGACGTCCACGGTCGCATTGGGAAAACCATTGTCGAAATACTTGCCGAGAATCGTGTCGCGATCATCCGCCAGACTTGATTCGTCAAAACCTTGGCCTTCGGCAGTGGAAAGTTCAGGAAGCTGTTCCTGAGGAAGTGTGTAACTGCCCTCGATGCGAACCCACATAACACGGGTCTGCGGCCCTTCTTTGACGGTGATATCGATGGCCAGTTGCGACGGATCACCCTTATAGCTGGTAGCCAGTTTGCTGTTGATCTCAGCCTGCCGGTAGCCGCTCGCCCGATAGAGACTCTGGATACCGAGCACATCCTCTGCAAGCAGCGCCTCGCTGTAGCGTCCGTGACTGAACAGTCGCCCGGCGGCTTGGTCCTGCATGCGCGTGCGAATCTGCTCGGCGGAAAAAAAGCGATTCCCGGAAATATGAATGGCCACAAGTTTGTGGCGATCTCCGGGTTTAACGAGGTAAACCACCTGCACCTCTTTTCCGTCCGGCGAGTTGTGCTGGCTCACACTGACGGTGGCTTCGAAGTATCCAAGAGTCTGCATGTGGTTCTGGATATTACGCCGGCCTTCATTGAGCAGATCGTCGTCAACCGCGCCTTCCTCGTAAATGGGCACCAGCCTCCGCAAGACGCGCTGGCTGAGCTTGAAACCGTCGGCGGCAATTTCTACAACGGGGCCGCGGTCCGCTTTGAAGACGTAGTCCATGGTGTTGTGCTCGGCACGATAAGTGCTGCTCGACAGTTCGACCTGGGCAAGCAGGCGGTTCTGCTTCTGATAGCGAGCACGAATTCGTTGCAGCGCGCGCGAAATTCGATTCGAATAGACTTTTTCGCCGGGATGGAGCTTGGCAATCTCCTTGATCTGTTCGACGGAATAGCCGGCATCGCCTTGGAGAGCGATCTCCCCGACCACGGCCCGCGGCCCGGGGACAACGTGGAAGGTCAGATTCACCTGATGCTGCTGCTCGTCGCGTTGTTCCGAGCTGGTCGTTTTCGACAGGTGCAATCCGTTTTCTTCCATTATTCGTTGGATGCCGGCGAGAGCGCGGTCGATTTTCTCCCGAGCGTAGAGTTCGCCGAGTTGCAGGCGCGTGGCGCTAGCCAGTTGGTTGGCCGACGGATTGGTGGAGACGCCTTCAATGATGACCATGCCGATGAAAAAGTTAGCGGTCGTCAGAAAGCGCAGCCTGACGCCGGCGGTGTCGGTCCGATCCGCCTCCGCCTGAATGTCGGCGAACCGTCCGGTGGCAAAAAGTGCCTGCATCGCGTCGTGCAGCCCTTCGCGGGTGAGAGGCTCTCCTATCTTGAGCGGCGTTGCTGCCAGCAGCGCAGCCGTTTCCTCGGGAGGTACACCCGGCAATTCGATTTGATCAATCGCTAGTCCGAGGTAGGGTGTGATAGTTCCGAACTGGGCTCCCGACTGCGTCCCGAACTGGGTTCCAGACTGTGAGGTCGATTCCGGTTCTTGCTGTGCAACCGGGGGAGAAGCAGCGGCCCAGGTTAGTCCACGCGCCAGCAGGAGCAAAATAGCCAGCATAAATCGGACGAGCGCGAGCCTGCCTTCAGCCCGCCGAAGGGTCGCCCGTCCCTGCACGAACAAGATTCCCTCCCGAAATTCAGGCTGGCCAGCCATGCAACCTTTCGGGTTCGATGAAGCACGAAACTGCACGCGTTGCTCGCAATAAAAAAGTTTGACGACCGGCACCTATAATACTGGTTTGAAAGCTTGGGAAAGGTAATCGCCGAGGTAAGCGGCACGTAAGCGAGAGGTAAGCGATTGGAAATCGACTCTTTGGGAATTGATAATTTGGAGAGAGGCGACCGCTACTCGCGCCAGATCTTGTTTAAGGAGATCGGAGTCGAGGGGCAGAAAAAGCTGGCGCAGTCTAGTGTCGTCATTGTCGGTTGCGGCGCCACCGGTTCTGTCCTGGCCTCGTTGCTCGGTCGTTCGGGCATCGGCACGCTGCGGATTCTCGATCGCGACTATGTCGAAGCCAGCAACCTACAGCGGCAAACGCTGTTCGACGAAAACGACGCACGCGAATCTATTCCCAAGGCGATCGCGGCGGCCCGACAGATTGCGCGCTTCAACTCGCAGATCGTAGTCGAGCCCCATGTCGCCGACCTGACTCCGGCAAACGTCGATTCCCTGCTTGGCGGCTCTGACCTGATTCTGGATGGCACCGACAATTTCGAGACGCGATATCTGATCAACGACTATGCCCTGAAAAACTCCGTCGCCTGGATTTACTCCGCCGCGGTCGCAAGTTACGCCGTAACCCTGGACATCCTGCCTGGCGAAACAGCATGCCTGGCCTGCCTTTTCCCCGAATCTCCTCGCGGAACATTGGAGACCTGCGAAACCGCCGGCATTCTGAATTCTGCCGTCAACCTTGTGGCATCGCTCGCGGCGACCGAAGCGTTGAAGTTTCTCGTAGGTGCGCGTTCGAAAATGCGTCGGACGTTGCTTTCCTGGGATGTCTGGACGAACGAGCGAGCGGAGTTGGATGCGACTCATCCGAGGGCGGGATGCCGCGCCTGTTCGCGCGACTTTGTTCATCTCGCTGGCGAAGGCCGCCCTCACATCACTTTATGCGGCAGGAATTCGGTGCAGATCCACGAGCAGAGTCGACCAGTAGACTTTGCCGAATTGACTACTCGCCTTCAGCCGCATGGCAACGTTCGCCACAACGAATTCGTGCTGAAGTTCTGGCGCGAGCCCTACGAAATGACTCTGTTTCCCGACGGCCGGGCGATCATCAAGGGGACGACCGACACAGCCATTGCTCGCAGCCTATACGCCCGGTACGTCGGCAGTTGAAGAGCTGTTTCAGCACGAATCGATTGCAGGTTGTGCGCACAGGTTTTCACCCAGCCGGGCGCCGGCTATCTACTCCAATCTCCGTGATTTGACCGATAGCACCGCGATTTGCCGAGTATTCTACCTGTCTTCGGCCCTACCGGATCCTGCGTCAACTGGCCCGCAAACTGCACTCGTACTTCATAGTGGTAGTTCCCTCTGGAGGCAGTATGCGACCCTATTTGATTCTGATGGCAGTAGTTCTGGCGTCTGTAGCGGCTTTTGGGCAACAGCCGGGTTATCGTCCTTACGGCCCTTACGGTCCGTGTTTTTATGGATGCGGCGCGTCGATCCCGCTTTTGGTCACGCCGCAAATTTCCCTGCAACAGTTTTCGCCGAACCCGGTGGGAGCGAGCAACGCCACCACGGGATTGATTGCCGGCGCCACCAACTCGACGCTCTCGCAAGTTCAGGGCTCCACGAGCTCGGTTTACACCGTCGCGATGTGGTATCAGGGCGGCGCTCCGATGACAACGCCAGCGGTTCAGCTGTGGCCCGAAACGATTGGACGCGAAGGTCACGTCATGCACGGCCCCATGCCCGGTGCACTGCCCGCGGAGCATGTGAGCGAAGTTCGCCGTGAAGTTCGCACCCGCGAAGAACGTTCGCGTGAAGAGCACGTCTCCCACCAGTCCGAAGAACCGCGCCGTGACTGGACCTACATCGCTGGGCCCGAGCGCGCCGCTACTCACGTCTTTACCAACGACGACGTCACGCGCCAGAACGACAAGAACGGCACCGTAAAGCACGACGGCAAGTCGGAAAAGATGTAGGAGCGGCCTTTCGCTTTTCGCCCTTGACTCTCGGCCCTCGGTTGCGACCTCCGGTCTGCTACCGAGGGCCTTTTTCTTTTGCCCAGCAGCAGACAAGGATTCGAGATCGAAGCTCATTCGTTCATCTACCGACGCTGCAACCCGTCTCGCAATCTGCTATCTTCGTCGGTTGATTCTCTCAACACATACCATGCGGAAGTCGATTGACGCCGAGGATGCGTGTCTTCATGCCTGAGCTTGTGCGCCCCGAACCGTCCCGCCTCTATCGCTGGATCGTACTGCTGTTCGTCAGCGTGGCCATGGGCGGTAACTACTACATCTACGACAGCATCAACCCGCTGGAACGGATTTTCATCGACAAGCTAGGTTTTTCCGCGACCGCATTCGGCTGGCTGAACTCGTCCTATAGCGTGGCTGCGGTTTTGACTCTCCTGATCGGCGGCATCATCATCGACCGCATCGGCACCAAAAAGGCCTTTACGTTCTTTGCGGTGTTTTGTCTGCTGGGAGCGGTGCTCACCGCCGCTCGCGGGCAGCCCGGAGTTATGATCGCCGGACGCACGGTGCTGGGCTTAGGCGCGGAGTCCATGATCGTCGCAGCGACGACCGTGCTTGCCAAGTGGTTCAAGGGCAAAGAGCTGAGTTTCGCATTCGGAATCAACCTCCTGATCGCCCGCCTCGCCTCCGTGGCGGCTGACAATTCGCCGACGTGGGCGAACCGGGCGTTTTATCCCAATGGTCCGTCGGGCGAGCCCAGTTGGCAGGGCCCATTATTGATCGCGGTCGGGGCTGGCGTCCTGGCCGTAGTTTGTTCGGTGGTTTATTGGGTGCTCGAAAGCCGGGCCGAAACCCGCTACGAATTGGGACAGGCAGGCTCAATCGATAAGCTGGAGTTCGGACAGATTCTCCGATTTAACCCGTCCTATTGGTTCGTGGTTGGGCTCTGTTTCACCTTCTACTCCGCGATCTTTCCCTTTCGCACGTTCGCTATTGACTTGTTCACCAATAAGATTTTGGCAGCCCACGGCGGAGTAGCCGCCTCGGAAGCGGTGCGGGTACTGGCGCACGAGCGCGCAGGATTCTTCAACAGCCTGCTTCCTCTTTCGGCCATGGTCGCCACCCCGCTCTTCGGCCTGCTGGCCGACAAGATCGGGAAGCGCGCGTTATTGATGATTTTCGGTTCCATCCTGCTAATGCCCGTTTATTTGATGATGGGTTACACCGACATCTCGCTCTATGTCCCGGTGGTCATGATGGGGATCGCGTTTTCGCTGATTCCAGCGGTTATGTGGCCGTCAGTCGCCTACATCGTGGACCAGAATCGACTGGGCACAGCGTACGCCTTGATGACCCTCATTCAGCAGATCGGGTTTTTCATCCTGAATCTGCTGATTGGCAAGGCCAACGACTACACGCACGCCGGACTGGATAACCCCGGAGGCTACGGCCTAGGCATGTGGATCTTCTCGATCTTGGGATTTGTCGGCCTGGCTTTCGCCATTCTGCTGAGGATTCGTGAAACCGGGCCGAGGGGGCATGGGCTGGAGACGATCACGGCGAAGGGGTAGGCCTTTCGGTTGTATAGCGCGGACACGCTCCTGTCCGCGTGTCTGCATCGTTGCAGCCATGTACGCTGTTGGAAGTGTCAGCTCCGCACGGAGCTGGTTACGAAAGTGATCTGGAGGCCGACTTAGCAGAGTAACTTTGGCCCGATAGATCACTCCGTCGGCTACAGCTTTTGGTATATTCTGACCGCTGAGGAACGGTCGAGAGCGCTTCCGCGAACAGCTCGGCAAATTTGTACAACGAAAAGAGTTTGAAGCCGCATCTGAACGACTAGCGGCCGGAAAAGGCGACTTGACCGACCAGAAAGATCGCATCACTGAAGCAGAGGCAATTGAGCAGGCTAAGCAGGGCCACGAAGCTGCGTTCGAAGTCCTGTATCACCTGCACAAACGCCGCGTGTATTCGCTATGTTTGCGCATGGTTTCCAATCCCGCTCAGGCCGAGGATCTGGCCCAGGAAGCATTCCTTCAGCTATTTCGCAAGATCGGCACCTTTCGCGGCGAGTCCGCCTTCTCCACCTGGCTGCATCGCATGACCGTCAATGTGGTGCTGATGCAATTGCGCAAGAAGGGACTGCCAGTGGTTTCACTCGAAGAGACTCTGGAAGCCGACGACGAGGCGCCACGCAAAGAATTCGGTACGCGCGATGTAAAGTTGACGGGCTCCATCGATCGCCTGCAATTGCAGCGAGCCATCGACCGGCTGCCGCCGGGTTACAGAACGGTTTTTGTGTTGCACGATGTGGAAGGGTTCGAGCATAACGAGATTGCCCAAATTGTGGGCTGCTCGATCGGCAACAGCAAGTCGCAGCTCCACAAGGCACGATTGAAGCTGCGGGATTACTTGAAGTTCATGAGAGCCGAAAAGGCCAAAACTGGGTAACTGAAGTCGCGGTATTGGGGAGAGGGTTGGCTATGACGTGTTCAGAAGTACAGCGGATTCTGCCGGAGTTCCTCGGCAGCGCTCCCGACGGTGCGCTGCAGACCGACTTTCAAACTCATTTGAAGTCCTGTCCGGATTGTTCGGATCTGCTGTCGGACCTGACGTTTATCGCGAGTGAAGCCCGGCAACTGACGGCAAGCGAAGAACCACCGGCGAGAGTCTGGGTGCGAATTGCGGCTGAATTGCGCGCCGAAGGGTTAATTCGAGAGCCCGAGTCTGTGCCGGTCCGGCCAATTCTTGTTCCAACTTCTCCGCGACGCCGATGGAGCGCGTTGTGGCTGGCGCCAGTCGCAGCCGCTGTGTTGGCCGCTGGCGCTTACGTGATAAATCATCAGCCGGCCTCGCCGGTTGCTAAGCAGCAAGTGGCGTCGACCGCGGTTCCAGCTCCGGCTGCAACTCAGACTGCAGTTGCAAACCCAACTCCCGTTACGCCAGCTCCCGTATCGACTCCCGCTCCGCAACAGTTGGCGCAGAAATCAACTCCTCCGTCGCTGAACGCAGTACGACCCGCAGTGGAGCCCGAACCGAGCGCGGAAGATCGACAATTCTTGAGTGTGGTTTCGACACGTGCTCCTTCGATGCGGGCCACGTATGAAAATCAATTGCAGGCAGTGAACGCTGACATCCGGGAAACCCAGGCATATGTAAATCGGTATCCTGGTGATGCGGACGCCCGGCAGCATTTGATGGATGCCTACCAGCAAAAAGCACTTCTTTACCAGATCGCGTTGGATCGTATTCAATAGTCGAAGGGGCGGACCGGTGTTCCCGGCCGCAGGGGCGGCATTTTATGGCGGTTCTTAAGAGGGCGGGTCTTCGCAGAGCGGGAATTACCCAGGCAGGTATTCAACCCACCACCATTCAACAGGCCGCGGTCGTGACCCTGGTTCTGGCCACCTGTTTGTCGTCAGCGGCATTCGCCGAGACCAAGAAAGAATACCGTTTCACCGTCGGTCCCCACGCCAATATTTCCGTGGACACACAGGCCGGTGCCATTTCCGTAAAACCTGGCAGCGGCACCGAAGTAGTGGTGACGGCGACGATGAAGTCGGACAATGTAGAAGTCGATCAGCAGCAAAACGGCAACCGGATTGATATCGCATCCCACATACTGCAGGGTGCCGGCCGGCAAAGTGGCCAGGTCGACTATGAGTTGCTTGTTCCGCCTGACGCCATCCTCTATCTTCATTCGTCGACCGGCCCGCTGTCTGCCGAGCACCTGCAGGGATACCTGACGCTCGAAGGAGCGGATGCTGTAGTGAACGTTCGCAACGTGGAAAATGGCACCGTCCACGTGCAGACCATGCGCGGCGTGATCAACCTCACCGATGTTCTCAACGGACGTGTTGACATCGGCTCCATCAGTGGTGATGTCCATCTAAAGTCGGTGACCGGACCGCTAGTTCAGGTGAATACCGGCAGCGGCAAGATTTTCTACGACGGTGATTTTGGATCGGGTGGCGACTATAAGTTCGCTACTCATGGCGGCAACATCGAGGCCCTCGTGCCTGCCGATGTTTCGGCCGATTTCCGGGCGCACTCCGTACTCGGACGGGTCAAACATGACGTTCCTCTAAAACCCAAGCACTCCCGCTTCCCCGCTGAAACGGGAAGTTCCTTCGTCGGCACTACCGGTCAGGCAACATCGGAGGTCGTGCTGCGTTCTTTCAGTGGTAAAATCCGCCTAAAGCAACGCTGAACTGACTGAAAATCAATGGAGAGTACTGGCCCGGATTGGGTGCCAATACCGCCCATCTTCGTGCCGCGGAGCGCCATGGGAGTGCGCGCAGTGTTTCTTGTGGGATTCATGGCCGCTGGCAAAACTACCGT
>Ga0209169_10002700_pt1 | contig 10582 bp, 11 predicted proteins | sample HubBroMetageWRM4_FD_188346 | JGI IMG/M metagenome (GOLD analysis project Ga0209169, IMG submission 188346) | Warmed soil microbial communities from the Hubbard Brook experimental Forest, New Hampshire - Hubbard Brook CCASE Soil Metagenome WRM 4... | ecosystem: Environmental > Terrestrial > Soil...
TCGAAGTTCTTGTAGTAATCATTGAAGAGTTGGTGGCCGGTGCCGGGACCAACGGGCTGGAAAGTGAAGGGCGCGAAACCGCTGCTATCCTGAAAGAGCGTGGCGAAGTTGCCGTGGGCTTCGTACGGCACGCCGTACCATTCGTAGCGCAGTCCGTAGGTCAGGGTCAGATTGGATTTTACTTTCCAGCTGTCCTGCACGAAGCCCCCAACCTCGTGCTGCACGAAATTGAGTTCGTCGGTGGAGTGGCGGTCGCCAGCGCGATCGAAAAACTGGGTTTGGCTCTGAGAATTCACCAGGCCGAGCAGGGCGCCGACTGTGTCTTCGAGTTCGTTGGAGTCCACTCCGTTGTTGAGGTTCTGCAGAGTGGAAAGGCCATTGGCGGTGAAAACGTTGAAGGTGAACAGGCCGCGGGAGGAGAAATTCGTGTTGTTGTTGGAGTAGACGTCGCGGACCTCGGCGCCCCACTTGAGGGTGTGGGATTTCACGACTTTGCTCATGGCGTCGTACCACTGGAAGGTGCCTTGCTTGCTGGCCTGACTATCGGCATCGCCTAAGGCTTGGCAGCCGAAGCCAAATGGGCCGCCCTGACCGCCCTGGAATGTAGGGAGCTTGAAGTCAGCGCCGATTCCTTCTCCGTCTACAAATCCCAAGCTATCGAAAGTCGGAACGCCGCCGCAGCCGAAGAACTCGTTGATGCGATTGGCGCCGAAGCGAAATTCGTTGATGAAGCTGTCTCCAAAGGTGGAGGTGACGCCGACGGCGAGGCCTTGAATTTTGTCCGTCTCGCTGACGTCGCCCAAACCGCCGGGGAGGAAATCGTTGTGGAAGGGGTTGGGGTCGCCGAAATAATTGTAGGTGTAACGGGCGTAGAGGTTGTTGTGCTGATTCAGCTTGTGGTCAATTTTGAGGACGGCGTCTTCATCTTTCTCGCGCGACTCGCTGGGAAAGAAGAGCTGTCCGGTAATGCCGTCGGAATTGACCTGGTTGGGCGCGGGATAAAACGCCAGGATTTTTTGCATCACGGGGTCGAGGCCTACGCCGGTGGCGTTGTTTCCGGTGCCGGGAGCGGTGACGTTGATGCCCTGGCTGGCACCGGTTTGCGGGTTGGTGTAGGTGAAGATGCCGGATTTGAAGGCGGCGGTGGGCACGACGGTGGTGTTGGTTAGCGTAGTGACGAAGCGATCGCCTTGATAGTTGAGGAAGAAGAAGGTTTTGTCCTTGATGATGGGGCCGCCGATGGAGCCACCGTAAAGGTTGCGGACGTAGGGATTTTTCGCTGCGACGTCACCGGTGAGCGGGTCAATCTGGTGATTGAAGTAATCGCGGGCGCCGAGAGCGTCCCAGCGGCCGAAATAGAAAAGATTGCCGTGGAATTGGTTAGTGCCACTGCGGGTGATGACGTCGATGATGGCGCCGTTGTTGCGGCCGTATTCGGGAGCGAAATTATTGGTGAGCACGCGGAATTCTTCGGTGGCGTCGGGATTTTCGGCAATCAGGCCGCCGAGGGGGCCGGGCACGTCGGCATCGTTGTTATCGGTGCCGTCGAGGAGGAAATTATTATTGCGCTCGCGTCCGCCATTTACGGAGACGCCGCCCAGGCCGTCGGATTGCGTGACGCCGGGGCCGAGGAGGACGAGCTGATAGGGATCGCGCAGGATGAGCGGGAGTTCTGTCATCTGCGTGTGTTCGACTACGTTGCTGAGCGTGGCGTTTTCTGTGTCAATTTGCGCGACGTCAGCGGCGGCGACTTCGACGGTGGCGGAAACGGCGCCGACTTCGAGCTTGGCGTCGAGGGTCATCGTTTGATCAACCGTCAGGGTGATTTGCGCGAAGCGGGCAACTTTGAAGCCGGCTTTGGTGAAGCTAAAGTTGTAGACGGCCGGCGGCAAACTTGAAATCGTGTACGCGCCCGTATCGGTGGTGGTAGTGGAGCGCTCGATGGAGGTGGCGGCGTTGGCGGCGGTGACGGTGACACCGACGACGGCCGCGCCGGAAGTATCCAGGACGGTACCGGTGACCTTGGCGGTCTGCGCGCGAAGTATTGAGGGCGCGGAGAGTATTCCCAGAATGATGAAGAAAGTCCCGATACGCGCGAAAAGACGATGCCGAAGATTCATGCCGATCCCCCTGTCGGGACACATCCCCGAGAAGCACGTTTGCTGCGACGTGCGGTTAATGAACTGGCAAATGCATCTGGGTAGCCAGAAGCTGTCGGAAGCTTGGGGTTGCTTAACTGCATGATTACAAAAGGATAGAGAGAACGGGCAGTGGGGCGGCCCCGGAGTTTATACGAAGGATGGGATGAGGCAATCGCGGGCCTCCGAATCTTCGGATACCTGGGAAGTTACGATTCGGTAGTGGCCGGGAGGTTAAGATTTCAGGATGGCGTCGCGCGGTGCGAGGGTGGTATAAGGCTGCATTCGGAGTGGGACGTCAAGCCGGTCAGGCACGCGTGAAGGTGTTGGCAGGCAATGTCCTGATTTCGCCAATGGCTGGTACGGCAAGACCATTGACCGGGGCGTGGGTAGTTCGTAAGATTCCCGGTACCCCTTGACGGGGGTGAACGACGCGGCGCCGCGTTGGATGAAGCCTGCTACGGACCCGAAATTGCTTCGTAGAATCCTGCGGGGAGGTATCGCGCGTCGCAAGGGTGGACGAAGATCATGAAGCCGAGGGTCGTTGTGAAATTCGTTGGGCAAGCGCGCCATGCGGGACAAGTGCGTTGCTGGGGATGGGCGGGGATTGCTGCTGTCGGGATTCTATCGCTGGCCGCTTGCAACGATGCCGTTTCCAGCAAACAGGTGAAGGCGCGGCCGCCGGCTGCGACGCCTGCTCCGGTGCCTGCTTTCGTGTCAGAACCGCTGCCTTTTCCAGAGCACACCGTTTCTTTAGCTTCATTGTATGACACCCGCGCGGCGATAGACATCCTGATTGATAAAGTGCAGCTGATTTTCAACACCGCGCAGAAGGAATATAAATCCGAGGAGTTCGACAAGGCTCATGCGGATTATGATCGCGCGGTGGATTTGATGCTGGCGAGCGGATTCCAGGTGGATTCCGATCCGCGGCTTTCAGATTTGTTCGATCAGATCGGCGAGACTTTGCATTCCTACGAGCGCAGCGCGCAGCAGGATGCCGAGGAAGAGGAAGCAGGAATCGGTACGCCGGCGCCGATTGACGAGCTGGCGGACATGACATTGCCGAAGGGGGATCCGCGGCTGGCGGCGCAGGCAGAAAAAGAATTAATGCGCGTGCCGCATGATTTGCCGCTGACGGTGAATGATTCGGTGCTGCAATATTTGAGTTACTTTACGACGGTGCGCGGGCGCGCGACGGTGGAGCATGGCTTGGACCGTTCGGGCCGCTACAACGATATGATCCGGCGCGTGCTGAAGGAAGAAGGCGTGCCGCAGGATTTGATGTACCTGGCGCAGGCGGAATCGGCATTTCAGCCGACGGCAGTATCGCGTGCGGGAGCGCGTGGCTTGTGGCAATTCATGCCCTTCCGCGGCGAGGAATACGATCTGGACCGGACATATTATGTGGATGAGCGCAGCGATCCGGAGAAGGCCACGCGGGCGGCGGCGCGGCACATGCGGGATTTGTACGACATGTTTGGCGACTGGTATCTGGTGATGGCGGCTTACAACTCGGGGCCGATGAACGTGGTGAAGGCTGTCGAGCGGACGGGCTACGCGGATTTCTGGGAACTGCAGAAGCGTCATGCGCTGCCGAAGCAGACGCAGAACTACGTGCCCATTATTATTGCGTTAGCTTTGGTCGCAAAAGACCCGTCGCTGTACGGCGTGCAGGTGGAAGCGGAGAAGCCCGCGCCGGTGGATGTGATTCATCCGGCTCATGCGATTGATTTGCGTTTGGTGGCGGATGCGACGGGAGCGGATTTGGACGATCTGCGCGAATTGAATCCGGAAATGTTGCGCAGCGTGACGCCCAACGATCCGAATTTCGAATTGAATCTACCCGCGGGATACGGCGAGAAATTTCTGAACGTGATCAGCCAGGTTCCGGCGGACAAGTGGACGAGCTGGCGGTTGCATACCGTAGAGCAGGGCGAATCGATCGCGGACATCGCGCGGCATTATCACGTGACCGTCGCCGGGATCGAGTCCGCGAATCATTTGGAAGCGCATGCGGTGGTGCCGGCGGGATTCATGTTGAATGTTCCGGCCGCGCCGCCGGCGGTGCGGCTGGTGCATTACCGCGTGGTGCGCGGCGATACGCTGGAGGGAATCGCGGAGCGTTTTGATGTGAGCGTCTCGCAACTGAAGCGCTGGAATAATATTCATGGGGCGAGCGTGCCGCGCGGTTCGCGATTGAAAATCTATGCAGGCGGATCGCCGGATGATTCCGGGCGTTCTGGTGTTCCGAAATCCGCGGCGCATGCCGCGGGCGACGGCAATGCGGCGGTGACGGTGCGCAAAGTTTCTGCGACGGCGGGCGGCGCCGCTGCCAGGCCCGCGAGCGTGGAGCATCATGTGAAGCAAGGCGAGACTTTGTACTCGATTGCACATGCTTACAAGACCAGCGTCGAGAGTATCCGGCAGGCAAATTCGTTTCTAGACGAGCGGCCGTTGAAAGCTGGCGACGTTCTGACCATTCAGCGTTGAGGGCGGTCGCATTTTTGGCATGTTTATAGAGTACTGATTCTGCGTGGCTTACCAGTTTCTGTAACCTTTTGTTACCTTCCTGTTTCGATAATGCCGTCAATTATTCTTCGCGGGCGGGCGTTTTCGCGGCCTTGCATCTTGACAAAGTTCCGGCACTCCGTTTATAAGCGCGCAGGGCCTAATACTATAATTTTGCAGCCCGACACCCAGGGAGGGATCAATGTTTCACGCCAAACAGCATGATGAAGAGGATGACGAACTGCCCCGTTACGAAGAGGAAGAGGGGGAAGAAGGCGCGGAACTCCCTCACGGAGATATTGTAGAGGAAGTCGAGGAGATTATTGTGGAGGAGGAGCCGGACGGAGAAGAAGCGCCGGCGGCTGCTCCCAAGGCGAAGGCGCCGAAGAAGGCTGCGAAGAAAAGCGCGCCCAAGAAGAAGGCGGCGGCGAAGAAAAAAGCTGCGCCCAAGAAGAAAGCTGCGAAGAAGAAAGGCAAGGCCAAGAAGGCGGCTAAGCGCAAGAAGCGCTGAGGTCTTTTTCGGACCTGAGACGTTCCGCGGGACCGCGCGCTGCTCGGAGACGCGCGCGGTCCCGCGTTTTTTGGGTGGCGCGAGACTTTTCCGCGCGCGGCGCGGCTCGCGAAGTTCGCTTCCCTGCTTCTTTTTGTCTCAGCTTCCTTGCCTTCCTGTTGCGGAATTCTCTATTTTGTTGCCGGCTATTCCCTGCCTGGAATGAAAACTCGCACATGTGCTGAATCGAAACATGGGGCGCGCCGATTGCGGCGGCAGTGCACCTTTGCGGCACGTTCCCAGTTTGAAAATAATTCGCTTGCCGGGCGGGTTTATTGGCCGTTAGCATGGGCGCGGGATGGCGCCCGCGGTCGAACAGGTACGTAGAATGCGGGGCGGGGCGCAGTCGCATTGCGGAGCGCGCGTTCGCCCTGAGTGATCTTGAAAGCTTTCGCCTTCGCTTGACCTTCTTGCGGGATTTTACCGTCGGCATTGCTGGGAGCTAAAAGTTCCATGTAGTAACCGTAAGGGCCATCAGGACTAGCGTTCTTCGAATCGAACGACACTTCCCGGCTGGACTGCATTCAGAGCCGCGAGAGCGGCCGGAACAAGTAGCGCCAAGTCTTCGATCTGATTCGACGGAGCGACAAGGATCAGCAGCCCGATTTTGCGGCCCCCGAGGTTTTGTTGATGTGCGAAGCCCTGGTCTATTGTTATCAACACGTCATAGCCGGCGATCTTGGCGGCATCCAGCAACTCGCCGTTCTTTGCCCCCTTCAGCCTCGCCCACTCGGCAGTGTGCACTTCGTGAACGGAAAATCTATGTCGTAAATCGACCGGGAGGCACTCGTCGAGCAGGATTTTCACGCGATTCTGGCGACTAGCGAATCTTTGGCTTCTTCGAGCGCCTGGACAGCCATTTCGCGCGTCACGGTGGGAAACTGACGTAGGAATTCGGTCAGCGTGTGACCGCCCTCAAGGTAATCGAGGAGGTTCTTAAACGGCACACGTGTTCCTCGAAACACAGGAGTCCCTCCCAGAATTTCCGGGTCCTTGATGATCACGTCGGATCTAGAGTTCATAAAGGATCTCCGATTTCGAGTACAGCGCGCGCACGTGCTTTGTTTTACCGTCACTCGGTCATCGCTGAGGGTTCTTGTTGCCGAATTCCCGTCCCCAATTTTCGGTACTTGCGATACTCTTCAGGCAGCATCCGAGCGACAGAGTCGTTTTATTCTCGACAACCTTTGCTATAGGGGTATAGCCTAAGTGAAGACTCACTCGACGAAGCAGGCCGCCCGGAGAGTCGGCGTTCATTGGGTGACGTTGCTCCGATGGAGAGCCGCCGGAAAAGTCGCAGCATCAGAAGAGATCGGAATGGACGGAGGAATGCATTGGCGGTGGACCGAGCAAGACGTCGAATACGTTAAGAGGTACAAGAAAGATCACTTTCGCGAAGGGCAAGGCAAGAAGGTTAAGCATCCAAAGAGGGCCAAGTAAGCAAGCGGGACGCGCACGTGCTTCTAACACGAACGCGCCCCTAACCAAGTCGCACACGTGAGGTGCAACGATGGCTGAAACACAAGCTATCCCGTTCCATTTCCGCACGCAAGCAGTTAGCGGCGTGCCTTCAGGCATACCAAGACCTTGCTTTTTGTTCGAGCATTCTCCTCCATCGTGCAGCGCCGATAGCCGCTTCCTCCCTATCGATGACCCCTCCATTCCGTCGCGGTACGTGTGTCCCGGCACCTCGGCAACCGTTCGACCGAGCGCCCCAACGGTAGGCGGAAAGGAAGATTCAAAATGCAAAAGGCCCATCTGTCCGAGGCAATTCTGCTAGTCAATCGCGGACTCGACGAAGCGGTTCAGGGATTGGAACGGCTCAAGCGAGCCAAGGATTCCGGTTTGGACCCCGCCTGCTTCGACGAAAAGGTGACGCTCTTTGAGATTCATCGCGCTTCGCTCAACAGTTATTTCTGCAACAACGTCGGGAAGAATGAGGATCTGGACGTTGCCCGATTCGAAAGGAAACACCGCGAATACGAGAAGAACACCCTAGACGAAATCCAAGTCTATCGGGACCTCCAGGTCGTCGAGGAGCGACGGCGGATCGAGGGCAAGCCTCCGAAGGTGCGGTTCCTGACGGACGAGGAGCAGTGGGAGTGGGAACGGCAGTACCTGAGACAGACAGAGGATGCTGGCAGTCAAGCACCTCGCGGAACAGGAGGACAACCGTGAAACTCCACCTAATGCAACAACTCTTGAATCTCAACCAAGCGTTCGAGAACGTCGCCCGCGGGCTCGAACGCATGGAAAAGCTAAGACGATTCGACAAAGAGGATCTCCGCTGCACCCGTGCGGAGATCGAGACCGCCCGCGCGGATACCAACCGCGAGTTCATCGGCAAGCTCGGGGAGATCGTCGAGAAAGACTTCACGTTGGCTTACGAGGTCTGCTGGCAACACGACCACAAGACCAAAGACCCGTTCGATCTGTACCTCGAAATCAAGGAACGCGAGGAGACCCGGAGGAAGAAGGGATTGCCTCCTCGCGTCGTGCTCCTTCCCGATTGGGACAAAGACGACGAGCAACACTACGATGAGGAACAGGCTAAGAAACGGGCTGCCAACAGGCGCAGGAAGGCCGCGAGGAAACCCACACCGAATTCCGTGAAGGCGGCACGGCAAGCCCAAATTGGCGTCGCTCCAGCGCCAGAAAGCAAGAAGTGACCCATGGCGAAGCGCAAATCTGCTGCGAAGCCGAACGTTCAGCGACCGGGCAAACAATACCCCGGCGTGAGAGGGAAGATCGTGGACTGGGCCGAACACGTCTTTGAGGAAGGAATGCTCTACGTACGTGTCCGGTTTACTGACCAGACCGAACTGTGTTGGGTGCTCCAGACCGCCCACGTGATCCTGGAAGCGGACCTCGGCGATTGGAAGACGGGGGATTTCAAGCAGCTGGCCGTCTATGCTCAGATCGAAAGCGACTTACCGTAACGCTGGCTGGGGTTGTGGCCAGCAACAGAGGGTGATTCACCGCGCTCGGGAACCACAAATCCGACTCCTGTGGTCGCACCTGTGACCACGCCCGACATTTATCTCCGCCAGTTTGCCTGGCACGTTACAAACGCGCGGGGCGAGCCGTTTGCGAACCTAATAACGCAGCGGCCCTCGCAAACGCACTCCCCTACTGATCAGTACGGTAGAGGGGAATTCCCGCCGATTATGGCTACCAGAATGGTGTGCGCGGGTTCATTCAATTGGTTTCTTCGCGGCGCGATTTACCTCAAGCGAAGGCTCTCGCTTATACCGCTGGGTGCATCCACGCGCACGACCGGCTCGCGGAAATCACAACCATCACGGACATGGCGCCGGATGCGGAAAATCCGCGGCATGTGTTCGTCGAGAAACTTTTCGGCGGAGAAGGCGTACGCATCGTGCCCATGAGCCAGGTGGAAGGATTCGCCGAGGACCTGCGCCTGCGGATTCAGTGACGTCGCCTCCGGAAAAACCTTGCCGCTTTTGGGGGTGCTGCTGTGGCCGCGGCCTTCCGCTCCGGCACCGCAGGCGCCTGCATGGCTGCTCTGTCCGTGTTGTGTGTGTTATCCGTGAACCTGGCGCGTTGGTTTCAAGGTTTGCGCGATGCGGCTGGGTTGCGGCGCGGGAATTTGCTGCGCTGCCTGCGTCGCGGACGGATGATGGACCTTCGAGAGCCTCCCTTGTTCCGACATGTGCTGTTGTGCTTGCTGCCACGCGGGAATTTCCGTGGACTCCTGGGTCCAGTGCACGACTGCTGCTTCATCACACCAGTTGAGCAGCTTGGGCATGGCTTGGCGGTGCGCGCCGCCGGTGCGATAGGCGTTCATGGCGGCTTCGTCTTGCCATGCCGTCATGGTCCAAAAGACGTATTGAGCGTTAACCAAGAGCCTGCCGCCGAGAAATCCAGCGCTGCGCTGGACCTGGCGAGCCGACTTGAATGTGTCCCACAGGAATTGCGGGAGAAAGGTGCAAGAGCGAACTCGCAAGCGCGTGACGGAAATAAGCGGCATGGTCTCCTCTTATGGCTGCAGGGCGCTCCATCGTGGCAACGGGCGGCGGCCAAGCAGAATTTCGGCGGCCCATGTGCCCAGATAGGAGGAGAGTGCTACGCCATGGCCCGCATAAGCGCCGAGCACGATCGCATTGCGGCCGGCTTCCTGTGTGGCGCGACTCGATCCGCTCGCGATGCTTGCGACGCTTTGCGGGTGCCAGTCGAAGACCGGCTTCCAGGAATCGCGGAAGAGGATGGGACCGCCCCAGCGGCCTGCGAATTTTAATTTTTCTAGCGCCGGATGCAGATGGAGCACGCGCTGTTCCAGACGATCGAAGGCCGCGGCGGATTCCTCGGCCGCGATGTCCACCTTTTCCAGATCGTCGGCGTCCGGGGATTGCACCAGGCCTGCGCCCCAAACGATGGTGCGGTCCTGACGCACGCGGCCCCAGAGGTAGGGGAAATCGACCGTGTAGAAGGGCTTTCTTTGCGCCAGGCCGATGGCTGCGAGGATTTTTTCGCTTACCGGGCGGGTGAGGACGGCCAGCGTCAGGCGCGGATGCATGCCGGTCATGGCTGCCTGCGAGAGCGACAGTGCGTTGGTGGCGAAGAGAATTTTCGCGGCCGTGATTTTTTGCTGGGCGCCGCGGGCGGTGACGACGTGCAGCTGCGGCGTCGAGCTCCAGTGAACATCTTGCACGCGGTGATTTTCGTAGATCAGCGCGCCGTGATGCTGGGCGGCGCGCGCGAGGCCGGCGACGAGTTGGCCGGGATCGAGTGTGCCGCCGGGCACTTCGTTGAACACTCTTAGCGTGCCGGAATCATTCCATTCGATTGGTGATGGCTTGGGTTTTGCTTTTGCGGAACTTTGGTGGCGCGCGATTTCCCAAGCGCCCGACAATTGGAGACCGCAGCGCACTTTTAGCATTTCGAGGATCGCGCGGAAGCCTGCGAGGACGTCGCCGAGGCCGGGTTGATTGCCTGCAGCGGTTTCGGAGAGGACCATACCGCCGGTGCGTCCGCTGGCGCCTGCGCCGATGCGCCCGGCTTCGAAGACGGCTACGGATTTATCGGGGGCGAGCAGGCGCAGCCATCCGGCGGCCGCGAGGCCGGTGAAGCCACCGCCGATGATGGCGAAGTCCAGGTGAGCGAGGAGTCTGTGGCGCGACGGGGTGAAGTTGATTTTCCAGGGGGGACGGCCCCAAGGATCGTGTTTCGCAGAGCGTGACATGGATTTAGAGTAGGACGTTTGGAGTTGAAAGTTGATCGTTAAAAGTTCGAAGCAAAAAAGAACCGGCGCCAGCGGCGGGTGGCTTAGTCTTGCCCTCTAATTTCCAACTGTTGGCTGTCAACTCTTCCGCACAGACGCGGCTTACAGGATGCTTTCCGTCCAATTCTCGAGCGTGTGTTT
>Ga0209169_10002702_pt1 | contig 10576 bp, 10 predicted proteins | sample HubBroMetageWRM4_FD_188346 | JGI IMG/M metagenome (GOLD analysis project Ga0209169, IMG submission 188346) | Warmed soil microbial communities from the Hubbard Brook experimental Forest, New Hampshire - Hubbard Brook CCASE Soil Metagenome WRM 4... | ecosystem: Environmental > Terrestrial > Soil...
TTCGGCTTCCGGGTCGTTCAGAAATTCCGGCGAAGATTCGGCCCGTCGGCCGACTTCTCCGAGTGCTTTCACGACTTCGGAAAGCTCTTCGGTCGATAACACGCCGGCATGTTCGAGAGCGTTAGCGTGGGCGCGGCTGGCGGCTAATTCAAACGGCAGCAACCGCTGATCGTAGGGAAACGACCGCTGCCATTTTTCAAATTCGGGGTCGAGGGGCTGCCGGAAGCGTCCGGACCACATTTTCATTTTGCGACCCCTATTGTTCGACCTCGACTTTTATCTTCGCCTGCGTTTGGGCGCGGCAGCGCGAGGGCAATCCGAGGATGCGGATGAAGCCTTCCGCGTCTTTCTGATCATAGCTTGTTGGATCATGACTCGCGCCCATGGTGAACGAGGAAAGGTCGGTGCGGTAGAGCGAATAATCGGACTTGCGGCTGACGATGTTGACGTTGCCTTTGTAGAGCGACAGCGTGACCGCGCCCGTCAGATTCTGTTGCGTGGTTTCGACGAAGGCATCGAGCGCTTCGCGCAGGGGCGTGAACCACAGGCCGAAGTAAACCAGTTCAGCATACTTCAACGCAACGTGCTGCTTGAAGTGCAGCAGATCGCGATCTAGACAGAGAGCTTCGAGTTCGACGTGAGCGGCGACGAGAAGCGTGCCTCCAGGCGTTTCGTAGCAGCCGCGCGACTTGATGCCTACGAAGCGGTTCTCGACAAGATCGATTCGCCCGATAGCATTGCGGCCGCCAATTTCGTTCAGCAGTTCGACCAGCGATACCGGATCTAGAGTCTGGCCGCCGACGGAGACGGGCACCCCTTTTTCGAATCCAATTTCAACTTGTTCTTCTTTGTCGGGAGCTTCTTGGGGCGACTTCGTCAACTGCCACGTGCTCGCGAAGGGCGCATTGGCGGCATCTTCGAGTTCTCCGCCTTCGTGGCTGAGGTGCCAGAGATTGCGATCGCGGCTGTGGATTTTTTCGCGGCTGGCGGTTACTGGAATTCCGCGCTTCTCGGCATAGTCGAGACAATCTTCGCGCGACTTGAGGTCCCACTCGCGCCACGGCGCCACGACTTTCAGTTCGGGAGCGAGCGCCTGGTAGGCCATTTCAAAGCGCACCTGATCGTTGCCTTTGCCAGTGCATCCGTGGCTGACGGCGGTTGCGCCTTCGCGCAGCGCGACTTCAACCTGATGTTTCGCGATCACGGGACGCGCCAGCGACGTGCCGAGCAGATACTTGTTTTCGTAGACCGCGCCCGCTTTCAGCGCGGGCCAGACGTAGCCAGTGAGAAATTCTTCGCGCAGATCTTCGACCACTACTTTGCTGGCTCCGGTCTTGTACGCCTTGTTGACGACCGCCTCGACGTCATCTCCCTGGCCTACGTCGGCGACCATGGCAATCACTTCGTAGGCATAGTTTTCCTTGAGCCACGGAATGATGATGGAGGTATCGAGTCCGCCGGAGTAGGCGAGAACAATTTTTTCAGGAGTTTTAGGCATGGGCGTGAGTGCTCCTTGCCGAGAAGCGGCCCGTGGCGCCGCCCAACAGCCATACCAGTATAGCTTTCTGAATGTGCAGCCGGTTTTCCGCCTGATCGAAAACGACCGAATTCACCGAGTCGATGACCTGGTCGGTGACTTCCTGTCCGCGATGCGCGGGGAGACAGTGCATGAACAGCGCATTGGGCTTTGCGAGCTGCATGAGTGCGGCATTCACCTGATAAGGAGCAAAGATAGCGGCACGTTCTTCCGCTTCCTGTTCGTGTCCCATGCTCGCCCAGGCGTCGGTGTAAACGGCATCGGCTCCGGCAACAGCCTTGCGTGGGTCGTTCAGAATGCGGAGTGTGGCCTTGGTTCCGTCGGCAATGGCCTTGGCCATAGTCACGATTACGGGGTTGAGCCCATAGTTTTCGGGCGTCGCAATAGAAACCTTCGCACCTACAGATGCGCCCGCCAGCAGGAGTGAGTGCGCCATGTTATTGCCGTCGCCGACGTAGGCGAAGTGGAGTTTCTTGAGGTCGCCGAAATGTTCCTGCAGGGTGAAAAAATCGGCCAGCGCCTGGCAGGGATGCTCGAGTTCACTGAGCGCGTTGATGACGGGAACGCCAGCGTAGGTGGCCATCTCCTCAACTACAGCGTGACTAAATGTGCGCAGAACGATGAGGTCGATCCAGCGTTCGAGGTTGTGCGCGATGTCGTAGAGGGATTCGCGAGCATCGAGGCGGCTGGCCGTCTGGTCGACGAAGAAGGTGCTGCCGCCCAGGCTGTCCATGCCGGCCTCAAAGGTAAGGCGAGTGCGCAGGGAAGGCTTCTCGAAGAACATCACCATCTGCTTGCCGGCGAGAACGCTGCGGAAATCCGCGGGGCGCTGTTTGAGCATGGATGTGAGGTTGAAAAGCTGCAGAATCTCGGCAGGGGCGAGGTCGTGGATGGAGACGAGGTCGCGGGGCGCAATCGGCTCCGGCAGTAGGTTCGGCGGAGGCGTCTTCGGCTTCGATGTTGACGGCATCTTCGTCAGGTCCAGCAGCGGCATGAGATCGGTTTTCATTTGCGTTTCGTAACACTCCATTTCGGGTTTCAGGTGGTCCTTCACGACAACTCGTTAATACGTCGGGCGAGCGCCTGCGCTTTTTTCTTGTCCGTCGCGATGACCAGCACGGTATCGTCGCCGGCGAGTGTGCCGACGACCTCGGGCCAATGCGAGGCATCGAGTGCGGCGGCGACGGGCTGGGCACTGCCGACCGTGGTCTTAACTACCAACAGGTTCTGCGCCTGGCGGATTTCGATCACAAACTGGTGGACGAGGTGCATTACCGAGGGCAATACACTTTCCGCGCCCGTGCTTTCGCCAGCGCGTCGATAGCCCTCGGGACCCTTGACGAGTTTCAGCTCGTGGATGTCACGCGAGAGCGTCGCCTGGCCCACGTCGAAGCCCTTGCGCTCCAGCCGGTGCTGGAGCGTGTCCTGGCTTTCGACGGGACCGTCGTCGAGCAGGTCGAGAATCGCTTTATGGCGGGCCGTTTTTGACATGAATAAAAATGCACTCCAATGCATAAGTATCCATTCATGAAGACAGCCGTGTCAAGGGGGAAATGCGCGGCAGAGTACCGGCGGGAGAACGGGGGATTGAGGTTGGAGCGATCGTCCGCTTGAGAGCTTCTATTGCCCGGTAGCGCCGGACGGAACCGCGAAGTCTACTCCGCGGTCGTCGTTGGCTTTTTGAGTGGCTTTTAAGTCGAGGTCGGCCAACAGAATCTTTCGAGTCCTGCCATCAGCGAAGTCAAAGAGTGTATTGCCCACGATGGCGTAGTTCAGCACGTCAGATTGGTGGCCGTCTTTGAAAACAAGAACGGTTGAGGGCTGGGCCGGCACAGGCTCTTCCGCGGTATCGGCGTCCGCCTTCGGAGCCGAATCGCGGTTGACATCGTGATTCACTTGGCGCTTGACTGGGGGCGGCGGAACCGGAGAGTAGGCGGCATCGGCCTCGAGTGAATCATCGTCGGGTTCCGGAGCATAAGGTACGGCGTATGGAACGTAGGCGGGCTCGATGACACCGACCACTACAGCGCCCTGGTCCCGGTGATGGCGGTGGCGTCCCAGGGTTGACAGATTCGGGTTTGGCGGCGGGAAGAAGCTGGCGCAGCAATTTCCAAGAACGGTCCAGTTGTTGTTGTATGCGTTTGGCCCAAGGGACGTCACGCCGGGGCGCACACCGTTGACGAAGTTGCCACCGAATCCCATGGACGTGACCGACGGCGGTACTCCGTTAACCTGCGCCTGAAGGGGCAAGAACGTAGCCACGCAAGACGCCACCACAAGGCAAAACAGGAAACGGGATCGCATACTGGCCAGCATGGGAAGCCTCCCCCGCCTAGGGTACACCAATTTGAACCTAACTCCTTAGAACTGTCAGCGGTCGCGCAGGTTGCGCGAAAAATTTGGTCAGAACATCGATCCTTGGCCAGAACATCCATCCGATGGGGCGACAATCCGACTGTCAGGCTGCGGTGAGCGGCGCCCTTGTCGTGATCCGGCGCAATTCGAGCATGCGGTGGCGAACGTAGCCGTCCTCAGTCAAATGGGCGGAAGCAATGGCTTTGCGGCTGCTGGCCACCATTTGGTCAAGCGGCCTGCGCTGCGGGAAATGCGGGTCGAGTTCGCGGCAGAATTCACAAGGCCGACTGGAGCGTGTGTCGAAGCGATTGACGACGGCTGGGTCGATGTGTTCCACGAAGAGCGGCTCCTGGGAAGGCGAGAACGGATTCGCCCGGCTTGTGAGGCAGAGTCACAATGTTCTGCCTTAGACTGATTTTCAATTGTTAGACGACGCCCTTTGTACTACAAGGCAAGGGAACTGTACAAGCCCCCTCGTGGCAGGCGCAATTTTGGCGGCTTTGGGAGGCTTCAAATGCAAAAGGCATGGAAAATCCTCGCCAGAGGGCCAGTTTGCGAAAACCGTCTTAACCACCAAGGCCGCGAAGGTACATGGAGGAAAAACTCTGCTGCGACGTGCGGAGGTGATTTCTGGCATCATTAGGACCACTCTTTAATTGGGGATTATTAGTCTGGAGAACGTGTTGCAGCGCAACGATGCCAACCCGAGCACCGTGTTCTTTTTCGACGTGGACAACACGCTGCTCAACAACGATCGCGTGACCGAGGATCTGAAGCGATATCTCACCAGTAAAGTGGGCGTCAGCGCCGGGCGCTACTGGGAAATCTTTGAGCAGTTGCGCACCGAACTCGGCTACGCCGACTATCTCGGTGCGTTGCAGCGTTATCGCGTCGAGCGGCCGGGTGATCCGAAGCTGCTGGCGGTCTCACACTTCATGATCAATTATCCCTTTGCGAATCGGCTGTTTCCTGAGTCGCTGGATGCGGTCGAGTATGCGCGGCGGCTGGGGCAGGCTGTGATCCTGAGCGACGGTGACGTAGTTTTTCAGCCGCGCAAGATTGATCGGTCGGGGCTGTATGAGATTTTCGATGGCCACGTCTTGATTTATATCCACAAAGAACTGGAACTGGATGATGCGGAAGCGAAGTATCCGGCGGCGCACTACGTAATGGTGGACGACAAAGTGCGCATCCTGGCGGCGATCAAGAAGCATTGGGGATCACGGGTGACAACGGTGTTTCCGCGTCAAGGACACTACGCGCTGGACGCGGCGTCGGTGGCGAAGTATCCGAAGCCGGACATAACGCTGGAACGGATTGGGGAGTTGCAGAAGTATTCGCTGGAACAGATTTTGGCAGCGGCAGGAAAGTGAGCGCTTACTCGGCTTCTTCTTGTTCCTGTTCTTGAGGGGCGCCGCCCCGGACTCTAGTTTCCAATTCCCTTTTCAAACTTTCGCGGCTGACCTCGGGCAATTCCAGAAAACGAAAAGGCTGGAGGCATCCCTGCGTCGCCCACATGGGAAACAACATTTGCACGCGGCAGCGGACGCTGGTGTCGCCGAGGTGGAACAAGACGGTCACACGGATACTCTCATCGAGCGGAACTTCAAGCGAGACCAGCCCGCCATTGACCGAAAGCTGATTCATGCGACCACGAATCTGACGCCCATTTTCAAGCAGCACCAAAACCAAGATGGAGCCGCCGAGCTTGACGCGAGTGCCGCGTTGTCCCTTGTGCGTGATGGGCGATGAGGGCATTCTCGATCAATTTTGCATCAGGTGTCGGTAACAGGGCAGATTACCAAAGTTAGGCCTGCGGCTGGTCAATACGCTGGTCAGTGGTAGCCCTTCCAGAAGAAGTACGCGGTCATTGACGTTCCCACGACGATGACGAAGGCCCGAATCCAGGCAGCTGGGAGCCTCTGGGCATAGGAAGCACCGAAGTATCCGCCGAGGATGGCGCCCACGATCATGACGCTACCTTGTTTCCACGCCACCGCACCGGCCACGATGAAGGTGACGACCGCGACCCCGTTGATGATGCCGCCGAGGACGACTTTCAACGCGTTCATGGCGTGAATGTCGGTCATGCCGAGCGCGGCCAGCATGGCGAGGTTCAGAATTCCGACGCCGCCGCCGAAATAACCTCCGTAAACCGCGACGATCAGCTCAAAGACGGTTGCGACGGCCAGAGCGGAGGTGGAAGCATCGCGGGCGATGGAGCCTCTGGAGCTGCGTGCCAGGCGGTTGCCGAACATGAATAGGAGCGTCGCTCCCAGCATGAGCCAGGGAAGGACGCGCAGAAAGGTCTGCGCCGGTGTGTGGAGCAGAAGGTAAGCGCCGGCGATTCCTCCGATCAAGCTGGTGACGACTAGAGGAATCATGACGCGGCGCGAGAGGTCGAGGTGCTTGCGATACGCACCGGTGCTGGCCGTTACTCCCACCCAGAGCGCCACCGTGTTGGTGGCGTTGGCCGCGATGGGAGCGACTCCGCTGAACAGCAGAGCCGGGAAGGCGATGAAACTGCCTCCGCCAGCGACGGCGTTCAGCGCGCCGCCGAGAACTCCAGCGACAAAAAGGAAGATTGCGGTTTCGAGGCCCAAGTACAAGATGTATCACGGGCTGGTGGGTCGTGAGTAGAGCCGTCTCGGCCACTTTCACGGCGCGAGATTCTTGTCATACATCGCGCCATAGTCCAAATACTGCGCGACCGGATCGTCCCAATAGTGGATCTCGACTTTTTCGACGTCCCCATTTTTGTCAAATCTGGCAGTCAGGTGAGAGTTAATGCCGCCAAAATATGTCGGCAGGTTGAGCTTCTGATAACGCGCGAGCACCTGGTCGCGCAGCGCAGGGTCAAAGTGGACTCCGTATTTATCGACCAGCGCTTTGATGGCGTCATAGTCGCCTTCCGCCTTGATGCGCATCAGTTCAGCCAAGAGCATGCCAACGCCCTGACGCATCTTCTGATAATCGGTGACGTGGACGTAGGTCTTGCCGTCTCGGTTGAATTGTTCGATGGAGCCGGGGACTTTGTCGGCGATGTAATGGGCGATCAACTGCCGGTCGCGCTCGTGATCTTCTTCGATCGTATCGCCATGCGGGATGCGTTCCAGTTGCTGCAAGGCGACTGCCGCCGCGCGATCATACATGGCCTTGGCCACTTCTTCCTGGTTCGAGATCAGACCCAGTTCCTTCAGTTTGGGATCCCACACATTCCAGAGCGCCATTAAATCGGCGCGGCCTTCTTCGAGCGTGGAAAAATATTCTTTAAGAAATGATTGGGCACCGCCGCTGACGCGATCACTCAACTTGCCCGAACCATGGCCGATGACTTCATGCATGGCGACCAGCAGATCGCTGGCTTCGGTGCCGTACTTGGCAGCACGTTCAATCTCGGCCGCATCGGCGGCAAACTCGGCCGTGGCTGCCTGGCCGTTCACTTGCTCCAAGGCGCGCTTGCTGCCCATGAAAAGAAAATTCTTCGAGCCGTATTTCTCGTGGATTTCGTTTTCGTTGGGCAGATTGTCACCGATTGTGGTTACGCTGAAATCGCCGGTCTCGATCAGAGTTTCGACCGCTTTTACGACTGGAAGCTTGAACGACGTGAGCTTGTATTTGGCGTCCCAGGGAGCTTTCTGTTCGAAATAGCTGGCATTCTCCCCCAGTTTTTTCATGGCGGTGGTGACCGGCTTATCAGTGATGGTGACAAAACTCTGCGAGCTTCCTTTTGCGCCGCGAGCGTCGCGATAGACCTCGATGAAGCCGTTGTCAAAGTCCACGGTGGCATCATTCTGCACCCAGGCGGTGCCGAAGGCGACCCATTCCGCGTAATCGCCGGTCTGGTAAAAGTGAATGAGGTGGTCAATCGCTTCGGCTTGCGCGGGTTCGGCATAGCCGCGCGCTTTTTGAAAACAGTCATTAGCTCGCTTCAGAAATGTTGCATACAAACCGGGAGGAACTTTGCCGTCGGGTGTTCCGGCGCGGTAGACGAGTTCCGTAAGCTTACCGTCCGCGCCTTTTACCACGCGCGAGTTCAGGGGATATTTTTCTTGAAACCCTTTCAGATCTTCCAGACTCACGCCTTTACCACTGGCATCCTGATTACCCGCATCCTGATAAAAAGTGTTCGAGCTGGCCTGGACCGTATCTTTTCCTCCCACCGGGCTCTTGGCGGTCGTCATCGGCTCGAACGTGGAATCAAAGAGCGGGGCGCGCAATGCGTCCAGTTCCCGTGCCAGGTCGTGCGGGGTCGGAAGCGGCGGGAGATCGGCGTAGGCCGTCTGAAACGCTCCATTGTGTTGGGCGGACAGAGCCGCTCCTTGCAATTGCCTGAATGTAAAAGTGGGCAGAAATTTCTGGGAGGTCAGCTCGTTGTGATTGCCGCGATTGGCCCAGAAAAGTTTAGCGAATTCGGCGATCTTCGGGAGCACCAAGGGATCGATTCCCTTCGAATGCGCCATGATTTCTTCGAGCAGACGCTTTTCTTGCAGACCATAGGCCGAGAGCTGATCATAAATAATTGGGTCGATGGCAATCGAAGCTTGTGTGAGCCAGTAGGCCAGGGCCTGCTGCCGGGGCGTCAGCGCCTGGAAGCTGGGCGCATGCAATTGAATGAATGCGGTGTCATCTACGCGTTCGACCAGGACATTGCTGGGTTTCTCTTGCTGGCACAACGCGGTGGTGGCGAGCGCAAGCGTTAGCAGGGCAAAAAACAGGGCGGAACTAAACGGCTTCAACAGTGGCCTCCATGCGATTCGATCCGTGTCGGACCAAACCTCGCAGGCTACCACAGACTGTGATTTACGGTGAGGGGGAACGTCCTTCGGTAGTGGGCTACGTTGAAGTTCAATGTAGCCCACTACCCGTCCTTTACCGCTACTGCGGTAGAACATCGTCTACGGAGTCACTTCGAAAACGACGCCGTAATATACGTCTGATCCGCCGCCATAGGTCGTACCGTAGAGGTTGCCGACGCCGTCCAGAATCAGGCCGCTGGGCGCCGTCCCGTCAGTGCCGTCGAAACTCCAGAGGACTTTCTCTTTGTAGTTTTTGTGCTTTCCAACCGGTGCAACTAGCTCATAAACGGTTCCCCCGCTCTTCTTGGTTCCGACTGTCGTAGTACCGTAGAGGTTTCCAGCCGCATCAAGCACGACTCCCGTGAGAGGGGTTGTGCCCGTTTTGCCGCCGTAAAAGGAACGGAGAATCTGCTCCGTCCACTGTCCATTTTTTCCGGGGATCAGTTTGTAGACTGTTCCGTCGTTGTAAGTACCACCGGCGCTTGTGGTGCCGTAGACATTTCCGGCTTGGTCGAGGACGGGGGTGCCCTGTGCACCGGAGCCGTCGCTTGGCGAGCCGGTAAAGTTGTGGATCACCGTCGAATTCCAACCGCCGCTGCCGTTCGGTGACAGCTCGAATAGAGTGGAAGGAGTCGGCTCATTGGGGTTACCGGAGCCGCCGAAGATGTTGCCGGCGACATCCATCGTCAACCCGCTCAGGTTGGAGGAGGAAGCGGTATAAATCACCTGTTCTGTCCATCCACCGCTCAAGGGGCTGAGTTCGAAGACGCTGTCAGTTGCGCCGTACAGATTGCCGGCGGGGTCGATGATCAGGCCATTTAGAGGATGGCCGCCGTCCGCCCCGCCAGTGAAGCTGTGGAGGACCGTTTCGGTCCAGTTCGCTCCCGCGGGACTGAGTTCAAACACGACGCCCCATCCATACGCGCCGCCATAGGCCGCTGTCCCGTACAGGTTTCCTTGTTTGTCGAATATCACGTTGGCGGCGGGGGCAGCCCCGTCCGCGCAGCTGTTATAACCTGCTTGCTGGGGACAGAAATTGTAGAGCACGGTCTCGTTCCAGCCTCCGCTGCCGTTCGGCGACATCTCAAATACCGTCCCGTATTCCCCGTAGCCACCCCCGTAGAAGGTCGTTCCATAGAAGTTGCCCCTACCGTCAGAGGTGAGGCCGGCTGACGGGTTGGCGCCACCGCTGCCGCCGGTGAAGTTGTAGAGCACGGTCTCAGTCTGGGCCTGCGCGGGTCGAGAGGCCGTCGTTATCATCATCATCAGAATCAGCATCAGCGCGGCACCCGCTGCTGGTTTCTTCAATCCAAAACTCGGCTCAATGTGAGAAATGCTGGAACGGTCTTTCACCCTGTGGGTTGTCGTTGCTGTGTTCATAGTCTTCTCCTCAGGTTGTTTTGTTCTTCGTTGGGAGACCTGCCACGCTTCGGGCGGACAGATCCCGGGTGGTTCTATGTGAGTCACACTTGCTTTAAGAGCAACCCCGCCATGGCGCTGACGCGTTCGGTCCGTAGGGTGAGTGGCCAGATGGAGCGCGGCAGCGAAACTGAGCGCATTATCTCTCCGGCCGAAGAAGACGTCAATGAATTAGGGGCCGGGGCTGGGCCCTTCTCCACACATGTTAGAATCATTGTTGTGATGCCCTGGGCCGATGCTTCCTGATATCGAAAAATTGCTGGAGCTGCAGACAGCGGATAAAGAGATCCGCAGGCTGCGGGAGGAAGTTGCTGCGCTGCCCAAACGCGTGGCAGTAATCGAACAAAAGCTGGCCGGGACAAAGGCGCACCTGGAAAAGGCGCGGGCCGCAGCCAAGGGTGACGAGGCCAACCGCAAGAAATTCGAAGCCTCTATCAAAGACCTGCAAGGCAAGATTTCCAAGTAT
>Ga0209169_10002703_pt1 | contig 10575 bp, 10 predicted proteins | sample HubBroMetageWRM4_FD_188346 | JGI IMG/M metagenome (GOLD analysis project Ga0209169, IMG submission 188346) | Warmed soil microbial communities from the Hubbard Brook experimental Forest, New Hampshire - Hubbard Brook CCASE Soil Metagenome WRM 4... | ecosystem: Environmental > Terrestrial > Soil...
TGGTCAATGCGGTTGCTGTGCTGATCATCGCCTGTCCCTGCGCCTTAGGACTGGCTACTCCCATGGCCATTATGGTCGGCACCGGCCGCGGCGCACAGGCCGGAGTGTTGATCCGCAATGCAGAAGCGCTCGAAACGCTGGAGAAGGTCGACGTCCTGATCGTCGATAAGACCGGAACCCTGACGGCAGGCAAGCCGACTGTGGAAGCCGTGGTGGCGAGCGCGGGTTTTGACGAGTCGGAAGTCGTCCGCCTGGCTGCCACTCTCGAGCAGGGAAGTGAGCACCCGCTAGCAGCCGCGCTGGTGACCGCCGCGACCGCCAACAATATTGTTCTGGCAAGTGCCTCTGAGTTTCAATCGAAAACTGGCGGCGGCGTAACCGGCAGAGTGGCTGGAAAATCGGTGGCCGTGGGCAACGAAAAGTTTCTCAGCGAGTTGGGAATCGGCGTGTCGGCCCTGGCCTCGCGGGGGGAAGAACTCCGCCGCCAGGGACAGACCGCAATCTTTGTGGCAGTGGATCGCCGCACCGTCGGATTGATCGGCATTGCCGATCCGGTAAAGCCTTCTACTCCACAGGCTCTCCGTGATCTTCGTGACGCCGGACTGCGCGTCGTCATGCTCACCGGGGACAGTGCAAGCACTGCGGAAGCCACCGCTCGAGCGCTGGGCATCGCCGAATTTCAGGCCGGAGTCCAGCCGCAGCAGAAGGCGGAAGTGGTCACGCGTCTGCAAAAAGAGGGTCGCATCGTCGCCATGGCGGGAGATGGCATTAATGACGCGCCTGCACTGGCTCAGGCGGACGTGGGTATCGCCATGGGTACCGGAACCGACGTGGCCATGGAGAGCGGTGGCGTCATTCTGGTCAAGGGTGACCTTGCGGGTATTGCGCGCGCGCGAAAGTTGAGCCAGGCAACCATGCGCAACATCCGCCAGAATCTTTTCTTTGCCTTCGTCTACAACTCACTGGGCGTTCCTATCGCGGCAGGGGTGCTGTATCCATTCTTCGGATGGCTGCTGAGCCCGATTCTGGCGGCGGCAGCCATGAGCTTCAGTTCAGTGTCAGTGATCGTGAATTCGCTGCGGCTGAGGAAGGTTGAGCTTTAGACTTTCGGCGTCGAAACGTCGCGGTCAAGGATGTCCCGCATGCGTCTGCCCAAAATTGGCCAACTCGAGACCGCCAGGCTGCATCCACTTAGAAACTAAAGCATTTGACACTCGCGCCCTGCTGCTCAACAATGTAGGACAACTAAAAACCGTCTAACCAGGAGAATAACTTTATGCCGGATGAGGGCCAACCCGTAGCTGAAATCCCCGCGGAGTCCGGGGGCAATGCCGGAAAGTGGATTCTGCTGTTGCTGGCGATACTTTATGTTGCGGGCTCGGTTTATTTCGCTTACGCACTACGTGGACGCCTTGACGATCTGTCGAAAGGGCAGAGTGCCAGCAACGCCCAGATCGCCGAACTCACGAAGCGCATGCAGTCCGCCGAGGCCGATTCCGAAGCTCTAGCCAAACAGCTGGGCATGACTAAGAAAGAGTTGGCGGACCGCTCATCCGAATTGCAGCGCGAACAGCACGCCGCGGAGCAGCGCCTCGCCGAAGAGCAGAAGAAGGAGGCCAGCCGCATCAGCCAGGTCAGCGGCGATGTGAGCACGGTGAAGACCGATGTCGGGGGCGTGAAGACCGACGTTGCCTCCACCAAGGCCGACCTTGCCGCCACCATCGCCAAGCTCCAAAGCACCATCGGCGACCTGGGCGTACAGAGCGGTCTGATCGCCAATACCCGCTCGGATCTCGAGGTCCTCAAGCACAAGGGCGATCGCAATTATTACGAATTCACTCTGGTCAAGGGCGCCAGCCCCCAACCGGTTGGTACGGTCAGCCTGCAACTGAAGAAAACTGACCCCAAGAAGGGCAAGTTCACCATCAACGTGAGCGCCGACGACCGCACCATTGAAAAGAAAGATCGCAACATCAGTGAACCCATCCAGTTCTATACCGGACGCGACCATATGCTCTATGAACTGGTGGTGTGGTCGGTCGATAAGAAACAGGCGACCGGCTATCTCAGTACACCCAAGAATGCTCCTACTCCCGTGACCACCGGCGAATAGCCTGCATGTTTCATGGGTTCCATGTTCTTGGCGAAATCGCGTTACGGACAGGGGTGATTTACCTCGTGGTCCTGGTTGGCGTTCGCCTCAGCGGCAAAAGAGAAGTGGGCCAGATGACTCCCTTCGACCTCACGCTGCTGCTGCTGATCAGTAACTCCGTGCAGAACGCCATGACCGGGCCCGACACGTCGCTCATGGGAGGCGTGGTGGCTGCGGCCACCTTGTTGCTGGTGAATTACCTGGTGGGGGAGCTTTCCGGCGTCAATCGCCGCTTCCGCAAACTTGTCGAGGGTCAGCCCAGCCTGTTGGTGCACGACGGCGAGGCAATCACCTCCCACATGGCCAAGGAACATGTCAGCATGGATGAACTTCAAAGAGCCATGCGTGAACATGGCATCGCCCAACTCAAGGACGTGGCCCTGGCCGTGCTGGAAGTGGATGGCTCAATCAGCTTTCTGAAATACGACGACATCAAACCCACCGCCAGCACCCACCTGGTGCGCCGAAGGTTCCTGCAGAAGCATTAGCGATAGGTTCTAGAAAGATGAGAAGCCAGGACTTTGATCGCGACCGTGCGATCCAGACAAGTATCGCGCGCACAGCGGGGACTGCTCAGCACGTGGTTTCTCCGCGCACTCTGCGACCGTTCTCAGCGGTCTCTGCGTTGTAAGGTTTCGCAAGATATAAAAAGCAAAGTCCTAAATCGCGGAGGTCGCAGAGAACTGCGACGGAGAACGCGGAGCACACGGCTCTTCCGCGGATTATTTGGTCAGAACCAACGGCATCGGCTGATCGTAGGGCTGGATGGTGACCCGCAGCATCTTCCGAGCGGCAAAAGCCTCTGGAGTAACCGGAAAACTCACGACGATAGTTCCCTTAGCTTGACTCCCAACATCGACTTTGCCTTCACGCTGCAGGGGAGTCCCAGCGTACTGCTTCAAGGGCGGAAACGCCTGGTAATACCGGTCCAGATCAACAGCAGATGCCGCGTCAGCAGAATAGTCATTGTCGGTTGTCTGAAGGTCTGCTTTGATGGTCTGTATCCAGAAGGGCTTCGCCCCATTATTCTGGAAAGCCACGTTGATCGCCACCATCACGGCGTGTTGATTGGGAATCTCCACCGCAACCACTTCGTCGATCGTGCCGGTGGCCGTCGGCCGCGGCCGTTGCAGAAAGGCCGCGATCGCCCAGATCACCACGATGATCGCAACACCGATTCCGATAATCTTCAGTGGCGGCAGGTTTTTCTTCGCGGTGCCGAACTCCTCGCCGATGCGAAAATCGGTACGAGGTTCATTCGAAGCCACCGCTGGCGGAGGAAGCGGCGATGCGGTTTCGTCAGTCATGGGATGTTTGTCATTCTAGTCGCTTCGTCATCATGCGGCCGTGAGTTAATGGCTAAGCGCTGAAATCTGAGTGCTGAAAGCTTCCCTTACCACTCATGCTTCATTGCCTTGGCGAATTTCTCCACCGGAAGCGTATTCAGCACATCTTCTTTCGTAAGCCAGGCCCGCCGGGCCTGCAGAATCCCGAAGCGAATCTTGTCCAGGTGAGAAGTATGATGCGAGTCTGTGTTGATCACGATCTTCACTCCATGTTGTTTTGCCAAACGCAAATGCCGGTCGCACAAGTCTAAGCGCTCGGGAAACGAATTCAGTTCCATGGCAACTTTGCGCTGCGCCGCCGATTTCATCACCGCATCAACGTCAAACGGATAGGCATCGCGCCGCAGCAACTGGCGGCCTGTGGGATGACCGAGGATCGAAGTGTTCGGATTCTCCACCGCCTTCAACAGACGGTCCGTCATCTCCGCCGCGCTCTGATTGAAATGAGAATGTACGCTGGCGATAACCAAGTCCATTTCTTCCAGCACAGAATCCGACAGGTCGAGTGTGCCATCTGCGAGGATGTCCACTTCGATTCCGGCAAAGATCCGAATGCCCTCGATGACGTCATTAGCGGCTCTAATACGTTTGACGTGCTCGACCGCGCGCTTGTCGTCGAGTCCGTTGGCAAACGCCAGATTCTTGGAGTGGTCGGTAATGGCCATGTACTTGTAGCCGTGCGCGCGGGAGGCTTCGGCCATTTCCTCAATCGTATTCCGGCCGTCGGTTTCCATCGTGTGCATATGTACGTCGCCTTGCATGTCAGCTTGCGTAATCAACTCCGGCAGCGCGTGCTTTTCGGCGGCATCAATTTCGCCCAGATTCTCCCGCAGTTCAGGTGGGATGTAGTCCAGCTTCAGCTTGGCATAGATATCTTCCTCACTCTTGCCCGCGACCACCTTTTCGTTGTCCAGCCGCGCCAGACTGTATTCGCTCAGGGTGTAGCCCATCTTGAGCGCGCGCTGGCGCAGGGCCACGTTGTGTGCCTTACTGCCGGTGAAATATTGCAGGGCGGCGCCAAAGGACTCAGGCGCCAGAAAGCGAACGTCCACCTGCATGCCGCCCCTCATGCGGAAGCTGACTTTGTTCTCACCCCTGGCGATGATGTCCATGAGGCCGGGTAACTTGATAATGTGATCAATGAGCTTCTGACGTTCCGCATCGTTGCAACACGCTTTTCCGGTGACCAGAAGATCGAGGTCGCCGACGGTTTCGCGTCCGCGCCGCAGCGAGCCGGCAGGAGTAACTTTCTCAACTCCGGGGAAATCTCGAAGATGCTCGATGATCTTGTCCGCTTGCGTTTCCGCGGCGTCCAAAAGAAAGCGTCCGGCGATGCGGCGATAGTCTTCAATCGCCTTTAGCAGCTTGGCTTCCTGCTTTTCGCCCATTCGCGGCAGCTCGCGAATCTTGCCTTCTCGCGCCAGTTTCTCCACGCCTTCCAGATCGCTGACCTGGTAAGCGCTCCATATGAGGGCGATGGTCTTCGGGCCCAGTCCCTGGATCTTCAGCAGATCCAGCATTGAAGGCCGGTATTTTTTCAGCAAATCAGCGTGGACCGAAAGCCGTCCCTCTTTGAATATCTCCTGTAGATTTAGCAGCATTCCCTTACCGATGCCCTGGATCTCCAGCACCTTCTTGGGTTCGCTGATCAGGTCGGCAATCTGTTGCGGCAGGGCTTCAATCGCCTGCGCGGCGTTGCGATAGGAACGAATGCGGAACGAGTCTGCGGCGTCGATCTCCAGCAGGTCGGCGGTCTCGTACAAGATGCCGGCGATAGCCTTGTTGTCCATGCGCTATCCAGAGTAAACAAGATCGCGCCGGAGAGAAAGAGAGGCCAGCTTTTGTCCGGACACACTACTCCCACCGCCGGACAAAGTGTGAAACTCCCACCACGCGCTGGAGGGGAAAGCTTTCGCGTGCTGGTGAAGCGACTGGTACGGACCCCGCGCGGCCTAATGGTTTACTTTAAGAAGCTTTGTTAACATTAGCCGCTTGCGGACCCTTAGGGCCCTGGGTTATCTCAAACTCAACCTGGTCCCCTTCTTGCAGGCTCTTGTACCCTTCGCTCGTGATGGCGCTGTAGTGGACAAACACGTCCGCTCCGTCGTCACGTCCGATGAATCCATAGCCTTTGGCATTGTTGAACCACTTAACGGTACCTTTCAAACGATCCACGTACGCCCCCTCAGGCATGACCCCAAACGGTGAGGGATCACGCGTTCCGATTTGCTGTCATTTTGCGGCTACAGGCGGTCACTGTCAAGGGAAGAGGTCGCGCAAAAGGCCGGGGGTATTCTGGCAAGGGTTCTTTCGGGAACTACTTCGCGTGGGCCGTCACGCGGGCCCGCTACTGGTTGAGCCAAGAATAGTTCAGCCAAAGAATGCCGGAAATAGTCTTGGCATCGCGAATGGTGTTCCGCATAACCATTTTCACTGCCGCTGAAAGCGGAAAGAATCGAGTTTCGATGACCTCATCTTCTTCGGGCTGCGCTTCTCCCGCGCGGAGACCGCGTGCCAGGTAGATCGCCATGGTTTCCGCCACAAAACCGGGGCTGGCGTAAAAGCGAAAAATGCGCTTCCAATGGCCGGCAGTGTAGCCTGTCTCTTCCAGCAGTTCACGCTTGGCGGCTGGCAGCGGGCTTTCGCCGGCATCAATGCGGCCTGCGCATAGCTCCCACAAATATTGCTGGGCGGCGTGGCGATATTGCCGCAGCAGCAGAACCTTTGGCTCCTCGCCAGTATCGTCGATGGCGAGCACCACGACAGATCCGGTGTGATGCACGATGTCCCGCCGCGCTCGCACTCCGCTGGGTTCCAACACTTGATCGGTGCTGACCCAGAACGCGGGCCCGCGGTAGGCCACTCGCGAGGAAAGCACGCGCGCTTTTTTCTTTTTCGCCATTCCAACAATATAAAGCCTGCGCGTGTTTCCGGCGCGACCCACTTCGTTTTCATGAGTGGGGATCAGCGCCCACATTTCTTGGGGATCGCTCGGTACCGCTTTTGCGGCCTACAAAACAGCCTGCTATGCTGCCTGCAATGCCCGCGAAACCCACTGTCGCGATTGTCGGGCCAGGAAGGCTGGGCACCGCGCTGGCATTGCAACTGATCAGCGCCGGATACCGCATCTCGGAAATCGTTTCTCGGTCTCCTGCTTCCCAACGGCAAGTCCGTGCCCTTGCACAAACCCTGAACGCGCGCTCATCCCATTACCACGATCTGCGTCTGGACGCTGGCCTCATCTGGCTTTGCGTGCCCGATCGGGAGATTGCACCAGTTGCCGCAAACCTTGCTGTATCGGGGATATGGATACGGAAAACGGTCTTTCACTCCAGTGGCGCTCTCGATAGCGACACGCTTAACGCGCTTCGCGAACGCGGCGCCAAAGTGGCTTCGGTCCATCCCATGATGACGTTCGTGCGAGATGCGGTTCCGGCCATGCAAGGCATCACCTTTGCTCTCGAGGGCGATGCAGCCGCTGTGCGCCTGGCGCGACGCGTAGCGCGGGATTTCAAAGCGCGTACATTCCTCATCCGCAAGGAGCACAAGGCCGCCTACCACGCCTGGGGAGCGTTCGCGTCTCCTCTGCTGGTGGCAGCTCTGGTCACTGCGGAGCAGGTGGCGCAGTCGGTTGGATTGAAGAAATCTGAAGCTCGCCGAACTATGCTGCCTATCATCTGCCAGACACTTGTGAACTATGCTGCTTTGGGTCCGGCCGGAGCATTCAGCGGCCCGCTGGTGCGCGGCGACGCGGACATTGTGCGCAGGCACCTGCAAGCACTGAAGAAGGTTCCGCAAGCGCGAGCTGTATATGTCGCACTTGCCCGCTCCGCCCTACATTACTTGCCGGTGAAAAATCGCAGGCAACTGGAAAAAGCGTTGAAGGGTTGACCTCGCTATTTTGGTTTCCACAACCCGATGGTATTGCCTTCCGGATCCGCGAACCAGGCGAACGTTCCAGTAGGAATCTCCACGGGCGGCACCAGCATCTTCCCCCCAAGCTTCTGCGCCTTGTCGAGGTAGGCCGGTACGTCGTCCACTTGGATGTAGATGGTCACATAATGGTACGGCTCGTGTCCGAGCGCCGTGATATGGCCATTGATTCCGCCCCCGCCAGTATCGATCATGGTTGCCGGTCCTGCCTCTTGCGTTTTCCAGCCGCACAACTGAGAGAAAAATGCGGCAGTCTTGACGCGATCACGACACCCTATCTCGAAATGTACGACTGGTTGACCCATATGTTCTCCGTTCAACTCATCATGACCCGCCGAATGGTTCTCGCCCGGCCTGTAGTCTCGTCGCAATCGACCACCACGGAGCACAGACGAACGTCCCCGGTTGCGGCTTCGAACCGCGTTGGCATGTTCTTCAGGAACTTGTCCACGATCAATTCCTTTTTTACCCCAATCACGCTGTCGTACGGGCCAGTCATGCCGACGTCCGTGATGTAGGCGGTTCCATGCGGTAGGACGCGTTCATCCGCCGTCGGAACATGCGTATGCGTTCCCACCACCACCGTCACTCTGCCGTCGAGGTACCACCCCATCGCCATCTTCTCCGAAGTCGCTTCGGCGTGAATGTCCACCAGGATTATCTTCGCAGTAACCTCTTTTAGCAGTTGGTCGGCGACGCGAAACGGATCGTCGTTCGACGCCATAAATACACGCCCCTGCAGATTGAGCACCGCATAAGCAATGTCGCCCTTACGCCCCTGATACATGCCCGCTCCCGGCATTCCCGGCGTATAGTTTGCCGGCCTGAGCAAACGCCGGGCCGGACTGTGCGGATTCCCATCCGCCGACTCAAAATAATCCACGATCTCGCGCTTGTCCCAGACGTGATTGCCGGTGGTGATGACGTCGATGCCCAGCTCAAAAAGATCTTCCGCCAGCGGCGGCGTAATCCCGAATCCAGCGGCGGCGTTCTCTCCATTGGCTATTACCACGTCGATAGCATGGTCTTTGACCAAACCTGGCAGGCGTTCTTTGACGATCGTCCGTCCCGGCTTGCCAAAAATGTCGCCAATAAAAAGAATGCGCATGAAAGCGATGGTACCACGCGGATTCATGAGCCCACTGAGAAGCGAGAACTGGGAACTGAGAACTGGTTTCCCTATTACATGCGAGCTCACTTCTCCAATTCCGCCGTCTTTAAGAAGTCGTAGTTTCCTGAGGGATCCAGGGTCAGGTTGCGTACCCGCGTCGAATGCACCATCACGTTGTCCTGGTACCATAGCTCCAGGTAGGGCTGATCCACGACCAGTATCTGTTGGATTTCCACGTAGATCCGTTTACGGCGCTCCTGGTCGAGTTCGCTTCGCGCCTGATCGATCAAGGCATCAAGATGGGGATTGGAATAGAAAGTCCGGTTGGCACCATTGGGCGTGAACTTGCGGGAATGGAAAACATATTCGAAGATGTCGGGGTCTTCATTTCCGCCCACCCACCGCAGAGAATGAACCTGGTAGGCTCCGCGAGTCACGTCGGCGAAAAAGGTTGCAAACTCAAACGTGCGGATGTCGAGCACGACGCCGACATCCCTTAGTTGTTGCTGCAAGACCGCGGCCAGCAATCGCGTGCTCTCCTCGGTCCCAGTCTTCATGGTAAGGTGAAAGCGCACGCCGTTGATGGCGGGATATCCAGCCTGCTCCAGCAGTCGGCGCGCTCGCTCCGGATCGTGGTCGTAATGGGTCAGTTCCGGGTTGTAGGCCCAGCTTTCAGGCGGAAGCAGGCTGTCTGCCGGCCGCGCGAAATCACGCAACAAGTAGTGGATCATCGGCTGGCGGTCGATTGAGTAAGCCAGCGCCTGCCTCACCCTTGAATCCTTAAGAATCGGATCGCGAGTATTAAATGCGAGATACCAGAGCACAGTGCCGGGGGCGTGGAGCACCCGCAGGGTTGGCTCTTTTTCGAGCGCCAGCACCATGTCCCCAGTCAACGCATTGATGGCGACGTCTGCGCTGCCTTTCCGTAGTTCCAGCGCCCGCGTAGTGGTATCAGGGACAACCGTAAAACGCACCCGCTGCAACTTCGGTTTCTGCCCCCAATAGCCATCGTTGCGTTCGATGACGACTTCCTTGTCTTGCTCGGCGCTCACGAAACGGAATGGCCCTGATCCAACAGGGTGACCGGAGATTTCGCTGCCGGAGCCGTAGGGTACGACGCCGATCGCCCCAGATAGGTTCCACAAGAGCGGAGTAAACGGTTCCTTCAGATGAAACACGACAGTAAAGTCGTCCGGCGCCTCGATGCGATCCACAGGTCGATAGACCGCTGCTTTCGTGCTCCGAATCCTGCCCTCGAGTAACGAATCGAAAGTCCACTTCACATCCCGCGACGTGAGCGGCCGCCCATCGTGAAACTTCACTCCGCGGTGGAGATGAAAAACATAAGTTTTTGGGTCGGGAATTTCCCAGCTTTCCGCCAATTGCGGCTGCACATTCAGGTGATCATCACGGGTGAGCAAGTCGTCGAACAGCAAGGTGTCGATGCGTTCTGAATACGCATCCAACCCCACCCGCGGATCGAGGTTGGTAGGGCTGCTCTCGATGATCATGACCAGCGTGTCCGGATCAGGCTTCGCCGAACACGCCGTCAGCAGTGCGACCCAGGCGGCGAGAATCACCACAGCAGGCGCAGGTGTCCTCGCCTGTGCATTCGCCGCGAGGCGGCGAAAGTACTTAGGCATAGGAAATCTTTCCAAGAATTGCAGGCTTCTTCGCGCCGGTGGCCGAGGGAACATTGGACGGCCGCCGGTGCCACGTCTCGTACCCCAACAGGGCGAATGCAGCAGCTTCCTTAGCTTCCGAGGGAAGTCCAAATTCGTCCGATGAACGGACGTCCAAACCAAGGGGCCGCAGTTCATTGGCTAACATCGCCATCAAAGTTGGGTTATTTACTCCGCCGCCGGAAACGATGAATTCCCCGTAAGCACCCTGCACCCGCAGAACAAATCGTCGAAGAGCATCTCCAATCGACCTCGCAGTCAGTGCCGTGGCTGTGGCCACCAGGTCGCGGGGAGCGGAGCGTCCGCAACTGCGCACAAACCTCTCGGTGAATTCGCGTCCGAACTCTTCGC
>Ga0209169_10002704_pt1 | contig 10575 bp, 10 predicted proteins | sample HubBroMetageWRM4_FD_188346 | JGI IMG/M metagenome (GOLD analysis project Ga0209169, IMG submission 188346) | Warmed soil microbial communities from the Hubbard Brook experimental Forest, New Hampshire - Hubbard Brook CCASE Soil Metagenome WRM 4... | ecosystem: Environmental > Terrestrial > Soil...
CAACGCATCCAGCGCTGTCGGCTGGCACTGGCCGACCCTCAACAAAGCGCGCGTACCGTGAGCGAGATAGCTTTCGGTCACGGCTTCAACGACCCCGCACACTTCAGCACCCTCTTCCGCGCCACGACCGGGATGTCCCCCAGCGAATATCGCCGCAGCCAAATGGAATCCGACTTTCAAGCACCGGCTTGATAGGGTGTGGCTGCAGATTTGTCCGGGTAGCGTCGCAGGAAATCGAAAGCGACCCGCTCCACCGCGTGTGATTATCTGTGGCGGGCGCTTTTTATCATGCGTAGGTCGTAAATGATCTCAAGACGAACAGTGCTGACTGCCGGCACACTGGGTGCAGGAGCGATCGCACTCTCCGCCCGTGCGGCTACGAACGGTAGCCCCTCACATGAGCCCGATGTCATTATTGTCGGCGGCGGTTTTGCAGGGTTGACCGCCGCTCGCGAGCTCAAACGACTGGGTCAGCGTTGCCTGGTTCTGGAAGCCCGCAGCCGCCTGGGTGGGCGCACTTTCTCGACTTCCGTCTTCGGACAGCCCGAAGATGTCGGCGGGCAGTGGATCCATTGGATACAACCTCACATCTGGTCTGAAGTGACCCGATATGGCATTTCCCTGGTGGAAACTCCGGGTGCAGCGACACCCGAGAAGGTTGGTGTGCTCACCGACGGCGGCTTGGTGACCCAGGACCCGGCTGAGAATTTCGCGATTCTTCAGCGGGCGATGAGCGCCTTATGCAGCGAATCCCGTGAACTGTTTCCCCAGCCGTTTGCACCGAAGCTGGACGAGCGCTGCGTCAGACTCGATCGCCTCTCGGTTCAAGACCGACTCAACTCTTTGGAGTTAGACCCACTAACGCGTGCCGCCATAACGGCATACGTCACTACCAACGTCAATGCAGCTCCGCGTGACGCCGGCTTGTTGGATCAGATTCACTGGTTCGCCAGGGCGGGCCACGACATGGAGCGGCTTCTGCAAGCCTGCGCGCAATTCAAGATGCGTGAAGGTACGGTGCGGCTGATCAATTGCCTCCGTGACGACGCGGCTTGCGACGTCGAGTTGAGTTGCCCGGTGCGCCGCATCGAAGGATCGGCGCGCGACGTCGTCGCCATCTCGGAAGATGGCAGGAAGTTTTCCGCCAAGGCAATGATTGTCGCGCTGCCGATGAACTGCTGGACCGACATTGAGTGGCATCCCGGCATTCGTCCCGAGAAACTGGCGGCGTCACGACGCAGGCATGCGGGCTCGGGGTTCGAGCTCCACGTACTACTGGAAGGCAATGTCGGCTCTTACATGGCCATGGCCCCTTTACCGAACCCGATCAATCTCCTTTACACGGACAAGCGAGACGCCCGAGGTACGGTGATGGTCGGACTCGGCACGAGTGCCGTGGATTTCGATCTTACCGACGATGAGGCCATTGCTCGCGAAGTGCGTCGGCTCATGCCGAGTGCGAAAGTGAAAGCGGCCTTCGCGTATGACTGGAACGCCGATCCCTATTCAAAAGGAACCTGGTGCAACTACCGACCTGGCATGTGGACAGCCGATGGCCCAGCCATGCGTGCGCAGGAGGGGCGAATTGTCTTCGCGGGGTCTGATACCGCCGACGGTTGGCGGGGATTTATAGATGGGGCGGTTGAAACCGGTTTACGGGCGGCAAGGGAGACGGCGACCGTGCTCGGGCTTCGGTTGAACGCGTGATTCGCTGCGCCTCACAAATCTTAATGGGGCTGCTCGTCTGTAGCACCAGCCTGGGTGCGTCGTGTGACCCTGACCGGATCGAGCGACTTTGGACCAAGTGCGCCGCCTGCCACAGGCTTGCGACGGAGAAGGATGGTGCCTCGATCGGGCCACCGTTGGACAACATCATGGGACGTGCGGCCGGTACATACGTTGGTTTCAAATACTCGAAAGCATTCTCCCAGCTCAAATTCGCATGGAATGAGGCGACTCTCGACCAATTTCTGGCCAACCCGCAGTCCATGGTACCGGAAACGGCCATGGCCTTTTCTGGGTTGCGGCGGGCCGAGGATCGGGCGGAGTTGATTCGGTGGCTAGGCGGGCAATGCAAGGATACATAGCTGAGATCGTGGCGACGAGATCGCCGCTCACCGGTCGCCCTTGTCACTTATAGTTCCCCTCTCTGGGCTGAATCGGCTACAACAGGCCGATTCTGAGTGATGTAGGTGACAACTATGATGGCTACACGGCGGTTGAACGCTCTCATTTTTTGGCTGGCTATGTCGTGCGCCGCGCCCTTGCCGTCGACGGCGATGGCCGCGACGGTGATGATCACCGGGGCGAATTCGGGTATTGGGCTGGAGTTCGCAACCCAGTACGCCACCAAGGGGTGGACAGTCATCGCAACTCATCGCCGCGCTGAGCCGCCGAAGTCGCTCACGGACCTGGCGAGCCGGTTCAATAAAGTCCGGATCGAAAGCCTCGATGTCACCAACGTCGAGCAGGTCCGCGGGCTGGCCACTAAACTTTCGGACGTCCCGATCGATGTGCTCATCAACAACGCGGGCGTCTACAACGACCGGTCCAAGTGTGCAGGAGACGACGAAGCCTGCCCTGGGGATTGGACCGTCGAGAGCTTCGGTAACCTCAAGTACCCGCTGCTGGACACCATCCTGGCGGTCAATGTGAAAGGTCCGTTGATCGTCTCCGAGTGCTTTTACAAGAACGTTCAGGCCAGCACGCTAAAGAAGATCGTTGCCATCAGCTCGAGCAACGGGTCACTCACCGGGAAATCCGGTCCGCCTCCGGGGGCCATTTTCTATCGCCTCAGCAAGGCGGCGCTGAATCGGGAAATGCAACTCGTGGCCGAGGCAACTCGAAAAGACGGCGTGACCGTCGTGATGCTCAACCCGGGGCCGACGTTGACGGAACGCCAGGAGTATCTGCACGGATACGCGGGGATGCTCAAGACGTCGTTCACTGTTGAAAATATGATCAAGACGATCGACAAGGTGACGATCATGGATACGGGACGGTTTTTACGTTATGACGGAGTTACTGAGCCATGGTGAGTCACCACAACCCCATTGGCGCGATCGCACTACCGACGTTGTTGATGGTGTGCAGCTTCCCGGCTTTCGCGCAGTCCGATGGGCCCCGAGGGATTGTGGAGTCGCCATGTCCGCCGGCTGCGGCGGCACCGCCGGAAATGAAAGCGATGGCAGAGAAGATGCTTGCCCCCGGCAACAAGCTCAATATCGATTTTTTCAAGGGTCTCAATAGCGGGCCAGGCGCCGCCGAGCACCTCAAGGTTGTACAAGAACAGCGCGAGCGCGATTGGGCCGACCTCTGCCACTACAAAGCCGCCAACGCCGCGCTGACTGGCAAACCTCGACCTGAAGTCGTGTTCATGGGTGACTCAATCACGGAGGGTTGGGCCGGCGGAGATCCTGGGTATATGCAGGGCCGGAGAGTCGGTCGCGGTGTCAGTGGACAGACTACACCTCAAATGCTCGTCCGCTTTTACGCGGACGTCATCGCCTTACGGCCGCGTGTGGTTCATATCATGGGCGGCACCAATGATATCGGAGGCAACACCGGGCCGACGACGCTGCAGGACGTTAAAAACAACATACTCGCGATGGTCGATCTCGCACAGGCTCACCAGGTCCGGGTGGTGCTGGCGGGTATTCCCCCATCGAAGTACCTGTGGTGGTGTGGAATCGATCCACGGCACTCCATTGCCGAAATCAACGCCTGGCTACGACAAGTGGCCGACCAGCGCAAGCTGGTCTACGTCGATTACTCCTCTGTGCTCGCCGATCAGGACGGAGGTATGAAGGACACTGTAAGCAACGATGGTGTGCACCCGAATCGCGCTGGATATGAGGTCATGCGACCTCTTGCCGAGCGCGCGATCGCCCAAGCGATGGGTCGTTGATTTGCTACAGCCGGTTGGCAGCTAACCCTGGGGTCGTGCGGGGGCCGCGCTGCCGCGCCGCTTGCGGGGGATGCCTAGTCGCATTGCCTCGGAAACCGACAATGCGTTTCCTAACGCGTGCCCCAAAGCCGTGTTATCGAAAATGACCCACACTTCCGCCGCGCGTTTCAACGCGGCGGAGACCTGCGCGCGCAGGGATGCGAGACTTGACTCGTCGTAGTCGGAATAATATTTACGCGGCTGACCATGCAAACGGAAATAGGCCAGCCGCCGCGCCCCACCCGGCTCGCCCGCACCGGGCCAGGGAGCGGGATCGGCAGCGACGCGTGCGACTCGCCATTTGGCGAGCAAGCGATCGACGCGCGCGGAACCCCAGCTCGGATGTCGGGGCTCGCAGACCACCTGGGCGTTGGTACGTCGGCGCAGCGCCTCAAAAAGCGCATGAGACGCTCGTTCGTCAAACTCTAACTTCGGCGGAAGTTGCACCAGGATCACCCCGAGCTTGGCGCCGAGGTCGCGAATTTCATCCACGAATCGATCCAGGATGGGCGCGTCCAGCAGCAGCTCGCCGGAGTGCGTCAGCGTGCGCGGTACTTTGACCGAAAATCGAAAGTCCGCGGGTACAGTGGATGACCAACGCCGGTAGGTCTGTGGTTGATGATGGCGATAAAACGAGCTGTTGATTTCAACGGCGCGTAGTCGCTGCGAATATCGCTCGAGGTGCGAGCGCCCCTCCGGCAGAGCGTCCTTATATTGCGCGGGAATGGACCAACCCGCGGTACCGACATACTTACGTTTGCGCTTCGCGGCCACGTCAACGGGAATACAGGATATTTTTCACATCCGGAGTGTATCCAGAATGGCTCGAGGACGCTATTCTGCTCGCCGCGTAGGACAGAGTTGCCGAGTTCGGTGATCGTTAGAAGCGGTCTAGGCGCTCAGCAGCGTAAGCGCGCGCCGGTTGGGTCATACGGAGGCGACTGGAGCACCCTGGCTGACACACGAGTGCCGCACAGCTCGACTTCGAGGCCGGTCTCCGCCGGCCCGATCCCCGCGGGCAGATACGCGAAGCCCAGCGAGTGTTTGACAGTGTAACCGTAAGTCGCCGAGGTCAATCGTGCGACTGCATTGCCCTCACACAGCACCGGCTCCCCTCCGCCGGGGTCAGGATTGGTGGAATCAATAGCCAACAGCCGCAACTGTCGCTGCGGCGCCGCCTCCTTCTGCGAACGCGCGGCTTCGAGGCCGATGCAGCGTGCCTTGTCCATCCGCACGAAGCGCTCTAGCCCCGCCTCTGCTGCGGAGAAATCCTGTGTGTATTCTCGGCCCCAACTCCCGTAGCCTTTTTCCAACCGTAGGCTATTCAGCGCCCGGACCCCGAATTGTTTCAATCCATAGCGTCTGCCTTCCCTGAGCAGAAGCTCGTAGACATGACGTTGGTAAGGGGGTGGCATATAGAGCTCGTAGCCACACTCACCGGTGAACGAGAGGCGCATTGCCCACACCGAAGCCCGCCCGATCGACAGCTCCCGGCAGGTCAAAAAAGGGAAGCTGATGTTGGACAGGTCCGAATCGCAGACACTCTGGAGCAGCTCGCGTGACAAAGGACCGGACAGCGAGAGCCCGCAGAGCTCATTGGTGCGCGAGGTAATATGAACATCGGCCCCATCGGCTTGGTGATGCAGCCACCTCAGGTACACGCTTTCGGCGAACGGTGAGCCCATGATGAGCAAGCGATCGGCAGCCAGCCGGACCAGTGTGACATCGCCCAGGACGCGGGCGGCTGGTGTCAGCATCGGACTCAAAGTCACACGTCCGAGCGCGGGCAGACGATTGGCAACGAGAGCATCGAGCCACTCGGCCGTCCCCGGGCCACTCACTTCGATCTTGCAGTAACTGGAGGTCTCCCAAAGTCCGACTCGCTCGCGCACGGCCTGACACTCCTCACCTATGGCGTCGAATGCACTGGAGCGTCGAAAGGAAGGCGCTTCAACGGCGTTTGCCGGACTATCGGCGAACCACAGCGGGACTTCCCATCCCGCCGCGGCGCCAAATACCGCGCCTGCATCGTGCAGCAGATCATAAATCGGCGTGGTCTTGGTCGGACGGGCCGCCGGCAGCTCTTCGTTCGGGCATGGCAGGATGAAGCGACGTTGATAGTTCTCGCGTGTTTTTTCCCGAACATAGGCTGGATTGGCGAAGTCGCCGAAACGAGCCACATCCATGGCAAACACATCCATCCCCGGTTCACCATCGACCATCCAATGCGCCACGGCCAGCCCCACTCCCCCGCCCTGAGAAAACCCTGCCATGACGCCGGCGGCGACGAACGCTGTCCGATGACCTGGGAGCGGGCCAATAATCGGGTTACCGTCCGGCGCGAAAACCATGCCCCCATTGACGATGCGTTTGATGCCGGCACGGCCCAAGGCGGGCATGCGATCCATCACACGATCCAGGGGCTCAACGATACGCTCGAGATCAGGTGGCAGCAGTTCGACGCCAAAATCCAACGGCGTGCCGTTGACCGCCCAGTGACGACAATCTTGCTCGTAGGTGCCCAGAAGAAGACCGTGCCGCTCCTGCCGCAGGTATGCGGCGCCGTCGAAATCCACGGCGGCCGGAATTTCGCGCCCCAACGCGGCGAGCTCCGGAATATCGTTGGTGACGATATATTGATGCTCCATCGGGATGATGGGCAGCTCACATTGCATGAGTCTGCCGACCTCACGAGCCCACAGCCCGGCCGCATTCACGATGTATTCCGCGTGGATATCACCCTTTGGCGTTTGAACCTGCCAGCCCCCGTCCGCCAGCGGTGTAAGGGCAGTCACGGGAGTGTGCTTGTAGATTTCCGCGCCGCCGTTGCGCGCGGCTTGCGCATACGCGAGTGTTACTCCGCTCGGGTCTACATGGCCATCGTGAGGATCGAACATGGCCGCTCGATAGTCGGTGGTCTCGATCAGCGGGTTGAGGCGGCGGGCCTCGGAGAGTTCGATGAAATCGAGGGCCGTGCCCAGGTGACGGGCCTTGGATTGTTCCGAGCGAAAGAAATCCAGCTCGCGTTCGGTCGTCGCCAGATACAGGCTGCCGGTTTGATGAATGCCGCAGGCGATTCCCGATTCCCGCTCGATCTCACGATAGAGATCGATGGTGTAAGCCTGGAGCGCGGCCACGCTCGGATCGCCGTTCAGTGTATGCATACCGCCGGCGGCATGCCACGTGGAGCCGGCGGTCAGCTCCGAGCGCTCCAGCAATACGACATCGCGCCAGCCCAGCTTGACGAGATGGTAAAGCACGCTGCAACCGACGACGCCCCCGCCAATTACCACTGCCTGCGCATGCGTCTTCATACTCTCTCCGTCGAGTCGATCAGACGGATAGTGTGGCGTTCGAACGCTGGGCGAATTTAGGAATTACGGCCTGAGGTCGAGTCGTTCCGCTCAACGCGATGTGTCGGGGACGCGCGGCGTCGCTCAGGGAACCACGATCGAGGGCGGTGTGCTGGCGACCGACGGCGCCGTGTGGTGTCTGAGTACCCGAAACAGACTAGGGAAGCCGACGGCGGCGGCGGCGAGGCACCCGAAGAATCCCAGCAGTCCCGTGGAGGCATAACCCCAACGTTCGGCGAAGATGCCACCCAGGCCGGCTCCGAGGGCATATCCCAGCCGCTCCAAGCCGCCACCCAACGTGCCGACTTTTCCGGTGGGATCGAGCACGGCGGCGGTGCCCAGCAAATAGGAGTACAGGAACATATAAAACACCCAGTAGACAAGGACGCCGGCCGCGAAGACCACCAGGTGGGTCGCGAACCCCAACAGGAGGCAGGACAATCCGCTGCCACAGATTCCTATGGACAGCGCCCAGGCTCGATTGAGCCTGCGTCCCAACACCGCCGCGCATCCCGTACCGAGCACTCCCACGAACACGCCCGCCGACAATACAGACGCGATCTGCGCGGGCGGTAGCTCAATGCTTCTCCCAATCCGCTCCGAGTAAGCGTAGAGCGCGCCGGTACCGGTAGAAAACGCCGCCCACGCGAAGAGCAAACCCCGTGCTCCTGAGACGCGCCAAGCCGAAAGCTGGGGCCTTTCAACCCGACGTGCTGCGTCGAAACCTAGAAAAAACGGCGTGCACAGGGCAGCCAAGCCCGCCAACGCGACAAAGATTCCCAGCGGGCCCCACTGGGCCGCGGCTCGCGGCAAAGTGGCCATCAGCGCGACGACAATCAGCAGAGCGCCCCCGTTTCCAACGGCGTATATCCTGTCGGGCTCGCGCGAGGCCGCTGCAGCGGACACCGTCGCAGCGAAGACAAAGCCGTAACCGGTGCCCGCTACAGAGGCGAGCAACAACTGACCGTAAAGGACCTGTGTGTAATGCAGACCGAGGTTCGCGAGCGTGGCGAGGCAACATCCCACCACGGCAATCGTGCGGGGAGCGATCCGGTCCACCCAGTTCGAAACCAGGATCATGCTCGCGGCCAATGCGCCCACCTCCAGAAAGCCGAACAGCCCGGTCTGCGCGGCGCTGCGCCCGGCTCCGTCCACCAGCGCACCGATCTGGAAGGGCATCGTACTGGTGCCGACGTGGGCCAGGCCACAGCCGACGCATACCGCCAGAACCAGTATGAATTGATGGATTGTGCCGCCCGCGAGACGCACTGGTGTACGGGTGCGCTCGGGGTCACGCACCTCAGTGCATCTCGGTGCGCGCTTTGCTCGGCAGAAATCCAAAAAACTCGAGGAAGGCGGCACTGAAGCTGGTGGGGTGCCGGTAGCCGGCCGCATACGCGACTTCGCCGACCGAAAGTCGACCACAGCGCAGTAATTTCAAGGCGTGCTGCATCCGACAGCTCAGCCCGAAATCAAACACGGTGAGACCGAAGCGTGCCTTGAAAGTGCGCTTCAGTTTCGTCTCACTCATGCCGACGGTGCGAGCGATGTCGGCAATGCCCAGCGGCTCGCTGAGTTGAGTCGAGAGCAGCCGCCGTGCGTGCATGAGCTGGCGGGACACCTGGTCGGTGACAACGAGCCAGTCGCTCTCCAGCTCCTGCGCCTGGGAAAGCACATCACACAACAATTCCAGGGCCTTCGCTTCCGCATGCAGCAGCCGTATCCCATTCTTATAAGGGCTGTCGAGCAAGCTCTTCCCGACGTACGACAATGTCGGCGACAGGTCGGCCTGCCGCAACCAGACAGTGTTGGAATTTTGGCTCTGGATCTCCTCGAGTAGCGGCCACCGCTCGATCCCGTTCTGGCGCGCCAACCGCGCCAGGAACTCCGGTCGACAATACAGCGAGACGCCGGTATCACGGATCTTCGGCGTGACCCGCTCCGTCACGGCAACACCCGGGGGCTGATACAACATAAGAAGTCGGGGTCCACGGACGGCCACCGTCTCAGGGCAACCGGGCACCGTCATTTCGAGGACGCCGGCCAGCCGCAGATGAAACTCCACCAGCCCCTCACCGGGTACCGTTTCGATGCGCGGACCGTCATACACCCCATCGGCGGCCACCACGTAGAGGTCATGATCGAGCCGGTAGAGTTCCAGGCTCCCATCCCCTTCGGTCCGGTCGATCATGAGGCGCCTGCCTTGCAGGTTCCTTTCCGGATGCTCGGCAATAATCTCGCCACGGCTTATCCGCCGCAGGTCGGCGAACAGATTCCCCATCGTCCCGGCGGGCTCGTTACCCAGGGTCTCATGCCGAAAAAGCCCGCGCTCCGGCTCGCTCTTGCTGGGCGATAGTGCGGAAGATCGTGTAATCGACAACCTGCGCATGGTGCAAGCTCCTGGCCGCAGACACGGCCCCCACGTCGATCATAGCCGAGGCGGGAGGGTCGCAAATTAGGCAATCCGGTCCAGCATCTAGGCTATGCGCTCACCCGGAGGGCCCGCCCGTCAGTGTCGGGTGGGCTCTACCTGCTTCGCTCGGGGCGGGTTCCTCGCCGCCAGCCATCCTTCCAGGTAGTCAGCGAGGCTGCGGTCGACGAGCAGTTCGAAGACCTCCTCTGTCAGACAGTGCAAGACGACCTCGACTTGTCCCAGGCGGGTGCGCCCATATTGCCCAGGCCTGCCCCGCTGTGGGATCCACGGAGCGCCGACGTCCGCCGCCAACACTTCCCGAGCGGCAGCTCCCTCGACCCGTAACGAGGTGAATGCGGCCGAGACATCGGTCAGCCTCATCAGGCCCCGCCCCGTCCGTGCGCCCAACCTCCGGCGCAGCTCGTGGAGGGGATAGTTCATCAACAGCCATTCTGACGGGCCCACCGCGAACACCCGCGCTACCGTCGCGGACTCCTCGCTTGCATCAGGCTGTACGCCAGCGCGAGGTTGAATCGCGGACCGTAGTCCTTGGGATCCTCCGCGACGGCCTTCGTGAACAGCTCCACCGCCGTGTCATATTTCTGTGCGTCGAGCGCCTTCTGACCCTCCGCCGAAAAATCCACGGACTGCGCAAGTAATACAGCGAGCAACACCCACATACTCGATTTAATTTTAATGGAACGCGCGCAACGCCGCTATCGTGTCAGGTAAACCGTGAATTTGGTCACATCCCGAAACCCCATGCGCCGGTACAACGAATGACCCGCTTCGGTTGATTGCAGGATGAACGGCTCGATGCTCGTTTTCGGCCGCGAAGCCTCCGCCGCGGCGCGCAGCAGCGC
>Ga0209169_10002706_pt1 | contig 10567 bp, 5 predicted proteins | sample HubBroMetageWRM4_FD_188346 | JGI IMG/M metagenome (GOLD analysis project Ga0209169, IMG submission 188346) | Warmed soil microbial communities from the Hubbard Brook experimental Forest, New Hampshire - Hubbard Brook CCASE Soil Metagenome WRM 4... | ecosystem: Environmental > Terrestrial > Soil...
GAGGAGCCTTCACTCGGCGTGATGGCGATGAAGCGCTGGCCGTCTGGAGTTGGCGAATACTCCACAGAGAGCCCGGCTAATCCTACGTGGAAGAGCGGCTTGCTGTTGCCGACCTGAAATGTGGAGCCGCTGCCATCCACCTCTGCGGCATCGATCTGCGAAAGATCGTAGTAATAGAGTTCCTTGCCGTCAGCTCTCCAGCGGGGTTCGGCGCCCAATCCTTGCGAGACTTGCCATTTTGCTCCCGTCCAGGGAAATGGCGCCACGAAGATTTGCGGCGCCTGGCCGGATTGAGTGTAGACGTAAGCGACCCAGCGCCCGTCGGGCGAGAACGCGGCCTGGCGGCCCTCGGTGTACTTGATGGGCTCATTGCTGTTCGACTTATTTTCGCCAAACATGGGAAGCGCCCAAATCATGTACGACTGGTCGTACAGCAGGTACTTGCCGTCACGCGACCAGCTCGACACCGCGCCATATCCGGGATCGGTGGGCTGCGGAGAGATGCCGTTGCGCGAGGGCAGCGACAGCAAGATGCGCTCCGGGGTGCCTCCGCTTGCCGCCATGGCAGAGATACTCGCCTGCTGGTGAGAGGTAAATGCGATTTCCCGTCCGTCCGCCGACCACGTGGGCGTGCGGCTTACCCCGCTGTTGTAGGTGAGCTTGTTGCGTGGCTTGCCGCCAAGATCGTAGAGCCAGATGGAAGCCGCCGCCGAATTCGCATCCGTGACCGCCAGCTTCTTCCCATCCGGAGAAAGCTCCAGCTCCTGAAATGCTCCCGGATCGCCCACCGTGCCCGTCTGTTTTCCGCTGCGGTCGAACCAGGTCAGGCTTTGCGTGCCGGTGATCGCGCCCGAAGCGTAGACCATCATTCCGTTGTCGGAGACCGTCAGGTTCTCCCGCCAAATCGCGTTGTCATACTGAACATTTTCCTGAAGCACTTGCGGATCGCCGGTGAACTTTCCCGCTGCGGGATCGAACGGCTGAGCCATGAGCGACTTGTCGCGCAGGTAAAGCAAGCGCCCCGCTGCATAGATTGCATTGGAGAACGAACTGAACAGCAGACGGTTCTCTTTGCCGTCCAGTGACGCGAAAAAAATGGCCGTATTAGGCCCCGTTGGCTGGTCGTGATTCACCGCCAGATAGAGGAAGTGTTTTCCATCGGGCAGCATGACGGGCCAGCGGTGCGAGGAATAATTTACGAAATCCACCTTCGTAATCGCAGTCGGAGTTCCTCCGCTGGCCGGTACGCGAAAAATGCCCGCGTTGTAGTAGATCGCTGCGACAATCGTGCCGTCGCTGTTCCATGTGCCACCGCGTCCGAGCGATGCGCCACAGAGGCTGACTGCGGCCGTGCCGTCCAGCTCGATCCTCTTCAACTTATCGTAGGTAAAGAACCCGATGGACCGGCTGTCGGGCGACCAGAAGGGAAAGTATCCGCCTTCGGTGCCGGGCAGAGGCCGGGACGTCAAATCGTCGAGCGCGCGCAGGTAGAGTTGCGGTCCATCCGCTCCGGCGGCTCCGAAAACGAGGTAGCGTCCATCGGGAGAAAGCGCAGGCGTGCCAGAGTTGTCACCCGACAAATTAAAGCGCGTTTTTTCCGGAGCAGTGATCGCCGTGCGTAACAGCACCGCGGGACGATGGCTGGCCATGTACGCGGCAACCAATGCTCCTGCCGCGACCACGCCCAGAACGGCGGCCACGACCCACGCCCAGCGATTTCCACGCCGAGCCGGTGGTGCCACCATCGCTTGCATGCCAGTCTGCGATCCTGGTTGCGATCCGGCTTGCGCAATTTCTCTGAGCTGGAGCTTGAGGTCGTGAACGGTTTGCCAGCGTTCGTCGGGATCTTTGGCCAGGCAAGTCTTCACCAGCCGTTCAAACGCCGGCGGCGTCATCGGCTGCACAGACGACATCGGCGCCGGATCTCTTTCCAGCACGGCCGCCATCGCACTCGCAGCTGTCTTGCCCTCGAATGCCCGCTTGCCCGTCGCCATCTCGTAGAGCACGGCGCCCAGAGCGAAAATGTCGGACCGCGAGTCAGCCTCTTTGCCCTCAACCTGCTCCGGCGACATGTACTGAAACGTGCCCACGACCGTCCCCTGCGCCGTCAGCGGATGGCTGCCCATGGGAGTCGAGAGCGTCATGGTGAGGCTGGAAGAGTTTCCGGACGCAGTCACCACCGCCGCTTTGGCCAGGCCGAAATCCATCAGCTTCGCGCCGGCTTTGGTGAGCATGATGTTGCCGGGCTTCAGGTCGCGGTGAACCACGCCGCTGCGGTGGGCTTTCTCCAGTCCATCGCAAATTTCAATTCCGTAGCGGAAGACCTGCTCAATCGGAAGCGGGCCCTTGCGCAGCCGGTCGGCGAGGGTCTCGCCTTCCAGATACTCCATCACCAGAAAATCGATTCCATCCTGGTGGCCAACGTCGTAAAGCGTGCAGATGTTGGAGTGGTTGAGCGAGGAAATCGTCCGCGCCTCGCGGTCGAAGCGCTGCTTGGCTTCGGCGTTCTCCGAGAGATGCGAGGGAAGAATCTTTACCGCCACGTCGCGGTCCAGGCGTGTATCGCGCGCCCGGTAAACTTCGCCCATGCCGCCCGCTCCCAGCTTCGAGAGGATTTCGTACGGGCCAAGTTTTGAGCCAGAGGCGAGGGCCATAAAGGTGTGCGCGGGCCATTATAGTGCAGGGCAGGAATGGGAGAGGAATAGCGGGTCAACGCACCGTTACTCGGGCAGGCCGAGCCGCCGCATCAGGTCTTTGTAACGAGGATCCGAGCGCAGAGGGTCGAACGCGGGATAGCGGATGTCGATCAGGAGTTCACCATCTCCGTTGGCGTAGGCTTTGTCCAGGTACTGAAACGCCTGGTCGCGATCTCCGAGAAGCGTCGCAGCCATGGCTACGAGCGTGGATTTATCCGTCCGAGGCATCTGCAAGTTGAGCTGAAGATAGCCTTTCGCGTCCGGGCTTACGGGGATGGGTTTGGGAAAGGTGATCTCAAGCTCGTTGACCGCATCGGCAAATCGGCCCGTCATGGCATAGAGGTGGGAGAGCTTGTGGTGAGCTGGCTGAAAGTTTCCATCGCGCTCCAGCACTTTTTGGAATTGTGCCAGTGCTTCCGGGAAGCGGCGGGAGTCCATCAGGAGGATGGCGTAATTGGAGTTGACGATGGACGATAACGGGTCGAGCGACAAAGCAGCTCGCATCTGGTCCATCGCTTCCGCCTGACGGTTCTCAGCGAGAAGAAAAGTAAAAGCATAGAAATAGTGCGTGGTTGCGTTGTTCGGATTCAACTCAAGGCTGCGGCGAAACTCGGGCTCCGCCTCAGTCCATTTGTGAAGGTTGGCCAACGAGAAGGCGCGAGATGCGTGGGCCTCCGCCGACGATGGGTCTAACTCGACGGCTTTCCGGGAAGCTTCGTCGGCCAGCGCCGCGCATTGCCGGGAAGTGAGTTCAGGCACGTAGCTGGGAGCGACGTTATAAGTATCGGCGAGGCCGGTATAGGCGAGGGCATAGTTCGGATCGGCGGCGATGGCCTGCTGAAATAAGACGATGCTCTTCTTCAGTCCCTCCGCGGTGCGGCCATGCCAGAGCTGGCGGCCTTCGAGATAGAGGCGGTAGGCTTCCGCATTCGTGGTTCCAGCCTGGCCGAGCTGCTGCGCAGGCCTGCCGGGTTCGGCGCGGTTCAGCCGCCCGGAAAGGTCGCGGGTAATATCGCTCTGCACTTGCGTGACATCGGCCAGCTTGCGCTCGTAGTGCGCGCCCCACAACTCGCTGCCATCGAGCGTACTGACCAGGTCGGCTTGAATGCCTAATGTGTCGCCGTGTTGGGTGACGCGTCCCATCAACACCGCGCTGACCTGCAGCGACTGCCCGATCTTCTGCGGATCATCTTCCTTCCCTTTGAATTTGAAGACGGTGCTGCGCGCCATCACTTTGAGGTCAGGAATTTGCGAGAGCGTGCTGATCAGGCTTTCGGTGAGGCCGTCGCTGAGATATTCGTTGCCGGCGTCAGCGGTGGCGTTCACGAAGGGAAGTACAGCAATGGATCTGATCTTTTTATTATCGTCATTACGGCCGCGCAGGAAGTAGGCAGCGAATAACGCGGCGGCGAGCACAATGACGGCGATAGCTCCGGAGATGAAATATTTGCGGCTCGACTTGACTTGGGTGAACGAGGCGGGAGCGGCGATGGCAGCCGGAATTGAAGACGAGCTCGCGAGCTGGGATGCGTCTGATGCTGCGGCGCTGGGCGAACGGCCAGAGTCATAGTCGCGCTTCAGGCGCGCGAGATCGGTGCGAAGATCGGCCGCGGTCTGGTAGCGGAGGCTGCGATCTTTTTCGAGCGCTTTATTGATGATGCGTTCCAGGTCGGGCGGAATGTCCGGATTCAGCCGGAGGGCCGGTGGCGGAGCTAAGTCCAGAATGGATTTGAAAATTTCGGCGGAGCTGCCGCCGCGAAAGGGCAGCGTGCCAGTGGACATCTCGTAGATGACAGCGCCAAAAGAAAACAAATCGCTGCGCGCGTCGAGTTCTTTCGCGCGCGCCTGCTCGGGCGACATGTAGGCGATGGTGCCGAGCGTCGAGCCGGGGCTGGTGAGGTGCTGGTCATCCAACGCCGTCATCGTATTGGCCGATGCCACCTGGCTGAACGAAGACGAACTGGAGGTTGTCGTGACTTTGGCCAGCCCGAAGTCCAGAATTTTGGCGTGACCGCGCTTGGTTACAAAAATGTTCGCGGGCTTGATGTCGCGATGCACAATGCCTTGGGAGTGTGCGGCGTCAAGGCCGTCGGCGATTTCGATGGCCAGCGAGAGAATGGTCTCGTTATCCAGGGGCTTGCCGGCGATCAGATGTTTCAGCGTTAGGCCATCGAGATACTCCATGGCAATAAACGACTGATCCCCGCTCTTGCCAATCTCATGAATCGTGCAGATGTTGGGATGGTTCAGGGCTGAAGCCGCTCGGGCTTCGCGCCGGAAACGCTCCAATGCGTCGGGATCTCGCGCCAACTCTTCGGGCAGAAACTTGAGCGCGACAAAGCGCCCCAGATCGGTGTCCTCGGCCTTGTAGACCACCCCCATGCCTCCACCGCCAAGTTTTTCGACGATGCGGTAGTGCGAGATGGTTTGTCCGATCATGGTTTGCCCGGGCACTGGCAGCGAATCTTACGTGGGCGAAACAGGCAAGTCAACGAATGCAACGGGATAGCGGTAGAGGCGGTGAAAACTTCTGCATCCGCGATTCCGGCCTACACTGCGGCTTGCAGCGGTTCACTGTCGGCGGAGCGGGCTTCGCGGGGCATCGGGATGATCACGATCACAGAGGTACCGGAACCGCTCGATTCGATTTTCATTTCTCCGTGAAAGTGACGGATACGCTCCCGGATTCCCCTGATCCCAACCCCGGAGCCCTGCGATTGAATTTCCAACAGGCGTTCTGGCGATATGCCTTTTCCCTGATCCCGCACTTCGGTTCGCACAGCTTCTCCTGTGCGGCTGACTCGTATCACAGCGGTTTTGCTGCCGGAGTGCCGGTGGATATTGGTTAAGCATTCCTGCACCACCCGGAAGATGGCGAGCTCCATATCGCTGGGCAGTCTGCCAAGATTCGCGGCAACATCCAGCGTCACTGCGATCTGGCTGCGTTCAGCCAGCCCCTCGACATACCAGCTCAGCGCGGACGCGAGACCGCTTTCGTCCAGCAGCGGTGGATGTAGCAAGTAAGAAGTAGTGCGTATCTCGCGACTCAATTGCTGAACGATCGCCTCAATCTCTTTTCCTTCTTTTGCCAGCTCTGGCGCAACGCTCTTTGCACGGTCCACGAATTGCGCAAGGTTTATGCCGAGCACCGCTAAAGTTTGCCCAGCGCTGTCGTGAAGTTCGCGGGCAATACGCCGCCGTTCTTCATCCTGGGTCTTCATCAGGCGCGTCATATCGTCGGCAATCCGAACCTTCTCTGCGGCCTCTTTCTGGTCATGGATGTCGAGGCAACCGCCCACATAGCCTTCAAACGTTCCATCCGGCGCGTAGCGTGGGACTCCTCGATCGAGTATCCAGCGGTATTGACCCGTGTGATGCCGCATCCGGTACTCCATCTCAAAGGAACGGCGAGCATCGAAGTTGGCAACGTAGACTTCGAGGCAACGCTCGAAATCCTCTGGATGCACGTTCTCAGTCCAGCCATTGCCGGACTCTTGTTCGAGGGTGCGCCCCACGAAATCCAGCCATCCTTTGTTGAAGTAGTAGCAGAGCTTGTTTGTCCCCGCCATCCAGACCAGAATGGGCGCAGCGTCCGTGATCACGCGAAAGCGTTGTTCGCTTTCCCGCAACGCCTGCTCCGCCTGTTTTTGCGCTGTAATGTCGCGCGCCACTTTCGAGGCTCCAATGACTCGCCCCGATGGATCTCTCACGGGGGAGATGGTCAGTGAGACATCGAGGAGACGGCCATCCTTCGCGCGGCGCACGGTTTGAAAATGGTCGACGCGCTCCCCGCGCCTGACTCGGTTCAAAATCTCGGATTCTTCGGCGTGGCGTTCTGGCGGGATGACGAGGGTGATGTGTTGACCGATGGCTTCTTCAGCGTCGTAGCCAAAGATTCGTTCCGCACTTTTATTCCAGCTCGTGATGACACCATCGAGGTTCTTGCTGATGATGGCGTCGTCGGAGGAGGCTACGATGGCAGCCAACAGACCCGTGATTTCTTCTGCTTGCTTCGGCTCGCTCATATCCTGTGGAGAACGATCCAACAAGCCTGGTCTTGTGGAAAGCGGGCACAGAGCCCGATCAAAGTGCTTGTTATAGTAGCTACCCTGCCCAGAAATGCCAAATACAGCAAACCCTGTAGGCGGCGTCAGGGTCGGTGGTCCGATTGGCGATCCGATCGTGATTACCCGGGCTGGCCCCGCGCACCTGCAGAAGTCGAATTCTCAGGCGACGGTCTACAATCCCATCCACGAAAATTTCATTGAAAGCCACCGACAAATCCCCGGCCTCGAAGCAGTCCGCCCTGCGCAAAGCTTCGCTCTTTTATCTCGTCTTCGTGATGTTCTCCTACACGACCGGCGGGCCGTTCGGCCTCGAAGACATGGTTACGACCTCCGGCCCCGGGATCACGCTGATCTATCTTCTCGTCCTTCCATTTTTCTGGTGCATTCCGGTGTCGCTGGTTTCGGCCGAACTGACCACCGCCATGCCCGTCGAGGGCGGCTTCTATCGCTGGACGCGCGCTGCCTTCGGTGACTTCTGGGGATTTCTCTCCGGCTGGTGGAACTGGACAGCCTCATTCCTGCTTGGCGGCGCCTATGCGGTGCTCTTCACCGACTACCTCGTCTATTACTTCCCCATGACGTGGTGGCAGCATTATCTGATCTCGCTGCTGCTCATCGCGCTGCTCACCTGGATCAATGTCCGCGGCATTCAGATGGTCGGCCAGGTTGCGACTGCGCTTGAGATTTTCATTTTCATTCCCATCGTGCTGATGGTCGCGATCGGATTCGCGCACTGGCGATTCAATCCATTCACGCCGTGGGTGGTGCCGCATCAGGCGCCGTTCAAAGTATTCGGCGTGGGGCTGGCGCTGGGCTTGTGGCTCTACTCCGGATACGAACAACTCTCCACCGTCGCCGAGGAAGTGGAGAACCCGCAGCGATCGTATCCGCGGGCCTTGGCGCTGGTCGTGCCGCTCTCGATGGCCGCATATTTTCTTCCGGCGCTTGCAGGTCTTGCCTCTGCCGGGCACTGGGAAAGTTGGCACACGGGATATTTCTCGAATGCCGCTGGCGCAATTGGAGGAACGATCCACGGCCACCTTTGGCTTGGAACGTGGATGACTCTGGCCGCCATGGTGGGCAATGTCGCGCTGCTGAACTCGACCATCCTCACCACAACGCGCATGCCCTTCGCCATGGCCGAAGATGGATATCTTCCGCAGACGCTCACGCGCAAGCATTCACGCTATGGCACGCCGTGGCTGGCGATCGTGGTGTCGGCGGCGATTTACGCGCTGCTGGCGTGGCAGAGTCTGGCGCAATTGATCTCGGTTTACATCTGGCTGCGCTCGGCGACGACCGTGCTGACCGTGCTCTCGGCGTGGAAGTTACGCCGCACGCAGCCGGCGCTGACGCGCTCGTTCAAAATTCCCGGCGGCCGCTGGGGACTTCTCTACGTAGTCGGCGCGCCCGTAGTGATGGCTCTCGTCGCTCTGCTCGGCAGCGACCGCTTCGGCCTGATCGGCGGAGTGATCGCGATTGTTGTGGGGCCGCTTATATATGGGATTACGCGATTCGGCGGACGCTAAGATGCGAGCGCCAAGAGTAGATCGACAATGTTCGACTCTGGATATACAATTGAAATGTATATCCAAGGAGAGCGCATGAAGGTGGCGAAGTGGGGAAACAGCCTGGCGATCCGGTTACCGGCGGCGATTGTCGAGGCACTCGAGTTGAAAGATGGGGACGATATTGAGATTACAGTCGCGGGCAGCCACAAATTTGCGGTGAAGAAAGACCGGACCCGCGAGCAGGCGATTGAACGCCTTCGAAAACTGAGGCGCCCGCTTCCTCCCGGATTTGTTTTTGACCGCGAAGAGGCAAATGCCCGATAAGGCATTTTTTGACACGAATGTGCTGATCTACGCGGCGTTGGTTGAAGACCCGCGTAGCACAAGTGCTGAGGAAGTTCTGTACGCGGGTGGAACAATAAGCGTTCAAATCCTGAACGAGTTTGTGTCAGTGGCGCGGCGTAAATTCCAAACACCATGGACAGACGTCAAGGCGGCCTTGCAAGGGATTCGCATTTTGTGTCCCGACGCGATTTCGCTCACAATCGGGATTCACGAAGACGCTGTGAGAATCGCGGAGCAGTACCGATATCAGATTTATGACGCACTCATTCTTGCCTCGGCGCTGAAAGCGAATTGCAACGTGATTTTCTCGGAAGACTTGCGGGACGGACAACTGATTGACGGGAAGTTAAAGATTGAGAATCCCTTTCGGTGATTCCCTATCGGGAAGTGGAATGCCAGCTGCCGTTCCGTCGTAGCACCGGTCGCGTGAGGAAATGCCCGGCGCGGCGATTCCCGAGGACGCTGGTGGACGAAGGGGGACGCATCCGGGTTGGAGGTCAGGCGAGATTTCGCGCGCTCTGCGGGCAAGTTAAAACGGTTTAACCGCCGGATTTATCTCGATTGTTTTCTATGAGTTACGGGGATATTTTTCCACAGGATGTGCCCAGTGTAAGTGGCTATCAAATGAATCATTTGTGGCATGGTTGCACCGTTCACAATGCAATGACTAGATCGTAATCGAAAGGACTTAGCCTAACTTATCCAATCCAGCAACTTGTACCAGGCGCCCGCAAATGGCAGAAACCAGGGTTTGCCGTTGTACAAACCCAGCGGCGCGCCGGGGAACGGGATGCCTACAAATGGATTCTCAGGCTGGCTGCCTCCTGCATTTTTCGACACCATGAGTTCGGCGATCTTCTGTCCCTGGTAAGTTGCCATTGCGACGCCATGGCCGGCGTAGCCGACAGCGTAGTAGATGCCCTCGAGTTGGCCTGCGTGCGGCATCATGTCGAAGGCGAAGTCGAGCGTGCCTCCCCAAACATATTCAACGCGCGCGTCGGAGAGTTGCGGATAAACATCGATCATGCCGCGCCGCAAAATTTCCGCGCTGCGGCGGATGGTTTGATTGGTCTCCGGAAAAAACGCGGCGCGCCCGCCGAAGAGCATGCGCCGGTCAGGCGTGAGCCGGTAGTAGTACAGATAGTTTTTCGAGTCGTAGATCATGCGGTTGCGCGGGCTGAGTTCGTGCGCCAGCTTTTCAGGCAGAACTTCCGTGGCGATGATGAACGATCCGATGGGGATAATTTTCTTCTGCAGCTTCGGTGTCGCCGATCCGGTATAGCCGCTGGTGCCGACGAAAACTTCGTGCGCCCAGAGCGGGCCGCGTGAGGTGGTGAGCTTCCAGCCGGATTCTCCTTGCCGCGAGTCGCGCTCGATCGTCTGCACTCGGGCGTCTTCGAAAATTTCCGCGCCGGCTTTCATCGCGGCCCGCGCGAGGCCGGCAACGTAGCGCGCCGGATTGCATCCGGCGCTGACCTCATCGACCATGCCGCCGAAGTAAATGCTGGAGCCGATTTCCGCGCTCAACTGATCCCTCTGCACCACCCGCAGCGTGTGCCCGAACTCGCGGGCGATCACCTCCGCCTGACGCGCATAGTCATCGAAGTGTTTTTGCTTGCAGGCGACTTCGAGATGTCCGCAGCGGGAGAAGTCGCAGTCGATCTTTTCCTCGGTAACGATTTTTTCCACGCAATCGATCGTTTCCAGCGACGCCGCGTACATACGCTGCGTAAGTTCGCGCCCGTACAGCGAAATCAGCTGGTTCACGCCCAACTTCAGTCCGGTGAGAACCATGCCTCCATTGCGCGAGCTGGCGCCCCAGCCAATGGTTTCGGCCTCAAGCACCGCGACTCTGGCGCCGTGCTTCGCGAGCGTGCGCGCCGCAGAAAGCCCGGTGAAGCCGGAGCCGATGACGGCTACGTCGACGGCCTCAGGCAACGGACGGGCG
>Ga0209169_10002707_pt1 | contig 10565 bp, 11 predicted proteins | sample HubBroMetageWRM4_FD_188346 | JGI IMG/M metagenome (GOLD analysis project Ga0209169, IMG submission 188346) | Warmed soil microbial communities from the Hubbard Brook experimental Forest, New Hampshire - Hubbard Brook CCASE Soil Metagenome WRM 4... | ecosystem: Environmental > Terrestrial > Soil...
AGCGGCAGAGCGGGCTTTTCGGTGAAGCGCTTCACGGCGTAAGCCTTGATGCCGCGCGGCCTAGCCACCACGGGACCGAGTTCGATGTAGCCGTAGCCGGTTTCGGGAATCGTTGGAGGAACGCCCACCACCACCAGATGACCGGGCGTGCTCGCGTTTTCGAGCGCGGCTCGCAGGAGCGTGCGAAATTTGGCGGCGTGCGCGATGTAGCTGTCCGCGGAAAGCACGGCCATGATCGCGTCGCCGTGTTCGTGCGCGAGATGAATCGCGGCGAGCCCGATCGCGGCGGCAGTGTTGCGGCCGGCAGGCTCGGCGAGCACGTGATGCGACGAAGCGATGCGCATTTCGCGTCGAACGCCCGCGGCTTGCTCCACGTTCGTGACCGCCCAGAAATTTTTTGCGTCGAAGAGGGGTTCGAGCCGCGCAACGGAATCGCGCAGCATGGTCTGCGGGCCGGCAATGTTCAGTAGTTGTTTCGGCGTGCGCGTGCGGCTGCGTGGCCAGAAACGCGTCCCGCGGCCTCCAGCGAGAAGTACAGCGCAGAGCGGCAGGTGATTTTTCTTCTTCATGCGTGCACCAGCCGCGAAATATCGGATGTCGCGATGCCGGCAGCGTGAAGCTGGTTCGCGAACTCGTTCGTTGAACTCGGCACGTAGGTGCGCAGAAGGGAAGTCGTCGAAGAGGGCTTCAACTCAAACGTGCCAAGAGCCGCAGGCAGAAGCCACACGTGAGCGCGCTCGTACGCGAGCTGCTCGCCGCCAACGGCAATCGATCCCGCGCCGTCGAGGACGATGAGGAGTTCGAAGTGCTCGGGCGAAGTCGTCGAGGTCTGCGGCTTCGAGAATCCCCATTTCTCCGTGGCGAAGTAGGGGCATGCCGCGAAGTAGGTTTTCGTAACGTCGGAAGACTGCACGCGCACCGGCTGAATTTTACCGGGGAATGCCGCGCCGAAATTCGTCACTTCGAGCGCTTTCTCGATGTGCAGCTCGCGCGCCTTCCCGTTCGCGTCGCGGCGGTTGTAGTCGTACACGCGATAGGTGATGTCAGAGAGTTGTTGGATTTCGCAGAGCACCAGGCCCGCGCCGATCGTGTGCATCGTCCCGGCAGGAATAAATATCGCGTCGCCCGCGCTCATCGGCACGTGAAGCAGAGCGTCTTCCGCCGTGCCGTCGGCGATCGCTCGCACGAACGATTCGCGCGTGACGCCGGCTTTCAGCCCGGCGAGCACTTCCGCTCCGGCGCGCGCATTCACGGTGTACCACATTTCGGTTTTGCCGCGGCCCCCGGCGGCAGCTTCGTGCTTCTGCGCGTACGCGTCGTCCGGATGAACCTGCACGGACAGCTTTTCTTCTGCGAAGATGAATTTCACGAGCAGCGGAAACGCGTGCGAATGGTCGACGCGCGTGCCAGTCCACGATGCGGGCAGCGTCGGCCAGACTTCACCGAGCTTCCGGCCCTTGAACGGACCGTCAGCGAAGACGCACTCGCTCCCGGTCATCCACGCCTCGCCAAGAGGTTCAGCGAGATTCACTTTGTCTGGAAAGAACGGCGACAGCGAGCGCGCGCCCCACGGACGCGGGCTGAAAATCGGCTCGAGCCGCGAAGGACGCAACGTCATCAAGCCTGCCCGGCGAAGAATCGCTTCAGGCGCTTCAGACCTTCGTCGATGCGGTCCATCGACGTCGCGTAGGAAAGCCGCAAGTGACCCGGCGCGCCAAACGCACCGCCCGGAGTAACCGCGACGTGTTCCTTCTCGAGCAGCGCTTTTGCCACCGCGCCATCATCCGGCATCGACGCGTGCAGGTGCGCCGACACATTCGGAAACACGTAGAACGCGCCCTGCGGCATGTTGCACGTCACGCCCGGAATCGCGCGAAGCCCGGCGACAATGTGTTCGCGGCGGCGATTGTATTCGGCGAGCATCACGGCGACGGAATCCATCGAGCCGCGCATCGCTTCCAGGCCGGCGTACTGCACGATTGACGTCGGGTTCGAAGTGGACTGGCTCTGCAATTTCGCAATCGCATCGACGAGTTGCTTGGGCCCGAGAATGTAGCCAAGGCGCCAGCCGGTCATCGCAAACGTCTTTGAGAACGAGCCCGCGATGATCAGGTTGTCTTTCGAATCGGGCACACTGGCGATCGAGTATGGCTTTGCGTCGCCGTAGGTGAAGTGCGAGTAGCACTCATCGGAGAGCAGGAACACGCCGTGCTTTTTGCAGACGGCGAGAATTTTTTCGAACTCGGCCTGCGGAATCACCGCGCCGCTCGGGTTGCTGGGCGAATTGACGATCACGATGCGCGTCTTTGGTGTGATTTTCTTGTCAAGCACTTCGGCGCGCAGCACGAAGCCGTCGTTCGCTTCGGATTCGGCGAACACCGGCACTCCGCCCGCGTACTTCACCATGTCCGGATAGCTCACCCAATAAGGCGCGCCGATAACCACTTCATCCCCTGAATTGATCAGGGCGCAGATCGTCTGAAAAATCGCGTGTTTGCCGCCAACATTCACCACGCACTCGGCCGGAGTGTAGGACGAGCCGAGTTCGCGCTTGTGCCAGTCGCAAATCGCCTGGCGCAGCGGTGCGATGCCCGCAGCCGCCGTGTACTTCGTGCGATTTTCTTCGAGCGCTCTGATCGCGGCTTTCTTGATGTGTTCCGGCGTCGGAAAGTCAGGCTCGCCGGGTCCGAAGTCGGCGACGTCGATGCCTTCCGCTTTCAATTTTTCGGCGGCCGCGAGCACGGCCATCGTCGGCGAGACGCTGATGCGATTCAGCCGGTCCGCGATGCGAAGCGACGGTGCGACGAGTTTTTCTGGAGCTGAAGCCATTTGAATCGACCTGACGGTTGGTGGGCCGCCATCCGCGAGCGCCGACACACAGGCGACGTCGCGAATCCTTCCTTGGTTTAGTGAAACTTCGCTTTCAGCCGCTCGAGAACCACCGAGGGCACGAAATCTTTGATCTGGCCCCTGAGCCGCGCGAGCTCTTTGATGAGGCGCGAACTCAAGTGACTGTACTGCTCGCTCGGCAGCATGAACACGGTCTCGACGTCGGGTTCGAGCTTGCGGTTCATCATGGCCATCTGCAACTCGTATTCGTAGTCGCTCACCGCGCGAATGCCGCGCAGGATGACGCGGGCGTTTTTCGCGCGCGCGTAATCCACCAGGAGTCCGTCGAAAACGTCCACTTGCACGTTTTTCAGATTGAAGGTGACGGACTCGATCATGTCTGCCCGTTCGCGCGCCGGGAACAGCGGATCTTTTTCCGCGTTCGCCGCGACGGCGACCACCAGCTGATCGAAAATCGTTGCACCACGTTGGATCAAATCCAGATGCCCGTTTGTGACCGGGTCAAAAGTTCCTGGATAAATCGCGGTAACGGGGCTGTTGGATTCGAAAGGCATTTGTGCACACATTCTAAAGCAGAAACGCTGAAATTTATAGGACGGTACGCGTTCGAACACGGGGCGAAACGCAAGTCTGAAGCCCGATTGGAGTAGAATTTGAGTTCGAGATTGATTGCAGCCGGAGGCGAAAGTGGCGGCCTTGAAAGCTTTGGCGTGGATTGCGGCGGTTGGCGTACTGCAGACGGCTACCTGGGGGCAAGCCTCGACGGCGAAACACGCGCCAACCGCGAAGAGCGCGGCGCAGTCGGCGCCTTCGCAGTTCGCGCCGCTCGACACGTGGAAAGCCGCGGTGATTGCCGGCGACGTCAACGCTCTGAAGGCGATCTACTCGACCGTGCCGCCGGCCCAATCGCGCAGCCCGCTTGGCGACTCGAACGATCCCAACGAAGAACCCGACTACTGGGCCAGCCTTGCACCGCAGGGGCTTCACGATTTCGCTCCCAAAATTCTCGAGATCTCTCACCCGCAACAGGGCTTGACGGTGCTGCGCCTGCGCATCGAATTTTCGCTCGGCAAGGGCGCGGGCGTGCCGATGGTCGTTGGCGCCGCGCAAGGATGGGTTGACCAAGGCGGGTGGAAGATCGTGGTGTCGCAGCGTTCCGATCCACACGCCGCGCCGCAGCGCCGGCTGCCCGAGCCTTCAAAATTCAATATCGACTTATATGCGCCTCCCGCGGCAGCTCCGGGTGAGATCGCCGAAGCGCTGAGCAAAGCAAAAACGGAGCACAAGCGCGTCATCTTGATGTTCGGCGGAAACTGGTGCATCGACTGCCACGTGCTGGACCACGCGCTGCACTCGAAAGCCGCTGCGCCGCTCCTGGCCGCGAATTACATCTTGGTTCACGTGAATATCGGCGACGGCAGCGACGAGAACCAGGACCTCGCTGCGAAGTACGATACGCCGCTCGATAAGGGCGTTCCCGCACTTGCCGTGCTGAATCCCGACGGCACTGTGGTGTATAGCCAGAAGCAGGGTGAGTTCGAATCGTCCACGAGGATTGGGCCGGAAGACGTGGTCGGATTCCTCGAAAAGTGGAAACCGGCGAAAAGCTAGTCTAGGCGGCTGATTACGATATGCGTGCGAGTGCGGCCGTCGGTCTTAGCTGCTACAAAGTGCACACCCCACTGAGAGCAGGGTACAGACAAGCTGAGAGCCTGTCCTACTCAAAACCGCTCGCCGTTTCCCGCGACCATTCGCTGCCCGATATCTACCGTTCGCTGCCTCCCATTTGACCAGTAGGACTAAACTAGTCCTGTTTTAAGCCGTTGGTTCGGTTGGGGTTGGAGCAATCGCCGATCTTGACACCCGATGCCAAGCGGGCTTAAAATTTGAATGCGACCGAACTGGTCGCATATGCATCTCTTAACTAACCTTTATGATGAAGCTCTCCAAGAAGGCGGACTACGGGTTGATCGCGCTGAAGCATCTGGCGATCCACGGTGGCGAAGGCTTTTGCAGCAGCGCTTCAGACATCGCCGACCTCTATAAGCTTTCAACGCCGCTGATGGCCAAGGTGCTTCAACGCCTGGCGAAAGACGGCATCGTAGCGGCGCGGCACGGTTCGTCGGGCGGCTACACGCTGGCGCGGCCTGCAACGGACATCACGGCGCTCGACGTAATCCGTGCGATCGAAGGGCCGCTCTTCATCACGTCTTGCATGACGTCGCGAGGCGCGTGCGACGTGGCGACGACCTGCTCGATCCGCGAGCCGCTGCGCCGCGTGAACGACAGCATTCTCGACGTGCTGGCCAAGGTGACGATCTCGCAGATGTCCGAAGAGGCGCCGACCTCGGAAATGGTCGAGCTGAGAGTCTGAGTTTGATTTTGCAGTTTGAGGGCGCCACGGCCCACGCCGCGCGCCGAAGTTTCAACGAAGAAAACCTGAACGAGGATCGAGGAGAAAAGAATGGCGATTAAGCTGCCGATTTATTTCGATAATCACGCGACCACGAAGGTGGACCCGCGCGTCGTGGCTGCAATGACTCCTTACTTCACCGACATTTATGGCAACGCGGCCAGCCGCAACCATGAATACGGATGGAAGGCCGAAGAAGCGGTGGAGAACGGCCGCGCGCAAGTGGCCAAGCTGATCAACGCGACGCCCAAAGAAATTGTGTTTACGAGCGGCGCGACGGAATCGACGAACCTTGCGATCAAGGGCGTTGCCCAGATGTATCGCGAGAAGGGCAATCACATCATCACGCAGGTCACCGAGCACAAAGCGACGCTCGATACCTGCAAGAGCCTGGAAAAGTTTGGTTATGAGGTCACCTATCTGCCCGTCGAGAAAGATGGCCGGATTAACCTCGACGACCTGCGCAAAGCGATCACGCCGAAAACGATCCTGATTTCGATCATGTACGCGAACAACGAAATCGGCACGGTGCAGCCCGTCGCGGAAATCGGCAAGATCGCGAAAGAGAAGGGCGTCTTCTTCCACGTGGACGGCGTGCAGGCCATCGGCAAGATTCCGGTCGATGTGCAAAAGGACGGCATCGACCTGATGTCCATCTCGGCCCACAAGCTGTACGGCCCCAAGGGCGTCGGCGCGCTGTACGTCCGCCGCAAGAATCCGCGCGTGCAGCTAGCGGCGCAGATTGACGGCGGCGGCCACGAACGCGGCATGCGCTCGGGCACGCTCAACGTGCCGGGCATCGTAGGCTTGGGCAAGGCGTGCGAGCTTTGCGGGGAAGAGATGGCGCAGGAATCGGCGCGCCTTTCGAAGATGCGCGACCGCTTGCGCGAATCGATCATGTCGCGCCTCGACGAGACGTTTATCAACGGCTCGGAGACGCATCGCCTGCCGCACAACATCAACATCAGCTTCGCGTACGTCGAGGGCGAATCGTTGCTGATGGGCATCAATGACATCGCGGTTTCGAGCGGCTCGGCTTGCACGTCGGCCACGCTCGAACCGAGCTACGTGTTGAAGGCGCTCGGCGTCGGCGAAGATTTGGCGCACACGTCGATCCGCTTCGGCCTGGGCCGCTTCAATACGGACGAAGAAGTGGATTACGTCGCGGACCGCGTCGTCGAAACCGTTTCGCGTCTGCGTGAGCTTTCACCGCTGTACGAAATGGCAAAAGAGGGTGTGGACGTGAGCAAGATGAAGTGGCAGGTGGCCGGAGAATAAAGAACGCCAAAACCCAGGAGGAGTGATGACCTACGAAGGAACGTTAGGTGTACATCGCACGACCTGTGGAAGCGCAACGGTGTTTGACGTGTTCTTCGCTCCAGATGCAGTAGGCAAAGCTTGCAACTCACGGCGGTTTCGGGAAATCGGGGAATTGGGGGATTTTCTGGAGTCGCTCGACCTCAACGGTGAAATGGTCGTCAGGGCTTTAGAGGAAGTATGCATGGGACGTTCGGCGGCGATTCCGCACGTGACGCTGACGGACGAAGTGATTCAGTTTGAAGGGTTGGACAGTATTACGACCCGAAACAGGAGAATGAACTAATGGCTTACAGCGAAAAGGTAATCGAGCACTACAACAATCCGCGCAACGTCGGCTCGCTTGATAAGGCCGATCCGAACGTTGGCACGGGCTTGGTGGGCGCGCCGGAATGCGGCGACGTAATGAAGCTGCAGATGAAGGTGAACCCGGAGACGCGCGTGATCGAAGAGGCGAAGTTCAAGACGTTTGGCTGCGGCTCGGCCATCGCCAGCTCGTCGCTTGCGACGGAATGGGTGAAGGGCAAGACCGTCGAGGAAGCGCTCGCGATCAAGAATACGGACATCGTGCGGGAACTCGCGTTGCCGCCGGTGAAGATTCACTGCTCGGTGCTGGCTGAAGATGCGATCAAGGCGGCGTTGGGCGATTGGAAGAAGAAGCAGGGCGAGCCGGCCGAGAAGTCCGAAGTTACGGCGGCCTCGCACTAAGCGCTACATCGTACGAGTTGCAGATGACTCCTGCGTTTCGCGGCGAGCGGCATGTGGCCGGCGCCGGTGATCTTGATGGCGAAACGCAGGTGCTCCATGTGGGAGTCGAGAGGGAAATGATTCACGTATCCGAACGAGCGGCGGAAAAAATCCGGGAGTTGTTGCAGAAAGAAGGCGTCTCTGAAGCCACGGGCGGCCTTCGCGTTGGCGTGCAGGGCGGCGGGTGCTCGGGATTGAGCTACGCGATGCGGCTCGACACCGAAACGCGCAATCGCGACAAAGTGTTCGAAGAAAACGGCGCGCGGATCTTCGTCGATCCCAAGAGCTACCTCTATTTGCACGATACGACGCTTGATTACAAAGAGGATCTGATGAAGCAGGGCTTCGTCTTTCAGAATCCTCAGGCGTCGCGCAGCTGCGGTTGCGGCAGTTCGTTTACGGCTTAGAGTTTTTTATCCGGGCGGGAAATCGCCTCAGCGAACCGAAGCGCAATCTTCAAACCCAGCCTTCGAAGCAGGCCTTGGCGGCAACAGGGTCATTTCTATCGAAGTGTTTGGGAGGCGCGCATGAACGACGATTCGCTCGCGCGGTTTGAAGGTATTTTCCGGATCGATCTGGATCGCAGGTTCGATCAGATTCCAGAGCGCGTTTGGGAAGCGCTCACCGATTCGAATCAGGTTTCGGATTGGATGAAATTTCCGGCGCGCATCGACGCTCATGTGGGCGGCGCCATTTTCGTGGATTTCACGCCGGATGAGCCGCTCTCGGGCGTGATTTGTAAGTGGGATCCCGGCAAAGCGTTCGCGTACACCTGGGGCGATTCGATTGTCGAGTGGCGCATCGCCGGCGATCTGGCGGGCGCGAAGCTGCACTTTTCGCACATTGGAGTGCGGCCCAAATTTTTGGCGGGCGTGGCGGCGGGTTGGCACGCGTTTCTCGACCAGCTCGAAGGGTATTTGAACGGCGAGACGCGGCTCGACCAGTTCGAAGAGCTTCAGACGAAATACAAAGAAGCGTTTGACCCAGGTTTGAACGCGATGAAAGACGGCGCTTAGTACGCGGCGAGTTCGATGGCGATCACACAGCGGCAGCAAAAAACGGTTGAGGGCGTTCCGGCGGCGGCTTGCTGGAATTGCAAGGCGTCGGTGCCCGGTGGCGCGCACTTCTGCGGAACGTGCGCGAAAATTCAGCCAGTGATGCCCGGTGCGGATTACTTTTCGTTTTTCGATTTGCCGCGAAAGCTGACCATTGATCCGGGCATGTTGGAAGGGAAGTTCCACATGTTGAGCTGGAAGCTGCACCCCGATAATTTCGTCCGCGCAAGTGAGTTCGAACGGAATTTGTCGCTGCAGCGCTCGTCGGAACTGAACGATGCGTTTCGCACACTGCGTGAGCCGATTGGCCGCGTGGAGTACCTGCTCGATTTCCTCGGCGTGCGCAAGGAAGGAACTACCAAGCAGCAGGCGCCCCCCGAGCTGCTCGAAGAGGTTTTTGAGTTGAACGAATCGCTGGACGAATTGCGGGATGCGCGTGCGGGCGGCGGGGACACGGCGGCTCTCCGCACGAAACTTGAAGCCGCGCAGAAGAATTTCTCCGGCCTGCTCGCTGAAGTGGACGGCGATCTTGCGGCGACGGGACGAGATTGGGACGCCGCGCTTGACGGCGGCGCGGATGACGCAACGCGCAGCGCGCTGCTCACGAAAATGGGCGACTTGCTGAATCGCCGCGCTTACATTCGCAACCTTGTGGACGGCGTGAACGCTGAAATGGCGGCGTAGTTTAAATTTTTGGAGTGAATGAATGGGACGCGTAGTTGGAATCGATCTCGGCACCACGTTCAGCCTGATTGCGTACACCGATGCGCAAACGGGCGAGCCGAAGTGCATCGCGGGGCCGAATGGCTCCGTGCAGTGCCCGTCAATCGTCAGTGTCGATGCGCAAGGCAAAGTTCTCGTTGGCGATGCGGCGCGCGCACGTCTTACGACCAATCCCGATCGCACGATCTACTCGGTAAAGCGCCTCATGGGCCGCAGCGTTGCCGACGTGCAGGAAGAGTTGAAGATTTTTCCGTTTCGCGTGGAGCCTGATGGCAGCAACGTAATTCACGTGCGCCTCGGCGAAAAGACCTTCACTCCGCCGGAGATTTCGTCGTTTATTTTGCGCGAGCTGAAGTCGTGGGCTGAGGCGCACTTCGGCGAGCCGGTCGATCGCGCCGTAATCACCGTACCCGCCTACTTCAACGATGCGCAACGCCAAGCTACAAAGGACGCTGGTCGCCTCGCGGGTCTCGAAGTTCTTCGCCTCGTGAACGAGCCGACCGCCGCGGCGCTCGCCTACGGCCTGCACAAACAGAAGCGCGGCCATGTCGCGGTGTATGACTTCGGAGGCGGCACGTTCGACATTTCGATTCTGAAGCTGATCAGCACCACCGAAGGCGACATCTATCAAGTGCTCGCGACCAACGGCGACACGCATCTCGGCGGCGACGACATCGACAACGCCCTGCTCGATCTCGCGCGCAACGAAGTTCAGCAGAAGTTCGGCACGACGCTCGATCCAAAGGGCGAACAGATTCAAACGCTGCGCAAAGCGCTAATTCAAGCCAAGCACGAGCTGTCGTCGAGCGATTCGACATACGTGAAATACTCGCTCGGCTCCAAAGGCTCTTACGAGCGCACTATCACGCGCGCGGAATTCGACGCGCTGATCGCGCCGATCGTCGCGCGCACGATGGCGCCCGTGAAATTAGCTCTCGCCGACGCGAAGCTCGCGCCGAAAGATATTGAAGAAGTCGTCCTCGTCGGCGGCTCAACGCGCATTCCGCTCGTCCGCAAAACCGTCACCGATTATTTTGGTCGCGCGCCGCACACCGAACTCGATCCCGATCAGGTGGTCGCACTCGGCGCCGCCGTGCAAGCCGATATTCTCGAGAGCGGCGTAAAAACCATGCTCCTTCTCGACGTGACTCCGCTTTCGCTCGGCATCGAAACAATGGGCGGCGTGATCGCGAAAATTATTCCGCGCAATTCCACGATTCCTGCGAGCGCCGAGGAACTTTTCACCACCGGCGTCGATAACCAGACGGCCATCGACGTCCATGTGCTGCAGGGCGAAAGGGAACTGGCGAAAGATTGCCGCTCGCTCGCGCGTTTTCAGCTTAAAACGCCGCCCGCTCCCGCAGGCCTCGCGCGAATCGAAGTGAAATTTCTGATCGACGCGAACGGCATCCTGCAAGTGGGCGCGAAAGACCTGCGTACGCAGGAACAGCACGTCGTGG
>Ga0209169_10002708_pt1 | contig 10564 bp, 8 predicted proteins | sample HubBroMetageWRM4_FD_188346 | JGI IMG/M metagenome (GOLD analysis project Ga0209169, IMG submission 188346) | Warmed soil microbial communities from the Hubbard Brook experimental Forest, New Hampshire - Hubbard Brook CCASE Soil Metagenome WRM 4... | ecosystem: Environmental > Terrestrial > Soil...
AAGCGTTTGGCTGAAGCTGCTGCGCGTCACGCTGCGCCAGCTCGGCGTCTCAGACGTGAACATGGAGGAGGGCTCGCTGCGCTGCGACGCCAACATCTCGCTGCGCCCCGCCGGTAGCGATCAGCTCGGGGTCAAGACCGAGCTCAAGAACATGAACAGCTTTCGCTTCATCGAACGCGGCATCAAGGCCGAGATCTCAAGGCAGGAGCAGATCCTGCGCGGCGGCGGAGATTTCCACTTGATAGTAGTTGAGACCGCGGAGGCCGTAGGTAATGGACGGAACGCCTTTCGCGAGCATCGACGTATCGGAAACGACGAGCGCATCGGCCTTGAGGCGTTCGCGATTTTGATTCACGAAATCCCAGAGGCTCACGCTGCCGACTTCTTCTTCGCCTTCGATCATGACTTTCACGTTAATCGGAAGCGTGCCGTGAATCTTTTTCAGCGCTTCGAGCGCTTTGATGTGGATGTGAACTTGACCCTTGTCGTCGGCGGTGCCGCGGCCGTAAAGATTTCCGTTGCGCACCGTTGGATCGAAAGCGCCGCTGGTCCAAAGATCGAGAGGTTCGGCGGGCTGAACGTCGTAGTGGCCGTAAATCAAGACCGTGGGCTTGCCCGGCGCGTGAAGCGATTCGCCGTACACGAGCGGATGCATTTTCGTCGGATGAATTTCGACATTTTCGAGGCCGGCGGCACGGAGCTTGTCGGCCACCCATCGAGCGGCTTTCTCGATATCTGACTTGTGTTCACTCTTGGTGCTGACGCTGGGAATTCTGAGGAATTCCTTCAGCTCTTCGAGATGGGCATCACGGCTGGCTTCGATGTGGTCGATCAGAGTCATTCGGGGCTTATTTTCCTTAGATTGGCCGAGTTTTGGATCTGGTGCCGAACGGACTGCTACCATGCCCGATAAATCGCGAGGGCACAATCTGAAAGTTTAATGAAAAGTTAGGTGAATCGGCAAATGGTAACGCGAACTGAGCTTTTGGACACACGGCGCGCGGGGCGCGTTGACTGGGCTTGCGGCGGGAGCGACGATAAATATCATGACGACCGAAACCACAACCAGCAAAGAGCGCCGCAGCTCGCGCATCTTCACGCGGATCCCGGTACGGGCGTCCGGCAAGAACACGCAGGGGAAGAAATTCCGCGAAAACAGCCAGACGATCGTGATTAACGCGCACGGGGCGCTGCTCTATCTGAACGAGGAAATCGCGATCGGGCACGACCTGGTGCTGATCAATCCGGTGACCGAGGAAGAGCAGGATTGCCGAGTGGTGTACCTGGGCGAAATGTCCGATAAGGGCACGCGCGTGGGCATCGAATTTTTGTCGCCGAGTCCGCATTTCTGGGGTGTTGATTTCGCGCCGCGGGATTGGCCCGCGCCGACCAGCTCCAGTCCCACCAACTAAAACCGACCGAAGCCCGAGGGGCCTCGAAGAACGATATTGCTGGCAGTGCTTCGAGAGCCTGACGCAGGGATAGTTGTAACACCGAGCGAAGTATCCACAGAAACGCCAAAAAGCTTCGCCGTGGTGTACTGAGTTTGCTTTATGACCGCAGGTCATTTCCCGTTCGTACGCTACCGTACATTTGAGGGTGAGTGCGGCACGGGGGCGATTATTTGGCGGCGGGCTTTTGCGGTGCGTCGGCGGTGACTACGATTTCGTTGTCGTACTTGGTGAGATCGACGGCTTTCCATTTGCCGTCGATGATGTCCTGGCGGATTTGCGCGGCGGTCTTGCCTTGCTTGGATTCGTCGTAGGCGAGGACGGCTTCTTTTTTGCAGAGCAGGCAGCCGGCGGCGTGGGTATCTACGAAGCAATCGAGAAGGCTTTCGTGGCCGACTTCGCGATCGCAGTGGCAGAAACAGGGCTGCTGGTAGAGGACAGCTTTTTCTTTCGCGGCGAGCGCGTAGATATTTTGAGTCTCGAAATCGGGGAACTGTTTCGGGTCTTGTGTGGCGGGAAGGCCCGTTTTTGGGGCCGATTCGTGATACTTCGGAAGTGGCTTCGCGACCGGGGCCGCTTGCGTGGCAGCGGAGTCTTGCGGTTGCGGTGCGGCGGATTGCGCGCGGGTGGGCGATGCGACGAACAGAGCGGCTGCTGCGAGTAGTGTGGCTGCGAGCGATGTGCGATTCATGAGTTAAGGCGCTCCGTTCTTTGCGACGCTTGCGCGTGAAAATTTATAGTAGCACCGCGAACGTTGCGCGTTTCTGAAAAAGTGCGGCGGTGTGAGGCGTGGCGTGGGACGGAAATGCGAGGCGAATTGCCGGGAATTGATGCGCCGGTTTTGGTCGAACTCCGGGGCCACTTTTGGGCGCAAGTTTGGGGGATTTCGGCGCGATTTTTCGATTGTATCCGGGTCCAAAATCGTCGGAGAGGAGTATAATCGGGGCGTCCAAGCGACTGTAATATAAGGATTTAGATGTCAAAACGCACCACGGTGTATGACATCGCCAACGCCCTGGATATTTCCACCGGGACGGTGCATCGAGCGCTGCACGACGGGATGGGAATCAGTCCCGCCACAAAGAAAAAAGTGCTGCGCATGGCGAAGCGGCTCGGATACAAACCGAACCTCGCGGCGCGCACCCTTTCGCAAAAACGAAAACCAAAAATTTCGGTGAACACGCTGCAGGGCACGACTTCGTTTTGGGATGAGGTGCGCACGGGCGTGATGGAAGAGGCGCGCGCGCAGGGCATCGAGAACGTCGAGATCGAATTCAGGACGTTTCCGAATTTGGGCGAGGGCGACGACGAAGCGTTTTTGGAAGCGACGGATCAGGGCGTCGATGGCGTGATTACGTTTCCGAGCCGGCCGAAGAGTTTGCGGAAATGGATCCGGCGCGGTGCGAAGACGAAGGTGCCGACGGTTTGCGTGGTGACGGATGCGCCGGAATCGGGGCGCGTGGCGGTTGTGTCGATCGATACGCACGTGAGCGGCTCGCTGGCGGCGGATCTGATGGGGCGGTTTCTGGGCGGGAAAGGGCGCGTGGCAGTGACGATGAGCGACGCGGAAATCACCGAGCACGCGGAGAAATACACGGCGTTCAAAGCGACGATCGAGCGGCTGTTTCCGGAGATGCAGCTCGAAAGCCCGATCGAAGACCACGACCTGGAAGCGGAAGCGTACGGAAAAAGCATCGCGCTGCTCACGGCGCATCCAGACCTCGCGGGAATTTATGTGACGACGGAAGCGTCGATGCCGGTGATCCGCGCGGCGCGCGAACTAGGCAGGCTGGAGACACTGACGATCATCGCGACGGACTTGTTTCCGGCGCTGATCGACGAGATTCGCGCGGGCACGGTGGCGGCGACAATTTTTCAGCGGCCGCGGGCGCAGGGGCGGATGGCGTTCCGGCTGCTGCACGAATTTTTGATCGAGGGTGAGTGTTCGTCGCAGCAGCTGACGCTTTCACCGCACTTGATCACGCGCGGGAGCCTGGAACATTTTCTGAAGGGGCTGCCGCTGCCCGCGGAGCAAGACGCGAAAGGCGTGAACGGCCGCGCGCAGAGCGGCGAAGTGGCCGATTCGGAAGTTGCGCAAGTGGATTACGCGCGTTCCGCCGGTGCGGGCGGAGCTGCGAACAAGGGCAGCAACTAGTGCGGATTTTTCGCGTGCTATCATCTTCAAACTCCGATGCGTAGAGCGGTTGCAGCACTCGCGTTGACGGCGCTTTGCACGATGCAAGGCGTGCCGCAGACGCACCCCACCAAAGCTGTTCCCCGATTCGAAGACATTGCGAAGCAAGCTGGGATTGTGGTCCCTCACATTTCTACGGCGGACAAAAAATATATTGTGGAGTCGATGAGCGGAGGAGCGGGCTTCATCGATTGCGACGGCGATGGGAAGCTGGACATCGTGACGGTGAACGGTTCGAACGTGGAACGATTTCTGGCGGGCGACGATTTGCTGGTGACGCTGTATCACCAGGATGCCGCGCTGAAATTCACGGACATCACCAAGCAAGCGGGGCTGACGAAGAAGGGTTGGGGAATGGGCGTGGCGGTAGCGGATTTCGATAACGATGGGCTGCCGGATTTGTTTGTGACGGGATTCGACGGCAACGTGCTGTACAGGAATTTGGGCGGGTGCAAATTTGAGGATGTGACGGCGAAAGCGGGACTCGCGGCGAAGGGATTCAACGCTGGTGCGGCGTGGGGAGATTTTGATCGCGACGGGAACGTGGATCTTTTTGTGGCGCGCTACGTGAAGCTCGACATTCATCATTTGCCGGAATTCGGGAGCAAGGATGGGTCGTGCACGATTCTGGGGATGAAGGTGCAGTGCGGACCGCTGGGATTGCCGGGCGAGACAAATCTTTTTTATCGCAATAAGGGCGACGGGACATTTGAGGAGATTTCGAAGAAGGCGGGCGTGGACAATCCGGGCGGGTCGTACGGAATGCAGCCGATCTGGTTTGACTACGACAACGACGGCTGGCCGGATTTGTTTGTGGCGAACGATGCGGGGCCGAATTACATGTACCGCAACAAACACGACGGGACTTTTGAGGATGTGAGTCTGCTGTCCGGGACGGCTGTGGATGCAAACGGAAAAGCGAAGGGCTCGATGGGTGTGGACTTCGCTGATTTCCTGCATACGGGCTGGCTGAGTTTGTTTGTGACGGAGTACAACTTTCAATCGGACACGCTTTTCATGAATGAGGGGCCGAAGGAGTTCACGGACGTAACGGGAAAAAGTGGAATCGCGCAGCCGACTTACCCGTACGTGGGATGGGGCACGGCGTTTTTCGATATGGACAATGACGGATGGCCGGATATTTTTATCGCGAACGGGCACGTGTTTCCACAGGCGGACAATGTGAAGGGACTGGCGCCATATCGCGAGCCGGTGTTTTTGTTTCGGAACAATCGCGACGCGACGTTTGAGGATGTGACGAAGCTTAGTGGGCTCGATAAGTTGCCGGTGCTTTCGCGGCGGGGCGCGGCGTTTGGTGATGTGAGCAACGAGGGGAAGATCGACATTCTGATTGTGAATATGGATGGTCCGCCGACGCTGCTCATGAATCGGACGGAGAGCGCAGAGCATACGGTGGAGTTTCAGTTGGTGGGGACTCCCAGTAACAAGAGCGCGATTGGGGCGCGAGTGAAGGTGACGGCGGGGGGGCTGGTGCAGATGGATGAGGTGCGTGGGGGCGGGAGTTATCTTTCGTCGAATGATCCGCGGGTGCATTTTGGATTGGGCGGGCACGCCACGATGGATCGGGTGGAGGTGACTTGGTTGGGCGGGAAGACGGAGACGTTTACGGGGCTGTCGGCGGACTCGATCTACACAATAACGGAAGGGCGCGGAGTGACGGGAAGAGTGGCGTTTGGTGCGCGGTGATGTGGTGAAGGAAAGCGGGGAGAGATCGTTCGCCCCCTGAAGAGGCCTCTGGATGACGGGCATTTTTTCAAAACGCCCGCGAGACAAAAGCGACCGCAACGGCAAAAGCGAAGGCACACCGGCAAGATTGCCCATGCTACTTGTTGGAGATCGGTGGGAGTTTGAGGGTGGATGTGATGCCCTGGGATTCGGTGAGGGTGTAGAGGGCGTCGGCGTGGATGTTTTTTAGTTCTTCTTTGGCGCCGCTGGGCCATTGGATTTCGATTTTTTTGATTGTGGAGTCGGGGCCGAGGCCGAAGTGGAGGCGGACGTCGTTGGTGGAGAGGTAGCTGCCGCCGGCGCGGACTTCGTCGATGAGGGTGGCCTTTGCGGTGACGATCGTGACGCGGGCGCCGATCGCTTCTTTATTGCTCTTTGTGCCGACGAGGCGGAAGAGCACGCGATGATTCGCGTTTTTGGTTTCGTTGAGGAAGAGCGAGGGCGGGGCGCCGACGTTGTACACGACGACGTCGATGTTGCCGTCGTTGTTGATGTCGCCGAAGGCGGTTCCGCGGCGGGATTGGAGCGCGCCGTCGTTGAGACCGACGGCATCGGCGATTTCCGCGAACGTTTTGTCGCCCTGGTTGCGGTAGAACTGGATCGGCTCTCGGTATTTAAGATCATTAGGCAACGTGTCCACTATTGGGGTGACGTTGCCATTCGCGACGAAGATGTCGGGCCAGCCGTCGTTGTCAAAGTCGGCGAAGCCGGCGCCCCAACGGACCGGTGAATAAGACACCTTGCCAATTTGAGAAGCGAAGGTTACGTCTGAGAAATCCTTACCGGACTGATTCTGGTAGAGCGTCATAGGCTGGTAGCCGTAACGCGTGACGACGAGCGAAAGCCAGCCGGTGTGATCGTAATCCGCAAAATCCCCCGCCATATTTCCCATCGAGCGGCCTTCAGCGCTGAGCGCAGTGCCGGTGACCATGCCGACATCCTCGAACGTGCCGTCGTGTTTATTGTGGAACAGAAAATTTGGGCCCATGTCGTTGGTGACGAATAAATCGGGCCAGCCGTCGTTGTCGTAATCGGACCAGATGACGCCCATGCCGAGGCGTTTATCGGGATTGCTGACGCCGGCTTTTTCGGCGACGTCTTCGAAACCGCCGCCGGCTTTCGCGTGAAAAAGAAAATCGGTTTCGCCGGCGGAAACGGGGACTTCCATTGGGAGGCCTTGATAATTGAATGCGGCATTGCCGGGCTGCGGGAGATTGCTGATATCGGAATTGACGTAACGCGAGACGAAAAGATCGAGGCGGCCATCGCGATCGTAATCGGCCCAGGCGGCGCCAACGCTGAATCCGCCGCCGGCCAGATGAAATTTTTCGGTGACGTCTTCAAATTTGCAGCCGCCGAGATTGTGGTAGAGCACGTTGTGCCCGTAGCCGGTGACGTAAATGTCGGGCAGGCCGTCGTTATCGTAATCGCCGACGGCTACGCCCATGCCCCAACCGCGGGTGGTGAGGCCGGCGGATTTTGTGACGTCAGTGAAGTGAAGGTCGCCGTCCTGATGGTAGAGGGTGACCATCGGATCGCCGCCGTTGAGGTAGCTGCCGATGGTGGAATCGGTGACGGTGACGATGTCGAGCTTGCCGTCGCCGTCGCAATCAAAGAGCGCGATGCCGCCACCCATCATTTCGATGAGGTAGCGCTTGTCGGCGTCGAAGTGAGGGATGGTGGTGAGGCCGGTTTGCGCGGCGACGTCTCGAAAGTGAAGCGGCGGCGCGGCGATTTTGTCTGGCGATTGCGCGAAGGCGAGAAACGATGAAGCGAGAACAATTGTGCCAGCGAGGATGGCAGTCGAGCGTGCGCGAAATTTGTTGGGATGCGGCGCGCTCGCGTTTCGCTGATTCATGTGAGGTTCAGTTTGGTTTCGATGCCGACGGCGCCGGCGATTGTGCGGCGGACTTCGATTCGTACTGCTGGAGCTCGGCGGAGGCTTCGGCGTCCGACGGATTTAGTTTCAGCGCTTCGCGCAATTCTGCGGCGGCATCGGAGAAATTGTTGCGGGCTGCGTAGGCTTCGGCGAGAGCTTTGTGGTTGTCTGGAATTTCCGGGTGCGCGGCGGTGAGTTGCCTGAGGGTGGCGAGGCCCTTTTCGTAATCGCCGGCTTTGGTCTGGCAGACGGCGTAGGCGAAGGTGAGCGCGGGCGTGGAATCGAGTTTCGATTCGACGGGCTGAAAGGCGGCGAGCGCGTCTTTGTAGTTCTTCAGCAAGAAATAACTGAGGCCGAGAGTGATGTGCGCGCCGGCGTCATTCGGGTGTGCGGCGATGTAGCGCGTGAGCGGTGGAATTGCGTCGTCAAAGCGGCGCGCGGAAAATGCGGCGCGGCCCCAATTGAAATCGAGAGTGTCGAGCGCGGGATTCCACTGGTGCGCTTGCTCGAAGTAAGTGAGCGCAGTGGTGTAGTCCTTGTCGCCGGCGGAGATGACGCCGAGATTGTTGTAACTGTCTGCGATGGGGCCGGCGAGTTGGGCTTCGTATTCGGCGGCGTGCTTCACGGCGTCGGGAGCGGCAGCGGTGTCTCCCGCGGATTTGAAGGAGGCGGAAGCTGCCGCGCGGCTGCTGGCGGTGTCTTGCGCGGCGCTGTTCGGCGCAGTGGATGAATTGTCCGCGGACTTGCCTTGATTTTCCTGCACGCTGCGGCGCGAAAGATCCTGCGAGATGGCCATTTCGCTTTTTGCTTCGTCGGCGTGGTCGGATTGGAGGAGAACGCGGCCGAGCAGGTAGTGAGCGCGCTGGACTTGATAATGATTGCGCGAAGGGTCGTTGGTGAGCGCGATCGATTTGCGGAGAGCGGCTTCGGCTTCGGGAAATTTGTCGAGTTCGAAATAAGCCTGGCCGAGAGAAAGAAACGCGTCGGGATCGGCGGGATTGAGAGTGGTGGCTTTCGAAAGTTCGACGACGGCTTCATCGAGCTTGTGCTGGCTGAGATCGATGTAGCCGAGTTGGGAGTGGCTGTAATAGTCGTTGGGATTATTGGCGAGTTCCTTCTGAAATTCAGCGATGGCGAGCGGGAAATTAATTTCGCCGAGGCTGAGGACGTAGGAAGCGCCGAGGGAGTAGTGCGCGCCGGGAGTTTTCGGGTCTTTGGCGATGGCTTTTTTGAATTCGACGATGGCCTGCTCGGGGTAACCGTACTGCGCGTAGGCGCGGCCGAAACTCATGCGAAGCGGGGCGGAATCGCCAAACGCGGCAAGCATTTCGCCAAAAACTTTCGCGGCGCTTTTTTCGTCTTTGGCGGCGAGGTCGGCGGAGGCGAGCGCGTAGCCGTTGTCAAAATCGGGTTCGAGAGCGACGGCGTTTTCGAGTTGGATGCGGGCGGCGGGAAGTTCCTTTTGCTCGATCAGGGCGCGGCCGAGGATGCGGTGAGCTTTTGCGTTTTTGGGATCGGCATCGACGACGGTCTGGGAGAGCGCGCGAGCTTTTGCGAAATCGTGAGCGGAGAGCGCGGCTTCGGCGTAGTCGAGCTGGAGCTTGAGGTCGGCGGGAACGAGAGCGACGGCGGCGTCAAAAAATTGGGAGGCTTTGGGGAAGTCGCCGGCTTTGGCGCGGTTGTAGGCGAGCTGAACGAGGGCGCTCGAGAGGAAGAGCTTGTATTGATTGGCGGCTTCGGGGAGATCGCCGGAGGTCTGAAAATTTTGCGCGGAGTCGTAGTGCTGCTGGAGGAGTGAGCCGGAATCGTTGGCTCCGGAAAATTGGGCGCGGGCGGCTGGAGCGCAGAAACAGAGAGCGGTGGCGAGGGCGGCGACGCCGAGCGCGGAGTGCCGAATTTCGGGCGCGGATTGGTGGAGACCGGCGGCCATATTGTGCCCCGTATTATGAGTGAAATTTGGCGCGGCGAAGCGTGTTTTTGTGTCGATTAGAAAATGCCTCCGGCTATTGTTTTGTTGGAGTTACGGCGTTTTCTAATCGCATCCAGTGTCGATTAGAAATTTCAGTTTCGGACTCGTCGGCGGGCGGATTTTGGGCGTCGGAAACCGCAGGTTGCGGGGGCGGCGGAGGAACGGAAATGTGGTGATGTTCGACCTGGTAAATGATGCGGCGGGGAGTTTCGATCCACTTGCCGCGGTCGTTGATGTGCGTGAGAGCCTGAATGGCTTTGAGGACGGCGTTGGCTGAGGGTTCGCAGGACTCGGCGTGATCGACGATGTGGGCGGCGGCGAATTTGACGTTGAGCAGGCGGCGATCGTAGAGGCCGGTGGCGTGGGCGTGGCGGTAGATGGCGCGGGTGTCGTCGAGATTGTAGTCCGCGGAGATGGCGTAACAGCTTTGCCAGTGGAGGAAGTCGAGTTCGATGTCTTCGCGGTCTTGGTGGTTGCAGATTTTGCATTTGCGGGCGTGACGATTGAGAGACGGAGACTTTTGAGATTTGGTTTGAAGTAGTGTTGTGGTCATTTGTTTCGAGGGTAACAGAGGGACAGGCGAAAGTAGCCTGTACTAACGGACGGGAGAAGGACAGCTGGCAAATGCGGGAGACAAAGACAAAGGCGAGATTCAAAGGCGTGGAACATTTCACGGAGGGGGAGGAGAAAGGCGGAGGCACGGAGAGGTGTGGGTGAGTGGGCCCGGGGGTGAGGAAGTTTGATTTTGAGTGGGAGTGAGAAAAAGCGGGGAGAGATCCTTCGGCCGATGAATCGGAATCTGGATGACGTCAAAGGCGGAAGCAAAAGCAAAAGCAAAAGCAAAAGCAAAAGCGAAAGCGAAAGCGGGGAGGGGTCCTTCGCTGCGCTCAGGATGACGCGGCTTGGAAAGAAGCCGCGCCGAAAAGCAAAGGCAAATTCAGGTGCGGAAGCAAAGGCGAATTCGAGTGCACACAGGCAACAGCGGCCTGTGCCACAGACTGGCTTCCCTATTATGGATGGGGAAAGAAGATGTGGAGATTGCCAGGAGTGGAAATGGCCGAAACCGGGATCAACTGAGAGTTGGTCCCGCTCAGACTTGAAAGTCCGAGCTACATCGCGCTGCGCGCTACTTGGAACCCGCACAGACTGACAGTCTATGTTACAGCTCGCTGCGCTCGCCAAAGGCGACGGCACACAGGCGAAGTCCAGCCTGTGCCACAGACTTTATTCCCTGAGGTGATTGAGGCAAGAAGGTGGGGTGGTGCCTGGAGCGGAGATGGGGAAGAAAACCCTTCAGGATGCCGCGGGCATTCCTCAGGGTCATT
>Ga0209169_10002709_pt1 | contig 10559 bp, 10 predicted proteins | sample HubBroMetageWRM4_FD_188346 | JGI IMG/M metagenome (GOLD analysis project Ga0209169, IMG submission 188346) | Warmed soil microbial communities from the Hubbard Brook experimental Forest, New Hampshire - Hubbard Brook CCASE Soil Metagenome WRM 4... | ecosystem: Environmental > Terrestrial > Soil...
CGGCGCGCTCTTCGCCATGTTTGCGGTTTATGGAGCCGTGGCCGCCTGGCGCGAGTGGCACAGCCGCCCGACCGCGTGGCTGCTCGGTTTCACACTGGTATACGCCGCAGCCATGTTGATTTTTGCGTTCACTTCCTTCCGGCGCTCGCGCCGCGTCCGATGAAAAATAACTCGCATGCAGCCTCGAAGAAGCAGGCCGCGTCACCCTCCGGCCTGCCCCTGGACGCGGTCATAACCGCGCAAGACCTGCCTGGTTTCGACCCCGAACGCGATCTCGGCTTCCCCGGCGAATTCCCTTTTACCCGCGGCGTATATCCCACCATGTATCGCGGCCGCCTGTGGACCACCCGTCAGTACGCCGGGTTCGGCAGCGCCACGGAATCCAACGAGCGTTACCGGTATTTGTTGGCTCAAGGTGTGAAAGGACTCTCTGTCGCCTTCGACCTCCCCACCCAAATCGGCATGGACTCCGACCACGCTCTGGCCCTCGGTGAAGTCGGAAAAGTCGGCGTGGCCATTGATTCGCTGGAAGACATGCAGACGCTGTTCAACGGCATCCCGCTGGAAAATGTTTCCACCTCGATGACCATCAATTCCACTGCTTCGATTCTCCTCGCGCTGTATGTTGCAGTGGCCAAGCAACAAGGCGCGAATCTGCAGCGCCTCGCCGGCACCGTACAAAACGACATCCTCAAAGAATACATCGCACGCGGAACTTACATTTACCCTTTGCGCCCGGCGATGCGCATCGTCACCGACATTTTTGCCTGGTGCCGCGCCGAAGTTCCCAACTGGAATGCGATTTCAATTTCCGGGTACCACATCCGCGAAGCCGGCTCGACCGACGTGCAGGAAGTGGCTTTCACCCTGGCCAATGGCATCGCCTACGTCGAAGCCGCGATCAGCGCCGGCTTGCCGGTGGACGAATTTGCGCCCCAGCTTTCGTTTTTCTTCAACTCGCACAATGAATTTCTGATGCAGATCGCCAAATTTCGCGCCGCCCGCCGCCTGTGGGCCCGCATCATGCAGGACCGTTTTCACGCCCGCGACCCGCGTTCGCTGATGCTGCGCTTTCACGCGCAGACCGCCGGCTCCTCGCTCACCGCGCAGCAACCGGAAAATAATCTGGTGCGCGTTGCGCTGCAAAGCCTCGCCGCCGTGCTGGGCGGCTGCCAGTCCTTGCACGCGAATGCCTTGGACGAAGCGCTCGCGCTGCCCACCGAGAATTCCGCGCTCCTGGCCTTGCGCACCCAGCAGATCATCGCCAACGAAACCGGCGTGGTAAACACCATCGATCCCGTTGCCGGCTCGTACGCCATCGAAAAACTCACCAGCGAAATCGAATCAGGCGCGCAGGAATATATTTCGAAGATCGACGCCTTCGGCGGAGTGCTGCGCAGCATCGAAACCGGCTACATCCAGCAGGAAGTCCAAAAATCAGCGTTCGAATATCAGCAGGCCGTCGATTCGGGCGAGCAAGTCGTCGTGGGCGTAAATCGTTTTGAGACCACCGACGATAAGACGATTCCCACTCTCCGCATCGATCCTGAAATCGAACGAACCCAGGTAGCTCGCCTGCAGGCGCTGCGTGCGCGCCGCGATTCCGCAAAAGCATCCGCGTCCATCGCCGAAATAGAGCGCCGCGCGCGTACCACTGAAAATCTGATGCCGGCCATCCTCACCGCCGTGGAGTCCTACGCCACCGTGGGAGAAATATCGGATGCGCTCCGTCGCGCATTCGGCGAGTACCAGGAATCGGTGGTTATCTAGCCTTCGTGATGCTCTCCGCCGATCAACTCGCGAATCTTCGCATCGTGCTGGTCGATACCCGTAATCCGCTGAACATCGGCGCGGCCGCGCGCGCCGTCAGCAATTTTGGTTTCAGTAGTTTCCGTCTGGTGCATCCCTATGACGTCGCTTTCCAGGGCGCGCGTTCCGCGGTAGGTGCGGCTAAAATTCTCGAAACCGCGGAAGTGTATGAAACGCTTCCGGAAGCAATCGCCGACTGCACGCTGATCGTGGGCACCACGGCCGTGCGCCACCGCGAATTACATCTGGCTCTGCGCCGCCTCGATGCGGGAGCGAAGGTCATTCAAAAACACCTCGCGCAAAAATCCACGCCGCATCGAGCACGAGGAAAAAACCGAAACGCAGCGGCCAGCCCGCGAGCAAACCGCGTCGCGCTGCTATTTGGCTCCGAAAAATTCGGATTGTCGAACGAAGATCTGAGCCATTGCCACTGGCTGATGCGCATTCCCACTCGCGAAGAGCACATTTCCATGAATCTCGGCCAGGCCGTGGCGGTCTGCCTGTATGAATTGATCCGTGACCCGAAAAAGACCGCTCCCTTCGAACGCCTCCCGCAAAAATTAATCCCGGCGAACGCAGGAGAAGTGGAGCGGTTTACGAACATCCTCACCCAGGCGCTCAGCCTCAGCGGTTTTCTCGATCGCCGCACGGTCGCCGATGCCGACGACCGCATTCGCCGCCTGGTCCGCCGCTTGAAACTTCCGCAGCGCGACGCCGATATGTGGACCGGCATCATGCGTCAAATCGTCTGGAAGCTGAATCACCCCAATCACGAATAAGACCTACCATTGGGCCATAGCTCGGTCGGCCAGTGTTTTTTTGCACCGGTCGCGCTCGATCGCTCCCCGGAATGACTTTAGCTTCGTGATATAGTCAGGCAGGGGTGAAGATGCACTTGGCAGTAAGGGACACAATTCTTGCCATTGCCGCAATTCCGGCGATTTACTATCTACTCGCCATCTTCTGCATCTTCCGGTTCTACACCACCTCCCGGCGAGAGAGCGCCTTCTCTTCCGACTTTACTCCGCCAGTCAGCTGCCTGAAACCGATCAAAGGTTTGGACGTCGAGGCCTACGAAAATTACGCCAGCTTTTGCCGCCAGGATTATCCCGAATACGAAATTGTGTTTTGCGTGGACCGCGATGACCCGGCTCTTCCCGTCATCGAAAAACTGATCGCCGACTTCCCACAGAACAATATTCGAGTCCTGTTCGGATCCGGTCGCGATGCCATCAATGACAAAGTCGCGCGGCTGGTGCGCTTGACCACTGAAGCCCGTCACGACATTTTTGTGATCACCGACGGCGACGTGCGCGTGCGGCCGGACTACTTGCGCCATGTCGTTGCGCCCTTCCGTGATCCGAAGCTGGGCGCCGCGACCTGCCTGTATACCTCCACCAAAGAAACCACGCTGCTGGAGGAATTGCAATCGATCTCGATGATCTCCGACTTTTTCGCGAACGTCCTGATCGCCTGGCAACTCGACGGCGTGAAATTCACCTTCTCGCAATCGATTCTCACTACGCGTAAAAATATCGAAGGCTTCGGCGGCTATCCCGTTCTGGAAAGCCGGCCCGCGGATGACCTGTACATCGGTCGGTTCGCCGCGGCCCAAGGACTCGAAACGAAATTGTTGCCCTATGTGGTGCAGTCCGTCGCCGACTTTAAGTCTTTGAAGGATCTTTTCTACAAACGCCTGCGCTGGGCCACGGTGCAGCGCCACATGCGGCCTTGGGGTCATACCGGACTGATCTTCACCTGGGGCTTACCCTGGGCGCTGATCGCATTCGCCATCCATCCAACTGCCGCCGTCGCGCTTGCTTATTTCGGTGGCTATCTTGCGTTTCGATTTGCCATGGCCTGGCTGATCGGCAGCTGGGGCATGCGCCAGCGCGGCGTATGGAAAAAAATGGCGCTCATTCCGGTGTGGGATGCGATGGCCTTCGCCATCTGGATCGTCAGTTTTGGACAGAAGATTATTCGCTGGCGTGGGGTGAATTACCGTTTGCAGGAAGGCACGCTGGTGCCCGCGTCCCAAAGCCCCGAGCATAGTTCTTCGCACTAGCACTAGCATTCGCAGAATTGCACACACCGCAATTAAATGGAGCCGTGAAACCGAGATGAAAACCTATTTGGTGACCGGCGGCTGCGGATTCATCGGCGTGAATTTGGTGACTCGATTGACCGCGCTGGGCGCGCGAGTGCGCGTGCTCGATAATCTTTCGCTCGGCAAGCGCGGCGATATCGAACCGTTCGGCGTCGATCTGTTGGTGGGCGATATCCGGGATACCGCCGCGATTCGAAAGGCCTGCGAGGGTGTGGACGTGGTCGTGCATTTGGCCGCGCATACCCGCGTCATCGAATCCGTTTCCGATCCGGCGCTGAATTTCGAAATCAACGCGCTGGGTACTCTGAACGTCTTATTGGCTTGCCGCGATGCGGGCGTGAAAAAAGTAATCTTTGCGTCCACTGGCGGCGCGATTCTGGGTGAACAGGAACCGCCCGTTCATGAAGATATGGTGCCGCGGCCGGTTTCGGCCTACGGCGCGGGCAAGCTCGCCGGCGAGGCCTACTGCTCCGCCTTTTTTGGCTCCTACGGACTTAATACCGTGGCCTTGCGTTTTTCCAATGTGTACGGGCCCTGGTCGTATCACAAGGGCAGCGTGGTGGCTCAATTTCTGCGCAACCTGATGCAGGGGGAGCCGCTGATCGTTTATGGCGACGGCACCCAAACCCGCGACTTTGTGTACGTGGACGACTTGGTGGAAGCGATTCTGCTGGCCGACCGGGCCGAAACTCCCGGCGAGGTTTTTCAAATCGCCTCGGGCATCGAGACCTCGATCCTGACATTACTGCAGGCGATCAAAGTGGCAATCCCTGAGGTGGCGCTCGACGTTCAGTTCCGGCCATCGCGCGCCGGCGAAATTTCCCGCAACTACGCGAATATTGACAAGGCGCGCCGCCGGCTGGGTTTCAATCCACAAACGGAACTTCATCAGGGACTGGTCACAACCTGGAAGTGGTTCAAGGAACATACCGCCAAGGACGATGCGAAGAAGGACGCGAAGCCTCGCGTCGAGCACGTGGGTAATAAAGCCTAGTCGCTAACTTAGTCGCTAATCTTGTCGCTTACGATTGCACGGCTGCTTCCAATGCAGCCTTGTCGCCGCTCGGCGGCCGGTGGGTTAGACGGCTTAATTCGAACATCGCGCTGGACGCCGCATGCGATTGCCTTAGAATTTCGAAAAAATCCCGGCGCAAGAACGGCTCGCCGCCCGTGAATCGCAAATTGCGAATTCCGGCCTCGCCCACTTCGTTGACCAGCCGGATGGGGCGCGCGGTATCCATCGAATCTTCCCACCGCGACTTCCAATAATCACAGCTGACGCACTTGGCCTGGCAGTTTTCGGTGAACTTGATGTGCGCGGTCAGCGGACGGATCTTCGAAGGCAGGAATTTTTGCGGAATTTGGCTTCCCATCCAGACCGCGACAGGTACACGCCTTCAGTGAACATCCAAAAGTGTCCTAGAAGCTCGCGGCCGCCAAATACTCCGCGCGTAGCTATGCGTTAGGCGCCGGGGCTTGCGCAGTTGACGGCGCGGCACACGTCGTATCATGGCCTGTTGTGTACACAACCCACCCAACTCCCGCCCGCTCATCGCGATATCGTCATCCGTATTTTTGCGAATAGAAAAGGATCTTGGATTCTGTTAGCGTGAGTCGGGGCGCTTTTCAGAGCCGGTGAGGATGCGACATGCAGAGCGATACGGCAACGGCGGATGCCAGTCTGATGCCAAGCACGATCCCTGCCGCCGGCACTCAGATCGACAGTTCGCGCAATCTGAAATCGGGCTTAACCTTCAGAAAACAAACGCCGTCCGTGATTTCAGATCGACAGTCTTTTGGCTGTTGGGTATCCTGCTAAACCTATGCTTGATCTTGGCTACGTACGGGACCACCTGGACGCCATCGAAAAAATGGCGCGCGACCGCGGACTCACCCTGGACCTCACTTCGTTCCGCGAGATCGACAGCAAGCGCCGCGAACTGATTAAGGTAGTGGAAGGCCTTAAGGCAGAACGTAATAAGGCAAGCAAGGCCGTCGGGATATTAATGGGCGGCGCTCAGGCCATGAGTGATGGCCCAGCCAAAGAGCAGGCTAAGGCACAAGCCTTGGCTAAGACTGAAGAGATGAAGAGTCGCTCCGAAGAAATAAAGGTCCAAGATGCGGCGATTGCAGAGCTGGACGAGCGGCTGAAGAATTTTCTGCTGATGGTTCCGAATATTCCGCACTCGAGCGTGCCGGTGGGAAAATCCGCCGCGGATAATATCGAAGTGCGCCGCTGGGGCACGCCGCCGAAGTTTGATTTCGCGCCTAAGCCGCATTACGAACTTGGCGAAGGCGCGGGCATTCTGGATTTCGAGTCGGCGATAAAAATTGCGGGTGCGCGTTTCGCGGTGTATATCGGACTCGGCGCGCGGCTGGAACGCGCCCTCGCCAATTTCTTTCTCGATCTGCACACCCGGGAGCACGGCTACACCGAAATTCTGCCGCCGTTTTTGGTTAACACGACTTCCCTCACCGGAGTCGGCCAGCTGCCGAAATTCGCTGCCGACATGTTCCACCTGGAAGGCACGGACCTGTGGCTCACGCCCACGTCCGAGGTGGAACTAACCAGCCTGCATCGCGACGAAACCATCGACGAGGCTTTGCTGCCGATTAAAGTGTGCGCGTGGACCGCGTGTTTCCGCTCCGAAGCGGGAGCGGCCGGCCGCGACACCCGAGGCCTGAAGCGCCAGCATCAATTCCAAAAAGTCGAGATGTTCAAATTCACCCGGCCGGAGACCAGCTACGACGAGCTCGAATTGCTGGTCAAGAATGCCGAAGCCGTTTTGCAGAAACTGGGATTGCACTATCGGGTGATGCAGCTGTGCACCGCGGACATGGGATTTGCAGCGGCCAAAACTTATGACATCGAAGTCTGGCTGCCATCCGCCAATGAGTTCATGGAAATTTCGTCGTGTTCGAACACCGAAGCGTTTCAGGCGCGGCGTTCCGGGATTCGTTTCAAACCAAAAACCGGCAAAAGCGACTTCGTGCACACTCTGAACGGATCGGGTCTCGCCGTCGGGCGGACCTGGATCGCACTGGTGGAAAACTTTCAGCAGGCGGACGGCTCCGTGCGGATTCCGGAAGCGCTGCGCCCGTACATGGGCGTCGACACAATTCCGGCGTTAAAAAAATAATCGGTTCCGCATCTGGTTTTTTTAGAGAACTACGAAACGGGGCCGACCAGAATCATCGGTCCGGTGGGAGCGGGTTTTCCGCCGGCTGGTTCGAGCGTGACCGCAAAGGCCTTCGCGGCGGTTCCGGGCGGAACTTTCGCCACGATCGAATTGGTATCGTCGGTGACGGGGTTGAAGACTCCGGCGCTGATCGGCGCGCCGCTGGCCGGCACCAGCCACAACTGGTAGCTCTTGTCGGCGGCAACCGGCGGCAAGTGCCCGTTGTAAACCAACAAGCCCCGGCGCGAATTGTAAATAACGCGCGCCGTCCCTTCCGGCTGATTTTTTTGCACCGCCAGCGAAACCACTACAGTGTCGCTGGCGCTCATCAGATCGGCCAGGTCGCGCGCCTGAACTAGCTTGCTCTGCTGTTCGTTCACCGTGCCGCGCAGTTCAGCGATTCGCCGTTCGAGTTGGTCGTTGTGCAACCACAGCAAAAGCGTCGCGAGCGCAAACGCCGAAGCCACCGGAAGCAGCAATCCCCACCAGCGAGCAAAAACACCTTCGGCACGCTCGACCTCGGGCTGAACCCACGCGCCACTAGCTCGGGGCGAGGTCGCGGCCACCTGCCGCATCAGCCGCTCTTTCACTCCGGACGCTGGCAACACGCTGGGCGCTGACAGCGCAAGCGAAGCAATCCGGCCCTGAGCTTCGCTCAGCTTGGACTGGCAGCTGGCGCAGGACGCCAGATGCGTCTCGAACGCTACTTTCTCGTCGCCATCGAACGCGCCGAGAGCGTAGAGATCGAAGTCTTCCGGCCGGGTTGGATGTTCGTTGCTCATGGTTTGAAATTCCGCTTTAGCGTTTCCAATGCTGACCGCAGCCGGGTCTTTACCGTTCCCAGCGGATCGCCGGTTCGCGCCGCGATTTCGCTGTGAGTCAAACCTTCAAAATACGCCAGCTCGATGGCAGCGCGTTGTTCTTTTGGCAAACTGTCGAGCGCGCCTTTCACTTTGCCGATCAATTGCCGCTGGGCAATGGTGCTCTCCAGATTGGTAGGGAGCACGACAGTATTTTCCAGCAACTCCTCGCCGCTCGCTGGATTATGCCGCCGCAACCGCGAGATGGCGCGATTTCTGGCGATGACGAGCAGCCATCCTGGCAACGAACCGCGCGCAGGATCAAATTGTGCCGCGGTACGCCAAAGCTGATAAAAAATATCCTGCAGAATCTCTTCGGCGGCCTGGGTGTCGCGCAAAATGCGGTTCAAGACAGACGACAACATTCCCGCATAGCGGTCGTAGAGCGCGGCCAGCGCCGACTCATCGCGCTCGACCAGACGAGCGATCAGTGTGGCGTCGGACGCCCTCAACTCCGTTCCTGTCTCCCCAGTCACGAAGAAATGCGGCTCCGATATAAATACGCGAGCGGGCTGCACGCGGATTGGTTGGTCTGAGGCGGCGCGCCGCGGTCGACGGATGTCATAGGTGTGAAGGCGAAGGTGCGGGCGAAGCGTAGCGTGTTCGCGGCGGCGGGGTCAATACGGCTTTTGGGCCGATTTTGGCAGGAGAGACCGGATGCGACCAGAGCCTACCATTCGCGTTAGACCATGCCCGTAACATCATGTTTTTGAAGATACTTAGCTCGATTTTATAGAGGCGAATCAGGTAAGGGTTTCTCAACATACATTGACGGGATGTCGCGCCTTTTCAGTGCTTTCCATTGACATCCTGTGCAGCTTGACTAAACTTCGATTCGCCAAGCACCGGAGGGACACAACCGGGCGGGACCTGGACGACGGCTGGCACTCAGTTCGCCGCGTCCGAAAAGGACCATTGAATGGCCATTGTCTCCAAGCCAGTGAGCGCACAACCGATTCCGCGTATTGCCCCGCGCGAGGACCTGAATCCTTATCGAATCTCGCAAATCCAGTTCGACATTGCGGCGGAATATTTGAAGCTCGACCAGGGGTTGCGGCAGATCTTGCGCGCCCCGAAACGCGTGCTGGAAGTGTCGGTGCCCACCAAGCTGGATAACGGGCAGATCAAAGTTTTTACCGGCTTTCGGGTACAGCACAACGTGGCGCGCGGGCCCGCCAAGGGCGGAATTCGCTACCATCCCGCAGTGACGCTGGACGAAGTGAAAGCGCTGGCGATGTGGATGACCTGGAAAACCGCGACGGTCAACATACCGTATGGCGGCGGGAAGGGCGGCGTGATTTGCGATCCGAAACGGATGAGCAAATCGGAACTGGAGCGAATGACGCGCCGGTTCGCGTCGGAAATTCTGCCAATCATCGGGCCGGAACAGGATATTCCAGCGCCGGACGTTTATACCGATTCGCAGACAATGGCCTGGATCATGGATACGTACTCGATGACCAAGGGTTATTCGTCGCTGGGCGTGGTTACCGGGAAACCGATTTCGATCGGCGGCTCGGAAGGGCGCAATGAAGCGACCGCACGCGGATGCCTGATCGCGGTGGAAGAAGCGTGCAAGCTGAAGAAAATGTCACTGCGCGGGGCGAGCGTGGCGATTCAGGGATTCGGCAATGCCGGATCGATTTCGGCGAAGCTTTTCGCAGAGAAAAAAGCGCGGGTGATCGCGATCAGCGATTCACGCGGAGGCGTATTCAATTCGCGGGGCATCGATCCCTTGAAAGCGATGCGCTATAAGGAACGTTCCGGGACGGTAGTGGGCATGCCGGGGACTTCCCGGATTTCGAATGACGATTTGCTGGCGATGAAGTGCGACATCTTGATTCCGGCGGCGCTGGAGAATGTGATTACGTTGAACAACGCGGATCAGATCAAGGCGAAGATTGTTGCGGAAGCGGCGAACGGACCCACCACGCCGCACGCGGACGAAGTGCTGGCGCGCAAAGGAATCATGCTGATCCCGGATATTCTGGCGAACGCCGGCGGAGTAACCGTGAGTTACTTCGAGTGGGTGCAGGATCTGCAAAGTTTCTTCTGGTCCGAAGCGGAAGTGAACGCCAAGCTGGAAATGATCATTCGCCGGGCGTTCCACGAAGTACACGAATCGGCGCGCAAGCATCGCACGCATTTGCGGACTGGCGCTTATGCGCTAGCTGTGGGGCGAGTGGCGGATGCCACGTTGGTTCGCGGACTTTTCCCGTAGCCGGATGCGCGCATAAGAGTTTTTTCATTCCTTTTCGCCGCCACATTCGAAAAATAACCTTGCGTCTGCGGTAACAATCCGCGTACATTTTTATTTGCCGACCCACCGGAGAGATTTTTCCGCCTGTGGCGGCATATTTTTATTTTGGGCCAGTTGCGGAGGCGAGAACAATTGAGCAATCCGACGAATGGTAGTGCTCCGCCGATTCTGCTGACGCTCGCCGGGTTCGATCCTTCCTGTGGCGCAGGCATCGCGGCCGACTTGAAAACTTTTGCAGCGCACAATTGCTATGGGGTTGCGGCAATAACAGCGTTGACCGTGCAGTCCACGCAGGGTGTGTTATCGGTCCACGCCACTCCGGCGGCAAGTTTGCGGGCGCAGAT
>Ga0209169_10002710_pt1 | contig 10558 bp, 6 predicted proteins | sample HubBroMetageWRM4_FD_188346 | JGI IMG/M metagenome (GOLD analysis project Ga0209169, IMG submission 188346) | Warmed soil microbial communities from the Hubbard Brook experimental Forest, New Hampshire - Hubbard Brook CCASE Soil Metagenome WRM 4... | ecosystem: Environmental > Terrestrial > Soil...
TAGCCGGCCACGGGACAGGAGGCAACACCCGTGTGACCACCTCCTGGGGAGCCAGAAGCGCTGAAATAGACGTACCCGTTTCCGCTGGCATAAGCTGCATGATCGAATTCAGGTGACTCGGTATAGGTCAGCGTGCATGTGGTGCATACGGGGTTGTTGGTAAAGGTGGTAGAGAGAACGCCCGGAGCGGTAAGCGTCATCGCGATGTAATAGGGAGGAAAGTCAACCCCGTTGCCTATCACGACAGCCGTATTGGCAGTCACCCTTGCAATGTCAATTCCCATTGGATAGCAGCCTAAGGAGGCGGCGCATTGTGGCGCGGTCGCCATGGGGATCTGGCTTGTTAGGCTCAATATAAACCCGCCGCCTGTGATCGCAAAGCCGTCGACCACCTGATTGAGTGGCTCAGAAACAACGAGACTCATACCGTCACTGCTGACCGCGAGCGATACCACGTGGTCGAATTCCGGATACATGCCGACGAAGAAAAGCGAGCAGGACGTGGGGCTCACCTTCCAGACGGCCAGATTTTTTGACCTGGAGTATGCGGCGTAAAGCGCCGTACCATTTGGTGACAACGCCAGCCCGATTCCGGAATACGAGCCATCCAGGCTGGCCGCCGTAAAGTTGCCGGTAAGTGTATACGGCAATGTGGGCCCTTTGAAGGCGGAAATCGAACCGTCGCCTGAGTTCGCGACGAAAATGCATGACGCAGTCTTATTGATCACGACGCGCGGCGCAGCCATGTCGCCGCCGCCGAGTCCGTGACCGGGGGTTGTCAGGGTTTGTTGGAAGGGTAGACCGGCAGCCGCCTTGAAAATCGTGGCCGTATTGCCGGCTGGCAGGTCATTGTTGACCACTGCTATGTATTGGGCGAAACTCAGTGCGCAGGTTCCCATGGCTAAGGTCGCTACTGCAAACGAGAAAATCATTTTCTTCATTATTGTCGGGACCTCCATCCCTACAGTCGTGCAACGCATTCTTAACCCACTGATTTATTTGGCTTTTTGATAGGGGGCGATTGTACATCCTGTGTGCCTGAGCGGCGTGCCTTTCTTGTCGTTTCTTCTTGGGGGCCCAGCGACCCCGTCGTCGGGCGCACCATGGCCAATCGGATGGGTTCCAGCGCCCTTTCCCTTCGGTAACTTGCTCGTCCCGTGCTACCCTGTCAGGCTGTGCCTCTGTGGGAATTCCATCCATTAGGGGCGACTCGTCTATGACTTCTGTAACAAGCAGCTTCGTCAATCGTAAATTGTTGATTGCTATGTCACTTATCCTGCTCTGCGCCAGCGCCTGGGCAGGCCAGTGGACGGCTTTGGGGCCGGATGGCGGCGATGTCCGCAGCCTGACTTATGATCCTCACAACCCAGATCACATCTTCCTGGGAACCAGCACTGGCACGATTTTCGTTTCTACCAATGGCGGGCAGGACTGGTCGCGCGTGGCTCATTTGGGCAGCGGCGACGATTACGTCATCGACCACATCGCGCTCGATCCGCAGAACTCGGAAAAAATGTATGCAGCAGTCTGGAGCGTGGAGAACCAGCAGGCGGGCGATCTTTTTCATTCGCACAACAGCGGCAAGACGTGGGAAAGCGTCCCGGCCATGCATGGCAAATCGATCCGCGCCATGTCGATCGCAGCTTCCGATTCCAAAGTTCTGACCGTGGGCACTCTCGATGGCGTGTATCGAAGCCAGGACGCGGGCAAGAACTGGGAGAAGATTTCCTCCAGCAATTCCGAGATCAAGAATGTTGAGTCCATCGCCGTCGATCCCAAGGATCCGAGCGTCGTCTATGCCGGAACCTGGCATCTGGCGTGGAAGACTTCGGATGGCGGCGCTAACTGGCAGCACATCAACAAGGGCATGATTGACGATTCCGATGTGTTTTCCATCATCGTGGATTCGTCGAATCCGTCGGTGGTATTTGCCAGCGCCTGCTCAGGCATCTACAAGAGCCAGAGCGCGGGCGAGCAGTTCTCGAAGATCCAGGGCATTCCGTTTTCGGCGCGCCGTACCCGTGTGCTGAAGCAGGACCCCGGCAATCCGGCTGTAGTCTATGCAGGAACGACTGAAGGGCTGTGGAAGACCGCTGATTCGGGCAAGACCTGGAAGCGAGTGACCAACCCGGAAGTCGTGATCAACGACGTCATGGTTGATCCTCGTAACTCGCAGCGTGTGCTGCTCGCGACCGATCGTGCCGGCGTGTTGGCCAGCAACGACGGAGCCGAGACCTTTACCACTTCCAACCACGGTTATACCCATCGTTATGTGACTACGATCCTCGCGGACAAGAAAGATCCCGAGACCATCTATGTGGGCGTGGTCAACGACCGCGAACTGGGTGGTGTCTTCGCATCGCACGATGGTGGACAACACTGGACGCAGAAGAGCGCGGGCCTGGATGGCAGAGACGTCTTCGTGTTGAAGCAAGCCAGCGACGGAGACATCATCGCGGGCACTAATCGCGGCATGTTCGAGTTGCGCCGCAGTGCTTCCACCTGGAGCCCGATCAATAACGTCGTAGAGGAGAGGGCGTCACCTCGCAAGACCAAGTCGGCGAAGCCGGCCGTACGCTCGGTGCTGACAGCCAAAGTCAGCGACATCGAGATTACGCCGAAGGGCTGGCTGGCGGCGACTGCGGCCGGGTTCTACACCAGCTCGAACGACGGTCAGAGCTGGAGTGGCGGGCCGGTGATGGCGGAGAAAGACTTCGTCTCGGTACAGGCGGACGGAGAATTGATTGCCTTGGCCACACGCAGCAGCGTGCTGACCTCTACCAACGGCGGCGCTAGCTGGCAGGAGTCGAAGACTCTGTCTCCGTTTGTCAGCAGCATTCGCAGTCTGACCATTACTCCTGACAAGCAGATCATGATCGCTTCCCGCGAAGGCGCTTTCCGCAGTCCGAACGCGGGCGGCGGCTGGGAACACATGCAGAACGGCTTGCCGGACAAGAACATCAGCTCCATCAGCTATGACGAAACCAGCAGTCGCCTACTAGCTACCAGCACCGAAACCGGCGTTGTCTTCGAAAGCCAGGACAATGGCCAAAGCTGGCAGCGTGGGCCGGACACGGGATATCCGCTACGCCGCATCAGCGTGGTCCACGGACATTTCGTAGCCGCGACACCGTTTGACGGCGTCGTGGTTCAGCCGGACGGCGACCGCAGCGCGTCTGCGGGTGTGGGTAGCTCGAACAACTAGTTCGGCGATTGCTTGAACAACGGAAGGGGCGGCGTTAGCCGCCCCTTTTCGTTTAGCCGCGTGCTCCGCGCCCGGTGAACAGGGGGCGGGAATGGGACCGATTCGGCATAGCAACGCAACCGTACAACTTACAATAGGCCACGTTGCATCGTTCCCTTTGAAGGCCTGATTTCCCAGGGGCGCTCAGTTACACTCTCTCTGGATTCGCAAGCTACAATGGCGGCGAGAAGACACGAACAGAGCAGAATCGGAGGAATGCGTGTTTAAGCATCAGGCCGGTCCCCGGTGGCTGTCTATCTTCCTATGCTTCTCACTCGCAGTGGTTTCGTCACCGTTGTCCGCTCAATCCCCCCAGGAACCGGATCAGGTGCCGGGCCTTTCGATCCGCGTCAGCAGTCGCTTGGTGATGATTGACGTAGTCGTGACCGATAAACGTGGTCAACCTGTGCTCGGGTTGAAGCCCACCGACTTCACTGTCACGGAGAAGGGCAAGCCACAGAGGATATCTGTGTTCACCGCTCCGAATGAGTCCCGCACGAAACCGGCTGCGCGCACCTTGGGTCCCGGAGTGTATTCAAACCGTCCCGAATACCGTGCCCCCGGAGGCCCACCCACCGTCATTCTGCTTGACGCCGCCAATACGCCTCTGGCGGAGCAGACCAACGCACGCACGCAGATGATGAAGTGGGTGATCGACGAATACCGCCCCGGTGACCGTGTGGCCGTCTTCGCGCTGACTGAAAAACTGGTATTACTCTCCGACTTCACAGACGACCCCCAAGTCCTGCTCAGTGTCCTGCGACAGTATGTGGCGCAAAAGTCGGCGCTGAATAGTACCCCTTCGTCTCCCGTCGCGCCCGCAGAGATAACGCAACCCGGAGTTGTGGAGTCGTACGTGAAAACGGTTGGCGAGCTCGCCGATGTGCATCAAGGGGAACTCCACAGAGTTGCGGGGCATCGCGCCGATATCACCGCGGCAGCCATGCGCAGCTTAGTGCGTATTCTGGGCGGCATCCCTGGGCGCAAAAACATTGTTTGGTTGACCGCAGGGTTTCCCTTCACCCTCGTAACACACGCCACCGGGCAGGAGGCCTCCGGTTCGCACATGAGCGGCGACCAGATAGCTGCGATTCAAAACCCTGAAACGATGCAAGACGTCCAAGTGAATGCGGCGACCGGAGACGGATTTGAGACTGGCCTAGCAGCTGGACAGCAAAGACTCTATGCCAATAGGATTCGAGACATTGCTGCACAGTTCGCCAGTTCACAAATCGCCATCTATCCCGTCGATGTTACCGGACTCCTCCCCGGTGCGGCACAGGGTTCTTTTGACCGCCAGCAAACCATGAAGGACATTGCAAAAGAGACGGGCGGGCAGGCTTTCGTGAATCAGAACGACCTTCATCGCGGAGTTGAACTTGCTTTTGCTGACCAAGCCGCATCCTACACGGTTGGTTATTATCCTGCGGACAAGAAGTGGGACGGCGGTTACCGAACGATCTCGGTGAAGGTAGATCACCAGGGTGTGGAAGTCCGCCATCGCAGTGGCTACTACGCGCTCGATCCCGCGAAAGAAAGCGAGAAACTGTTTGCGCAGGACCTTGCGGACGCGATCGAGGACAAAATCTCCGCCACGCAGATTCCTTTTTATGCGAAAGTGTCCGCCATCGAAAAAGGGAAAACACGCGTGGATTTCATGGTCGATGGTGATGCTCTCTCGACGGAGGACTCCGGCAAGGGCAAGCATCTGAACCTGAATTTCGAAGTGGCGATCTTCGCGCCAGACGGTAAACAAATCAGCAATCGGGTGATGAAGGTCGACAAAGTGTTGCCGCTTGAGACCTATCAACAGATCATGCAGCAGGGCCTGAGTGTGCACCTTGACGTGGACACGCCTCATGGAAGGAATGTGGCTTGGATCGCGGTCCGCGACAACCACAACGGCTACGTCGGAACCCTCCAGGCTCCCGTCGGCCAGTAGGAACGTCACTAACGGCCACGCTCCTCGTGCGACCGGAAGCGTAGCAAAATCTGCTCAGGTCGCGGTACCCCGTCAATGCTATGGGACCGTTTTGCAGTTTCTCCCTATTCAGTTCTAGCGATTGGCCAGTCAAATCTTTCGTGCATTTCTTTTTTATACCGCCACGGGTGTGGTCTATCGTATGGGGAGACAATTTGTCTTGGAGGATGCCCGATGACCCAAATCAACCAATCGTGCCCACGGTGCACTCGCAGGAGCATATTAAAGGCTGGCGTTTTGGCCGCGTTGCCGTTCGCAGCTCCGGCGGCGCTCTTCGCCGACCAACAAGAACTCGCTACAGCAAACGGCAGCAGCGATCCCTATCCGATTCCGTGGCTGGATAAGAATGGCAGCCACAATCAGCCGGCGGGGACGAATTTGGAGCCTTCCCACATTTACCATTTCAAAGGTCAAGTGGCCCGATGCAGCACTTTCACCGGCATCGGCACCGATAACAAAGGCAACCGAATCGCGTTTGGCAGTCCCACAACCGATTACGGAGTCATGCAAGGCGAGTACTGGAGCGCCCGCACCACCCAGCAAGGTACTTTCACCCACATTTGACTTACGCTGTTCCAGGGACAGGCTGTCCCTGCCAATCAAATCCACGACTTCCACCCGCCGATCGCACCCTCCGGACTCTACTGGGTGGTTCCGGTCCCGAAGAGCGGTCTTAAAATCAGTCCTGACGGGAGCACGTTCACGTTGGAGATGCAGAGCGTCGCGGTAGTCGACCAGCCGCGGTGGCCGGCGCTGGACTCCCTCGCCACACCCGCGCGGATGAATTTCAAGATGGTCTGGAAATCGACCGGCGAGCCAGTGAAGTATGACGACGCCTCCAGGCATTTCCGGTTCACCGGCACACGCGCCACCTGCCAGCTAGAGGCAGAGGTCGAGGTTCCGTCGATCGGATTTTCGTGGAAGTCTGACGCGCCCAGTACCTCGAAGGCCGATTTTGCAATCATCGGAGAAGAAGTCAACGGCCGCTATTACGACAGCTGAAGGCGATGACGGCCAGAGCTTCGTAGGCCTCACTGCAGCTTCGCGTACTCCGCCTTGGCTTGCTTCAGGATCGGGATGTCGGCATCGGCGTCTTTCCAGAGGGTGAGGAAGTCATTATAAGCGGCGAGTGCCCGGACGCGGGCGGCGTCGCGATCGGCTGGCGAGCTTTGCTCGCCTTGGGCGGCCGAGGCGGCCGTCCCCACACGAGCCTGCAACGCGTTGGCCCGAGCCACTCCCAGATGCGCCAATGCTCCCGTCCAGCAGTTCCAGACCAGGCCGCTGTGGTCGAGAATCCTCTGAAACTCGGCAGCGGCCGCCCTGCCTTGTCCGGCGGCCAGGTATGCCTCGCCGCGCACATAGACCGGATAGAGACAGGAAATACTGTTGTAGTAAGGAATCAGCCCTAACTCGATGGTGGAAGCAGATTGCAGAGCGGTGATGGCGGCGGCTGGATTCTTTCTATTCAGCGCCAGTCGCGCATTGATCGCAGGCAGCCACAGGGACTGCATCTGAGTCCCGAGCGGATAGCGTTTGTTTAACTCCTGCGCTACGGATTCGGATCGCGCCGCATCCCCCGCGACGGCAAAAGCAATTGCCGCCTCGACTTCAACTCCAGGACTCGCGGGAGCCAGCTTCAATGCATCTGCCGCCGAAAGCAGAGCATCCACAGCATCGCCGTAAGCGGCTTGTTGTAGAGCGGCGTTCGCCAGATAGGTGGCGCCGCTTTCTTTGTCGTCGGCCCGGGCGGCGAAGGCCACAGCTTGCCTGGTCAGTTCCCGTGCCTTGCCCAGACGGCCAACGTAGGCGTCGCTGTCGGCTGCGAGTGAGAAGCCAACGTTCTCGTAGCCGGGTTTGCCCGCAAGCCACTGTTGCTGTTCTGTCATGGCCGCGGAGTCGGCCGCGATAAAGGCGAGCCCATAGAGAGCGATGTGAAAGTCCGCCGGATCCATTTTCTTGCCCTGCTGCTCGCGAATAATCTGGCGGGTTTCGTCGAAACGTTGCAAAGCCATGGTGTAGTTGACGAGATTGTCGTAATAAATAGCTACGTTCGCGTTCATGCGCACAGCCTGCCTGGTGATCTCCAGCGCTTTTTCATGCTGCCCCTCTTCGCCGTATATCAAGCCGCGATTGTTATAGGGGCCGGATTCGCGGGGGTAGCTGTCAATCTGCTCCTGGTAAGTTTGAGCGGCTTTATCCAGTTCGCCAGTTACATTGCGATAGTAGGCTGCGGTGATCGATTGCTTTTCGCGTTCGCTGGCATGGTCGCGCAACTGAAACGCGCGCGTATAGTATTCGGAGGCGCGTGCCACCTGGCCGAGAGCGTTGTAATCGCCGCCCACGATTCTGTAGCCCAGGGCAAAATTGGGATCAAGTTCGATGGCACGCAGATGGTAGGGCAGGCCGGCGGCTGGGCCTTTCTCATTCACGGCCTTTTCGCCGAGGCTGAAGGCCTTCAGCGCTTCGAGTGAAGAGGTTGTGGCCTGTTCGAGCGGAACATCGAACTTCTGCACGATCGCCAGCGATTCGCCGAGTTCGCCGCGCAGCTTTGACGCGGCCCCGCCGAGCGCGTCCAACACTTTCTCTTTGGACGCCGCCGTGACCTGCTGCTGAGCGAGCGCGTCTCCGTTCTGACAGTTCACCGCCTTCAACTCCAGAACATACTCGCTGCCCAGACTGCTGATGGATCCGGCAATGTAGGCCTTGCTGTCCCTCCGCAAGCACAGCTCGCGGGCGACTTCAGGTGTGAGTTTGGCGTCTTTCGGGCGGGTCATCTCCTGCAATGTGGTTGTGATTTCACCGTCGGAGAGCACATTCAAGAAGGGTGATTGTCGCAGCGAAACGTTGAGAGCTGTTTTCAGCGTGTCATCGAATACCGCATCGCCGGAGCTGTTGGTGAAGTCGGCGAGAACGATGGTGTCTTTCTCGGTCAATGACTTGCTTTGTAAATGCGAACGATAGTAAAGCCCACCGATTGCGAGCAAGGCGACAATTACAAGTACGGCTAGGAACCCGCCGAGCTTCGCTCGGCCTGGACGTGCGGGGGCGCCCGTCCCCACACGAGCCGTCCCCGTACTTGCTGGCGTGACGCGCTCCGTGGTGATCTTGCCGCTTTCCATGTCCCGCTTGAGCCGTTGCAGTTCGGCGCGCATCTCCGACGCATGCTGATAGCGCAGTTCACGATTCTTCTCCAGCGCCTTGGCAATGATTTCTCCTACTTGACGCGGCAAGTCAGATTTCCACTGGCTTGCGGGAATCGCATCTTCGTGCATGATGGCCGCGAAGGTCGCTCCAACGGTCGATCTTTCAAAAGCCAGGTGGCCGGTTGCCATCTCGTAGAGCACAACTCCGAAAGAAAATAAATCAGTGCGCGCGTCCAAGTTCTTGCCCGCAACTTGCTCCGGAGACATGTACATCACCGTGCCCATGGTGCTGCCGCCGGTGGTCAGTTCCTTGTCTTCGAGCGTGGGATCGTCGGAACCAGAGCCGGAGCCGGATCCGCTTTCGATACGGCGACGGGTGAGGTCTATTTTGGCCAGGCCAAAGTCGAGAATCTTGGCGTGTCCGCGCTCGGTGACAAAGATGTTGGCGGGCTTGATGTCGCGATGGACGATTCCCTTGGAGTGGGCGGCGTCGAGCGCGTCGGCGATTTCGATGGCGAGAGCTAACAGAGTTTCCGCTTCCAGCGGACGTCCTCCGATGCGGTGCTTCAGGGTTACGCCGTCCAGAAATTCCATGGCGATGAACGCTTTCCCATCCTGTTCGCCAATGTCGTGAATGGTGCAGATGTTGGGATGATTCAGCGCGGATGCAGCCTGGGCTTCCCGCCGAAAACGGGTGAGAGTTTGAGGGTCGCTGGCAACGTCTTCGGGCAGGAATTTGAGAGCGACGAAGCGATGAAGGCGAGTGTCTTCGGCTTTATAGACGACACCCATGCCCCCGCCGCCGAGCTTCTCGACGATGCGATGGTGCGAGATGGTCTGGCCGATCATTCTTGGTCGATCATTCTTGGTCGATCATGGAAGAAGGATCGCTCGGTGAGCGACCATGTTAGGAGGGAAGCGAAGGCGAGTCAATGCGTCAGGGGGAAGCAGCAGGGAAACGGCCAGCGCACCTTGGAGAGAGTCTGCAAACGGGAACCTGTGCGGGCGGTTAACCTGGCGAAGAGTAAGTGAAAAGACGCCGATTTCCCATTGACACGACAGGATTTTGCAGATAAAGTCTGTCGCCGCAGTAGAAGTCTACCCCTGGGGCAGTCCACTTTCTTCTTTGGAGGCAGCTACAATGTCCCCTCTGTTCGTTCTCTCTCGGGACGGACGGGAGGTCAGTTGTTCTCACCCATGGAGAAAGCTATTAGGATGGGAAAATGGGGTCACTTCCGTCTGTCACCGATTTGATCTAAGCACTGAACTTTACAATGGCCGATTGCACAACACCAACCCCGCCACCGGATATCCCGTAACCTTCGGAACTCCCACGATATTTGACGGAAAAGTTTTCGCGGGTGCGCGTGACGTTACCAACACAAGTGGAATCGTGGACGTCTGGGGTCTGTGCAGCGAAAGCCCGAGTGGCTGCTTGGAATAGAGGAGTTGTCTGTCATGAAAATTCAGTTATGTTTATTTGCATTCCTGCTGGCGACATTTCTGTCTTCGCAGGCCGGCGGACAATCGCACGAGGGACTGCGTGAAGCTTTGACGCTTGCGGGTCCGCTCTCCCCGCAGCCAGGCGTGGGCTGCTCACCCGCCCCCTGCATGTTGCCGCCCACGGCGGCATCGACGGGCCCATATGCTGACATCTACGCACCGGTCTCATCCAACCCGAGCAATCCAAGGCAACTGATCGTGGGAAGCGTAGATTTCAACTGCGGTCACCTCACTCCGGTGGGCTTCCATATCTCGAGCGACGCCGGGTCGACGTGGAACACAACCTGCCTCGCCTACTTCAGTGAGTTCGGGCGGGAATGGGAGCCCTTCGATCTACCGCTGGTTGGCTACGACTTGAAGGGAACCGCCTACATCGCCGGATACTACCAGGATACTAACACCGGTTTTTATTCGCTGATGGGCATTGAGACATCAACCGACGGGGTCACCTGGAGCACGCCTACCGCAGCTGTGGGCAGCGGCGAGTCGGAGATTTACTGGGCCGCGCTTGCGGTGGACCAATCCTCCGTCAGTTCCTATGCCAACAGCGCCTATGTCGCTGGAGTGAACTTCAGCGGGAATCAACTCTTGGTTTCGCACTCCCGCGATGGCGGAAGCACTTGGACGCAGGAACTCGTCGCTGCCAATGCCAACTCCGTCGATTACAACCCCAGCCTTACCGTGGGC
>Ga0209169_10002713_pt1 | contig 10556 bp, 8 predicted proteins | sample HubBroMetageWRM4_FD_188346 | JGI IMG/M metagenome (GOLD analysis project Ga0209169, IMG submission 188346) | Warmed soil microbial communities from the Hubbard Brook experimental Forest, New Hampshire - Hubbard Brook CCASE Soil Metagenome WRM 4... | ecosystem: Environmental > Terrestrial > Soil...
TCGCAGAGTAGTCGATCTTCAGTTCGCCGCTCACCAGCGTGTAGCGGACGACCGCTGTCAGCGTCCCGGGATAGCCCGCCTCGCCGTTCTTGCTGACATAGATCAGCTCGACGCCGTTGGGAATTTCCTTCCCCTTCCAAACTTGATTGTTGAAGCCATGCGGTCCGCCGTGAAGCGAGTTCGGCGCGTTATTGATCGGCAGGTTGTAGGTCTTGCCGTCGAGCGTGAATTGCCCTTTCGCGATGCGGTTCGCGTAACGTCCGACGAGGGCGCCGAAGAAGGCTCCACCTTTCGTACCATTGCTATTGCTGTAGTAACCGTCAAGATCATCGAAGCCGAGAACGACGTCAGCGGAGTTGCCATTGCGGTCGGGCGTCTTGAGAGAGACGACGATGCCGCCGTAAGTGATGATCGTCGCTTCGACGGCTCCATCGGTCAGCGTATATGCCTCGATTTGAGTTCCATCGGGCATTTTTCCAAACGGCTGTGTGGTCACGGTTGTCTTCGCTCCCGCTAGTGATGCGCACATACCGAAACAAAGGATTCCGATCGCGATCGCTCTCAACATTGTCAGTCCGCCTCGGTCAGTTAGCTTCGGGAAATTTTCGCCAAAGAATGAAGTGCGTAGTACGACTGGGGCACTGTAAGGCAGCCAAGCGGCGGTGTCAATTTTTCCTGTACGTTACAGATTCGGCGGGGCTTGCGGAGATTGGCGCTGGACGCCGGCAGCTCGGAGCGTCGCCAAACCGTTACCCCTAGAGCCGAATTGATGGAATTGCTGTATTTTTCGGGGCGCATCGATACTCCAAATTAGTTACGCCCCGACAGGACCGACATTGTCCGACCGTGGAGGTACAGAATGAGTTTGAGGATCATGGTAGTCGATGATTCGCAAGCCACGCGCCGCGTGGTGTCAGCGCTCGTTGGGTCGCGTTGGACGGTGTGCGGGTCGGCCGAAAACGGAAAGACGGCGCTGAAGAAATTTGTGGAGCTGAAGCCGGATTTGGTCCTGCTCGACCTCGGAATGCCGGACATCGATGGAATCGAAGTCGGGCGGCAGATGCATGCGATCGATGCTTCGACGCCGATGATTCTTTTCACGTTGTCGGATCCGTGGGGGCTGGAAGGCCCTGCGCGCAAAGCGGGATTCACCCACGTGATTTCGAAGTCGGAGCCTTGGAAATTGCTCGACAGTATTAAAGAGATCGTCGCCGACATTGAGCGTGCGCACGATGAGGGCGGCGGAGATGCCGCCAAGCACGGACGTTCTTCGCGACGCGATCCTTCTGTCCACTAGTCACCGGTTGTTCCTCCTGATTTTCCTCCCGTAGAACCGAAATAATCGCGGCTTGACGAGTCCTGCGCTCGTGGTGTCCTATTCCCAACCGCAACGAGTGAATTCATTCGCTGTCCACGAGCGCGATGCTGGCCCTGCTGGGTTTCCTGACGATCATCGTTTTGTTGGCGGCAATTCTCAGCCGCAGAATCTCGCCTCTGACCGCTTTGGCCGTCGTGCCGGTCATCGCATCGTTGGCGGGCGGGTTTGGTGTCCGCACAGCCTCGTTCATGGTGCACGGCATACAAAGTGTCGCAAACGTGGCTGGCATGTTTGTGTTTGCGATTTTGTTTTTTGGCGTGATCACCGACGCCGGGATGCTCGACCCGATCATCGATTGGATCTTGCGGCGCGTCGGCAACCACCCGCCGCGAATCGTCGTCGGCACGGCGCTGCTGGCGCTGCTCGTGCATCTGGATGGATCGGGAGCGGTCACATTTTTGATTACGATTCCCGCAATGCTGCCGCTCTACGACCGGCTCGGCATGGACAGGCGGGTGCTCGCGTGCGCGGCGTCGATGGCGGCAGGCGTCAATTTTTTGCCGTGGACGGGACCGATGATTCGCGCGTCGGCCGCGTTGCACATTCCGGCGTTAACGATTTTTCGGCCGCTGTTGCCGGTGCAGATTGCGGGACTCGCGTTTGTGTTCGGAAGCGCGTGGTGGCTGGGGCGGCGCGAAGAGCGAAGGCTTGGGCTTACTTCGAGTTCGGGCGGCGGCGGGACATCGGCGTTCGTTTCACGGGAGTTGAGCGCAGAAAAATTGGCGCTGCGGCGGCCGCGGTTGTTCTGGTTCAACATTGTGCTGACGCTGGCGCTCGTTGCCGCGATGGTGGGCCTTCGGCTCGACCCGTTCGTTGTGTTCATGGTGGGGTTCGTCATCGCGATCGCTGTGAATTACCCGAATCTAACCACGCAGCGAGAGCGAATCGATGCGCACGCACGCGCCGCATTGACGATGGCGGCGATACTTTTCGCGGCGGGCGCGTTCACCGGAATCATGAAGGAATCGGGCATGCTGAGCGCGATGGCGGCTTCGGCGGTCCACGCCGTGCCCACGCGACTGGCGCACCACTTACCGTTGGGCCTCGCGCTGATTTCCATGCCGCTGAGTTTGCTCTTCGATCCAGACTCATTTTATTTCGGCGTCCTGCCGGTCCTCGCGGAAGTTGCAAGCGGATTCGGCGTGGCGCCGGTGCATATGGCGCAGGCCTCGATACTCGGGCAGATGACGACGGGATTTCCGATCAGCCCGCTTACCCCGGCGACATTTTTGATTGTCGGTTTAGCCGGAGTGGAGCTGCGAGACCACCAAAAATTCAGCTTCCCTTTTCTATTTGGGGCGACTGTCTTCATGACGATGGTCGCCGTCGCGCTGGGCGTCCTGCCCATATAACCCATCATCAAAATTGGTAGCAAGGCACTCCGCCCAGTCGTAATTTGCCACGCGCTCCGCGCTGCGCTATAAGAAATGGGCACCAAGACGTCCCAACGCAAAATCCCCGCTCGAGGCTAATCGTGCAAGACCCGGCTCCGGAACTCGAATCGAATTCACACAGCGTTCATTTTTTCGAGCCTTCTCGATTCCCCGCGGCGGAAATTGCCGATTTTCTGTACGACGGTCTGAATCAGGGCGAAAGCGCGGTTCTGATCGCTACTTTGGAACATGCATCACAGATCGGGTCAGAAATCGAGAAACGCGGACCGAATATTCGGGAATTGAGCGGAGCGGGTTTGTGGGTTTTGACCGAAGTCCGAGAACTTATTCAAGCTCTTCAGTCGGGCATGACGGCAGCAACCGTTGTTGAAAGCTTCATCGAGTTGGTCGTCCGGCCGGCCCAGCGACAGTCCGACAAACAGCGCGTGCGGATCTACGGCGAATTCGTTGACGGAATTTTGAGCCAGCTTCGCAATGCCGAAATGGCGATGGAAGTCGAGCGCCACGGGAACGAACTGGTGGAAGAAGGCGCGACAAAAATCTTTTGCGGCTATTCCACGAACGCATTTCCAGACGCAAGTTTCGCTCGACCCTTCATCCGATTGTGCCGGCTGCACACTCAGGTTCACAACGGCCTAAGCGATCGCAAAGACTGGCGCTTTCAGATGGCCAATAAAATGTCTGCCGTATAGCGAAGCGCACTTTCCTTCCACCGAACTTCTCCCGGCGAACAAAACCAAATCGGATGTAGACTGTCCCGCAAGATTTTCATTCCCCCGGTCGGAGACAGACATGAAAACGGGTTTCCTCGTGGTCGGATTTCTGTTTTTCTGCGGACTCGCGGCGATTCTGGCGCACTCTGCGCACGCGACGGCTCCATCTACGTCCGCTTCGCAAGAACACGCCGTCGCGACGCACAATTTCTCGAAGGACACGAAAGTCTGGGTCAGCGATTTCGAGCTCGATGCCGGCAACGTCAAGACGGATAAAGGCGGAATCGTCGGTCAGGTGCGTCCCGGAATTCTGGAGCGACCAAGCAAGCGCTGTGAACGCGATCCCGATTGTCAGGCGAAAAAGATCGTCAACCTGATGGCAGACAGCATCGTATCCGACTTGCAGAAAGCCGGATACAAAGCGCAGCGATTGTCACCCGGAGTCGAGAAGCCTGCGATGGGCGCGTGGCTGCACGGTGTCTTCACCGAAGTGGACGAAGGCAATCGCATGCATCGCGCGATGTTCGGATTTGGCTCCGGCGAAGCGAAGATGAGCCTCTACGTGACGCTCACCGATCTGGCGGCGCCGCAGAAGCCACTCTATGAAGCGGCCGACAAGGGCGACAGCGGCAAGAAAATCGGCGCGGCGATCACCATGAATCCTTATGTGGCCGCAGCGAAGTTTGTGATGGAAAAGAATGCGCCCGACAAAACGGTGAAGAAGACCGCCGCGGAAATCGCGAAAGAGGTCGAGACGCACCTTCAATAATTTTGCTGGATTTGGTTCGACACCACGCTAGTGTTTGTTCGCGCTTGCGAGAATCGCCTCAAACTGCGGATCGCCGTGAAACGGCTTCCATTCGTCATCGGTGCGCACGGTTTCGACATCGGTGTAGCCGAGAGCGAATGCCTTCTTCAATTGTTCGAGCGCAAGTTGGCGATTGCCTTCGACGGCGGTTCCGGTTGCCCGGCCGTACCAGGCATTCGGCACCGCAGTCGCGATCTTTGATTTCTCCGCGCGTTGTAGCGCCTCATTCAGCACTTGATCGGCCTCTTTGTTCTTGTGCTCGTGCGCAAGCACCACACCCAGCTCATCCAGACGCTCGATGGTCCTGGGATGATCGGCGCCGAGCACCTTCGGATCCAGCTCTCGCGTTTCGCGATAACTTTTCTCGGCTGCGGCATAGTCGCCTTGCGCCGACAGAATCTCGGCAAGAGCGACTCGCGTCGAGAGTGTCATGGGGTGATCCTCACCCAGGACTTTTCGCTGAATCGGCAGCAGTTCTTCATACAGCGCCTTGGACTCCGCAAATTTCCTGTCGTCCTTCAGCGTCGCGGCCAGGTTCCCCATCGCCAGCATTGTGTCGGGATGATCGGGTCCCAGCTTGCGTTTCTGGATTTCATACGCATCGGTCTGCAATTTCTCGGCTTCCGCTTCTTTGTGCTCGCTGCTCAACGTATTGGCCAGCAATTGCATCGATTCCATCGTGTCAGGATGCTCAGGTCCAAAAATACGAGTCCTCGTCGCCAGCAATTCGCGTTGCAAGGGTTCGGCCTTGTCGTATTGCCCTTGTACTTGATAGGTCGCCGAGAGATTCGCCATCGCGCCCAGCGTGTTGCGCTCTTCGCTGCCCGAAACTTCCCTTCTCAATTGCAGGACTTCGCCAAACAGCTTCTCGGCTTCGTCGTAACGGCCCATGAGATAGTCGTCGATGGCCACGCCATTCATCGAGATCATCGTGTCGGTGTTGCGCGGGCCCAGGACGCGACGGCGAATCTCGAGAGCTCGCTGATCGAGGCGCCGCGCCTCAGTCGGCAGCCCCAAGCCTTGATACGTTTTCGCCATCGTGTACATCAGTCGCGCCTGCACTTCGGGATCATCCGACAGCCCGGTCTCAATGTCCTTCGACGCTTTGTCCAAAATCTCCCGCGCTGTCACGCTATTGCCTTTCGCTTCGCTCGGATCGGAAACGGTGAACATGTTCCGCATGAAGTCGCTGACCCGCTTCGACGTGGCCGCTTCGCGATTGGCGCGATCGCGCTCTTCGGCGATGCGTCGCGCCTGAACAGCAACCGTCACCGCGAATGCAATCAAAAACAGGAACACGAGCGTGCCGAACGCCATTCCGAATCGATGCCGCAGAATAAATTTCCTGGCGCGATACGTTGCGCTCGGCGGTCCGGCCAGCACCGGTTCGTCTTTCAGGTAGCGCTGAATGTCCGCGGATAATTCGGCTGCGGATCCGTAACGCCGGCCGCGCTCTTTTTCGAGCGCCTTCATCGTGATCCAGTCGAGCTCGCCCGAGAGCCGGGAAGCAAACGTACGCGGCTCGATTTTTCGGTGCTCTGCCAAGGTCTTCGAGCTGTCGCCGAGAGATTTGATTCTCGTGCTCGGCCGCGGTGGGTCGACCTCGCGAAGTTTCTGCACGATTTCTTGCGGGCTCGAGCCATGCAGCGTTTCGTTCTCGAACGGCAGAACGCCCGTCAGCAGCTCGTATAGAATTACGCCGAGCGAATAGACGTCGGTGCGCGTATCGACTCCGCCCTGGCTGAAGTCGGTCTGTTCTGGACTCATGTACTCCGGCGTGCCGACGACTGCACCGACCTGCGTGAACATGGTTTGGTCCGCTGGACGATCCGCGCTTGCAATCGCCTTGGCCAGCCCGAAATCGATAATCTTTGCGACCGGCTTGTCGTCGCGCTCGTGAACGAGGATGTTCGACGGCTTTAAATCGCGATGGATGATCGCTTTCTGGTGCGCGTGCTGTACTCCGTCGCAAACTTCCATGAATAATTCGAGCCGCTGTTGCAGCGTCAACTCGTGCTTGTCGCAATAGCGATTGATCGAGATTCCGGGGACGTACTCCATTACAAAGTACGGCCGGCCTTCGGGCGTTGAGCCGCCGTCGAACACACGCGCGATGTTCGGGTGATCCATCAGTGCGAGCGCCTGGCGTTCCGACTCGAACCGCGCGATCACCGTTTTCGTGTCCATCCCCGCTTTAATCAGCTTCAGCGCGACCGCGCGATGAATCGGCTCATTCTGCTCGGCCAGCCACACTTCACCCATGCCTCCTTCGCCGAGGAGCTTCACCAGTCGATACGGTCCGATACTGCGTTCGGTCTCGCTGGACCAGTCGATGTTTAGCGTGTGATTGGATAAAGCTTGCAGGTCGTCGCGATCGTCTTTACGAGCGTCCATCCGTCGCCTTGCTGCGTCGCCTGTGCAACGACGTCGAGCAGCGACAAGAACATAAGGAATGGCGAACGGAAAAGCAACTGACGTAAAGAACTTGCTTGGTTAACGGTGAGACCGCAGCGACAAACCCAACTGTTCGAGACTCTCGCTCAGTTCGCGCGGATCGGCGTAGACGCGGTAGGCTCCGGAATCTTGCAACTCGTGACCGTCGAAGCCGCCAGTTTGCAGCGCGACCGCGGCCGCTTTCATTCGCCGCGCAGCCAGGACGTCCCAGACGCTGTCGCCGACGATGAAGCACTCGCCCGGTTCTCTGTCGAGCTTTTGCGCGGCCGCTTGAAAGAGATCGGGAGCCGGCTTCGCCTCCTCGACATCATCCGCCGTAACAACCGGACAATTCGGCCGGTTTGGGATACGCGCGAGAAGTCGCCTGGTCTGCCCTGCGCCGCCGCTCGTGGCGATTGCGAATGGGATTGAATTCCTTTCGAGAAGCCTGAGTAAGTCGCTGGCACCCGGAAGAGGCTCGATGCGCCCAATCAAGTGCTCAAATTGTTTCTGATGGGCAGCCTCAAGGCGTTTGACGACTCTTGGTGTGTGCCGAAGACCTTCGTCCCTCAACAGCTTCGGCAAAAATAGGCTTCCGCTCATTCCGATCGCACGGTGAATTCGCCATTGTGCCACTTTGATTCGAGCGGTGCGGAATGTCTCGTTCCAAGTCGCGACATGCTGGTAAACGCTATCGACGAGCGTTCCGTCCAGATCGAAAATAATTCCAGGAGTTTTCAAATCGCTCTCCGAACGAAAAAATGGGGACCGCTCGGCACGGTCCCCAGGATTCACGAGAAAGGGTTAGGCGGATACCCGAGCCGCGCGGGAATTCGTGACGCTCTCCGCCAACTGAGTCAACTTGGCGTCTGCTTTCTTCTCTTCTTCCAGGGTCTCCTGGAGCGGACCTGCAACATTCTGCAGCCCTAACGCTTTCGCGAACGATACAAGCGTGCCGTACAGCGCAATTTCGTAGTGCTCTACGACGTTACCGTTGGCGATCAGCGCAGCGTCACGCAGCGACGACTCCTCGATATTCGATGTGGAGTCCTTCGCTGCTGCCGATATCTTGGCCAGAATGTCGTTGCTCTTGGTTTCCGGTTTTACGCCGAGCGCGCCGAATACGCGTTCCAGACGAGTGACATGGGTTTGCGTTTCGCCTAGATGCGCTTGCAGAGCGCTGCGCAACTCGGGCGATGAGGCAGCCTCAATCATGGAAGGAATGCCTTTCTCAACCAGCGTCTTTTCGGCGTCGTATGCGTAGCGCAGTTCAATCTCAAAAAGTTCACGGAGTGTCTTCACGTTTCCGAACATATTTATCCTCTCACACAAAAAATGGGGTTGGTCAGTGATGACCTGAGGCTGGTAGGTCGATCCTGACTAGTCCTGGGAGACATAGAAATCGGTGAGCGCGGGTATTACGTGCGGTCATGAAACAGTAGATGGCCCGCCAAACGACCGCTAAAAAACGCGAGCGCATGAGTAGCGGTACGACCACCGGTTTATTTCTCAGATTTCAAAGCGGGCGATATCAGGTCAGCGTTGTATACAACTCGCTCGCGAACGGCTGATATCATTTGCGCCATGAGCTCACAGAAATGGGTTCTCAGGTGTAAGCAGTGCCGATCGGAGTGCGTCTATGCCGAAATCCCGTCCGAAGGTGCCGCGAATTATTTCTTTCCTAAGAAACCGGAGGTGCCGGCTGGCCTCACGTTCAAATGTCCAGATTGCGGCCACAAAGATTCGTACACTCGTGCAGACCTCGTGTATCACGATGATGCTACTTCACGAAGTCCGGCGAAGACGAAGTGTGCATAGTCAAATTGGTCTGACCTGAACAATTTTTACTCTCCCGCCTCAAATCCAATCAGACGACCTGCCAAATGGCGCGTAAACCCCAGCAAAATTTGCGATAATGCCGGTAGTGCGCCCGTAGCTCAGATGGATAGAGCATTTCATTCCTAACGAAAAGGTCGAGAGTTCGACTCTCTCCGGGCGCACCATAAATCAAGGCCCCACGCGAATCCATAGCGTGGGGCTATTTTTTTCAGCTCACCGCGCTAACGCATGGCCAAAAGTTCTAAGCAATATTCCCGAGTAACGCATTCGCTTCCCCGAGGTAGCCTTTTCCACGCTTCCGGCGTCCTATTCAGTGACATCATAATATTGAGCGAGTTGCTGCCCCGGTCACCGGCCACACGGGTTTCCCGTCCACCTAGTCATTCTTGGGCCGGTCCAATATCATCGAGAGAAGAGGCGCATGAATACGCGGCGAATTGCTGAAATTATCGGCTCATACGAGAAGCCCACAATGTCTCATCGCGCGCTTTTCTCGCGCCGCGTCACGCATTGGAGTCTTCTCTGGCTCGCCGCGTTGATTTTCGCCGCAGCCGCGATCGTTCCGTCTTCTCAAAGCCAAACTCCTCAAACTCCTAAAGTTCAGCCCAAGGCTGAACCTAAATCGCAGTCCACGAAATCCGCGCAGCCCGCGACTCCGCCCGTACCCGCGCCCGTGACTACCTCGGGCCAACTCGATCGCGACGCGATACTTCACCACCTCAACGCCGTGATCACGTGGTATCGCGATGTCACCTCTAAAGTGAAACCCGTCGGCCTGCCGAGTGACGCGATCTATCAAGACAACACGCGCAGCCTCGCCACCGAAGCGGTGCGCCTTGCGTTTCAATCGGCGCGCGCTGAAGCCGCGATCATCGCCGCGATGAACAAGTCCGAAAAGCCCGGTGCTACAACAAGCGCCGACGCGTCACAAGCAAACTCAAACAACGGCCAGCCCTCGCAGCAACAAAATCTGGCGCAGACTGCCGCCCGAATCGCCGCGCAAATCGACGATACGCAAACAAAACTCGATGCAGTCAACAAGGAACTCGCATCAGCGCCGCGCTCCAAACAGAAAGATCTCCTCGCGCAGCGCGATCGTCTGCAAGGTCTGCTCACGCTCAACAAAGCTCTGCAAGACACGATTCAAAAACTGGCGTCGTTCGTCGGCGGTGCGACCGAAAGCGCCGAAGGCCTCGAAGGCAGCATCGACCAGCTCGCTCATTCCGTTCCAGAAGTCGTCGGCGACGAGAATACGAAAAAATCAGGCACGGCCGCGACGGCCGCTGCTGCAACCGCCGCGGGCGCGAAACCGGCAGTCAACGCCGCGCCTTCGGGCCTGATCGGCCAATCGCTCGCTCTCTTCGACCAGATGCAAACCATGCATCAGATCGAACAAATGGTCGAAGAAACATCGAAAATGCGTGCGACCGCCGACGGAATCCGCAAGCCGCTGCGCGACATTCTCATCGCCACGATCAAGCAAGGCCGCGATCTCGCCAATCAGGCGCAAGCTCCAGCCACGCCAAACGCCGGCGGCTCTGCATCCGCCACTTCGCCCGAATCCACAACGCAAGCGTTTCAAGCCATCACCGCGCAATTCAAAGAGCTCGCCGCCGCCACGGTTCCTCTCAGCCAGGAAATCGTCGTCCTCGACGAAAGCCGCACCAATCTCGACGAGTGGCGCAAATCCATCCGCACCGAATCTGAATACGAATTGCGCGGCGTCATCACGCGCGTCCTCGGCATCGCGCTGGCCCTCGCCGCCGTCTTCATCCTCTCCGAAGTCTGGCGCCGCCTGGTATTCCGTTACGTTCACGAAGCGCGACGCCGCCGTCAATTCCTGCTGATGCGACGCTTCGTCACCGGCTTTCTCATCGGCATCGTGCTCATCATGGGCTTTGTCAGCGAGTTCAGTTCGCTCGCAACTTTCGCAGGCTTCGTCACCGCTGGTATCGCCGTCGGCTTGCAAGCAATCCTTCTCTCCATCGCTG
>Ga0209169_10002714_pt1 | contig 10542 bp, 8 predicted proteins | sample HubBroMetageWRM4_FD_188346 | JGI IMG/M metagenome (GOLD analysis project Ga0209169, IMG submission 188346) | Warmed soil microbial communities from the Hubbard Brook experimental Forest, New Hampshire - Hubbard Brook CCASE Soil Metagenome WRM 4... | ecosystem: Environmental > Terrestrial > Soil...
GCCGGGCGCGCGCCATCCAGTAGGCGTGCATCGCGGCGGCGAAGCGAAGGGTCTGCGTGGTCGCATCCGGGTCGCCGGCCGCGTGCTCGGCCGCGCGGCGCAGATTCGCGTGGTCGGTGTCCAGCCGCGCGAACCATGTGCCCTGGTCCGGCCCTTCCAGATACGGGGCAGCCGCCTCGGCAACGTCCAGGAAATGCTGGCGGTGTGCCGCCGCGGCGGCGGCTGCCTCGTCGCCGATCTCCGCGAGCCGCTCGGCGGCAAACTGGCGAATGGTCTCCAGCAGCCGGTAGCGCAGCGTGCTCCCCGCTGGCTCGGCCGCGACGAGGCTCTTGTTTACCAGCGAGCCGAGAAGATCCGCGACCTCGAGCGCTTCGATGTCACCGAAACCGCACACGTCTTCCGCGGCACCAAGATCGAAGCCTTCGGCGAACACCGAGGTGCGCCGCAGCAGCGCCCGCTCGGCACCGCTGAGCAGCGAGTAGGACCAGTCGACGGTTGCCTGCAGCGTCTGCTGGCGCCCCAGGGCAGCCCGGCTTCCGCCGGTCAGGAGGCGGAAGCGCTGGTCGAGGCGGTCGTGCAGGTCACCGAGCGACATCGAGCGCAACCGGGCCGCGGCGAGCTCGATGGCCAGCGGCATCCCGTCCAGCCGTTCGCATATCGACACCACCAGCGGAGCGGTCTCGTCGTCGACGGACAGGTTCACCCCCCGCTCTTTCGCCCGCTCGGCGAACAGCGCGACCGCGTCCGAGTACCCCGTGCCTGGCGGGCCGACGTCGCCAGGATCGGGAAGCGACAGCGGCGGCACCCGGTAAATGATCTCGCCGTCGATGTTCAGCGGCTCGCGGCTGGTGGCCAGCAGGTGGACCCGGGGACAGCGCCGCAGAATGGCGTCGGTGATCTTCGCGCACGCGTCGATCAGGTGCTCGCAGTTGTCCAGCAGTATCAGCAGGTCCTGGGGGCCAAGGGCGTCGAGCAGGGTTTCCAGGGCCGGCCGGCCCGGCTGCGCCGCAATCCCCAGCGCCTCGCAGATGGCCGGCGCCACCGCGGTCTCATCCGAGACCGCGGCCAGCTCGACCAGCCATACCCCGTCACCGGACCCGTCCAGCAGCTCGGCGCCGACCTGCAGGCTCAGCCTGGTCTTGCCCGCTCCGCCCGCACCGGTCAGCGTGACCAGACGAGAGGATCCCGCCAGCGCGCGCAGCTGCGACAGCTCCCGCTCGCGGCCGACGAACGTGGCCAGCTGTGCCGGGAGATTGTTCGGCATCGCCGGATTGCCGAGCGACCGCAGCGGCGCGAACTCCGCCTGCAGGCCCGCCGCGTCCAGCTGGAAGATCTGCTCCGGGCGGCCCAGGTCCTTCAGCCGGTGCACCCCTAGTTCCCGCAGCGCGGTGCCGGCCGGGAGCGAGCCGCGGACCAGGGCCGCCGCTGTCTCCGAGAGCAGCACCTGACCGCCGTGGGCGATGGCCGCCACCCGGGCGGCGCGGTGGACGTCCAGGCCCACCAGACCGGTGGCCGTCTGCGCGGCCTCGCCCGTGTGGATCCCCATCCGCACCCGGACCTGCGCCCCGCCCGGCCACGGATGCGTCTCGATTGCCTGCTGTATCTGCGTGACCGCCGCGACGCACGCCCTGGGTGAGGAGAACACCGCGAAGAACGCGTCCCCGTGGGTACCCACTTCCTCGCCCTCGTGGGCGGCCAGACCATCCCTGATCAGCCGGTGATGATCGGCCAGGACTTGTGCGTAGGCTTCCTCCCCCAGCCGCCGCAGCATCACGGTCGAGCCCTCGATGTCGGTGAAGAGAAACGTAAGAGTCTCCACCGGCAAAGCGTAAAACGCGCCCATGACCAGTTGTCGCGCATGATTCGCGCGATCAGCTCCCTGGGCGTCTCCGGATCGGGTGCTGTGCCCGGCTACCCTGACCGCATGTTCACGGCCGCATCGCGCAACCAACCGGAGGCACGCGTGAATCCGCTGGCTGCCGTGATCATCGATGTGTGCTGCGTGATCGTCTTTGTCGCGATCGGCAGGTCCGCCCACCACCATGGCGAGTCGGCCGGTGGCCTGGCCAGCACCGCATGGCCGTTCCTGGTCGGGCTTGGGGTTGGGCTGCTCGTCACCCGGGCCTGGCGACGGCCCGCCGCGATCGTCCCCGGGGGCATCGGCGCATGGCTGGGCACCGTCGCGGTCGGCATGCTGCTGCGGGTGGTCGCTGGCCAGGGCACGGCGCCCGCGTTCATCGCCGTTGCGCTGTGCTTTCTGGGCCTGTTCCTGCTCGGCTGGCGGGTCGTGGCGGGTGCCTGGGCCCGCTGGCGACCCTTGCCAGGCCAATCGGGCCCGCCCTAGACTGAACATTCAGTCAATCGCGTGAGGAGCGCGCAATGGCCGAGCAGGCCGTCTCAGCAGAATCACCCACCAGCAGCAACGCAAAAAACCCCACGCCCGCCGACCTCGATGAGCTCATCGCTCAGCAGGAGAAGATCTTCGTCGAGCGCCAGGGCGAGTCACGCCGGATGGCCGCGCGGGCGGACCGCGTGCTCGCCGGAGGCGTCACCTCCAGCTGGCAGATCACCCGGCCGCAGCCGGTCTGGCTCAGCCACGGCAAGGGATCCAAGATCTACGACGTCGACGGCAACGAGTACGTCGACCTGCACGGCGGCTACGGCGCGGCCATGGCCGGGCACGGTCATCCCGCGATCGTGGAGGCGGTGCGCGGCCAGGCCGCGCTCGGCACGCACTTCGCCCAGCCGACACCGGCCGCGATCCTCGTTGCCGAGGAACTGACCCGCAGGTTCGGGCTGCCGCTGTGGCGGTTCGCCAACTCGGGCACCGAGGCGACCATGGACGCCGTCCACCTCATGCGCGCGATCACCGACCGCGACCTGATCATCAAGGTGGAAGGCTGCTATCACGGTCACCACGACTCGGTGCAGGTGTCGGTCGCCCCGGAGGCCGAGGAGGTGGGGCCCGCGCACAAGCCGGCCCAGGTCCCGGCCAGCACCGGGATCCCGCAGGCGCTCACTGACCTCACCCTCGTGGTCGGCTTCAACGACCTTGACGGCGTCGCCCGGCTGCTGGACGAGTATCCCGGCAAGATCGCCGGGATGATCATCGAGCCGATCATGATGAACGCGGGGATCATCCTGCCCGAGCCGGGCTACCTGGACGGCCTGAAGGAACTGCTGCACTCCCGGGGAGCCGTGCTCGCCTTCGATGAGGTCAAGACCGGGCTCACCGCGGGGCCCAGCGGGGCGACCGGGGCGACCGGAGTCACGCCGGACATCATCTGCCTCGCGAAGGCGATCGGCGGCGGCGTGGCGGTCGCGGCCATCGGCGGCACTGAGGAAGTGATGGAGCACGTTTCCAACGGCGACTACGAGATGGTCGGGACCTTCAACGGCAACCCGCTGGCGATGGCCGCCGCCCGGGCCATGCTCTGCGAGGTCGCCACGCCGGCCGCGTACGAGCGGATCGACGCGCTGCGGCAGCAGGCCGTGACAGGGCTCGAGCGGGAGATCGAGCGGAACGGCCTGCCCGCGCACGTGGTCGCGGTCGGCGCCAAGGGCTGCGTGGTGTTCAGCTCCGAGCCGGTCCGTGATTTCCGGGACTTCCTCGGCGTCGACGATTCCTACAGCAACGCGCACTGGCTGTACCAGCACAACGGAGGGGTGTTCCTGCCGCCCTGGGGGAAGTCCGAGCAGTGGCTGATCTCGGTGCAGCATGATGAAGCAGACATCCGCCGGTTCACCGACAACTTCGCCGCGTTCGCCGCGGCACTTCGCTTCTAATCCGGAACGTTACCGAGAATGCCTTGCGCCCAATGCCCGACGGTAGTAGTTCTAGGCGGTAACACCGTGCATTGACCGAATGTTCAGTCAAGGTCCACCTTGACCGCTGGAGGGTGGCATGCACCCAAGAGAAGGCTGGCCTGCCGACGGAAGCCGGCCGCCCGGCTGGCCCACCAGACGCAGCGTGCTGAAAGGCGGCATGGCCGCCGGACTGCTGGCAGGCGCGGGCGGCACGCTGCTGTCCGCGTGTGCATCCGACCTGGCCGGCAACGTGACCTCGCCGCTGCCACGGCCCAGCAACCCGGTGACCTGGCCGACGTTCAAGGACAACCCCATGCTGGCCAGCGGCAAGCCGCCGGAGACCGGCGCCACGCTGCAGATCTTCAACTGGGTCGCCTACGTCAACCAGGCATGCGTGAACAGCTTCGCCAAGAAGTACAACTGCAAGGCGCAGGTCACCACGTTCAACACGATGGACGAGGCGCTGGCCAAGCTGCGCAGCGGGCTGTCCTTCGACGTGTTCATGGGCGTCACCGTCGACGTGCTCGGGCAGCTGATCGAGTCGAAGCTGATCCAGCCGCTCAACCACAGCTACCTGCCGAACATCACCCAGGAGTGGCCCGACTTCCAGAACCCCTTCTACGACCGGGGCTGGCAGTACACCGTTCCGTACACGATCTACACCACCGGCATGGCGTGGCGTAAGGACTTCGTGCACGAGAACCCGTACACGATGAAGAACCCGTGGGCCATGCCCTGGCAGGGGAAGTACAAGGGCAAGGTGGCGATCCTCGACGACTACCGCGAGGGCATCAGCCTCGGCCTGATGAAGAACGGGATCTTCAACCTGAATACGACCGACTACCGGAAGATCTCGCTCTCCCGGCAGTCGCTGCAGGACCTGTCGAACCTGGTCAACGTGCACATCGACAACAATGACTACACCGAGGTCCCGAGCGGCCAGATCTGGATCCACCATGCCTGGTCCGGTGACATGGCTGCGGCCGCGTCGTACATGCCCAAGGGGACCCCGGTCGACGTGGTCGGGTACTGGTTCCCGACCGACGGCAAGGGCCCGGTGGCGAACGACACGCTCACCGTCCTCCGCACGTCGACCAACCCGGTGCTCGCGCACCTGTTCCTCAACTACTTCATGGACCTGAACAACGCGCTGGAGAACATCAGCTACAACGGCTACATGCAGCCGCTGAACGCGATCACCCCCCAGCGTCTGGTCAAGGAGAAACTCCTGCCGCCGAGCCTGATGTCCACCGCCGTGCTCCCGTCCTACTTCCGCCGCGGCGTGAGTGAGCTGCAGCTACCGGTGGACACGGACGCGCTCTGGCAGCAGGCCTGGCTCGTCGTTAGCAACGGGATCTAGCATGAGCATCGCCCCGCCGAAGTCACCGCCGCCGCCGGCCAAGCCAAGGTCGGCCCGCACCCAGGAGCCGAAGCGCCGCCCTGAGCGCCAGCAGTCGAAGACGTTCTGGATCGTGCTGGCCGTCCCCGGGATCCTCTGGCTGATCTTGCTGTTCATCGTGCCGTTCTACGCGGTCCTGGGGATCGCCATGGGACAGCTCAACCGGCTGACCGAATCGCCGATCGCCCAGTACAACCCGCTGCACTGGAGCTCGTCGAACGTCATCAACGTCTACCACGACCTGATCGGGGCCACCGCGTTCGCGGCGCCGATCGCGGTGCGGACGATCGTCTACGTGGTGATCGCCTCGCTGCTCAGCCTCGTGCTCGGCTACCCGGCCGCGTACTTCGTGGCCCGCTTCGCCGGGCGGCGCAAGGGCCTGTTCCTGGTGCTGCTGATCGCCCCGTTCTGGATCAGCTACATGATGCGCATGCTCGCCTGGATCGACCTGCTGCAGGTGAACGGCTACGTCAACAAGACCCTCTCGACCCTGGGCATCACCTCCGCGTCGTCGCCCATCGACTGGCTCGGCGGCAAGCCGCTCACCGTCATCCTGGGACTGGTCTACGGCTACATCCCGTACCTGATCCTGGTGCTGTACGCGGGCCTGGACCGGATCGACCCGTCGCTGATCGAGGCCGGGCGTGATCTCGGCCTCAGCCGGACCCGCACCTTCCTCCGGGTCACGCTGCCGCTGTCGCGGCAGCCGATCCTGACCGGGTTGCTGATCACCGTGCTGCCGATGCTCGGCGACTACTACACCAACCAGCTGCTCTCCGGCGCCCCGAACACGTCGATGATCGGGAATCTCATCGAGGGCCAGCTCGGCACGCCAGGCCTGCAGGGCCAGGGCGCGGTGCTCTCGCTGCTGCTGCTGCTGGTCCTGATCATCCCGATGATCTACTACGTGATCGCTACCAACAGGTCGTCCCGGGAGGCAACATGACCGCGGCCGGCGCGACGACCGAGGCCTCCGCCCGGGCCAGCGCTTCCAGTCAGAACGGAGCCACCCGGCTGCGCCCGTGGCGCAACCCATGGCGCAAGCCCTGGCTGCTCGAGAGCTTCACCTGGCTCTACCTGATCTGGTCCCTGGTGCCGATCGCGCTCGCGGTGCTGTTCTCGTTCAACAACGGCAAGTCGCAGGCCGTCTGGCAGGGCTTCTCCTGGCGCTGGTACTTCACCGACCCGGTGAACTCGGTGTGGCACAATCCCGCCCTGCACGCCGCCGTGTTCCAGACGCTGAAGCTCTCGGTCTACACCACGCTCATCGCGGTCCCGCTTGGCGTCGCGTTCGCGCTCGGCATCAACCGCTGGCGCAGCTACACGTCGTCGACGTTCAACTTCGTGATGATCCTGTCCTTCGTGGTCCCGGAGCTGATCTTCGGCGTCGCGATGTTCTTCGTGTTCACGGTCCTGTTCAGCTTCGTGCATCTGGGCACGCTCGCCGAGACGCTGGGGCTGGTCAGCTGGAACATCAGCTGGCCCGCGATCATCGTCCAGGCGCGGCTGGTGACGATCGGCAAGCACTACGAGGAGGCGGCCGCCGATCTCGGCGCCACCCAGTGGCAGGCCATCCGCCGGGTGCTGCTGCCGCTGCTCACCCCGGCCATCTTCGCCAGCGCGGTGCTCGTGTTCTCCAGCGTCATCGACGACTTCGTGATCGTCGACCTGCTGTCCTCCAGCGCCGGGAACACGCCGATGTCGGTCTACATCTACGCGCAGCAGCACGGCGGCAACGGCGGGCCCGCGCTGAACGCGCTCGGCACGATCATGCTGGTGATGTCCTTCGTCATCGTGATCATCGGGTTCATCGGCTACCGGATCGTGACCCGCGGCGAGCGCGGCGACCGCAAGTCGGCCCTCACCACGATCGCCGGAGCCGATTACGGATGATCGGACACGAGCAGATATCACCCATAGGCTTAGAATTCGGCTTGTGATCAACTCGGTGCCGCCCCGCCCGGGGACGAGGCGGTCCAGGATGACCAGGCGGCAGATTCGCCTTTACCGGATCGCCTCCGGCTGCCTGGGAGCATTCATCGTCCTGATCGCGTTAATCGTGTTCCTCGGCCAGGGCAGCCAGATCCGAACGCGCGCTCTGGTCCTGAGCGAGCACTGCTACAGCGCTTTCGACGTGGCACTTGCCGAGCACCAGACCCGCTGCAACCTGGCCGTCGAGTTCAGCACGCGATCGGGCCAGCAGATCAGGACGACGGTGGGCGGCGCTCTGGAGTCCGAGATCAGCACTGCGGGAAATCAGCGGTTCATCGACCTCAGGTACGACTCGGGCGACCCTACTCAGCCGTACAAACAGAGCAACTACATGAGCGCCCCGATCTTCGCGATGCTGCTGGCGATCGGATCCGGGGCGATACTTCTTGGCAGCTGGGGCTGGCTAGCCCGGCTCGTGCGGCGCTCCGGCAAAGCGCCGGCCGCGGCTCAGGTGTAGTGCTTCAGGTGATCCCGGCACGGCCGGGAAAGCGGGCGGGTCGTCGGGCGTGGCCGCGGACCGGCGCTCCGCAGCCTCGAGCCTGGCCTCGAGCCGGTGCAGCACAGTGAGGATCTCGTCCATGCGCCCCTCCACCCGGCGGTCCTGGTCCTGCTCCACGAAGTACGAGGCGATGGACGCGGCCACCACACCGAACAGCGCGATGCCAGTGATCATGAGGACGACGGCGACCGCCCGCCCGGCGACGGTGACCGGGTACTGGTCGCCGTAGCCGACGCTGGTCACCGTGACCACCGCCCACCACAGCGCGCCGCCGTAGCTGTGAATGGTGCTGCCCTTGGCGTGCGCCTCGAAAGCCACCTCGAGCCCGGCCGCCACGAACATGATCGCGATCACCAGGCCCACCACGTAGTGCAGTCCCCGGCGCCGGATGACCGCCCGGGCGTGGCCGAAGCCGGTGCCAAGGAACGCGGCCAGGCGGGACGCCTGCAGCAGCCGCAGCGCGCGCAGCTGGCCAAGCCCACGCAGCGCGCGCAGGGCCCGCAGCGGCCGCAGGAACGGCAGCACCACGACCGCGAGGTCGAACAGGTGCGTGCGGACGAACCTCAGCCGGTTTGGGGCCAGCGTGAACCGCACGCCGTAGTCGGCGGCGAACAGGGCCCAGATCACGTAGTCCGCGGCGTCGAAGGAGATGGCCACGGCGCCGTGCACGGGGCGGACCAGCGGGATCAGCAGCACCGGGATCATCAGGAACGCCAGCGCTGTCACCGGCACCTGGCTGAACTGCACGTAGCGGTCGTAGGCCTCGATGCCCCGCTGCTGGCGCCCAGGCATGTTCTGACGCTAGCGACGGGCCTGGCGAAGGTCGACGGCCTGCACCCGCTGTACGGCTACTGCTCGTCAGCTGTTCACCAGCACGGCGAGGAACCGGGCCGCCGAGCTGTCCGACAAGCGGCCGCGGCCCAGGTACGCCGGTGGCCCGGGGCGGTCACAGGGCGGCCCTAGGGCCGTCTAGCGGGAGCCCAGGCGCCAGGTTGACTCGAGCGCTTCATCATCGCCGGCGGAGATGCTCGCCAGCGGTGGCTCACCGTCTTCGGTGACCTCGCCGCCGCCGGCCAGCACCCGCATCGCGTCGGAGGCCAGGTACGCATGCACCGGGGTGCCCTGGGACAGCTGAGCGAGCTGACCCTGGTCGCCGTCGTTCTGCAGCAGCGCCTGCAGCTCCGTCCCCGGCGCCAGCCGCAGGAACACCTGCGTGGACGACCCCAGGTAGACCAGCCGCTCGACCATGGCGGGGATCCGGTTCGGGCCGTCGGTGCCGAACTCCTCGATCCGGACCCGCTCCGGCCTGATCACCGCGTGCGACCGGTCCGGCGCGGAGTCGCCGCCGTGGTCCACCTGCAGCACGGACTCGCCGAGCTTGACGCTGCAGCACGAGCCGGGGCCGCGCGAGACGACGTCCACTTCCATCAGGTTGGACACGCCGAGGAAGTCGGCCACGTACGTGTCGGCCGGCTCCTCGTAGACCTCGTGCGGGCCGCCGATCTGGACGATCTTGCCGTCGCGCATGACCGCCAGCCGGTCCGACATGGTCAGCGCTTCCTCCTGGTCGTGCGTGACGTAGAGGAACGTGATGCCGACCTGCTCCTGCAGCGCCTTCAGCTCGACCTTGAGCGAACGGCGCAGCTTGGCGTCCAGCGCGCCGAGCGGCTCGTCGAGCAGCAGCACCGAGGGCTTCAGCACCAGCGCCCGGGCCAGGGCCACCCGCTGCTGCTGGCCGCCGGACAGCTGGCCGGGCCGGCGCTTGGCGAACGAGCCAAGCTTGACCAGGTCCAGCGCCTCGTTGACCCGGGTGGTGATCTCGCTCTTGTCCAGGCGGCGGTTGCGCAGCCCGAACGCGACGTTGTCGAACACGGACAGGAACGGGAACAAAGCGTAGCTCTGGAACACCGTGTTCACGTTGCGCTTGTGCGGCGCCACGGCGGACACGTCGACCTCGTCGAGCAGGATCCGGCCGGCGGTCGGCTGCTCGAAACCGGCAATCAGCCGCAGCGTGGTCGTCTTGCCGCATCCGCTCGGTCCCAGCAGCGAGAAGAACTCACCGCTGGAGATCATCAGGTCGATCGAGTCGACGGCGGCGATCTCCGCGAACTGCTTGGTGAGCGAGATTAGCTCAATCCGGCCTCCGGCCATCGGGGTTACCTGCCCTTCTGAGGAGCTCCATTCGACTGGCCAGCCTGGTGTCCCCCGGTACGCGCGCGCTGGCTGTCCTTCCACTCAAAACCCAGCTGATCGGCGATGAACTGCATGCAGAGATCAAAGGCCCGCTCGGGGCCGACGACGGGATCGTCCAGCGCGATCTGGATTGCGAGCCCGTCGAGCAGCGAGCAGAGCAGGATCGAGAAGTTGTCCGCGTCCGCCACCTGGAACTCGCCGGCCTGCTGGCCGTCGGTCACCACCGAGCTGACCATGTCCCGCCAGCGCTCGTCGTCCCGCTGCCGCAGCCCAGCGACCTCGGGATTGCGCGCCGCCAGCGTCCAGAAGTCCAGCCAGAGCGTCCACGAGCTGCGCGGCTCCGCATCGGCCTCGGGGAGGCAGCTCATGGCCACGATCTCCTCGATCCGCGCCGCGGCGGTGGGGAGCTCAGACATCCGGCGCTGGCCGGTGGCGTACCAGATGTTGTCCAGGTACCTGATCGACTCGGTGAGCAGCTGGTCCTTGGTCTTGAAGTAGTAGATCACCAGGGCCGGGCTGATCCCGATGCGCTCGGCGACGTCGGCGATCCTGGTTTCGGCATAGCCGCGCTCGGCGATGACCTCGAGCGCGGCGCGCAGCATCTGCTCGCGTCGGCTATCGGCGGTGCCCAGCCCGCTCGCGGCCTGGGCCG
>Ga0209169_10002715_pt1 | contig 10540 bp, 8 predicted proteins | sample HubBroMetageWRM4_FD_188346 | JGI IMG/M metagenome (GOLD analysis project Ga0209169, IMG submission 188346) | Warmed soil microbial communities from the Hubbard Brook experimental Forest, New Hampshire - Hubbard Brook CCASE Soil Metagenome WRM 4... | ecosystem: Environmental > Terrestrial > Soil...
GTTATGACGAAAAGCTGCGGCCGGCGCTCGAGCCGACGCCCGCTCGCGGACTCTGCACCCGGCCGCGCGCCGCGGCTATCACGTTTATGTGTTAGACGCGCACGGGGGTGCCCTGCAACCCGGTCCAAAAGGAAGTTGCTTCGTGCAATCGGTCACGGATGTGGCGCAGTTAGCATCGATGGCAAGCTCGTAAAACAATCCGGACCGCGGAAGGTACGTCATGCATTTCACGGCGCTCTTACTCTCACGGCTGCAGTTCGCCTTCACGATCTCCTTCCACATCATCTTCCCGTCTTTCACCATCGGACTGGGGGCGTGGCTGACGATTCTCGGGGCGCTTCACCTGGCCACCGGTCGGCCGACGTACCGGGTGGTGTTCGATTTCTGGCTGAAGATCTTCGGGGTGGCATTCGGGCTCGGGGTGGTGACGGGCATTGTCATGGCTTTTCAGTTCGGGTCGAACTGGAGCGCGCTCGCCCGCTTGTCGGGCCCGGTCCAGGGGCCCCTGCTGTCCTACGAGACCTTCACGGCTTTCTTTCTCGAGGCGAGCTTCTTCGGGATCCTGATGTTCGGGCGCAACCGCGTCACTCCCGGGTTCTACCTGTTCTCGACCGCCATGGTGGCCTTGGGCACGACGCTGTCCGCTTACTGGATCATGGTCAACAACAGCTGGATGCAGGTGCCCACGGGGTACGTCATTGCCGACGGCACGTTCGTCCCCAACGACTGGCCGCGGATTCTCTTCAACCCGGTGGTCTGGGTACGGTTCCCGCACATGTTACTGGCGTCGTATCTCACCGGTGCCTTCTGCGTGGCGGCTACGGGCGCGTGGTACATGCTGCGGCGGCAATTCAATGCCGAGGCCCGCGTGATGCTCAACATGGGTCTCTACCTGGCCGCGATCGTCATGCCGGTTCAACTGTTGTTCGGACACCTCGTGGGCGACTACGTACACGACTATCAACCGGTGAAATTCGCGGCCATCGAGGGCCGCTGGCACGACGAGCAACCCGCGGGCGAGGTCCTGTTCGCCCTGCCGGATGAGAACGCCGAGACCAACCACGCCCAGTTGAAAGTTCCTGTACTGGGAAGCCTCATCGGCAGCATGAGCTTGGACTCGAAAGAGGTGGGGCTGACAGACTTCCCCGTCCAGGACCGCCCGCCAGTCGCCATCCCGTTCTTTTCCTTTCGCATCATGGTGGGCTGCGGCTTGCTCATGTTGCTGTTGGCCTGGGTGGGGACCTACCTGAGCCGCGGGCGCCGACTCGAGCGGAGCCGAGCGCTGCTCTGGCTCACCTTCTGCAGCTTTCCCCTGCCCTTCATCGCTATCTTGACGGGCTGGTTCACAGCGGAAGTGGGACGGCAACCGTGGACAGTCTACGGCGTACTGAGAACCGCGCACGCGCTGACGCCCATCCTGACAACTCGCGCGGCATGCATCTCGCTAGTGGTCTTTTGCCTCGTCTACGCTCTCATAGGCAGTTTTGGGGTGTTGTTCATCTACCGCCTGCTGCGCGCGGGACCAGGCCAACTGGTACCGGCGCCCGCATCCGCCACCGCCCGCCGGCCGATGTCAGTCGCGGAGGCGTCGCCATGATCACATTCTGGATCGCGGTTCTCGGCCTCGCCATTCTGCTCTACGTGCTGCTCGATGGGTTCGATCTCGGTGTGGGAATCCTGTTTGGTTTCGCGCGTGGGGAAGACCACCGCCGAGCGATGATGAGCGCGGTGGAGCCGGTGTGGGATGGGAATGAGACGTGGCTCGTCGTGGCCGGCGTGGTGCTGTGGGGTGCATTTCCGGTCGTCTACGCGACGCTGTTCGCTGCGTTTTACCTGCCGCTGCTCCTCATGCTGGCCGGCTTGATTTTACGGGGAGTGTCGTTCGAGTTTCGCGGCAAGGCGCTGCGGGGGCGTTGGGTTTGGGATGTCGGCTTCTCGGGTGGCTCGCTCGTCGCGACCTTCATGCAAGGTCTCATGGTGGGCGCGCTCGTCGAAGGCCTGCCGATTTCCCACGGAGAGTACACGGGCGGCGATTTCGGTTGGTTGAGCCCCTTTGCCCTGCTGTGCGGCGCGGGCTTGTGCCTTGGCTACGCGCTCTTGGGCGCCTGCTGGCTGGTTCGCAAGTCCGATGGCGCCGTCCAGGCCAACGCCTTCCGACTCATCCCGATGTTGTCGCTCGCATCGCTCGGTGTCCTCGTCATCGTGTTCGTCTTCGCGCTCAGCGAGAACCTCCAGGTGCTGGCCCGTTGGCTCGAGCGTCCCTACTTGTTCGTGTTTCCCTTCATCGGCATCGTGGCGGGCATAGTGCTCGCCATGAGCGTGCGCCGGCGACGCGAGCAAGAGCCGTTCTACATGGTCACCGCCACGTTCGCCGCGGCATTCGGCACGTTTGCGCTCTCCTTTTGGCCCTACATGATTCCGTTTTCGATCACGGTCGAAGCTGCCGCAGCCCCTCACTCGAGCCTCGCGTTCATGTTCTGGGGCGAGGGCCTGTTCGTGCTGCCGCTGATGCTGGTGTACACCGCCATCAGCTATGGGGTGTTTCGCGGCAAAGTCGGCGCAGACACGGACAGCTATTGACATGAAAAGCACGGTCAGCGCGGCCGTCCCGGCCCTGCTGTTTGGATTGCGGTTGGCGGCGTCCGTCTGTCTGTCACTCTATGTTGCGTTCTGGCTGCAACTCGACAACCCCTACTGGGCGGCTGCATCGGCGGCGGCGGTGAGCCAACCCAGCCTCGGCGCATCGCTGCGCAAGGGCTGGTACCGCATGGTGGGTACCGTGGTGGGCGCGATTTTCATCGTCGCTCTGACAGCCTGCTTCGTCCAGAATCGCGCCGCGTTTTTCGTAACCCTCGCGCTGTGGGGCGCGGGGTGCGCATGCGTCGCGACGGTGTTACACAACTTTTCCTCCTATGCAGCCGCACTCGCGGGATACACCGCCGCGATCGTGGCGAGCGACCAACTGGGCGCGACGGGTGGCCCGGACGGTAACGCATTTATGTTCGCCGTCACGCGCGCCAGCGAGATATGCATCGGGATCGTTTGTGCTGGGGTCATACTGGCCGCGACCGATTTTGGAGGTGCACGCCGCCGGCTGGCATCCCTGCTGGCCGAGGTGACGCAGCAGGTGACGAGTCGTTTCGTCGGGTCGCTGGGGGCCGCGGGTCCGGAGGCACCGGATACGCAACCGCTGCGCCGGGAGTTCCTCCGACAGGTCATTGCGCTCGATCCGACAATCGAGCAGGCGATCGGGGAATCTTCCCAACTACGCCAGAATTCCCCCCGGCTGCAACGGGCCGTACTTGGGTTGGTCGACGCCCTGGCCGGATGGCGCAACGTGGCGAGTCACCTCGTTCAACTCTCGCGCCAGCGGCAGCCGCAACACGAAACGAGCGCCGTCCTGCAATGTATCTCACAGGACCTGTGCGAAGGCCACGCTCCCTGGCTAACCAACCCCGCAAGTTTGTTACAGAGCTGCCAGAAGTCAGTACGCGCGCTCTTGCTTGCTCCCGTCGGTACACCTTCGCACCAGCTACTCACCGACCAGACGGCCAAGGTACTCATGGGCATCGCACAGACGTTGCGTGGCCTGGCGCTACTCGTAACCTATCCGGCGTTACCGGAGCGCCGCGAGCGACGCTTGCGCCTGGAAGTCCCCGACTGGGCTCCGGCTCTCACCAATGCGGCCCGCGCGTTCATCGCGATCGGTGCCGCTGAGCTTTTCTGGGTCGTCAGCGCCTGGCCCAGTGGGGCGGCCTGCATCATCTGGACCGCCATTACCGTAGTGCTGTTCGGACCTCGAGCCGACCAAGCCTACGCGGGCGGCCTGCGGTTTCTGCTCGGTACCAGTGTCGCCGCACTCTTTGCCGCGATAGTGAGGTTCGCGGTGTTGCCGCAGCTCGAGACCTTCTCCGGTTTCGGCGTGGCCCTCGCCTGCTACCTGGTACCCGTCGGCGCCCTGAGCGCCATCGGCTGGCAGCCCGCGCTGTTCATTCCGATGGCGGTTAACTTCGTGCCTCTGCTCGCACCCGCGAACCTCACGAGCTACGACACGGTGGCTTTCTACAACTCCTCGCTGGCCCTCGTCGCGGGAAGTGGTCTCGCGTTGCTGGCTTTCCGGGTGTTGCCCCCGTTGTCGCCCGCAGTGAGAACGGGCCGACTCCTCACTCTCACACTGCGCGACCTACGTCGCCTCGCGCGCGGTCCGATACCGGCGACGTCCGAGGATTGGGAGCGCCGCATCTTCGCGCGCATCGCGGTGCTCCCCGATTCCGCTCAGCCTTTACAACGCGCTCAGATGGTCGCGGCCTTGACAGCCGGTACCGAGTTGACCCGATTACATCGGCTGGGCCGGCGGCTTCACGTGATTGCCGATCTCGGGCCGGCTACCGACGCTCTGGCGCGTGGTCGAAGTGCGGCTGCCACCGCGGCGCTGGCGCGACTCGACCGGGAGTTGGCGGGTACCGAACGGGCCGGTCGCTCCCTGCGACTCGCGTTGCATGCACGGGGCAGCGCTCTAGCCCTGTCGGAGGTTCTCGACCAACACGCATTTTACTTCGACGCGGGGGCGCCCGCATGAGGCTCGAGGAGGTCAACCTGTTCGGGGTCTACGTGGCGCCCATATCGATCATGATCGGGGTAGCCTGGATCGTGACCCTCACGCTACGACGGGTGGCGGATCGATTCGGGCTGCTGCGTTATGTCTGGAATCCATCCTTGTTCGTCTGTGCCGTTTACGTGATTCTGCTGGCGTCAATCGTCCTCTGCTGCGCGCACTAGGCTGTTATGAAATGGAAGGTGGGGTTACTGATCACGCTGGCCGCGGTTGCCGTCGCGGCAGTGCTCGGCAAACAAATGTGGCATGCCTATTTCGAAGCGCCGTGGACCCGTGATGCCACCGTGCGCGCCTACGTCGTGACCATGGCGCCGGAGGTTTCCGGCCGCATCGTGGAGTTGCGGGTTACCGACAACCAGTTTGTCCACAAGGGTGACCTGTTGATGGTGATCGATCCCACCGACTACCAGATCGCGGTCATGCGTACCGAGGCGGCCCTGAGCCAGGCAAAATTCGACGCGCAGAACATTGCGCGCGAAGCCCAGCGGCGCGAAGGTCTCGCGAAGCTCGATGCCGTCGCGCTCGAGCAATTGCAGCTCTTTCAGAGCAATGCCCTGGTGGCCCGCGCGAAGATCCAGCAGGCGACGGCTGACCTGCACCAGGCCCGGGTGAATCTCGAGCGCACGCGGATTCGCGCGCCCGTCGATGGGTGGGTCACGAATCTCCTGGCGCAACTCGAGGACTTCGCCAACATCGGACAGAGCGAGGTCGCGCTCGTCAACGCGGACTCGTTCTGGGTGGACGCGTATTTCGAGGAGAATCAGCTCGTCTCCATCCACGAAGGCGATGCGGTCACGATCCAGTTGATGGGCTATCAGTCCCTGGTCCGAGGTCACGTCGCCAGCGTCTCGCGCGGCATCGATGTCGCGAACGCCCAGCCCAACCAACAGGGCCTGGCAACGGTGAATCCCATTTTCACGTGGGTGCGGCTCGCGCAGCGCATTCCTGTGCGGGTTCACATCGATCGAGTGCCGCCCGAGGTGCGCCTGGCCGCGGGACTGACGGCCACGGTGCGAGTCGGCACACACCTACAATAGCGTTCGCACCTGGGTTAGTGAGTAGGTTTCGTCGGCGATGCCGGCGGTTTGCTCCGTCCGGGTGGCTTGCACCTTGCGCCTCACCCGACGGGATCGAGCGGCGCGACCGGCGTGCCACGCGCCGCGATCGCGCTACCCGCGAGCAGACACAAATCCTCTCTGTAGTGGGCAGCCACGATCTGGACACCAATCGGGACGGAGCCCACGAGCCCGGTGCTGACGGCGAGGCCTGGCAGACCCGAGGCCGATATCGCCCGCAGGGGTCGTTGTGCGCTCCAGACGCGGCGAAAACCCGCCTCGCCCTCGAGATCGAGCCCGTCGGGGAAGGGTAATTCCGTCGAGACCGGCAGCAACAACACCGGATGGTCAGCCAGAAACAGGCGCCACTGCCGTGCAATGGTGGCGCGTCGAACCAAGGCGCGGCTGATGACATCGGCCGGATAGGACTCGGCCTTCGCGCGGTTTCCCGCAATGAATGCGAGTGCACCGGGGTCGCCGTCGCGCTCCGCCGCCGCTGCCTGCGCGGCGAACCCATCACCGAGCCAAAGACATTCGACCACTCCATCAGCCTCTTCCATCGAGGGCGTGTCTTCGATCTCCTCCACTTTCCAGCCGGCATCGACGAGACGCCGTCCTGCATCCAACACAGCCGCTGCGACTTCCTGCGCCACTTGCATTCCGGAAGGACGGGGACACATCACCGCGCGCAAGGGCATCGCGGGACCTTCCAACGGCGCCGGCACCCACCAGGGGTCGCGAGGATCGGGCGCCGCCATCGCGGCTAGGCCGACACGCAGATCCTCGACAGTACGGCCGACGAGGCCAGCGCAAGACAACAGTTGGGGACCGATCGGGCGTTCCGGTGAGGAAGCGTTGTAAGCAGGCACCCGCCCGAGCGTGGGTCGCAACCCGTGGATTCCGCAGGCGTAAGCCGGATAACGCAGCGAGCCGCCGAGATCCGTGCCCTGTGCGAGGTGGCCGATCCCGGCAGTAACCGCCGCGGCTCCACCTCCGGTCGAGCCGCCCGGAGTGAGGGTCGGGTTACGCGGATTTCGCGTGGCCCCATGGAGCAGGTTGCTCGTAAACCAGCGCAGAGCCCAGGCCGGGGCGTTGCTGCGGCCGAGGAGTACCGCGCCGGCCTTCACCAGGTTGTCGACCGCCGGACTGTTGGTGTGTGCGACCAGGTCCTTTTGCAGCCAGGTGCCATTCGTGGTGGCAAAGCCGGCCTGGTCCGTGTTGATTTTTATCGTGACCGGAACTCCGGCGAGCACACCCGGATCCTCGCCGCGGGCCACTTTCCGATCCACTGCATCGGCCTGATCCAGCACCAGATCAGGTCGGTGAGCCACGACCGCGTTGATCTGCGGGTTGACGGCATCGAGCCGGTCGAGCGCCGCCTGCGCGGCCTCCCTGGCGCGGATCTCGCGGCTACGGACGAGGCGCGCCAGCTCAGTAGCGGAAAGACGCCATATGTCGTTCATGCTATCTCCAATGCGGCCCCTCATCGCGAGCATTCTGCCTGGCGGCTGCAGGTGTTTGATTGGATCGGATCGCGCAGGATTTGACCATATCGCCCACCCACGCAGGTGCCAGTGCAACTTGGGGCAAACACGAGCGGGCCCGTGCAATCTTTGCCGCCGCGATCTGGCAATCATCGCTCCAGCGGAAGCTGGGGAACTCATTGTTATACTGCATGCGTGTTGGTGCGCGCGCCAGGGCGGCCTTGATTGCCGGCGGGATTGCCGGGAGCGTGGGCGCATGCTCCCTCGCGCCGCATTATCAAAAACCGGAAACAGCCCCTGCGCCCGGCGCTTACCGGGAGGCCTCCGGCTGGAAGCTGGCCATGCCGGCGGACAACGAGTCGCGGGGGCCATGGTGGACAGCCTTTCACGACACGACGCTCGACGTGTTGGAATCGCAGGTCACCGACGCCAACCAGGACCTGAAGGGGGCGTTCGCACGTCTCCAGGAAGCCCGGGCGCAGAGCCGCATCGCGCAGGCGAGTCAATTCCCCAACGTGACCGCGGATGGGAGCGCCAACCGCACCCACGCCTCGTTGACCTCGCCGAGTTACAACTCAAAGATCCCGACCACCTACGACGATTATAGCGGCGGGATTGCGCTTTCCTACGAAATCGACTTGTTCGGTCGGGTGCGCAACACCGTAGCGGCGGCGCGCGCCACCGAGCAGGCCACCGCCGGCGACGTCGCCGCTCTCGAGCTCAGTGTGCACGCCGAGCTCGCCGGCGATTACCTGGAGCTACGGGGTCTCGATGCTCAACAGGCGTTGCTCGACCGCACGGTTGCCGACTATCAAAAGGCGTTGCAACTCACCGATGCCCTGTATCGCGGGGGACTGGCCGACAAATCCGACGTGCAGCAGGCGACAGCGCAACTCGAATCCGCGCGGACCGAGGCAGAGGATAGCCGCCTGCGGCGTGCGCAAACCGAGCACGCGATCGCGACCCTGGTGGGTCAGCAGGCGTCCGACTTTCAACTGCCACCCCGCCCGTTGACACCGTCTTCCCTGCCGCCACCGGTCGATCTGGGTCTCCCCTCGCAGTTGCTCGAGCGCCGCCCGGATGTGGCCGCTGCCGAGCGACGGGTTGCCGCAGCCAACGCGCGCATTGGCGTTGCACGCGCCGCGTATTTTCCGGTCTTCAGTTTGTCGGGCACGGCAGGCACGGAGAGCTTCTCATTGTCGGACTTGATGCTGGCACCGAGTCGCACCTGGTCGGTGGGGCCGCAGGGCGTGCTGACGCTGTTCGACGGCGGCCTGCGGCGGGCCCAATCGGCCGGGGCGGTCGCGGCCTATGACGAACAGGTTGCCGGCTACCGCGGCAGTGTGCTGACCGCCTTTCAGGAGGTCGAGGACAACCTGGCGGCGCTGCGCCAACTCGAGCGGGAGAGTGTTAGCCAGGCAGCGGCGGTTATGGCGACTGGAGCGGCACTGGATTTGGCGAACCACCGCTATCGCAGCGGGCTCGTGACGTATCTCGAGGTCGTCTCGACGGAGAACGCCGCGTTAGCCGCCAACATCGAGGCGGTCGCCATTCGTACGCGCCAGCTCACGGCGAGCGTCCTGCTCATCAAGGCCCTGGGCGGCGGCTGGAGCGTCGAGGCGAAATAGACCAAGAGCTGCGATCCGATCCAAGCCGGCCGTGGCGCGCCTGGGACAACATCCGTAAATCACCACCACGAGCGTGTTATGAACAAACAGATCGTCGCAACCCAAGATGCACCGGCCGCCGTCGGCCCGTATTCACAGGCCGTCCGGGTCGGCAACACCACCTGGCTCTCCGGCCAATTACCGCTGGACCCGCGCACCCAGGAGTTGGTCAAGGGTGACGCCAAAGCCCAGATCCGCCAGGTGTTCGACAACCTGCGGGCAATCGTTACCGCCGGCGGCGGAACCTTCGACGACGTCGTGAAGGTGAATATCTATCTGACGGATCTCACGCACTTCGCGCACGTGAACGACATCATGGCCGAATACTTCCACAAGCCCTATCCCGCGCGGGCCGCTGTCGGCGTTGCCGCATTGACCCGCGGCGCGCTGTTGGAAGTGGAATGCATCCTGGCCTCGTGAACCCTCACCCCCAATCGGAGCAGCACACATGACCAGAACGGTGGCGGATCAATTCATTGAAACGCTGGAAGCGGCGGGCGTAAAGCGCATTTACGGCGTAGTGGGCGACAGCCTCAACGGACTGACGGACGTAGTCCGTCGTCGCGGCGAAATCGAGTGGGTGCACGTCAGACACGAAGAGGCCGCCGCGTTCGCCGCGGGCGCGGAAGCACACCTGACAGGCTCTCTCGCGGTTTGCGCGGGAAGTTGCGGCCCCGGAAACCTGCACCTCATCAACGGACTGTTCGATTGCCACAGGTCGAGGGTACCGGTGCTGGCGATTGCCGCACAGATCCCCTCGGCGGAGATCGGCGCAGGATACTTCCAGGAGACCCATCCCCAATCGCTCTTCAAGGAGTGCAGCCACTACTGTGAGTTGATCTCCAGTGCCAACCAGATGCCGCGTACGCTCGAGGTGGCCATCCGTGAGGCAGTGGGAAAGCGCGGGGTGTCGGTCGTGACGATACCCGGTGATGTAGCGCTGCTCCCGGCTTCCGCGGCTCCCGTGGCAAAGGGACCGAGCCTGTTGCCGATCCCTCCCTCCATAACCCCCGCACGCAGCGAGCTCGCGAAGCTGGCGGCACTGTTGAACGGCGGCAGTCGCATCACTGTGTTTTGCGGCGCCGGCTGTGAAGGGGCCCACGACCAGCTGCTCCAGTTGTGCGAACGGCTGCAGGCGCCGATGGTGCACTCCTTGCGCGGCAAGGAGCACGTTGAGTGGGATAACCCCTACGATGTCGGCATGACCGGGCTGATCGGCTTTTCCTCGGGCTATTACGCGATGCTCGACTGCGAAGTGTTGTTGATGCTGGGAACCGACTTTCCGTATCGCCAGTTCTATCCCAGTGGCGCCGGAGTGCGGATCGCGCAAGTGGATGTCAGGGTGGAGAATCTCGGACGCCGCGCCCCCGTGGACCTCGGTGTCGTGGGCGATGTGCGCGCGACCCTCGAGGCGCTTCTACCGCTGCTCGACCAAAAACGTGACAGTTCGCACCTGGAGCAGGCACGGGGGCACTACACCAAGGCCCGCCGCGATCTGGACGAGCTCGCCGCGCCGTCATCCGGCAAGCGCCGCATCCATCCACAGCAGGTCGCGAAAGCGATCAGCGATCACGCTGCGGCGGATGCGGTGTTCACTTGCGATGTAGGATTGCCGACAGTGTGGGCCGCCCGGTACCTTGCGATGAACGGCAAACGGCGGCTGCTCGGCTCGTTCCTGCACGGGTCCATGGCCAACGCCATGCCGCATGCCATCGGCGC
>Ga0209169_10002718_pt1 | contig 10533 bp, 10 predicted proteins | sample HubBroMetageWRM4_FD_188346 | JGI IMG/M metagenome (GOLD analysis project Ga0209169, IMG submission 188346) | Warmed soil microbial communities from the Hubbard Brook experimental Forest, New Hampshire - Hubbard Brook CCASE Soil Metagenome WRM 4... | ecosystem: Environmental > Terrestrial > Soil...
CTGGTGTTTGTGTGTTTTGCAGTGGGATTTTTGTTTGAACAACTGGCGCAATCCAAAGAAGCGGTGTACGACAAAATCCAGCAACAGTTGAACGAAGAGAATGGCAAAGTCAGCCGGATGAAGAGCGTCTATGGCCGGGAGAAGGCGACGAAGGCGGAGGCGGACCAAGTGGCCTCGTGGATGGAGGATCGTTATTACTGGGGCGACGTGTTGAATGAGACGCGCCTCCTGGGTCTCAGCCGGCGCTGCTGCCGAGCCCGGGCGGCGTGGGACTGGAGTTGCCATCGCTTGCGACGGCGTTGCGAGAGTTTGGGTTGAGGCGCCGGCGCTCGAGTCTTCCAGGGTTCGGCCGCTGAAGGTGGAGACGGTGGTGGCTGTTGCTGCGGCGGTGTCCCGTTCGGTGTCGGGTTGGCGGCGTTGGGTATCGGAAGCTTGCGCGCTGGGTGCGCGGGAGGGTGCCGAAGTGTGCCGCGATGGTTTTCCCGAACCCGATTTCGACCCTTGCGTGGTGGTTTGGAGCCGTTTGAGCAGCGATTCGAAGAACGGCAGGCGCGGATGATCGGGGGCGATCTGCTGGAGCGCCGCCACGTCGGTACGGGCGGTCTTGAAGTCATCCTGTTGGAATGCGACTTCGGTATCGGCGACGAGCCGCACGACTTCCGGCGGGAAATGCGGTGCTCGTAGCGCTGACGCGTTGGTCCCGACGGCGACGGGCTCGTCCTTCGTGTTGAAAATTTTGAAGGACAGGGCCAGTCCGCCGAGGACGAGAATCACGCCGGCGCCGACGAGGAAGGCGCTTCGGGCGGGACTGGTGTCGCTGGGAAGGGGGAAACCCTTGGGGCGCGTCACGATGTCTAGTTTCGATGCCGCTGCCAGCGCTGCCGGGGTCGGCTGGCGGGGAGCTTGCCGTTGCGAGGCGCTCGGCGAAGGACCGCCGGCGGAGCCTCCGCTGCGAGACGTTGGTCCCGGTGAACGAACTGGCGTCGGGGCTGCGCTCGCGACCGATGCCTGAGTCCGGGATGCCCTGGGCGCTGCCGTTGCGACGGAAGCCTGGGCCCGTGAAGGGGAGGCGGGCGAGTTGGAGACCGTCGCTGGTGCCCGTGAAGGCGCTGGCGCAGCGGCTTGCCCTTGCGTGCGTGCGAATCCTGCCGCAGAAGCGGTTGCCGCCGGAGCGCGCTGGGACGTCTGAGCGGGGGCCGCCCTGCGCGGGGCGGGCGCCGGCGCAGGGGCCGGGGGTGGGGCCTCCACCTCTTCGGTCTCCTCGACCTCTTCTTCAATACCCGCTGCAGCCGATAACGCCGCGAGCAGCTGGCGGGGCTCTATTGGGTAGGACAGCGTCCGAAACAGGCCAAAAGGACCCAGCCGGCCCTTCAAAAGCTTCAGCCGCTCGCGCTCGGCGGCGAAGATCCGCAGCATGTCGGGGCGGCTGCGCGCCAGCGAGCCGAGCAGCTCCAGGCCTGAGCCGTCCTCGAGGCGCTCGCCCGCGACAATGACCTCAAAATCATTGAGGCGCACGAGATCCAGGCAGTCCGCCTTGGTGGTGACAGCATCAATACTGAAATACTCCCCCAGCGTTTGAGTGATCGCTGTGAGGAGAGTTGAATCCTGATCGACGACGAGGACGCGCATAAATCCGTGGCAGCTCCAATCCCTGGGAGCCTTGTTTGACTCCTGTCTTCATACAGCGACAGGGTCCGGAGGACGCCGCTCCAGATCACGTTTCCATATTACCGAATGTCAGACCGAGACCTCAGTGCAGGCGCCGTGCATGGATCACATTCGGCACTGCGGCTAAACGCTTCAGGACGCGCACCAGCTGGTCGAGATCGTCGACCCCGACCGTGACCAATACGTGGGCGGTGCCCGCGCCGCGGTCAGTGGTCGTGGTCATAGCCTCGATGCTCAGGCGCTCGAATGCCAGCACATCGGTGATGTCTCGCACCAAACCTCTGCGGTCATACGCGCTCACTGACAACTCGACACCCGGGGTACGGCCGTTGGTCGTAGCCCATTGGACTTTCAGGACCCGCTCGGGCTTCGTGGCCCGCATTCGCACCAGGCTGGGGCAGTCGTTGCGGTGGATGGTGACACCGCGGCCCACCGTCACATAGCCCGCAATGGGCTGCGGCCGCAGCGGGGCGCAGCAGCGGGCTAGGGTGGCCGGCAGGTCGCCCACTCCCTCGATCTCCACGGGAGAAGCGCCACGGCGAGTGGTGCTGGCGGGCGCGGGACGAGCGACCGGCGGATGGCGCCTCGCTTCGATCAGTTGGGAGCCGGGCAGCCTCGCGACCGCTTGCAGGAGTTGTGTGACGGTGAGCTCACCCTCGCCCAGCAGTTGGTACAGGTGGTCGGCGTCGCGAGCGTCCAGGGCCTGCACCAAGGCAGAAAACTGGTCCTGCTTGAAGCCAACTCGTTGCAACTCGCGCTCGGCGATGGCGCGACCGGCGCTCAGGTTGTCGCCCGCGTCCTGCTTACGGAACCAGGCACGGACCTTGGACCTGTTGCGTTGGGAGACGAGGTAACCCTGCTCGGGTGCCATCCAGTCGCGGCTCGGCGCCTCCTGCTTGCCGGTGATGATCTCGACGATCTCACCATTCGAGAGTGTGTAGGTGAGCGGGACGATGCGCCCGTTTACTTTCGCACCCCGGCAGCGGTGCCCGAGAGAGGTGTGAACGTTGTACGCGAAGTCCAGAGGTGTTGAGCCGCGCGGTAGATCTATCACCTCGCCCTTGGGGGTGAGCGCGTAAATGCGGTCTTCGAACAGCTCCGTACGCACTCGCTCGAGGAAGTCTCTTTCTGAATCGGCATCGTTGCGCGCGCCCGGCGTGTCATGCGGCTCCAGGAGGCGGCGGACCCACTCGATCTTGCGCTCGTATTGCGCGTCACGTGCGCCGCCTTCCTTGTAGGTCCAGTGAGCGGCTACGCCGAGCTCGGCGTGCTCGTGCATCTCGCGTGTGCGGATCTGCACTTCCACGCTTTTTCCTTGCGGCCCGATGACGGCGGTATGTATCGAGCGATAGAAGTTGTCTTTCGGGGTAGCGATGTAGTCGTCGAACTCTCCCTGGATGTAGGGCCACAGGCCGTGCACGACCCCGAGAGCCGCGTAGCAGTCAGGTATGGAGTCGACGACGACCCGGACTGCGCGCACATCGAAAAGTTGCTCGAAGGCGAGCTGCTTACGAGACATCTTGCGGTGGATGCTATACATGTGCTTGGGTCGTCCATACACCTCTGAGTGGACGCCTGCCTTTTCGAGCTCGGCTCGCAACTCGGCACAAAGTGCTTCGATATAACGCTCGCGGTCCGTGCGGCGCTCGTTCAGCTCTGCGGCGATACGCCGGTATTCCTCGGGCTCGAGGTAGCGAAACGCCAGATCCTCCAACTCCCACTTGAGCTGCCAGACGCCGAGGCGGTTGGCGAGCGGCGCAAAGATCGCGCGTGCTTCCACTGCGCGGCGTTCCCGCTCCTCTGGAGAGGTCTCTCGTGCGTGGCGCAGTCCGACGAGTTGCTCGGCTACGCGCGCGAGTACGAGACGGGGGTCGCTCACGACAGCGAGCAGCATCTTGCGCAGGGTCTCGGCTTGCCTGGCATCGAGACCGCGCGCCGGCGACCAGTCGCGGGGGAGCCCCAGCTCTCCGAGCCGTTGCAAGGCGAGGGCAATGTCCGTAGCGGGTCGGCCCACGAGCCCGGCCAGGACTTCAGTCTCCAGTCCCTCCCGCCCGACGATCGGTCGAATCAGCATGGCCGTGGCGAGCTCAATGTCCTCGGTCAGCGCGCCCATAACCTCGGCGGCCTCCGCTCCAGCGGCGAGATCGGCGTGTGCTTGCGGGCTCACCTGCTCGATGGCGGCGCGCGCGCTGGCGATCGCCTCACGGATCGCCGGCGGACAAAGTTGAATGGTCTCCACGAGGTACGACTCTATTGAGCGGGCGAGGGCTTGGCGGCATGTCCCCAGCCCCGGTTTACGGCTATGATACTCGCCTGTTTTCTCAAGCGGTGCCGAAGCTTAGCGTCGTCACCACGGTCCCGCCGAACCATGTCAGGTCACACCAAGTGGGCTAGCATCCAGCTCCGCCGAGCGACACGGGCCAGGGGGAGGCAGAAGGAGCCGGTGCACGCGGTGGGCGGATCCTTCAAGCCGTGCCGCTTTGAAGGCTATGGCCCGGGCGGAGCGGCGATCGTGGTGGACTCGGTGACCGACGACCGCAATCGCACCGGCGCCGTCGTTCGTGACACCTTCAACAAATATGGGGGCAATCTGGGCGCGCAGGGTTCGGTGAGCTACCTGTTCCACACGGTCGGGTTGATGACATTTCCGGCTGGCACGGATGAGGCCCGCCTGATCCAGGTCGCCCTCGAGGCCGGTGCCGAGGATGTCGTGCAAAGCGGGGACAAGTCGATCGAAGTGCTCGCCGATCCGGTCGAGTTCGACACGGTGCGGGCGATCCTGACCGACGGAGGATTTATGCCGACGACCGCCGCCGTGACGGAGCGCGCGTCGCTCTCGACGCTATTGTCCGGCGCCGCCGCCGAAATGACCGTGTATCTATTGGAAGCCTTGGAAGACCTGGACGACGTACGGGACGTCTATTCAAATGTCGAGATATCGGACGAAGTCCTGGCGCGCATTTGACGAGGTAGCACACGCTGCCGCGCGCGTCGCTGGCACGGCGAGTGTCCCTGCGCCGGTGGGTGTTGCGGCTCGCCGTGGCACCAGCATGCCGACCCTCCGACCGTCGGTCACCGTACGCATCCTCGGTGTCGACCCCGGGTCGCGCCGCACGGGCTTTGGAATCATCGAATGTCGCGGCGGCGATTACGTGCATGTCGCGCACGGGTGTCTGAATGTCGGCGGCGCCTTGATGGCAGAGCGGCTGCGGTTGATTTTCGACGGACTGCAGGCGCTCATCGGTGAGCACCAGCCAGCTGAAATCGCGGTCGAGCGCGTGTTCGTCAACCGGAACGTGGAAAGCGCGCTCAAGCTCGGACAGGCGCGCGGCGCGGCCTTGTGTGCGGTACCCAGAGGGCTGCCGGTGTTTGAATATGCTCCGCGCGCGATCAAGAAGGCGGTGGTGGGCTCGGGAGCGGCGGAGAAAGCACAGGTGGCTCACATGATTACCGCATTGCTCCGGCTGTCGGGTCGTATCGGTCCCGACGCGTCGGACGCGTTGGCGGTCGCCGTGTGTCACGCTCATTCGCGTCGTTTGTACGCACTCGCACAGGTTAACGAATGATTGGATCGGTCCGTGGCCGCATTGCCTCGAAAACTCCACCACAGGTCATGGTTGACGTCGGGGGTGTGGGCTATGAGCTCGAAGCGCCGATGTCGACGTTTTTCCATCTTCCCGCTGTCGGGGCGGAAGTCAGCCTTCTCACGCACCTCGTTGTGCGCGAGGACGCGCATGTCTTGTACGCGTTCGCCACGGAGGGTGAGCGGCGGTTGTTTCGGAGTTTGATCAAAGTATCCGGCGTGGGGCCGAAGATTGCGTTGGCCCTGCTGTCGGGAATCAGCGTCGAGGCCTTTTCGCGGTGTGTGGTGAACGAAGACATCACTGCGCTGACGAAAGTGCCGGGCATCGGACGTAAGACCGCGGAGCGGCTCGTGATCGAGATGCGTGACCGTCTCGGGGATCCCGGGGTACCGGCCGGCGCCGGTGTCGCTGCGATCCCGGTGGGCGCGAGCCCGGAGACGGAAGCGTATGGAGCGCTCATTGCGCTGGGCTATCGGCCGGCCGAGGCCACTCGCTTGCTCAAGGCGGCGGGTCCCGGTACACACTCCACCGAAGAATTGATCCGGCTCGCCCTGCAGGGCGCCAACCGGTCCTAGCAGCCGGTAATCGATAGAGAGCAACAGGAACTGTTTTTGGAAGCGGAACGAATCATCAGCGGCGCACCCGGGACGGAGGACGAGGCAGTGGAGCGGGCTATCCGCCCCGCGCGCCTCGACGAATACATCGGGCAGGCCGCCGTGAAGGCGCAGCTCGAGATCTTCGTGACGGCGGCCCGACAACGTGGCGAGGCGCTCGATCACGTGCTGATCTTCGGGCCCCCCGGACTGGGCAAGACGACGCTGGCCAACATCCTGGCGGCCGAGTTGGGGGTGAGCCTGCGCCAGACCTCGGGTCCGGTGCTCGAGCGGCCGGGCGACCTGGCGGCGCTATTGACCAACCTGCAGCCACGGGACGTGCTGTTCGTCGACGAGATTCACCGTCTTTCGCCCGTGGTGGAGGAAGTGCTCTATCCGGCGATGGAGGACTATCAACTCGATATCATGATCGGCGAAGGTCCCGCGGCGCGCTCCATCAAGCTCAACCTGCCCCCTTTCACGCTCGTGGGGGCGACCACGCGCGCCGGACTCCTAACCTCGCCGCTGCGCGACCGATTCGGCATCGTTCAGCGGCTCGAGTTTTACGACATCCCGGACCTGGAGCTCATCGTCAAGCGCTCGGCCGACATCTTGAATGTGCCGATAGACGAGGGGGGTGCGCATCGGATAGCGCAGCGCTCGCGTGGCACGCCACGCATCACGAACCGGCTGCTGCGCCGGGTTCGCGACTACGCACAAGTGAAGGCCGACGGCCGGATCGACGAGCGTATCGCGGATGCGGCGCTCGACTTGCTGGAAGTCGACCCGCTCGGTTTCGACACACTCGACCGGAAGTTTCTGACGGCGATCATCGAGCGCTTCGACGGCGGGCCGGTTGGGATCGAAAGTATTGCCGCCGCGGTGGGCGAAGAGCGCGGTACCCTGGAGGACGTAGTGGAGCCCTTCCTCATCCAGAAAGGGTTTCTCGTCCGTACGGCGCGCGGGCGTATGGTTACGCGGTTGTCTTATCTACACTTCGGTATAAAACCCCCGGAGCGCGTGACCAGTACACTGCAGTTGTTCGAGGAAGAGCCTTGAGCGTGTTTTCCTGGGCCGCCCGCGTGTACTGGGAAGACACGGACGGCGGCGGCATCGTTTACTATGCGAATTATCTGCGGTTCCTCGAGCGGGCGCGGACGGAATGGCTGCGATCCCTGGGCCAGTCGCAGCAGCAACTCGCGCGCAGCGAAGGAATTCTGTTTGCGGTGGCGAAACTTTCGGTCGAGTACCGGCGGCCCGCCCGGTTGGATGACGAGTTGACGATCACATGCGAGCCGCGCGGCGAGCGCGCGACAGCGATGCGTTTTGAACAGCGTGTCTATCGAGCCCCCGGTGGCGATTTGCTGGTCGAGGCGGACGTCCGGGTCGTTTGCCTGGATGCACGGACGCTGCGACCGAAGCGCTTGCCGGTTTTTCTCACTGACGCCTTGCCGCTGGAGCGATCTTGAATGGGTGAACAGCTTTCCGTCATCAACCTGGTCGCGCAAGCCAGCATACCGGTGCAGATCGTCATTGCGCTGCTGCTGCTGGCCTCGCTGTACTCCTGGATGATCATTTTCCGCAAGCGCCTGGTCATTGGCCGCTCGCGTCGTGAGGCCGATCAGTTCGAGAACCAATTCTGGTCCGGCGGCGACCTGGCGCAACTCTACCGGGCGATCGAGTCGCGCGGGGGAGCGAGCGGTATGGCGAGCATCTTCGAGTTCGGCTTCCGCGAGTTCGCGCGGCTGCGCCAACAGGCGGGGGCCTCGCCCGACCAGATGTTGGAAGGCGCGCGCCGCGCCATGCGCGTGGCGCAATTGAAGGAAATCGACCGGCTCGAGCAGAGCCTGGCGACGCTTGCGACCACCGGCTCCACCAGCCCCTATGTGGGTTTGTTCGGCACGGTGTGGGGAATCATGAGTGCCTTCTACTCGCTCGGAAATGTGCAGCAGGCGACCCTGGCGATGGTTGCCCCCGGCATTTCGGAGGCGCTCATCACCACGGCGTTCGGTTTGTTCGCGGCGATCCCGGCGGTGATCGCCTACAACCGCTTCGCCGACCAGGTAGCGCGCCTCGAGATCCGTTTCGATGCGTTTACCGAAGAGTTTTCCACCATCCTGCAACGACACGCAGCCCGCGGTGCCGGCCACAGCGGCGTGGTGTCGGCGGGTAGCCCGACCTAGGGGGCACTATGGCGAGCGTCAACAAGGGCCGGCGGCTGATGGGTGAGATCAACGTCGTCCCGTACATCGACGTCATGCTCGTGCTGTTGATCATTTTCATGATCACGGCGCCGTTGCTGACACAGGGGATCAAGGTCGATCTGCCCAAGGCGGGCGCGGAACCCCTCGATCCGAAAATGCTCAAAGATGCCATTCCGATCGTGCTGTCGATCGATAAGGAGGGTCGGTTGTATCTGAACAAGGGCGGCGATCCGCGGGCGCCGCTCGACCCGGACGTGGTGGGCGACCGGACGGCCCACGAGTTGCGCGGGAATCCCGACTTGCCGGTACTCGTAAAGGCGGACAACGCCGTGGCGTACGGCGAGGTCGTGCGGGCCATGGTGATCCTGCAGAAGGCCGGCGCGAAGAAGGTCGGGTTCATCACCGATCCACTGCCCCAACCTCCGCGTCGCAATAACTGATGGCACAGTCCGGACCCGTTGACCGGGCAAGCGATCGTTGGGCGTCGATTGTATTATCCGTGGCTCTGCATGGAGCCATTGTCGCGGCCATCGTCTATAGCTGGTACACGTACAAGCATGACCGGCCCGCGCCCACGCTTGCGATCGAAGCTTCGGTCGTGGACGCGAAGACGGTGCCCGGACTCGGTAAGCTGCCGCCGCAACCGGAGTCGGCGCCACCGCCGCCCGTAGCGCCGCCACCGGAGCCACCGCCGCCGGACACGCAGCCGCAGGTAGAGCCGGAGGGACCGCCGCAGCCGACGCCGGAGGAACTGGCTAAGCGCGAGCAGGAGCAGAAAGAGCAGGCTGAGAAGGAAGCGCAGGCAAAGCAGCAGGAAGTTGACCGCAAGCGCGAGGAGCAGGAGAAGCAGCAGGAAGCTGCATTGGCCGAAGAGAAGGCGGCTGAGGATAAGCGCGCGGACGAGAAGCGGCTCGCGGACGAGCAGGCGAAGAAGGCGCAGGAAAAGGCCGACGCGGAGCGCAAAGCGCGCGAGGCCGCGGACGCCAAGAAGAAGGCGGACGAAAAGCGCCTGGCAGAGGAGAAGCAAAAGGCCGACCAGCAGGCGGCGGCCGACCGGGAAGCGGACTTGAAACGCAGCCTGGACCAGGAATTGCGACAGGACGCGGCCCGCTCGAGTGGGGCCCTGGCGAGTTGGCAGTCGCAGATCACCGCACGCATCCAGCGCGCGTGGCTGCGGCCCGCCTCGGCCCGGTCCGGAATCGAATGCGTGTTGAATGTGACACAGGTGCCGGGAGGTGAGGTGACGAACGTCCGCATCGGGACCTGTAACGGCGATCAGGCGGTGCGCGAGTCGATCGAGGCGGCGGTGTACCGGGCGTCTCCGTTGCCCCCGCCACCGGACCCGTCGCTGTTCGAACGCAGTTTGGTCATTACGTTCAGGCCCGATTAATTAACGCCATGTTTGAGTTGCACGATATGAGAGTAACGATGACAGCCTTGCGCGCCCTGAGGCGCTTCCTGGTCGCCGCCGTGGTGGCGAGCGCCGTCGTGATACCCGCTCACGCGCAACTCAAGATTGAGATCACCAACGGCGTGAGCGATCCGGTACCGATCGCCGTGGTGCCGTTTGCGCGTGCGGTCCCCGTCGACGGGGGGCTGGATGTGGCGGGCGTCATTCAACACGATCTGGCCGGTAGCGGCCGGTTTCGCGCCCTGTCGGGTCCGCGACTCCCGACGGCGACTCCTACGCGCGCCGATGACGTCGTGGCCGCCGACTGGAAGAATGCGGGCGCCGACTACGTGGTCGTCGGTCGCCTGACTTCGGTAGAAGGCGGTCAGGTCGCGGTGGACTTCGATCTCATCAATTCGCTCACAGGACAGCGCGTCGTAACCCAGCGCTTCGTGGGGGTGCCGAGCGCACTGCGTAACGCTGCGCACCGGGTAAGCGATGTCGTGTACGAGAAGATCCTCGGAATCCGCGGTGCGTTTGCTACGCGTATCGCCTACGTCGCCGTCGACGGTCAGCCGCCCGCCCAAAACTATCAACTCGTCGTCGCCGATGCCGACGGTGAAAATCAGCGACTCATTCTGCAGTCGCGCTATCCGCTGATGTCGCCGGCGTGGTCGCCGGACGGCCAGTGGCTTGCTTACGTGTCTTTCGAGAGCAAGCGATCTGCGGTGTACGTGCAGCTCGTCCGCAGCGGTGAGCGCCGACAGGTGTCGGCCAGAGCGGGCGTGAATGGCGCTCCTGCCTGGTCACCCGATGGGAAAAAGCTGGCGCTCACCCTAGGTGGCAGCAACGGCAATCCCGACATCTACGTGCTCGACCTGGGGACGCAGAGCCTCTCTCGCATCACAGACGACCCTGCAATCGACACCGAGCCGGCCTGGGCGCCGGATGGCCGTTCCGTTTATTTCACCTCCGATCGCGCTGGCGGTCCGCAGATTTATCGCATCGGCGTGAACCCGGGGGACAAGCCGAAGCGCATCACTTTCGGCGGCAACTACAACGCACGACCGCGTGTGTCTCCCGATGGCACCCAG
>Ga0209169_10002719_pt1 | contig 10533 bp, 8 predicted proteins | sample HubBroMetageWRM4_FD_188346 | JGI IMG/M metagenome (GOLD analysis project Ga0209169, IMG submission 188346) | Warmed soil microbial communities from the Hubbard Brook experimental Forest, New Hampshire - Hubbard Brook CCASE Soil Metagenome WRM 4... | ecosystem: Environmental > Terrestrial > Soil...
GGCCTTCATGACCAATCCGGCGGGGTCCGCCATCGTCAATGCCACGGGCCCGATCCGGCAGATCGTCCAGAATCCCACGGAGTCCGCGCGGCGCTACCTCGTCATTGCCCGCGGCGACGCAGCAAACCCAGGCGAAGCGGTCCAGGTCGAGATCCCATGAGACCGGTCCGGCAACGATCCTGAGCCAGTGATTTCTACACCGCAATGGAAAGGGCAGTCCGATGACTACACATCAGATGCAAGCGCTCGTGCTCACGGCCCACGGCTCACCGCTTTTCCTCCGTCCGGTCGAGCGCCCCGAGCCTGCCGAAGGGCAGGTACTGGTTCGGATCAAAGCGAGCGGGGTCAATCCGCTGGACCTCAAAATATCCAAGGGACAGGCCGCGCACGCCCGGCATCCGCTGCCGGCCATCCTGGGCATTGATGTCGCCGGTGTCGTCGAGAGCGTTGGGGCGGGTGTCACAAGCTTTAGACCCGGCGACGAAGTCTATGGAATGACGGGCGGCGTCGGCGGCCTGCAGGGGTCGCTTGCGGAATTCGTTGCTGCGGATGAGAGGTTGCTGGCGAAGAAGCCGAAGAATCTCAGCATGCGAGAGGCAGCAGCTTTGCCGTTGATCTTCATCACGGCCTGGGAGGGGCTGGTCGATCGCGCTCAAGTTCGTGCCGGGCAAAAGGTCCTGGTTCATGGCGGCGCCGGCGGCGTCGGTCATATTGCCGTCCAGCTCGCGCGCGCGTTCGACGCGGAAGTGTTTGCCACCGGCTCCCGCAAGGGCAAGGCCTATATCGAACACCTTGGCGCGGCGTTCATCGAAAGAGAAACACCGCTCGACGATTATGTCACTAAATATACGGCGGGCCGGGGCTTTGACGTCATCTACGACACCGTCGGTGGCGCTGTACTTGATGCTTCGTTCAACGCGGTGACCCGCTTCGGACATGTCGTGAGTGCGCTCGGCTGGGGTACGCACGCATTGGCTCCGCTGTCGTTTCGAGCTGCCAGCTATTCCGGCGTGTTCACGCTTCTGCCGATGTTGACCGGGGAAGGCCGCGCGCATCACGGAGATATTTTGCGCGAGGCGACCAAGTTGATCGAGGCCGGGAAGATCGTGCCGCGCCTCGACCCGCGTCATTTCAGTTTCGCAACAATCGAGCAGGCCCATGCGGCCGTCGAAGACGGAAGCGCGGTCGGCAAGATCGTTGTCGAGATCGGAAAATAGACCTGTAGAAAAATAGACTTGGCTGGCCGCCCTGTCGGCGTTCGGCACGCTGTGACGTCTGCTATGGTGAGTAGGGCAGATATCCCGTTTTGCCTGAACCGCTTTGGCTTTTGAGCCGGGCCGGTGCGGCATTTGCGTGACGTCTACGCGACGTCATTCATCGTTGTGGAGATGCCAATCATATACAGGTATGAGGTGATCGCTACTTCCGCTCGTGTACGGTTGGGAGGCAAACCAGCCGGTCGCTGACGTCTTTGATTTGACATCGACTAGAGCCCCTGACCCCATTAATGATAGGCGCCCGGCCTTTACGGAAATAATCCAAATAGCGGAGCCGCCTATGCCTGATCAGCATCGCGATGACTCTCCGGCGGCGTTTAGTCTTGCGCGACGTGAGGTCGTTATCGGAGGCGCATTCCTGGTCGGTGGATTGGCCGCAGGCCTGATGCCAACGCAGTCGGCAATGGCCGCGTGGTCGGAGGAGGCCTCGGCCCGTTTTATGGAAGTCTCGTCGCTGCTCATTCAGCATCGCTTGGACCAAGAGGTCGGCAAGCGCCTGGGTGCGGCGATGGGCGCGTTGAATTCGCAGCTGTCAGACCAGGTGGCCGAACTCCTCGCCATCGCAAAAAACAAGAATGCGAAAATTGTCGAGGACTTTTTTCCTGACGTTCCGGAAGGTCCCCTCAAGGAGACGGCGCATTCGATCATTTCCGCCTGGTATCTCGGCGTCGTGACGGATGCTCCCGACGCTGAGGTGTTCGCCTTTGAGACGGCGCTCATGTATCAGCCGACGCGGGACGTCATGACCATTCCCTCTTATGCGATCTCGGGCCCGAATGGATGGTCGGCAGACGCCCCTCCATTGGAGAACATGCCGGATTTCTAGCCGCTTCATTGGGACCAACAAGAGGCTATCCAGATGGCAGGCGACCAAAGTGCAGATGTCGTCATCGTGGGAACCGGGATTGTCGGCTGTCTGATCGCGGAGCAGGCCCTGGATGCCGGTCTATCGGTACTGATGCTCGAGGCGGGCCCTCGCGTCGATCGCTGGCGAATTGTCGAGAACTACCGAAACCTCCCGCCGAGCCTGCGACTGTATCATTGGGATGCGCCGTACCCGCCGAAGCCATGGGCGCCGCATCTCGAAACCCGGACGGACAAGGAGGCGGAACAATACCTCCAATTGGAAGGACCGAATGCCCGCGCGTACTTGCAAGGCTATGTGCGCTATGCCGGCGGCGCGACCTGGCACTGGGCGGGCTTGTGCTGGCGCATCACGCCAGACGACATGCGTCTGAAGAGCCTTTACGGGGTCGGTCGGGATTGGCCGTTTGCTTACGACGTTCTCGAGCCCTACTACACGCGTGCCGAACATGCGATCGGCGTCAGCGGCCCATCCGACCCCGCGTTGCAATGGCCGCCAAATGCCAAACGCTCCAAACCCTATCCGATGGGGCCACTTCCCTTCGGCCCCGGCGAGCGTCGCTTGACGGAAGTGGCCGCGAAAGTCGGGATGTTCAATCTGCCGGCGCCGCAGGCGCGCAACAGCGGCGTTTCCTATCACGGCCGGCCGGCGTGTTGCGGCAACAACAATTGTTTTCCCGTCTGCCCGATCGCGGCCAAATATGATGCCGCCACCGCGTTACCGAACATCGAAGCCAAGGGCGGCCGGATTCTCGCCAACGCGGTGGTCTATCGAATTGAGACCGGCGAGAAGGATGTGGTCGAAGCAGTTCATTACTTCGATTCAGACAAGGCATCGCACAAGGTCACCGGCAAGGTCTTCGTCATCGCCTGCAACAGCATCGAGACGCCGAAGCTCCTGTTGTTTTCCAAGGATGACCGCAATCCCAACGGCATCGCGAACGGCTCCGATCAGGTCGGCCGTAACATGATGGATCAGCCCAAGCTGTTCGCGGAGCTGGAGCTAAAGGAGCCGCTGTGGACGGGGGTTGGGCCGGTTCAGAGCAGCAGCATTCTCAACACGTCCCAAGGCGACTTCCGAAGCCAATACACAGGCGCGATGTTCCGCATGGAAAACTTCGCCCGCAGCCCGCTCGGGGCTGCCGCCGCGCTGAAGAAGAAGCTTGTCGGCAAAGCGCTGGATGCCGAGATTCGAAGGCTTTCTGCTTGCACCGCAAGATTGACCGTCGAGCACGAACCGCTGCCCTTGCCGGGTAACCGGCTGACGCTGTCGGACAAGAAGGATTGGCTCGGCATCAACAAGCCGAATATCTACTACGATGTCAGCGATTATGTACGCCGCAGCGCCAAGGAATACACCGTTCCACGGCTGAAGGAGCTGGCAGACGGACTTGGCGCCACCAGTTTCCAGCTCTCCCCCGAATTTCTCAACAGCGACCACATCATGGGCGGTTGCATCATGGGGACCGATTCAAAGACATCGGTGGTCGATCCCGACTGTCGCGCGCATGATCATCACAACCTGTTTCTGCCTGGCGGCGCCGCCATGCCGAGCGGCACGGCGTCCAACAGCACGCTCACGATGTCTGCACTGGCGCTGAAGGCGGCTGACGCGATCGTCGATCAACTCAGGCGAGGCTGATCATGAGGAGGCTGATCATGAGCGGCTTCGGTCATCGCATCAGTGCGCTGTCGATCGGTATCACGATTTCCATGGCCGGTGTCGCTTATGCGGCGGAGCAGCCGGCTCACGGGGACGCCGCGATCGAGCGCGGAAGATATCTGGCCATCGCGGCCGACTGCGGGGCCTGCCACACCGCGCCGGGAGGTAAGCCGTTCGCCGGCGGGCTGCCCATCGGGACCCCGCTTGGAACAATCTATTCGACGAATATCACGCCGTCGGCGAATTTCGGCATCGGACGATACACGGAGGAAGAATTTTCGCAGGCGCTTCGCCACGGAATTCGTGGCGATGGGGCTCATCTCTACCCGGCGATGCCCTACACCTCCTATGCCAGGTTCACCGACGAGGACACACATGCCCTTTACCTCTATTTCGCGAAGGCCGTAGGACCGATCGATGCACGTGCGCCCGAAACCCAGTTGCCGTTTCCGATGAACATCCGTTTGTCGATGCTGGGATGGAATCTTTTATTCCTGGACGCGAAAGTCTTCGCACCGGACTCGCGGCAATCGGCGCAGTGGAATCGGGGCGCATATCTTGTCGAGGGCGCCGCACATTGCAGCACCTGTCACACGCCGCGGGGCTTTCTGATGCAGGAGCAGACGGGCCGTGCGTTGTCAGGTGCGCAGGTCGGTCCGTGGTATGCGCCCAACATCACGTCAGATCCGGCGAGCGGCATTGGCAGCTGGAGCAAAGACGAACTCGCGGCCTATTTGCGCAATGGGCATTTGCGAGGAAAGGCGCAGGCCGCGGGAAGCATGGGCGAAGCTGTCGAGCACAGCTTCCAGCACCTTTCGGCTGACGACATCGATGCCATCGCCACTTACGTCAAAAGCATCCCGCCGATCGCTGGCCCTGCTGCCAACGGTTCCCGGTTCACGGCCGGAAAGACGTTTTCCGAACTCGGCAGCTTGCGTGGCCGCGACGGCATCAAGTCCGACAACGACACAGCTCCCACCGGCGCCGAGTTGTTTCAAGGCAATTGCGCCTCCTGCCATGCGGCCGAAGGGCAGGGCAGCAAGGATGGTTACTATCCGAGCCTCTTCCACAACTCCGCCACCGGAGCGAAAAATCCGACCAACCTGATTGCCGCCATCTTGTACGGGGTGGATCGCACGGTATCGGGCAAACAAGCCTTCATGCCTGGCTTTGGCGGCCGGCCGGCCGATGCCAACCCGCTCAGCGACCGCAATATCGCGGTGTTGGCGAGCTATGTGCTCGGCCATTACGGGGCGGGCGATACGACCGTTACCGAACAAGAGGTCAACGAGATACGGCAGGGCGGGCCTGCGTCTTCTTTGCTCCTCCTCGCGCGTGTGGGTCTCGCAGCAGCGATGGTCGCCGTGGTTCTGGCTGCTGCCTTTCTTATCTTCCGGAGAGAGCGCAAGCCACGCATATCGCACTGATCGGAGAGGGCAAGTGATGCAAGTTCAGCCAGAGAAATTGTCGATCTGGGATGTCGTGCATGCGGTCGACCTGGCGATCACCACTTTCATCATCTACGTACTCACAACGTCGATAACGCCACTCCTCACGCATCACCCTGCGCAGCCCGTCGGAATCCTGTGGGCGGTGATCTCCGCGGTATTCGTGTTCAGAGATACGCGAGAACATAGCCTGTCAGCCGGGATGTCGCGGCTGTTAGCAACCTGCGTCAGCTTTACGCTGTGTCTGGTCTATCTGCTGCTCTTTCCCGCCAATCCGTTCGGCATCGCGATCTTGATCGCCATCGGCACGCTACTGATGACGTTGGCGGGCCGCCGTGACGAAATCGGTTTGTTCGCGATCACCACGGCAGTTGTCCTTATCGTTGCCGCTGAAAACCCGCAGACGGCCTGGCAACAGCCGTTCCTGCGTCTTGCGGATACGGTCGCCGGCGTCACGGTCGGCATTACCTGCAAATGGATCGCGTCGTTCTTGTTCTTTCGCCTTAGCGGACAAGAAGCGCGCTAATTACAGGACGCTGGCCCGCTCGCGCCAAAATGGCCGGGGGCGAATCCGAATGCTACCTTGGAGCACTGCCAAGAGCACCGGTGGCCAGCGCCAGCGTGGCAGCTGCAGACAAAGCCGTGCTGTAAGCGTCGGTGGACGCGTTGCGAGCTTGCAGGAGCTGGGTTTGAGCAATGTTGACATCCGTGATCGAGCCGACGCGGTTGCGGTAGCTGGCGAGCGCTCCGTCGAAGGTCGTTTGCGCGGCCGCGACAAGCGCATTTGAAGCGCTGTAAGCCGATAGGCTTGTACGAAGGGCATTATCGGCCACAACCAATTGTCGCACCGCGTCGTTCCGTCGCCGCGTGAGCAAGGCTCCCGCGCTATCGGCATTATTGCGGGCTTGCTCAAGTAAAGCCGCCCGAGTACCGCCGTCATAAATCGGAACGGTCGCGCCGACGAGAACGGTGCTGCCGAAGCGCGAAGAATTGAGGTTTGCCGTTCCCGACTGTTGGCCAAGTCCCGGAATGGAGCTGACCGAAAGATTGGCCGCGTTATAGGCTGTGGTCCCGCTTAGAAAGACCTTGGGCATGAACTCCGCGACGGCGGCATCGACGTCGGCATTTGCGGCCTTTTGCGCAGCATAGGCGGTTAGGATATCCGGCCGGCGGGCAAGCGCCGTGGAAATGACGCCTTGGATCGAAGCCGAGAGGCCTGGTGACAATCTGCGGTTGGCCGGAGCCGCCACGTTGATCCGCGTCAGCGGCGAAATGCCCATGGCGGAAATCAGATTCAAATAGGCATTTTCTTTAGCGCCAGTGGCTTGAACCAGTACGAGGTTCGCCTGTGCGGTGGCTTGGTGGGCTTGGGAGACCTCCACCACCGTTCCAATGGCATTCTTGTAACGATCGTTTGCCGCTGCCTCCACGTCCTGCGCGTCCTTTAAGGATTGGCTGGTGGTAGCAGCGCGTGCTCGGGCGGCTGCATTGGCATAGAATGCAACGCTGACGTCGTAGATGATCTGCTGATGGGTCGCATTAAACGCGATATTTGAGATGATCGACGCCTGCTTGGCGACCTGGACTTTGGCGGCGCGTTCGCCGAAATCGAATAGCAGCCAATCCAGCGATGCTGCTGCAATCGCGCCGTTTGCCTCGGCGCTGGTGGAAAAGCTCGTTCCCGCCGCAGACACACTCCCCTGATTGTTGAGATACACTTCGACGGCGGTCGCCCTCAATCGAGGAAGATACGCGCTCTCGGCAATTCCTGTGGCCAGCGCCGCATTGCGAGCGTCGTTCCAGGCGCTCCGCGTCAAAGGATTGTTGCTTTGCGCGATATCGATCAGCTCAGGAAGAGAATAGACCTTCCGGCGGTCCAGCCCGAGCGGCGCCGGCAATCCCGTGAGGTCGGTATTGACCGGTAGCGCGTAGCTCGCCTTGGGCTCAGTCGAGGGTTTCGCGCCCGGGACGATTTCACCGGTCGTCGTGGTCGTCGGTGCCCAGGGCTTGTCGGCGCGCTCCGGCGCCAAGTCGACATCCCAGGCGGCGCAGCCGCAAAGGCCAACTGCACAAATCGCGATCACAATACTCGGCTTAAACTGACGCATGTGCCTCTAGCCCCCACTTTGGCGCACGAACGCAGTCTCCAGGACTTCAAGGTCGGCCATGACGAATCCCTCAACAGTGCGGGAATCGCGAGGCTCTTTGCCGGTGCTGCCAGGATAGCTGTTTTCGCCTGGTGGCGCACCAACCTCCACCATTTGAACACCGCTGCTCAATTCGTTCGCCAACGCATCAAGCCGATGAGCAACGAGACGGGTCGCCGATGACTGCGCGTTCGAAAGCAATAGCAGGGGGCCCAGTAGTGCGCGGATATGCTCGATCAAGCTGGCGCGAGCATTGAGCCGGAACTGAGGTTGTCCAGTCCCAGGGGATTCGTATGCTGCAAGCTCTACATCCTGGCTGACCGTGATCATTGTACCGGCAGCCTCGGTTGCAAGGCTGTTGCGCCGCGAACGGCTGGTCGCGTTTGCCAGATCGGCGAGACGGCGAAGCAGGGAAACAAGCCCCGGGTCGATGCGGCCGACCACCGAGACCGGCCAGATGTTTGCGAATATGAAATAAGCGACCACGTTCCCGAGCATGATGCCGATGACGCGATCTCGGGCAATTGTCAGGTCGAAGGCGGGGCTTGGCCCCTGGATGACGCAGAGGAAGAATGCAAAAGCCATCTGGAAGCCGACATAGGAAATACGCGGGCTTCCGGCGGCTACCCATGCCGAGACAAGGCCCGCGACGAAGACGACGATCAGAAGCGAGCCGATCGACGTCAGGTGCGGGGTCAGAAAAACGATCGCGGCAAGTCCGAACGCCGCGCCGATAACGGCGCCTGAGATCCGAAGCGCAAGCTTCTCGACGGTCTCCGCCGTCGTTCCCAGCGAGACGATGAAGCAGGTGATGAAGCTGGTATGAATCCCGGGCCAATCCAGCAGTAAATAGATCGCATAGCAAAACATGGCCGCGGCGGTCGTCTTTAGCGCGTAGTAGACGTGATCGGGATTGGTAAAGGCGTCGGGGAGAAAGAAGCCTGCTTTGGCGGGTTCGACGACAGCAGGCTCGGGAGGCGGGCGTTCGGTGAAATGTCGCAACGCTTCTTCGATGTCGGCAAGCAACGCGGCGGTGACCGACGGCAAATCCTCATCAGTATGCTCGATCACAATATCGACGGGATATCCTCCCGCGCGAAGGATCGCCGCCATTTCATCGAGCGTGTCGGCTATCTGGCCGCGGAGCGGCGGAGGCAGGGTCGCTGACTGAGTGCGATCGGCGAAGTCAACCAACAGCATGACGGTGGTGATGCTCTCGGTCGCCTGGCCAAGCGCCACGATATCGGCCGGAGGCGAGGATTTTTCGATGCTCGCCATTTTCAGCCAGGTCTTTAGTTCTGTTACGCCTTCTAAGAGGGTCTCCTGGAAAGCTTCGCGAACCTTCTCCTCGCCCGTACGTATCAACGAGGCAGCGAGCGCCAGACGATGCCCCAGCGCCTGCTCGAGGAGTCGTCGAGGCGGCGGACCAATAAGAAGGTTGAGCGCAATCGAGACGGCGGCCGGGATGGTGACAAACAGCCACGCATAGAGATAGCCGCGCGTCGCAAGCTCTCCCACCTGGGCATCACTCAAGAGGTCCAGTGCGTAACCGATGATTAGTGCAATGATTGCGCCTAGCGGCTTTAATTTGCTGGCGGAAGTCAGGAACAGCAGGCCGAACGACGCGACGGTTATGCTGATCACTCGCCATAGCTGCTGGTCGAGCACCAACATTGCTAACAGGATAAGAATTCCGACAAGCACCGATATCAGAATCGACAGCACGATGCTGAGGATCACACTCTCCATTCTGTCGCGTTTCATGACGAAGAATGCGACATAGGCCGTCAGCGCCGGATCGGGTGTCTGGTAGATTTCAACGACCAGCGTCGTCAGCGCGCAAGCCAACGCAAGCCGAACGGAGAACTCGAGGCGACCCGGAAATGGGCGCAACAGTGCAAAATGCTCGCGGAATTTTTCCCGAAAGCTATCTGCAGGCGCGGCCATGCTTAACCTCAACCACCGCACTCGCGCCGAGCCGCATGAGCTGCTGCTGCGGCTGCTCGATCCGTATCCTTACTGGAAACCGCTGCGCCACGCGCACCCAGTTGAGCGACCGCTCCACATAAGGCAGCGATCGGGGGAGATTCACGCGATCCGTGTCCAGGACACCGGTTCCGAGGCCTTGCACGATCCCCTTGAGCGGTTGTTCACGATCGATCATCGAATAAACCGTCACGCAGTCGCCGACGGAAATGGCGGCCAGATCGGTTTCCCGGAAGTTGGCGACCGCGAACCACTCCTCGGTGTTGACCAGCGTAAACAGCGTTTGAGAGGGTGCGGTCATCTCCCCCGTTGAAACGCTCAATCCGACGACGCGGCCGGCATGAGTGGCGCGGACTGTCGTGTCGTCCAGCCCCCGCTGGGCCAATGCCAATGCGGCTTTCCGGGCCTGGATATTTGCCCGGGCGGCGGCGTCGGTATCGATGGCGAAGATTGCGGCGGCCTCCTGAACGTGTGCTTCCTGAAGCGACGTTTCCGCGTCATGCTGCGAAGTCTGAGCCTGATCGAGTTGCTGCGTAGGCACAAAGCCCTTTGCGGCAAGGGGTGTAAGGCGTTCAACTGTGCGCTTGGCAAGTTCCAGATTGGTCTCCGCGCGCTGTACTTGCTCGGCGGCAACTTTGGCGGCGGAACGCTGAGTCGAGAGCAGCCTCTCCTGAGTTTCCAGGGAGGCCTCCGCAATAGCTAAATCGGCCTCCGCCTGCGCCACCGCGATGCGATGAGGCACCGGATCGATCTGGAAGAGGAGGTCACCCTTGGAAACGAGTGTATTTTCGGTGACCGGGATCTCGATAATCCGCCCGCCGATCGCAGCGGCGACATGGACGACATCGGCGTCGATCGTCGCCGCATCGGTCCATGGCATCACCGCGTTTCGGCGAGCGACGTAAATCGCGATGCCGATCGCCGTCGCGATAACCAGCAGGGAAATGAGTTTGCCGATCGGTGCGGAAGATGCCCGTTTTCCCGCCATCTTCATGGTCAGCGCCCGAAACAAATGAGCCAGATCAGCAACGCAACGATGGCGCCGATCGACGTGCAGACCGGGAGTTGAAACGGCACAACGTCCGTAAGATTACGAGCAGCAAAAAAGAGGCGTGCGCCGAGAGCAACGAAGACGCCGATCACGCCGC
>Ga0209169_10002720_pt1 | contig 10530 bp, 6 predicted proteins | sample HubBroMetageWRM4_FD_188346 | JGI IMG/M metagenome (GOLD analysis project Ga0209169, IMG submission 188346) | Warmed soil microbial communities from the Hubbard Brook experimental Forest, New Hampshire - Hubbard Brook CCASE Soil Metagenome WRM 4... | ecosystem: Environmental > Terrestrial > Soil...
GAATTCTTTTTGTATCAGCTCAGTCTCGCGCTGGATCGGCGCGCGGCGCGGAAGGAAAACGCGATCGCGTTCAAATTGCGCGACGACAATGTGCGCGACGCGATCAAGAAAATTTTGCCGTTCAAGCCGACGGCGGCGCAGAAACGGGTGCTCGGTGAGATTGCGTCGGATCTGGAAAAATCGTCGCCGATGAATCGGCTGCTGCAAGGCGACGTCGGCAGCGGAAAAACGATCGTGGCGCTGCAAGCCGCGGTGATTGCGATGGCGAACAAGTGCCAGGCCGCGCTGATGGCGCCAACGGAAATTCTTGCCGTGCAGCATTATCTTTCGGCGCGTCGCATTCTGGAGCCATCTGGATACAAGGTCGAGCTGGTCATCAGCGGGATGAAGTGGAAAGAGAAAGCGGCGGCTCTGGAGCGCATCAAGAGCGGCGAGGCGAATCTTGCGATCGGGACGCATGCCCTGATTGAAGACAATGTGGAATTCGCGCGACTGGGATTTGTGGCTGTCGACGAGCAGCACCGGTTTGGCGTGCTCCAGCGTAAACGATTGATGGACAAAGCTGCGACGCATGGTCATGCGCCGCACGTGCTGGTGCTGACGGCGACGCCGATTCCGCGGACGCTATCGCTGACGCTGTACGGCGACCTCGATGTCAGCGTGCTCGATGAGCTGCCGCCGGGGCGAACGCCGATCGAAACGCATCTTACGAGCGAGCCGCACCTGGCCGGTGTGTGGAACGGCATTCGGCGTGAGGTCGAAGCCGGGCATCAGGCCTACATCGTGTACCCGGTGATCGAGGAGTCGAAGCTCGAGCTGAAGGCCGCGATGGAGGAGTACGAGCGGCTTGGACATGAAGTTTTTCCAAAATTTAAACTGGGGTTGTTGCACGGACGCCTATCAAGCGAAGAGAAAGACGACGTCATGCAGCGCTTCCGCAAGAACGAAGTGAACATCCTGGTTTCGACCACGGTGGTCGAGGTAGGCGTCGATGTGCCGAACGCTTCGGTGATGGTGATCGAGCATGCCGAGCGGTTCGGGTTGTCGCAATTGCACCAGCTTCGTGGGCGTATCGGACGCGGTGCCGCGAAATCGCATTGCGTGCTGGTCGGGCCGACGCGCATGACGGAAGAGGCGAAGGCGCGGCTGGAGGCGATGGTGCGCACCTCAAACGGGTTTGAGATTGCCGAAACCGACCTGGAATTGCGCGGACCGGGAGAATTTTTTGGGACGCGGCAATCGGGCTCGCTGGGATTTCAGATTGCCAATCCGATGCGCGACCGCGCGGTGCTGGATCTGGCGCGTCAGGAGGCGTTCGCGCTGGTGGAAGCGGCAACACCGAGCGCTACTTCGTCTCGTTCTGGTTCCAGTTCTGGCTCTCATTCTGGCGGCGAAGGAGTGAAATTCGGGGCCGGCTCGGACGCTGCGAAATCTGCAGCGAACTCTGGAGTGAATGAGCTTGACCGCTTATTGCGTCGCTTGCCGGCGGAGTGGCAGCGGCGTTATCACCTTGCACGAATCGGATAAATCCAAACCTTATGCGCGTGATTGCCGGACAGTTTCGTTCGCGTCAACTTAAATCTCTAAAGGGGCTCGCGCTGCGGCCCACGAGCGACCGGCTGCGCGAAACCGTTTTTAATGTGCTGGCGCCGCTGATTGTTGGCGCGCGTTTTCTCGATGTGTTTGCCGGGACGGGCGCGATCGGGATCGAGGCGTTGAGTCGCGGCGCGGCGGAAGCAGTCTTTATCGAGAGCCATCAGCCGGCGGCGGCGTTGATCAAGCAGAACCTGGCGTCGCTCGGGATTCGGGTTGGCGTTTCCGTGATGGCGATGGATGCGGTTCGGGCGCTCGAGAAGTTGGCGGCGAAGCCGAACGCGAAATTTGATCTGGCTTACATTGACCCGCCGTATGCGGATGCGGCGCAATATGCGCAGGTGCTGGAGGCGGTGGCAAAGTCGCCGCTGTTTCATCCGGAGTCGCGGATTGCCGTGGAGCATCGGCGGGCGTTTGAATTGCCCGCTGTCGCCGGGCTGACGACGGTGCGCCGGCTGGAGCAGGGCGACGCGGCGCTGACTTTTCTGGCACCTTAGGCGCGATTCTTCCTCTTCCCGTTTTGGGACGGCAGCCTAGCTACTACCCCCACCCCCGGGTTGTTTTCCAAAGAGTGTGTAAGCTACTGATAATTAATGGCTTGCAGTCTTCCATTTTTAGGAGTGTGGAAGCTGTTTGAAACAAAGGGGTTGTGGACGAGTCTGTTTCGAAGAGCTGCGCGCTTTTGTCGGCTGGAAATGAAAAAAGCGCCGTTTGATCGGCGCTTGGACATGATTTTGAACGGTTCCGAATATCTCACAAGCTGAGGGAAAAGTCAAGGGGCAGACCAAAGATGTTTTTCTAAGACGACGAAAAATAGGTCGGGGCGGGTGGGGGTGCCGTAGCGGGTGTCGGAGTAGGGGAAGGGGCGGGTTTCGGCGGTGCGGCGGTAGCCCCTGCGTTCGTACCAGGAGATCAGAGCTTCGCGGACGTGGACGACGGTCATTTCGATTGTGCGGGCGCCGTTTGTGGCGGCGTATTGTTCGGCGGCGGTTAGGAGTTCGCGGCCGAAGCCGGAGTTTTGGAGATTGGGGAGGACGGTGAGTGAGCCGAGGTACCACTTTTCGGGGGAGGCTTGTTGGAGGCTCACGCAGCCTTTGAGAGTTGAGGTGGTGGGATCGTCCGTGAGGAGGTAGAGGGCGCCTTTGGCGATTTCTTCCTGGAGGAGGGAAAGATTTGTGCGCTCACCTTTGATGTATTCGCCTTCGATGCTCCAGCCTTCGGCACCGCGGAAGGCGAGGTTCATGAGGGATACGATGGAGGGGTGGTCGCGCTCGGCGGCGGGGCGGAGATCAATGGGCATGGATTAGTTGGAGGATGCGCTGGAAGTGTCGTGTAGGAGGATGACGTCGGATTCGCGGTGGGAGCGGAGGACGCCGAGAGATTTTCCGTCGGGGGACCAGCGGAAGTCGATGATCTGGTCGGATTTGAAGTTGGTGATGAGGCGGCCTTTGGAGCCGTCGATGGGTTGGAGCCAAATGTTGTCGGTGCTGTTCTCTGCGGTGAGGAGGCCGACGCTCTTGCCGTCTGGAGTGAAATGCAGTCCGATGGTATCTGGAGTCCCGGAGTCGCGCAGGACAATCGGATGGTCCGACCCGAGAGCCAAGATGCGGCGCTCTTTGGCGCTGCCGGTTAGGTCGACGAGGGCGATCTTCAAGGCGAAGTCTTCCGTAGCGCCAGAGAATTTGCTCACAAGGTAGGCCATCGTTTTGCCGTCGGGCGAAATTGCCATCGAGCCGATCAACGACTTTTCGAAAACGGTTCCTGGCACGGTTTCGGGTTGGCCGCCATCATTCGAGGAGACGCGGCGCAAGGGACCATCCTGTTTGCCATCGTAGAAGTAGATCCACTTGCCGTCGGGGGAACAAACCCACTTCGCAGAGGTGTTTTCGGTCGAGAGCATCTGCGTGGGATTCGAGCCGTCGGGCTTCATGCGCCAGATGTGTGCGGAATTGGAGTCCGTCGCATGAAACCACCAAGCCACGGCGAGAAAGTGTCCGGCGTCGCAAGAAGCGACATTGCTGATCCAGGATTTTGGATCGTTGACGATGGTGGTTGAATCGGAACCGTCGGGGTGCATGCGCAGAAGACGGATTCCTTCGGAGACAAATAGCTGTCCATCGGTGGACCAATCGAAGGCAGCGACGATGCCGGTGCGGGTTAGTCCAGGAACGGTGGAGAACGAGTCGCCGCCTGAACCGGGCAGAACGGCGATCTCCCCGGTTACTTTCGTTAGCACTGTCGCCAAACTTTTTCCGTCGCCGCTGAGGAAGACGCCGTAGTGGTTCGTCGTGTCTGCGGTAACGTCGCGAAACTTTCCTTCTGGATAAGACACCGCTCCGATGTTGGTGATGCCGAACAGACGATCGCCTCTGTTCGTATGGGTCATGTAAATCCAGCGGCCGTCAGGAGACCAAGCGAGCCGGGCGATGAACTTGTTCGGGTACTGAACGAAGGGTTCCATTTTGCCTGAAGCGAAATCGAACATTTGAATCTCGCCCTTGTCGAGGCGAGTGAAGGAAGCGGCAACGCGCTTTCCATCGGGCGACCAAGCCACGTACTGCGGGACTACCTGACCGGGAACGATGAGGAGAATCTTTTCGTTCGAGCCATCGGCGGCGGCTTCGATGAGGCGCCATTTGTCGACTTCGGGGTCGTTGGCACGGGCGAAAAGGATGCGAGTGCCGTCCGGGGAAATCGCAACGTTGGTGTCGATGTCTTTGGAGATTACTTGAGGCGTACCGCCGAGCAACGGGGCGCGGACCAAGTCGAAGGCGTCGCTTGAACCCTCGGATTCGCGGAAGTAAATGTAATTGCTATCGGGCGAGAAGGTCGGGATGTCCAACACGTGTGTGCCGGCGTCCACGATGATGGTGTCGCTGCCGGTCGGAAGATTGCGGAGTGACAGGCTGTGATGGCCGGGTCTGCGCAGAACGCTGACGACGAATTTGCCGTCGGGCGAAAGAGCGGCGGAGACGACATTGCCGAAATCGGTGACGGGAGTGGCGGAGTAAGAAGAGAAAGGAGGAAGAGCGGAGGGTTTGAGGTAGGCGTACATGCCGTAGCCGGCGCCTGCGATGAGAAGAAGGATGACGAGAGCCGCGACGCCGAGACTGAATTTGTGTTCGCTGGCGACGGCGGCGACGGAGGAAGATCCGGAGGAGCGGACGGGCGAGGGAGTGGTGGACGCGCTGCCTTGCGCTTGCCTGGCGGCGGATACGTTTGCGCTGCTGGGCGTCGACGGTGAGGGCTGCTGTGACGAGCCGATGACGGCTGTGTGCGTTGCGGAACGGCCGGAGCTTATGTCGCGCTTAAGGCGTTGAAGATCGGCGCGGATGTCGGCGGCGTGTTGATAACGGAGATTGCGATCTTTCTCGAGGCCTTTGGCGATGATTTCTTCGAGCTTGAGCGGGAGCTCGGGATTGAGCCGGAGCGGCGGGGTCGGTTCGCGGCTGAGAATTTTTTCGAAGACGACGCCGGAAGTTTCGCCGGGGAAGGGCAACTGGCCGGTGGCCATTTCGTAGAGCACGACGGCGAAGGAGAAGAGATCGGTGCGGGCGTCGAGATCCTTGCCGCGGACTTGTTCGGGCGACATGTAGGCGACGGTGCCGACGGTGGTGCCGGGAGCGGTGATGTGTTCGGGGCCTTCGCCGACCGTGGCGAGCGTGTCGCCGGTGTCATAGATGTTGTTTTGTTTTGCGTTGGCGCTGGCTTGTTTGGCGAGGCCGAAGTCGAGAATTTTGGCGTGGCCGCGGCGGGTGATGAAGATGTTGGCGGGTTTGATGTCGCGATGGACGATGCCGGCGGAGTGAGCGGCGTCGAGGGCGTCGGCGATTTGAATGCCGATGTCGAGGAGTTGATCGATTTCGACGGGGCGATTGCCGATGAGGTGTTTGAGCGTTTGGCCGTCGAGAAATTCCATGGCGATGAAGGCGCGGCCTTCGGTTTCGCCGATGTCGTAGATGGTGCAGATGTTGGGGTGATTGAGGGCGGAGGCGGCTTGCGCTTCGCGCTGGAAACGGGCGAGCGTTTGCGGATCGGTGGCGACGTTTTCGGGGAGGAATTTGAGTGCGACGAAGCGATGGAGGCGGGTGTCTTCGGCCTTGTAGACAACGCCCATGCCGCCGCCACCGAGTTTGTCGGTGATGATGAAGTGGGAGAAGTTTTGACCGATCAAGATTGGGGCAGTTTAGCGAAGCGAGAAGTAAAGAAGCAATGAAGTAAGGAAGTAGGAAGAGACGAGGAAGAGACAGGCGCGAACTGGGTGGTGGTCGTCGTGGTGAGTTGGGAGGAGTGGAATTTAAACCCGCACCCTTTAAAGACTAAGGGTGCGGCACCCAACGGCCGGACTGGGTGGCGGCATCCAATTGCGGGTTGACCGGTGGGACGGGCTTCCAGCAACCTTGTAGGGAGTATTCAGGAGATTTGGAACTGACGGGATGAGTTTGACTCAGGCGAATGGGGCGTTGAATTTGTTGGGGCAAGCGGCGACGGAGATGCCGCTGGTGGCTCCGCGTCTGCCTGCGGGTTCGGAGGGGCCACGGCTGGATGTGGCTTGGGGGGATTTTCATCAAGGAGTGGGAAGCAGCGTGCGGGCGCTGGTGGCGCGCGGGGGCGCTAAGGGATTTTTGAGTGGGGGATTTTTTAAGGATTGCTGGATTGAGTCGCGGTGGCCGCGTCGGGCGATTGTGGCGGCGCTTTTGTGGCATGTGGCGTTTCTGGCGATGCCGTTTCCGAAGGGCATGATGGAGCCGAAGAAAGTTTCGGGGCTGGAGAATTTTCAGCTGACGTGGTCGGGGCCGATTCAGGATTTGCCGCTGCTGGAGATTCCGAAGGCGCGCGCGAAAACCGTGGCGAAGGCAGCGCCTGTCGATCCGGCACCGCAGCCGGGTGCGGATGCGTTTCATCCGCGGCAGAGGATTTTTACTGATCCGGTGAAGCCGAATCACCTGAAGCAAACGCTTGTGAATCCGAAAGCGCCGATGGAAGCGCCGAAGCTGCTGCCGCAGATGCCGAACATGGTGGAGTTGGCGGCGACGACGGGGCCGGCGAAGCCGAAGGTGACGATCAGCGAGGATGCGCTGAAGCAGCTGCATCCGCATGAGCGGAAGGTGAAGCTGGTGAAGGTGGCGCCGCCGGAAGATGCGCCGGTTCTCGCGCAGGAGCAGATGGCGTCGGATTTGAATATTCCGGCGACGGAGAATGGGCCGGCGCTGCCGAAGCTGGAGATAAATGCGGGAGTGGCGCCGAGGGCGGCTAAACGGGATGCGGCGGGAGATGCTGCTGCGCCTGCGCCGGAGATGACGTCGTCGGCGGCGGGAGGGGCGAGCGCGCAGACGTTGATTGCGCTGTCGGCGACGCCAGGGCCGGCTGCGCCGGTTGCTCCACCGGCGGGAAATTTGGCGGCGAAGGTGGCGATTTCACCGGATGCGGGCAAGAAGGGCGGAACGGTCGATCCGAATACGGGCGGGGGCGGGAAGAGCGCGGTGGGCGTGAGCATCAGCGGAGGGAATCCGCCGGCTTCGAAAAGCGGGATTTCGGGATTGGGCGCGGGGACGGGAGCGCGGTCGATGCGATCGCTGACGGCGCGGCCGCAAGAGTCATCGGTGAGCGACGACGCGGTGCGGGTGGGGCCACCGGATTTCAAGGCGTTGCCAGCGGGGGCGAAGCCGGAGCAGGTTTTTGTGGGGAAGCGCGTTTATACGATGAACGTGAACATGCCGAACTTGAGCAGCGCGACGGGGAGCTGGATTTTGAATTTCGCGGAGTTGAATGCGGAGAAGCCGCATGTTACTTCACCGGATTTGTCGTCGCCGGTGGTGATGAAGAAGGTCGATCCGAAGTATCCGCCGACGGCGATGGCGGAGCGGATTGAAGGCGAGGTTGTGTTGTACGGAGTGATTGCGGCGGATGGGTCGGTGGGGCAGATTCAGGTCGTTCGCGGAGTGGATGATCAGTTGGATGAGAATGCGAAGAATGCGCTGGCGCAGTGGAAGTTTCGGCCCGCGACGAAAGCGGGAGAACCCATTGATGTTGAAGTCATCGCGCACATCCCGTTTCACATTCCGCCGAAGGAATAATGTTTAAGCTGGCCTTGATCGTCCCGGTTTCTATCGAATCTTGAATTGAGCCGCGGCGATTGCGTAGTAACGCAGTTCTTCGCTGGGCGCTGGGTGCTCCTGAAGATAACGATCGACGAGGATACTTGTATCTGGATGATGTAGATGGCCGAGGCCGTGAAGTGCGGCCTTCTGACAGATTTCCGACTCAATGAACAGAATCTGCGACAGGGTTGCGTAGAATGCATCCTGCAATTGCATGTCTTCGCCGCCACGATCGCGGCTGCGGTTCCCACAGTGCCAGCCGTAGCAAAGCGAATCCCACCACATAAAGACCGCAGTATCCAACGGATTGGTTGCGAACAGCTTTGTAAAAAGAGGGAACATCGAGTCGATGCACGGGGTGCGCGCAGCCAGTGGCAGGTCAGTGTCAAAAATAATTCTGTGTACTGAACAATCGAGATTCGCGACCTGAATCGACCAAAAGGCTTCGTCGAGTTGTACTTTCGAGAATCGCTGGGGCAGGAACTCTGGTTCTCTGAACAGCTTTATATAGAAGTCCGAAATCGTGGCCGGATCAAATATCACTTCGGTGTGCCAATACCACGGCTCCGGTTTGTCACGATCGAGATTCGGATTGGTCACTTCCCTTGAGAAAAGAAATTCCACGAACTGATCGAAGGAGTAGTGCGTGATGTCGACCCGGTCTGGATCCATCGCGATAGTCTAAGCGGCTATTGCTTTGAACTCTCAGCGAGTTTTACGAGAGTGGCGAGGGCTTGGTTGACGGGGGTGGGAATGTTGAGTTCGGCGCCGCGGCGGGCGATGTAGCCGTTGAGAGAATCGATTTCGGTGCGCTTGCCGCGCTGGAGATCTTGCGCTGTGGAGGAGTAGACGGTCGCAAGTGTTTCGGCGACTTTGTAGGCACCGTTGATCGCGTTTTCCGGATTTTCGAAATCGGGGAGATGGATTTTGGCGGCGCGTGCGACGGCGAGAAATTCGGTGACGAGGCTGGCGACGATTTTTTTTGCTTCGGGGCTGGCGGCGATTTCGCCATAGCGGGCGTGGCCGAGCGCGGAGATGGCGTTCAGCGCGCAGTTCCAGGTGAGCTTGGTCCAGAGTTCGCCCTCGATATTGTCGGAGATGCGGCAAGGGACTTGAGCGCGTTCGAAGAGGGCTGAGATTTTTTCGGTGCGTGCGTTGCGCGGGCCGATGACGAGATCGCCGCGTCCGCCGTGTTTGACGGTGCCGGGTTCGGGGACAAACGCGCCGATGTAGACGACGGCGCTGATGGCGTCGATGTTGGCGGCGGCGCGGAGTTGGTCGGCGTTGTCCACTCCATTTTGCATACAGACGACGGTTGCGCCGGGCGCGAGGAGCGGGGCGATGGTGCGCGCGGTCTCGGCGTTGTCGATTGTTTTTACGCAGAAGAGGACGAGGTCGGCGCCGCGGACGGCTTCGGGTTGGTCGGAGGCTTGGGCGCGGACGCGCTCTTTGAAGTGAAGCGTGTCGAGGAGGAGGCCGTGGGCGTTGACGGCGGCAGCGAATGGTGCGCGACCGATCAGGGTGACGGGTGCTCCGGCGCGGGCGAGCATGCCGCCGAAGTAGCCGCCGACTGCGCCTGCGCCGACGACAGCGATTTTGGGCCAGGGTTGTGCGTTTGTTTCTGGCGAGGCCGAGTTTTGCTCGCTCGCGTTTTCGCTCACGTGGTGATCACCGAAATGAGGCGATCGATGTCGCGCTCGGTGTTGAAGAGATACGGCGAGACACGGATGTTGCCTTCGCGCAGGCTGACGATGACGTTTTCTTTGCGGAGCTTGTCGTAGAGCGCGACGGTTTTTTCTGCCGTGCGGGCGGCGAAGCAGGCGTAGGGGCCGCGATTGGCGCGATCGAGCGGGCTCGCAGGGATGCAGCGATCTTTCGGGAGGCGATCGAAAAGCTGCTCGATGAGATGTTGACAGTGCGCGAGCGCGGTCGCAGGGCCGACTTGCAAGACGAATTCGAGGCTTGCGTCGAGCGCGGCGTGATTGAAATAGTTGGCGGTTTCGGCGGCGTCCCAGCGCTTGGCTCCGGCGGCGGGCTTGGGATCGGTGAAGCTCATCGCGGAGAAGCCGTGCTCCATGCCTTGCGCGGCCATCCAGTAGAAGGGGCCGGGGCGGAGGGTGGCGACGATTTCGGGGCGGCCCCAGCAGAAGCCGGTCCCGAAGGGACCGAGCAGAAATTTGTAGCCGGCGGAGACGAGGAAGTCGATGTGCATTGCTTGCACGTCGATGGGAACGGCGCCGCAGGCCTGGCTGGCGTCGGCGACAAAGAGCACGCCTTGCTTGCGGCACGCGTCGCCGATGCGAGCGGCGTCGAGAAGCACGCCGTTGTCGAAGCGCACGAGGCTAACCGAGACTACGCGTGTGCGCGGTGTGATGGCGGCGATGATGTCGTCGGCGCTGAGGAATTTTTCGCGCGGCGAGACGATTTTGACGACGATGCCTTCGCGCTCTTCCATCGGCTTCCACGTGGCGTATTGCAGCGGGAATTCGCCGGCGGCCGTGATGACTTCGTCGCCGGGCTTCCACGCGAGGCCGTAGGCGATGCCGGACATGCCGGAGCTCGCGCCGGTGGTGAGAGCGATGTCGTGCGGCTGCGCGTTGATAAGCTTCGCGATCGATGTGCGGATGCGATTCGGGACGTCGAAGAACGCGGAGTCGGGAATGCGCTGGGGGAATTTTTTCCACTCGAGCGAAGCTTGCACGGCGCGGAAGGAAACCTTCGGCATCGGGCTTTGGCCGGCGAGGTTGAGGTAGATGGCTTCTTCGTTTTCGAACCAGTGCTCGCGCCAGTCGGTGCGGGGGGCGGGAGTGTCGGGGGTTGTAGCGATGGGAGATGT
>Ga0209169_10002721_pt1 | contig 10526 bp, 7 predicted proteins | sample HubBroMetageWRM4_FD_188346 | JGI IMG/M metagenome (GOLD analysis project Ga0209169, IMG submission 188346) | Warmed soil microbial communities from the Hubbard Brook experimental Forest, New Hampshire - Hubbard Brook CCASE Soil Metagenome WRM 4... | ecosystem: Environmental > Terrestrial > Soil...
GGCCGCGGGCTTACCAGCCTCGCGACAGATCAGACGCGCCACATCGTCACGTTGCTCACGCAGCAATTGCTGAAAGCGCCGGAGTATGGCGGCACGCTGCCCCACCGCCGTTGCCTGCCATCGCGGTTGCGCATTTTTCGCCCGCTGCACCGCACGGAACACATCATCGGGACTGGCGCACGCCAATTCGGCAAGCGCTTCCCCGGTGGCCGGATTGCATGTGGTGATGGAGGCAGCACCAAGGCTCTTTGTTTCGGTGGGCATGACAATCACCGTTCAGTATTCGACGTTCACCAGGTACAGGCCACAAGCGGCAGCCGTGGGTCCGGCGGCACTGCGATTGCGGGCTTCAAGGATGGCAGGCACGTCCGCGATCTTCAGCGAACCTTTGCCGACGAGCAGGAATGTCCCCACTAGGTTTCGTACCATGTGGTGCAAGAAACCATCTCCGCGGACAGTGTAGACGAGTTCGTCGTCGGTGCGCATCCATTGCGAGGAATGAATCCGGCGCACGTTGTTGACGCTCCCAAAACGGGAGTCGTCGCCGTCATGGCCTTCCTCGGCCATGCGGGCAGCGCGCTCGGGATCGGAGGCCGCGAACGAAGTGAAGTCGTGTGTGCCCACTACGGCCTCAGAGGCGCGCATCAGCGCCTCTTCGTTCATGGGATACGGATCGTGGTAGACATAGCGCGCGACAAACGGCGGACAGATATCTCCACGGAAGATGCGGTAGCGATAAGTCTTGGCTGTCGCCGAGTGCCGAGCGTGGAAACCGTCCGGCTTCGCCTCGACTGACTTGACGCGAATCGATGGCGGCAAGACATCGTTAAGCGCGATGACCATGTTGCGCTCGGGGATCGGACTCTCCAACTGCACCGACGCCACTTGTGCGAGCGCGTGTACCCCGGCATCGGTGCGTCCCGAGCCTTGCGGTAGCACGTCTTCCCCGGTAATCCGCTTCAGGCATTCGGCCAGCGTGCCTTGTACGGTACGCAGGCCAGGCTGCACCTGCCAGCCGTGAAACTCCGACCCGTCATACGACAGCGTGATTTTGAGATTGCGGCTCACCGTAATATCGATTCCGTCGACGCAACGCCCATAGTTTTCGATGTGTTAAGCAATGTTAAGCAGTGTAAAGCACACATTTGTAAAAGCAGTGTGTCAGATATACTACTTTTTCTCTGCACCATACGAGGTTCAAATCAATTTTTGTCCCCTGTTCCGTCATCTTGGGATCGCATCTCCGTGAGTTGTCCTGAAAACTGTAAAAGGCGACAGGAATTTGCTGCAGAGGTGTGTACAACTCTTAGTGTTCGTTCTAGGAGAGCAAACGTGATATCCGCTCTTGATCTTCGCTCGCATTTTCCTGTGGCCCGGGCTCGGCAGTTAGTCGTCATCGTAATTATGGCTGCGTTCGGCGTCGTTGGTTTTGCGCAGGACCAGTCTCAGCAGAACACGACTCCCGCGCCGACGACCACCGAGCAGAAGGCGGCGGACGGGCAGTCGTTGACGCCTTTGCCGCAGGCTCCGGCGCCGCAGCACAATATTCCGCCCTACGCCGATCAGAACTATGCGTTTGGAAAGCGGCAGTGGCCGAATCCCTTCGTCATTTATGCGCCGCGGACCATTCCGCAGGTGAATGTGACCAATTCTCCCCGGGTTGATCAGACGTTGAAGGATGGAAAGTTCTACCTTTCGCTGAACGACGCGATCGCCCTGGCGCTCGAGAACAACCTCGACATCGGCATCCAGCGCTATAACTTGTCGATCGCCGACACCGACGTCCTGCGCACCTCTTCAGGAGCCATAGCGCTGGGCGTGAACGCCGGCCTGGTTCAAGGCACGCCCGGTGGAACCACCGGTAGCACGTCGGCCGGCGGCACAGGAACTTCTTCCACCGGCTCTACGGGTGGCGGCGCCGGCGGCACGACGATCGGCGTGGGTGGCGCGGGTTCGGGCGCGGCGGGCATCGTATCCTCAACCCAGGGCGAAGGTCCGCCGCTCGACAACTACGATCCGGTGATCACCGGGACGGTCAATTTTCAGCGCGCCGTGACGCCTGAATCGAACACCATCATCACCGGTACGAATACGCTGTACCAGAACACGACCACGGCGAACTTCCTTTACAACCAAGGCTTCCCGACCGGAACGTTGATGACGGTCGGCTTCAACAATAGCCGCATCGCCTCCAACGCGCTTTTCAACACGCTGGACCCGTACCTTCAGCCAAGCTTCCAGTTCCAGCTTCGCCAGCACCTGCTGCAGGGATTCGGCTTCGATCCGAACCTGCGTTACATCCGCATCGCCCGAAATAACAAGCTGATCACGGAAGTCACCTTCCGCAACCAGATCATCACCACGGTTTCCCAGATCGAGAACATTTACTGGGACCTGGTCAATGCGTACGAAAACGTTACGGTGCAGCAGCGTGCGCTCGACCTGGCCGACAAGACTCTGTCCGATAACCAGAAGCAGGTTGCAGCAGGAACTCTTGCTCCCTTGACCGTGGTGCAATCGCAAAGCGCTGTTGCCACGGCCAAGCAGAACCTGATCGCAGCTCAGGTCAACTTGCAGTTGCAGCAACTGCTGATGAAGAATGCCATCACGCGCAATATGGCCGATCCCATCCTGGCAGTTGCGCCGGTGGTCCCCACCGACACGCTGAACACTACCCAACCCTACGAGGTCGGTTCCGTCGACGACCTGATCGGACAGGCACTGAAACAACGGCCCGAAATCGCAACGGCTCGACTGAACCTGACCAATACCGAGATCACGCGCAAGTCGTTAAGGAACGATCTGCTTCCGGCGCTGGATTTGTACGCGTTCTATGGCGCGTCGGCGCTGGCCGGTCCGACGAATCCGCTTTGCACCGATCCGACGCAGTGCGCCTCTCCGGGATTTCCGACCAGCTATGGAGGAGCATTCGGCAATCTGTTCAACAGCTCCTTCCCGGACAAGGGCATCGGCGTGAACCTGAGCATTCCTCTGCGTAATCGCCAGGTGCAGGCCGACCAGGCACGCTCGGCGCTGGAGTATCGTCAGGCGCAGATGAGTTTGCAGCAGACGGAAAACACCATCATGTTGCAGGTTCGTCAAGCGCAGTTTGCCTTACAGCAGAATTGGGTGGCGCTGCAGGCAGCCATCGCAGCACGCGACTACGCTGCCGAGGCTTTGGACGCCGAGCAGAAGAAACTTCGCATGGGCGCTTCTACCGGAACGCTGGTGCTTCAGGCCTCCAGCAATCTCACTCAGGCCGAATCCAACGTGCTAGGGGCAGCGACCAACTACGAGAAGTCGAAGGTGCAGCTCGATCTTTCGACCGCCGATACGCTGACCCGACTCGGGATTGACATCACCGACGCTCAGGCCGCTAACGTCAGACATCAACCTGTGGTTCCCGGGGTCGTACCGGCGAACAACAACGACCTCACGACTCCCAAGCTGCAACCGCTTGGCCCGGGTGGTCCAGGGTCGGAGCCGACGATGGCGCCGCAGACCGGCAACCCGCCGCAAAATCCGACTCCTTCGCAACCGGTGCAGCCGGAGGAGCCGCAAAAATAGCGCATCCGACAGGAGCCATAAGACGAAGGATTATTTGACAATCAGGACAACGGTGCTCAACAATAGCGGGCAAGTTGGAAGTGGTGGGGCCGCACTGCCCCTTGAAGGCTTGGACGCCTTAACCCCAGCCCAGACCGTCCAAGGATAACCCTTATGGCCAAGATCCTTTGTGTGGACGACGAACCGAACATTGTCACGCTCAAGTGCGCCATTCTGGAGGCGGCGGGGCACCAGGTAACTCCGTCTACCTCGGCCCATGACGCTATCGAAAAGCTGAGCCAGAATACGTATGACGCTGTAGTGACAGATTGGCGCCTGGGCGACGCCAATGGCCGCTCGATTGTGCAGGCAGCCAAGACCCACTCCACCATGCCGGTCGTCGTCGTTTCCGGCTATGTTGCTGAAGCCTTCCAAGCGGCAGAGCCGCTGGCGGATCTTTATCTGGAGAAGCCGGTCAATCCGGAAGAGCTGGTTACGATTGTGAACGAACTGCTCAAGACCAGCGACCACCCAGCCCACTGAATTTACCTACAACCCAAGCTGCTCACCGCTCAGTTGATGCTCGGCGAGGCTGCACGAGCGGCTAGATCGGGCTTAGCCATTTCTCCCGATCCGCGCCGTCCGGGATTCACTGCCAGCGAGGCGGTTGCCTGCGCCAGTATTCGGTGATGCACCACGAATAGCGCCAATTCCAGCCGATCCGACACCCCTATCTTGTCGAAGATATTCCGCAGGGCGTTCTTGATCACCTGCTCGCTGGTGATGAGCTGCATCGCGATTTCGCGATTTTTATAACCCTGCACGATCGCCGCAATGATGCGCAACTCACGGTCAGAGAGTCGCTTGCGAACCCGCGCCCCAACCACGTCATCGTTAATCTCAACGTCGCTGGAGTTTGGTCCTTGCAGGAAGTGCTGGCCCTGCGCCAGGCGGCGCACCGCTTCCACTACCATGCTCCCGCTGGCCGAGCGGTAAATCACACCCTGCACGCCCATGCGCATGAAGTCCGAGGCATTCTCGGTGTTATCACAGAGCATCAGCACGGCAATGCCATGACGCTCGGCAATTTCCTGAACATCATGCAGGAACGACAGGAAGCTAGAGGCAAGAATGACAACGCGCGGCCGAAGCTTATCCAGCGCGTTGAGCAGTTGCTCAGGTGATTGAGGCTGTCCCACGATTCGGACATCCTCTTCAACTGCCAGCACCTTGGCGATGCCGGCGCGAAAAATCGCTTGGTGGTCAGCGATAATTACATTTGTCATGGTCGCAGTTGGGAGCCTCGTCCTTTCCGGAATTTTGCCCGGAGTTGCGGTAACTCCGTGGGCGCCGAGAGGACCTAACGACGCACTGCGCTTTTCAATTAGGGTTTTATACCACGGATGTCTATCAGGGAATAGCTCTTTCGCGTAGGGTAACAATTACTAGCGCATTAGAGGTGAGATTCGGCCCTTTAGCGCCCTCCCGTTAGAAACGCCAACGAAAGTACGTCACTTGCCCGGCAACAAGCCGGCAAGAGGGTAGACGACCGCGAGCGCATTCACAGATACCGGGGGCCTGCGAGCGTGCATCGCCCTGGTAACGCTCGTCGACTCGTCAGTGTCGCGCAGCGGCTGTATCATCGAAGTGTTGGCTACTATTCTGACATCTTCACGGATTGAGACTCGGCCGAACTGGGCGGAGGTCTCTCTTTCTGCTCTGCGGCACAACTTCCGCGTGGTGCAGGATCATGTGGGCCGCGACGTGACCATCTGCGCCGTCGTGAAGTGCAACGCCTACGGACATGGCGTGGAAGAATGCGCCCCGGCGCTGCAACAGGCTGGAGCGACATGGTTTGGCGTCACCTCCACCGATGAAGGCATCGTGCTGCGCGAGTCCGGTATCACGGCGCGCATTCTCGTCATGTGCGGCTTATATCCCGGCGAGGAAGAAGAAGCGCTGCGTCATTCTCTGACGCCTGCGGTCTTTCGTCTGGATCAAGCTGAGGCGCTGGCGCAGGCTGTGACGCGCATGGGCCTGGAACATCGCGCGCCGATCCACTTGAAGATTGATACAGGTATGGCAAGGCTGGGACTGCCGCTCGCGGAGTTGAAGTCTTTTGCCGAGGGCGTGCAGGGGCTGCCACAGATTGATCTGGAAGGTGTTTTCAGTCATCTCGCTTCGTCTGAGGTTCTCGACGATGAAGATACGGCGACGCAGATCCTCCGATACGAAGCAGCCGTGCAAAGCCTCGCCGAATATGGGTTGCATCCGCGCCTTCGCCATCTGGCCAACAGCGGCGCGGTATGTGCCCGTCCGAACACCTGGTACAACTTCGTCCGGCCCGGCCTCGCCTTGTATGGCTACGAGCAGCCGGTCTATCGCGATGGTTTCCTGGTCAACGACACGAAGCCACTGCCGCTGAAGCCAGTGCTTGCGTGGAAGACGCATGTGCTGGGATTGCGCGATGTGCCGGCAGGCCAGCCGCTGGGATACAACGGGGCCTACGTTACGCCGGCTCCGGCGCGAATCGCGGTTGTGTCGGTAGGATACGGCGATGGCCTCTCGCGTAAGGTCTCAATTCATGCAGGCGATCCGATTCCGTCGCTGGACGATGATCCCGCGGTGGGTCGCGGTGAAGTTTTGGTGCGCGGGCGGCGTGCGCCGATGGTCGGACGAATCTCGATGGATTTGACGCTGCTGGATGTCACTCGCATTCCCGGCGTCTCGATAGGCGATGAAGTGATGCTGATCGGGCGTAGTGGCAGCGAAGAAATCACCGCGTGGGACCTGGCGCGGAACTCAGACACTGTTGTATACGAGACGCTGTGCAACCTGTCGAAGCGGGTTCCCCGCCGTCACGCCGAATAACCGCCTATCCCAGGCGGTAGAAACTCAACGCAGCATCGCCCTGTTCCAGCCGCCGGTACCGCAGCAGTGCTCCGAAACGCTCCTCCAGATTAAACTTCTTTTCGTGCTCGGCGATGACGATGGTTGAGGGCTGAAGAAGCCGCGATTGCGCCAGATAGCCAAGCGTCTGCTCGTAGGCGCCGCGCATTCGATACGGCGGATCAAGAAAACAGAAATCGCAAACCACGCCGGTGCTATCCAACAGAGACAACGCTTTCATGACTTCGCGCTCCTGCACTTCGTAGCCGGCAGAAATTCCCAAGCTTTGCAGATTGTCCCGTAGAAGGCGTGCGTGTTTCTTCGTTGATTCCACGAAGTAGACCTGACGCGCACCCCGGCTGAACGCTTCGATTCCGACGGCGCCGGTTCCGGCATAAAGATCGAGCCAGACGGTGTCGGCCAAATCGCGAGTTGCGCTGAGTACGTCGAACAGCGTCTCGCGCAAGCGGTCGCTGGTCGGGCGCAAATCCAGTCCTGGCAAGGATTGCAGAGGGCGGCTGCGAAATTGGCCGGCGATCACGCGCATGGGCTCAAAACAGTGTCACATAAATCCGTCGAGGCAGGGTGGCGCGATCGTCACTGCTTGAAGTTTCTGGACATGAACGGCAGCACGACTTTCTCCATTCGCTCGCCGATCCGGCTGTCGTGCGTACCGTCGTACTCCGAATACTGATGCGCGATTCCGAGCCTGGTCATCTCTTGATCGAGCTTGTGCGACCCGGTAACGATCTCCTGAAATTCGTCCTGCCTGCCGACGTCGAAACCCAGCGCCCGCAAACGCGGCTGGCCGGCTGCATATCTGGCCGCGACCGCATCCAGCATGTTGGCCTTCCAGCGCGCGATTACCGCCGGTACAGGCTGGCCTATGCTGTCGAACGGCCAATCGACGCCGAATGGCGGATTGTGCAGGTCGGGCGAAAATGCCGCTGCCAGCGCCAGCTCGACTTGCTGGCCCATCCCGGAATCGAAAAGCGCCTGTAGAGTCTTGGCCTTTTGCGCCTCGATCACGCCCGCGCGATCTTCGTTGTCATCCCAGAAGGCGCAGCAGGCGCTCATGCCATAGGCAGCGCCGAACACTTCGGGGTGGTCCATGCCAATCCGCAACGCTCCGTAGCCTCCCATCGAATGCCCGGTGATGCCACGCTTATCCACGCCCGCAAGGGTGCGATAGTGGGCATCGACGTAGCGGACGAGATCAAGCGCGATGAAATCTTCCCAGTCGCCCGAGAGTTCGGAGTTGGTGTAGAAGCTGCCGGCGAATCGATTGAAGGCATTCGGCATCACAACAATCATCGGCTCAATAACGTGATGCTCGATGAGCCGGTCCATCATCTCGGGCAGACCGACGTAGCCGGCCGTTAACCAACCTCGATCATTTCCGGTATAGCCATGCAGCAGGTAGACAACCGGGTATCGCTGAGTGTTTGACTCATAAGCTGGCGGCAGATAGACGGAGACATCGCGGTCGGCTGGGTCGAGGACGTGGTTGTGTTCCAGTGAAGCGCCGTGCACGGTGATGTGGACGACCTGGCCGTGCGGCTTGGATTCGCGCGCAGAGGTCGCGGCCAGCAACAGAACGACACAGGCGTAAACACAGATTGGGTTGCACAATATCTTGGCGGCCGAGCGCCGCTTTGAATCTTCGATCACTGCTGCCGCCTGCCGATCACTCTACAAGTGTATAGAATTGATTTGGGGAGGATGATGAGGAGCTGGTCTATTCCTGTAGGACGATTGCTGGGCGTAGACATACGCCTCCACCTGACTTTCATCGCTCTTCTTGTCTTCGTCTGGGGAACGCAGTCGATAACCATGGGCGCCAGTGGCGCCATGCGTGGTGTGGCCCTGGTGGGCATCATCTTTGGCTGTGTGGTGTTACACGAGCTTGGTCATGCAGTAGTTGCCCGCCGCAGCGGCGTTGTCGTACGGTCGATCATCCTGCTGCCGATCGGCGGCGTCACGCTAATGGAGGACCTTGGCCCGCAAAACTCCAATCCCGCGCGCGACATTCGCATCGCCATCGCCGGCCCGCTGGTCAATCTGGCCATCGCCGTCGGTTCGGGCGCGTTCATCCTGGCAGTCCTGCCGGAGGCGAACTTGTGGGCACGACCCTTCGTGCACGCTGAAAATCTTCCGCGCGCTCTGTTCTGGAGCAACGTCTTCCTCGGCGCATTCAATCTGCTGCCCGCGTATCCGATGGACGGTGGACGCGTCCTGCGCGCCTTTCTCAGCGAGCGCATGGAATACGTCCGTGCAACGCGTATCGCCGTCACCGTAGGCCAAGGGTTCGCCACACTGCTTATCTTCCTCGGAGTGTGGAGTCCCTGGCTGATGTTGATCGGCTTCTTCCTGTTTGTGGGCGCGCAGTTGGAAGACCGCTCGGTAATGTTCCAATCCGTGCTGGAAAGCGTCCGCATGGAAGACGTGATGCTGACCGGCTTCTCCACGCTCTCGCCTGCCGACACGCTCGAGGACGCGCTGCACAAAGCCGTACATACGCTACAGGATGACTTTCCTGTGGTACGCGGGCTGGACATGGTGGGCGTCATCAGCAAGCAGCGGATTGTCGAGGCTCTTAGGCGCAGCGGCAACGGCTATGTGCAGACCGCCTCCGGTCAGGCCGCCGATCCGCAGACCGTCGACTATCCGATCTTTTACGTGAAGCGCTACTCGGTCCCGACGACGCAGGACGATCTGCGCATGATGCGTTTCGCAAACCTGCCTCCGGTGGTGAAGGCCGGCGCGACTGCAACGCCGTCCGGCGCCGATCTATACATGCGCTCGAACGCCTCACCGAGCGGCTCCGAGACGAACATCACGCAGCGCATCACGGGCACGGGCACCGCGACAGCCGCGATCTACGACGTGAAGGATGTGAGCGTCTCGGCCGATGGCACGACGATCCTGTTCACCATGCGCGGGCCGCTCACCCCGAAGATGAAGCAGAATGTCGCGCCCTCGTGGCGCATCTGGCAGTACGTCATCGCGAGCGACACACTGAGTCTCGTGATCAATCCGGACACTGATCCGGATCCGGCGACCGTGAACGATGTGGGCCCGCAGTTCCTGCCGGACGGCCGCATCGTCTTCAGCTCCACTCGCCAGCGTCAGTCAGAAGCCGTTCTGCTCGATGAAGGCTTCCCGCAATTCACCGCGGACGACGAGGCGCGCACCGAGCCGGCGTTCGTGCTGCACGTGATGAACGCGGATGGCAGCAACATCCACCAGATCTCGTTCAACGCGAGCGACGACCGCGACCCCACCGTGCTCATGAGCGGGCAGGTGATGTGGACGCGTTGGGACGATGCGCCGGGCAAGGACGGCATGCACCTGTACACGGCCAATCCGGACGGTACGAACGTGCAGCTCTTCTACGGTGCCAACAGTCATGCGACCGGCACGACGGCGGACGGCGCGAACAACAACGTCATCGAGTTCGCGAAGTCGCACGAGATGCAGACCGGCCGCATCCTCTCCCTGGTGCGCCCGTACACCGGCATGGAGAGCAAGACCGCACCACTCGGGACGGATTTCGGTGGTGACTTGATCGAGATCGACGCGACCGACTACGTCGAGAACACGCAGCCCACCCTGGCCAATCCGGCTCTCACGGGCCCTGCACAGACGGCCGCGACCACCAACGAGGTGCTCACTGTTCCCGGCCCCTCGCCGGGCGGACGCTTCTACGCGGGCTTTCCGCTCTGGGACGGCACGGGTCGCATCCTCGTAAGCTGGTCGGAATGCCGGCTGCTCGACACCTCGGTGACGCCCAACACCATCGTTCCTTGCACGACCTCGGCGCTCGCCAGTCCGACCGCGACGGCGGCGCCGCCCCTGTACAGCGTGTGGATGTTCGACCCGAGTGCGAACGCGGTTTTCGGCATGGCCGAACCTTTGTTCAAAGGTAGGAGCCTCAACTTCGGGTGGTGCAGCGGCGAGTTCTCTAGCGTGCTCGGCCCTGAGCGTGCTGCCCTTGTCATAAATTCGGAAGAGGGTAGGTCGAGTGCCGAAGTACAGGGTTTCGATCCCACGTTCAAGGCTCGATACAGAACATCGGTTCTCAAGTTGAC
>Ga0209169_10002722_pt1 | contig 10526 bp, 8 predicted proteins | sample HubBroMetageWRM4_FD_188346 | JGI IMG/M metagenome (GOLD analysis project Ga0209169, IMG submission 188346) | Warmed soil microbial communities from the Hubbard Brook experimental Forest, New Hampshire - Hubbard Brook CCASE Soil Metagenome WRM 4... | ecosystem: Environmental > Terrestrial > Soil...
TGGTCAATTGCCCCTCTGCAACGCCCGGTACGCCTCGCTCTTCGAAATCCCACGCTCCTTCGCTATTTTCTTCAGAGCGGCTTTCTCGTCGACCTTCTCTTCGGCCATGATCTGCTCAATCCGTTGCCGGACGCTCACCCGCGACTCCGATGACGGCCGCAATCCAGAATTCTCGGCCCTCCCAATCAGCAGAGTGATCTCGCCCTTCACTCCATCGCGCGATTTCAGCGTCTCCAGAACCTCGCCGGCGCGGCCGCGGAGAAACTCTTCATGCAGCTTGGTCACTTCCCGCGCGATTACCACATGCCGGTCCGCTCCGAGAACCTCGACTACATCGGAAAGTGCCTCCACGATGCGGTGCGGGCGCTCCACCTCCACTAACGTCACATCCCCCCAACCGAAGCGGTTGCGGGGCGCCTTCACGCGAAAGCTCGCGCCAGCCCCCAGGCCGACGGAGTCGATGCGGGTCAGGTGCCAGTCGACCAGATAGTGGTCTGAGAATTCCGCGTGGTTGGCGATATCCGCCAAAGCTCACCTGCCTCGCCGTTCTCGCAAACCATGTATGTGCCCGTAGCGCAGCATTCCTTCCGCGCCGCCGACATGCAGATCGTTGTGCGCACCGGCCTCGACGCCGCCGCCATGGCCGCCACCCTCGAGCCAATGCTCAAGCGCAACTTCCCGCAGGTCGCAATCAGTTCCACCACCATGCGCGAGGCCGTCGGTGAGTCTTCACGCGCTCAGCGCTTCCGCACACTCCTCTTCGGCGCCTTCGCCGGCGTCGCCATCCTGCTTGCCGCCGTGGGTATGTACGGCGTCACCGCCTATACCGTCGCCCAGCGCCGTTTCGAATTTGCTCTTCGCTTCGCGCTCGGCGCACAGCGCAGCCAGATCGTCGCCATGACCCTGGCACATGGAATTGCCGTCGCCGCCATCGGCATCGCCGCCGGCGTCGCGCTCAGCTTCGCATTGCTGCGCGTCGTCGGAACCGTCCTCGGCAAACTTCCCGCGTTCGATCCGGCCTCTTACGCCATCGCCATTCTCGGCGTTCTCGCCATCGCTATCAGCGCCGCAGTCGTCCCCTCGCGCCGAGCCTCAAAGGTCGAACCCATGCAGGTCCTGCGCGGCGACTGAAGCGTCACTCGATCCGCAGCGCCGTCATCGGATCAAGCCGCGACGCTCGCCAGGCCGGCCCCGCGCATGCAGCGATTGCTGTCGCCAGCAGCGTCGCGCTTACCACCGCATAGACTACCGGATCGAGCGCCGCCGTCCCATACAGCAGCGCCTGGATCAGTTGCGCCGCGCCCACGCTGGCGATGAGACCGACAATGAGTCCCACAATTGCCGGCCGCAGTCCATCCGTTAGCATCAGCCGCATCACCTGCGGCCTCTGCGCGCCCAGCGCGATGCGAATGCCGATCTCCGCCGTTCGCTGCGCCACGATGTACGACAGAACTCCAAACAAACCCACCGCCGCCAGCACCAGCGAGATCACCGCAAACGCAAGAAGCAGCGTAGCGTCGAAGCTCGAGTCGACCGTAGATCGATCGATAATCTGTTCCATGGTCAGCACTTTGGCCACCGCAATCCCCGGATCGATGCTTGCAATCGCCCGCTGCGCCGGCAGCGCCATGGTCGCTGCATCCTGGCGGCTGCGCACAACCAGCGTTCCCTGCCTCTGTGTACCCGCATAAAACGGGTAGTAGATCGCCGCGCGAGGTGGGTCCGAGAGGTATTCCAGCGTGTTAGCCGCCACACCTACAATCTCAACGCCGGTGTCGTTTCCCGCCACCTCGGCCATGGGAACCTTGATGTGCTTGCCGAGAGGATTTTCCCCTTGCAGAAACTGCCTGACAAACTCCTGGTTGACGATCGCCTCGCCGCTGCGCTCCAACCGGTCGTCGGCCGTAAAATCGCGACCCTCAAGCAATGGAATCTGCATCGCGGCAAAATAACCGGGGCCCGCATAGTAAGTCGATGCGTCAAGCACCTGCCCTCTTGGCAGCGCTGCATGTTCGCGGATGGTGAAAACGTCGTCGCCGTGATGGCCGTCGCCGGGCAAGTCGGTGCCCACGGCCGCGGCCTCAACTCCCGGCAGTTGCCGCACCCGCTCCGCCAGCTGCTGATAAAACGTGACGATTTTTGCTCCCGAGTTGTAGCTCCCCTTGGGAAGATCGATCTCCATCGTCAGCACGTTGTGCGTCGCGCAGCCAACGTCCACGGAGCGCAGCCGCGAATAGGTCTTCAGCAGCAATCCCGCGGAAGTAAGCAGCACCACCGTCAGTCCCACCTGCAATCCCAGCAGCAAACGCCGCAAGCGCACGCTGCCTTGCGCGCCGCTCACGCTGCGCGACGACTGCTGCAGCGTTTGCAGAATATGCTTGTCATTCGCTGAAAACGCCGGAATCAGCCCGGCCACCAATCCGCACACCACCATCACGCCAAGGGTGAACAGCACCACCATGCCGTCGATATGAATCGATTCCGCGCGTGGAATGTCATGGCGCACATGAATCAGCCATTGCAGTGCGCCCTCGGCAAAGGCCACGCCGAGCAACCCTCCGGCAACGGAAAGCACCACGCTCTCGATCATCTGCCCGCGAATCAGCCGCGCCCTGCTGCCGCCCAGCGCCGTGCGCACCGCCGTCTCCTTGCGCCGCGTTGCCGCGCGCGCCACCAGCAGGTTGGCAATGTTCAGGCATGCAATCAGCAGCAAACATCCAGTCGCCGCAAACAGCGCATACAGGCCCGTCTTGAGCCGAAACACTTCCCCATCGAGAAGGGGCCGGATGTTGGCCGCATCGTTCACCGGCCCATCCGGAAACTGCCGCCGTATCTGCCGCTGAATCGTGTCCAATTCCGCCGTCGCCTGGTCAATCGTCACTCCCGGCTTGAGCCGCGCAATCACGTCAAGGTTGTGAGCGTCGTGCATGGCCATCACCGCCGGCGACCGCTCTCGATAGACGGCAGTCCACACCTGCACCTTGCTGTCGGGATAGTTGAACCACGCGGGAAGAACTCCAATCACCGTAAACGGCCGCGCGTCCAGCAGAATCGTCTTGCCGATAATCGAGACATCACCGCCATACCGCCGCTTCCACAAACCCCAGCTGAGCACTACCGTGGTATTCGCCTGCGGCCGATCGTCGTCTGCCTGGAAAAGCCTGCCCACTGCCGCATTCACGCCCAGCAGCGGAAAGAAATTCCACGAGACCTGTTCGGCGTCCGCCAGTTCCGGCAACTGGTTCGCCGATCCCGACAGGTTATAGCTCACCCGCTTCTTGATTGCCATGCCCGCAAAGCTGTGCGCCTGCGCCTGCCACGAAGCAAACGTCCCACCCGCCACCACATTGTCCTGATATGCGCCCTGCACGTTCGCCTCGTAAAGCCTCACCAGCCGGTCCTGATCCTTGAACGGCAGCGGCTTCAGCAGCACCGAGCGGACCACGGTGAACAGCGCCACATTCGCGCCAATGCCCAGCCCCATCACCAGCACCGCCAGAACCGAAAATCCCGGCGTACGCACCAGCGTGCGAATCGCGTAGCGCGTGTCGCTGAGCAGCAGTTCCAGCCCCTGCCAGCTCCAGGTATCGCGTGCCTGGTCGCGCAGTGTGGCGGGATTGCCAAACAACCGCAGCGCCGCGCTCCGGGCTTCAGCCGCGCTCATCCCCGCGGCAACGTTCTCCGCAATCTGCTGTTCGATGTGAAACTCGAGTTCGTCGCGCAGTTGCACCCCGGCGCGTCCGCGCCCAAAAAGCATCCCGCATCGCATCCAGAGCTTATTGTGCCAGCGCATCCGTCGACACTCCTCGCAAGATCGCCTGATCTTCCACACTATGATTATCTACACAACCAGTTGTAGATAGTCAAGGTATTCATTCCGCCAAGCGACCCCGCCACTACCCTCGAACTGCTCGCATCTGAGATTGAATTCCCGTCAGTCTCAATTTTCCGCCCCATCCGCGTTATCCTGTCAAAACACCATGACCCGCCGACGCGCCGTCTCCATTCTCGCCATCCTTGCCAGCACCGCACTGCCGCTCGCACAACCCTTCGCCGCCGCGCAGGAAACCGCGAAGGCAGCGATCCCTTACATGGACGAACAGCCCGTCCGCGCCGCGCACGGAATGGTGGTCAGCGTTCACCATCTCGCCGCCGATGCAGGCCTCGAAGTCCTGCGCGCCGGCGGCAACGCTGTCGACGCCGCCGTGGCCACTGGCTTTGCGCTCGCCGTCGTGCACCCCGGCGCCGGCAACCTGGGCGGCGGCGGATTCATGCTCGTGCGCCTGCATGACGGCAAATCGACCTTCATTGACTATCGCGAGAAAGCCCCGCTCGCCGCAACCGAAACCATGTACCAGGATGCGAAGGGCAACGTTCTTCCCGAAACCAGCCTCCAGTCGAGCGTCATCGGTTACCGGTCCATCGCCACTCCCGGCTCGGTAGCCGGCATGGTCTACGCCGAGCGCAAGTACGGCAAGCTCGGCCTCATGCGCGTCATGGCACCGGCCATCAAGCTCGCGTCCAATGGCTTCGTTCTCACCGCCGAAGAGGCCCGCGAACTCACCGACCCCGACCTCGCCAAATTCCCCGATACAAAACACATCTTCCAGCGCGACGGCAACCTCTATAAGGAGGGCGACACCTTCACGCAGCCGCTGCTGGCCCAAACGCTCCAGCGCATCGCCGCCGATCCCGACGACTTCTATCGCGGACGCCTCGCACACGAGCTCGTCGACGACATCAAGAAAGGCGGCGGCCTGGTCACGCTCGAAGACCTCGCGCAATATACCGTCGTTGAGCGCGCGCCCATCATCGGCACATTCCACAACTACACCATCATCAGCGCGCCGCCGCCGTCGTCCGGCGGAATCGTGATGCTGAGCGCGTTGAACATTCTGGAAGGCTACGATCTGGCGCATCTCGGCGACCGCACTCCGGAATCTCTGCACCTGATCGTCGAAGCCTATCGCCGCGCTTACATGGACCGCTCCGACTACCTCGGCGATCCCGACTTCAACCACATCCCCGTGGCCGAGATGACCTCGAAGAAATACGCCGATGCCTGGCGTGCCGGCATCGATCCTCACTCCGCCACGCCCAGCGCGTCCCTCCATCGCCCCGAAGGATTTCTGCCGCCAGCGCCCACCAGCGCCGGCGAGCGCAAGGACTCGCCCGACACCACGCACTTCTCCGTCGTCGATGCGGATGGCAACGCCGTAGCCGTCACCACCACGCTCAACGATTTCTTCGGCTCGCATGTTACTTCCGGCTCGCTCGGCATCCTGCTCAACGACGAGATGGACGACTTCGCCGCCAAGGCGAATGTGCCCAACATGTATGGACTCATCCAAGGCCCGGCAAACGCCATCGCGCCCGGCAAACGCCCGCTCAGTTGCATGACGCCCACCATCGTCCTCGAAGACGGCAAGCTGCGCTATGTCCTCGGCTCGCCCGGCGGCGCGCGCATCATCACAACCGTCGCCAACATTTTTCTATCCGCAGCCGAGGATGGCCTCAACATCCAGCAGGCCGTCGACGCGCCCCGCTTCCACCACCAGTTCCAACCCGACAAGCTTTATCTCGAACCCGGCTTCGATCCCGCCATCGTCGCCGCGCTCGGCAAATTGGGTTATACCGTGAGCGTCTCAACCCGCCACTGGTCCAACGGCGAGTGCATCGCCGTCAATCCCAAAACCGGCGAACTCGAAGGCGGCCAGGACCACCGCAGCCATTACGGCAAAGCCGCCGGCTATTGATTCCGAATGTTGCAGCGCACCAAGCGGCTTACCGGTTCAAGGCGCGATTCATAGCCATTTTGAGGATCGATTCTCTTCAATCGCGTCCACTCCCGTCGCCCTGGCCTTTCCAAAATCCCTCCCAAACCGGCACAGCCATCCAGCTTCCGTCCCATGCACCATCTCCGGCAACACGCCATTCATCGTAACCTGTTGCAAGAATGAGACAATCGGATTAGCGGCCAGCTTGCCCCATGGGCCTGCCGGATGCGGGAGATCCCCTCACGATGCTGCGTGTTCTTTCGACCTACCTGTTCCTCAACCAGCGCCTGCACCCGGGCCTGCTGGAACTCGCCGAACGCTCCGGCGCACAGGCCGTCGAAATCTACGCCGCCCGCCAGCACTTCGATTACGGCAGCCGCGAGCACATCGCCGAGCTCGGCTCCTGGTTCCGCTCCAACACTCTCAAACCCTTTTCCATGCATGCCCCGCTCTTCCCCGATCGCGAAATGGGCCGCGCCGGCGCTCCTGCCGTGAATGTTCTGCACCCGGAAAAAGCCCGCCGCATCGACGCCATGGACGAGATCAAGCGCGCCCTCGAGTCCGCCGAACTCATCCCGTTTTCAAACCTCGTCCTCCATCTCGGCGAACGCACTGACGGCTGGTCGCAGCGCTCCATCGAGTACGCCATCACCGCGCTTGAGCACCTCGGCGCATTCGCTCATCCCCTCGGCGTCCGCCTGCTCATTGAAAACCTGCTTAGCGAGCCCACCACCCCCGAGCGCCTCGGAACCATCCTGGAGCTCGGCCATCTCAACAACGTCGGCATCTGCCTCGATCTCGGCCACGCCCATGCCACCGTCGGCGTCGACGCGGCCATCGCCACTCTAGGCAAACGCATATCTACCCTCCACGTCCACGACAACCACGCCGTAAAGGACGAGCACCTCTGGCCCGGCGAAGGCACCATCGACTGGCCGGCCGCCATCGCCGCGCTCAAAACCCTGTCAGCGCCGCCCGCCACTGTCCTCGAAATTCACCCCACCCTCGCCGCAGACGCGCACGCCCTCCCCACCCGCATCGAACAGTCTTTCGCTCTTTTCGCCTGATCACAAACCGGCGAGTGTCCTGTTTCCAAAGTCCCGATCAATAAAAACGCTGTCATCCTGAGCGAAGCGTACTTCAGCGGAGCCGAAGGACCTGCTTTTGTACTTCCTGAATCATGCCGCGGACTTTTGAGACACCACGCTAAATTTCCTTCGCCATTTCGTATTCGACCAAGGCAGCGTCGTTTGGATAAGGCTCCGTGCGCCCGGTCTTCACAAACCCCAGCCGTTCGTAAAATCGAATCGCGCCCCCGTTGCTCGACACAACCGTCAGCCGCATCGTCCGCGCCCCGCGCATCCTGGCCCATGCAACAACCGCATCCACAAGCAGCCTTCCCACGCCCTTCTGCCGGTGCGCAGTGTCCGTCCACATCGATACCAGCAGCGCCCGCGTCCCATCCTGCTGGTCGAGAAACGCCCCCGCAATCCCGCACGCCTTGCCGCCTTCCAGAGCCAGGTAGCCAACGCCGCTCTCGCCATCCCACCGCGCAACCCGCGCCAGCCACTCCGCATCGCTGAACTGAATCTCCCGCGCATACGTCGACCCGAACGCGCCCGGCGCCTCGGCGAGCGCGCGCAGCCGCACCCGCTTGAAGACCTCCGCGTTTTGGGCCGTAATCTGCTCAAGCGCCATCATGGTATTCGACACAATTTCTTCAATGCGATTTTCTTATCGAGTCACCAGGGCCCTCGCAACTCTCTATCCGACAGAACGAAGCTCGGTGCCCAGGTACCTCGCCTTTGAGCACCTGGGAAACCACGACCCTCCGCCCGTCTTCCTCTCCCGCCTACTTCACCGCGCAGGCATAGCTGGCCGCATCCTTCCGTTCCCCGCTGCCTTTGTACACCGCCGCCTTCGGATAAGCACAGATCGGCTGCGCATACGCCGTTCCCTTGCCTGCTCCACTCGCGTCCGTATTTCCCCGCGCAATCACCTGCTCCGGCGCCGTTCCTTTTTCCACCCACTGCTCGAGCGCAATCGTAATGTTGTGCCCCGCGTCGTCCAGCGCCGGATTGAAGCTCGGACCCCACTGCCCAAAGTCCGACGGCCCCGGCCCGCCCGCGCAGTGCTGCATGCCCGGAACCATGAACAGCCGCACAAACTCACTCGTCTGCGCCGCGCCCACCGTCTTCACCACATTGTCGTAGTAGTCGATCGTCCCCAGCGCCGAAATCGCCGGATCGTTCCACCCATGATAGAGAATCAGCTTTCCGCCCCGCGCCTTGAACGCCGTCAAATCCGGATTCACCGCATCCAGCGCCTGCGCTGTTTTCTGTTGCGCAGCCTTCAAATCCCGGTCCAGATCGAAGCTCTGCAAATCCCAATTCGGGTTGGCGTACACCAGGTTGCGAAAATAGCCTTCCGCATACGCCGCGCCCGCGCTTGCATTCGGCTTGTCGCCCGTAATCCATCCCGGCCAGCCGTTGTCGCCCAGTTCCCCGCCCGGCAACAGCCCGTGATACTCGAGCGTCCCATCCTTCAAATAGGAACTCGAATACAGCGCCTTCAAACTCTGGGCCTGCGCCTGCGTCAGGCAAGCATCCGTCTCCACGCCCTTGCACACCATCGTCTCTGGAGAAAAATGACACGTCCGCGGATCGGCCAGAAAATCCGCCGGCTCCTGCTTGTGGCAAGCCGCCAGCACCGCCTTGTTGATCACCGGAACCTTCGCCGCCGGCAGATACTTCTCCGGACTCGACAGCAGTTCCTGGGTCAATTGCGCGCCGCGGCTCACCAGGCTGGTCCAGTTATAAGCCGGTGCGCCTGCCAGAATCCCATCGTAGTCGCCAGGAAATCTCTGCGCCTCCATCAGCGCCTCCCGTCCCCCGTCCGAGCAGCTGCTGAAATAGCTGTACCGCGGCGCATCTGCATAGAACGTCTGCGTCACCATCTTGCTTAGCTCGGTCATCAAATGCACTGCCCGATTGCCGAAGTCGATCACCTTCTCCGGATGCCCCAGCGCCCAGTCCGAATCCGTCGCACCGCCTGTGTGCCCGGTATCTGTGCCTCCGCTTGCCGCTCCGCTCAACACCGCGACCGCCAGACCCTCGTAGCTGATCGATCCCGCAAACCCGCCATTGCCCTGTCCAAAGAACTTCCCATTCCATCCTTTGAGCGGCAGCCAAACCTCGATCTTGATGTCCGAGTCGGCCGTCGGCCGCGCCCTCGCAATCACCCGACAAAACGCCGGCAGCTTTTTGTAAATAGCGTTCGGATGCTCCTCGTGCAAATCGAGCGTTCCGGCCTCCACCACAGTCGCCTCCACGATTTCCGTCTGCGCCGTCGCCAGGCTGCTCAACTTCGCGCACGACAGTCTGCCGCCTCCCGTTTCCTGCCCGAAAGCCGCTCCAACCGCACACAAACTCATCAGCGCAATCGCCGCCCACTTGCCCATCCGTAGCTCTCCAGCCGGCCGTCTTCAACGCAAAAGCCGGAACCCCTCGATCATAATCGGTCGAGGAGTTCCGGCAAGTCTTTGTTTCTTACTTATCGAGTGTCACGTTCCCGAAATTCATAACAAAATAATTGCTGTCATCCTGAGCGAAACGGGTCCCAAACGTCCTTCAGTTCCGGGGCCCCGCAGACAGGTCTTCGTCTGCGGGGTGGAGGTTGGGGGTGGTGAGTCGAAAGCCTGCCCTGAGCGAAGCCGAAGGGGATCTGCGGTTGTTCTTGCACGAACTTCAGGGACACCACACTAGCGATCGAAGCAACCGGCTCATGCCGTTCCCGCTCTCACTTCAATTGCAGCGATAGAGTCTGCGTCGCCGTATAAGTCACCCCGTTGCTGACCCCGCTCACGCCAATGATCAGCGTCGAAGTCCCCGCCGCTGCCTTTGTGCTTCCGGTAAATGTCAGAACGCCGCTTTCGCTTCCGCCCGCGGCGGCGCTCACGTTGCCCAGCGACGGAGTCACCCCCGCCGGTAGCCCGCTCAGCGTTAGCGTAGTCGGAATATTCAGCCCGCCCAGTTCCGTCATCGAAACCGTCACCGAACCCGACGCCGTATGCGTCATCGAAAGCGACGATGCCGAAAGCGCCAGTTGCAGCCCGGCAGCCTGCGCCACCGTCAGCGTAATCTGCTTCGTTGCGGTCACCCCATCGCCGCTCGCCGTCACGGTAATCGTTGACGTGCCCGCCTTCGCCGCCGAGCCCGCCGTCAGCGTCAGCGTGCTCGTGCCACTTTCCGCATTCAGCGTCACCGCGCTGCTGCTCCAAGCCGCCGTCACACCCGCCGGCAAGCCGCTCACGCTCAGGCTCACCGCGCCGCTATAGGTCACGTTTCCCGCGATCGCAACCGCATCCGTCACGCTCTTTCCAGCCGCCACCGAAAGCGCAGCGGAAGCCGGCGTAAGAGTGAGCGTCGGCGTCGTCTTGGTCACCGCCAGCGTCACCTTGCCCGACGCCGTCAGCCCATCGCCCGCTGCCGTTACCGTGACTGTCGCCGAAGTCACCGTCGCCGTCGCAGCCGCCGTCAGTGTCAGCGTTTGCGCGTTCGTGCTTGTGCTCGCCGCGGGCGCCTGCGGATTCGCCACTAGCCTTCAAGAGGCGGGGTTGGTTTGGGGCGCACCCTTCGGCCTTTTTTTGTGGGTTTGGCCGGACTTGCCTGTTCGAGGATCGCTTCCTGCGTTTCCCTGGTTTCCCTCAGCGCCCGCAAACGCTCCATGTTCTTGCGAACCGCAATCGCC
>Ga0209169_10002723_pt1 | contig 10525 bp, 8 predicted proteins | sample HubBroMetageWRM4_FD_188346 | JGI IMG/M metagenome (GOLD analysis project Ga0209169, IMG submission 188346) | Warmed soil microbial communities from the Hubbard Brook experimental Forest, New Hampshire - Hubbard Brook CCASE Soil Metagenome WRM 4... | ecosystem: Environmental > Terrestrial > Soil...
GTGCGGAACGAGAATCCCTCGAGCACTGCCGCGATCGCCAGCACCACGAGCGCGACCACGGGCGAGCTGATCTTCTCAGGGTGAAGAATCCGCTCCACGCCCTCATAGACGGAGAAGACGGCGCCGACGGTGAACAGCACCACCGCAACGACGAACCCGTAGAAGAAGCGCTCCGACCCGAAGCCGAACTGATGTTCCTCGGTCTCCGCACGCCGTGCCCTGCTGCGGCCGAGAAGCAGCAGCGCCTGGTTGCCGGAGTCGGCGACCGAGTGGACCGACTCGGCCAGCATCGAAGCCGACCCCGTGACCAGGAACGCGGCGAACTTGACGACGGCGATGCCGAGGTTGGCCCCGAGGGCCGCGATCACCGCACGCATGCCCGAGCCATGGCTCGTGCCCGGCTCCGACTTCTCGGGCTGCTCAGGCTTGTGTTCGGGCTCGGACTGCCCGGGCTCGTGGGGATCGGGCTCGGAGCGCGCGGGCTCGTGGGGTTCGGGCTCGGGTGGCCCGCCCGCGGGCCGTTGATCGCCGCTCATGGCGCCAGGCCCGCCCGCGGCTCCGCGCGAGCCCGGAAGCGGCTAGCTCGCGGCGGGGTCACGCGCCTCGTCGACGAGCATGACGGGGATGTCGTCCCGTACCGGGTAGGCCAGGCCGCACTCGGCGTTGGTGCAGACCAGCTCGCTGGCCTCCTCATCGACGCGCACTGGCGAGTGGCACTTCGGGCAGGCCAGGATCTCCAGCAACCAGTCATCGATCTTCAATGCATCTCCTATGGGGTTCGCACGATACGCAGAACCTGATCGCGGATGTCGGCAAGGGTCGCCTCGTCGGGCGCTTCGACGTTGAGCCGGAGCAGCGGCTCGGTGTTGGACGGGCGCAGGTTGAACCACCAGGTTCCGGAGTCGACGGTCAGCCCGTCCAGCTCGTCCATGGTGATGCCGTCCCGGTCTGCGAACGCCGCGCGGACCCGCTCGGTCGCCGCCCGCTGGTCGCTGACCTCGCTGTTGATCTCGCCGGACGCGTGGTACCTGGCGTACTCCGACAGCAGCGAGGACAGCGGTCCGTCCTGTGATCCCAGCGCGGCGAGCACGTGCAGGCCGGCCAGCATGCCGGAGTCGGCGAACCAGAAGTCGCGGAAGTAGAAGTGCCCGGAATGCTCTCCGCCGAAGATCGCCCCGGTCTCGGCCATCTCGGCCTTGATAAACGAGTGACCGACCCGGGTGCGCACCGGCGTGCCGCCGTGAGCGGACACGATCTCGGGCACGGCGCGCGAGGTGATCAGGTTATGGATGATGGTCGCGCCCGGCTCCCTGGCCAGCTCCCGCACGGCGATCAGCGCGGTCAGCACCGAAGGCGAGACGATCTCGCCCCGTTCGTCGACCACGAAGCACCGGTCGGCGTCGCCGTCAAAGGCAAGCCCGATGTCCGCGCCGGAGCTGAGCACCGCCCGCTGCAGGTCGGCCAAGTTCTTCGGATCGATCGGGTTCGCCTCGTGGTGCGGGAACGTGCCGTCAAGCTCGAAGTAGAGCGGCACCAGGGTGATCGGCAGGCCTTCGAAAACCTTCGGCACGGTGTGGCCAGCCATGCCGTTGCCCGCGTCCACGGCGACCGTGAGCGGGCGGATGGCGGACAGGTCGACAAGCGTCTTGAGATGGTCCGCGTACCCGGAGAGCAGGTCGCGCGCTGTGATCGTGCCCGGGGCCCCCTGCGCCGCCGGGACGCCGGCTTCCGCCATCGCGCGCAGTTCCACGAGCCCGGTTTCGGCACCGACCGGCCGCGCCCCGGCGCGGCAGAGCTTGATCCCGTTGTACTTCGCCGGGTTGTGGCTGGCGGTGATCATCGCACCGGGGATGCCGAGGCTGCCGCTGGCGTAGTAGAGCATGTCGGTCGAGCCGAGCCCGGCGGACAGCACGTCGGCCCCCTGGGAGGCAGCGCCAGCGCCGAACGCCTCGGCGAGCGGCGCGGAGGAGGTACGCATGTCGTGTACGGTCACGATCGCCTGGGCGCCGGTCATCCGCGCGAACGCCGCGCCGACGGCGCCGGCGACGGTCTCATCGAGTTCGTCGGGCACGATCCCGCGAATGTCGTATGCCTTGAAGATCTTCGCGTAATCGGCCACTGAGGCTTGCCTCCGGCGCATAAGCGGCTCGGTCGCGGCGCGCCGCGCCGCGATAGACGGACACCCGAGCCTACCGGCAGAGCCAGACGGTGCGCCCTACCGGCAGAGCCGGATGCGCCCTAGCGGAGCCGACCGGTGTCCTGCGGCGAGGAGCGAAGCACCCGGAGGTGGCCGCGCCGCCCGATCTCTACACCCTGGCCAACCGGCTCACCCGGGGTGCTGGTGGTCGCCTCCATGACGGCGTTGGCCAGAGCCTCCAGGTCGTCCACGGGCTCCTCGGCCGGGCCGTCCGGCAGCCGGACGACCTCCCAGCCGATGGGCACGGTCATCCGGTCGGCGTGCGCGGCGCACAGGTCGTAGCAGTGCGGCTCGACATAGGCGGCGAGCGGGCCGAGGACCGCAGTGGAGTCGCGGTACACGTAGGTGAGCGTGTGCACGGCAGCTTGCTTGCACGCTGGCCTGCTGCAGCGACGTGGTTTCAACGGCCCGCCTCCCTCACGACCGTGCCGACGGCGGGCGAGCGCGTCCCGCGACAGGCAGGCTCGCGTAGATCGCTCACAACGGCTGACGGTATCGATCCGCGGGCAGTAACGCCATTACCCGGGGCACTCTGCACGATCGTGTCTCGACTGCCCGCAGCGCGGCGCCGGCCCGGATACGCTCGGTGACTGTGAATGATGGCGGTGACCGGCCGCGGGCGGCGCGGATCAGGCGGCGGGACTCCAGGGGCAGGGGCCTGCGCGGCACACTCACCCCGCAGGACGTTCCGCTGTACCGCAGCCGCGCCCAGCGCTTCGACGACCTGGTGCTCGACGCCGTTGCGCAGCTCGAGCCCCGGTGGGAGGCGGAGCTGGCCATGGTCGAGTTCGCCGTCGAGGAGATCCCGCCCGCGGACCTTCCCGACGACGACCCGGAGCCGGTGCCGCTGGCCCGGCTGGATCCCGCCTCGCCGCCCGTCTCCGAGCTGGACCGGCCTGCCAGGCCCGCCCGAATCGTCCTGTACCGCCGCCCGCTGATGGCCCGAGCCGACGACGAAGAGGATCTGAGCGAACTGGTGCTGGACGTGGTTGTCGAGGAGTTCGCCCGGCTGCTCGGGGTTGACCCGCAGGCGGTGGACCCCGGCTACCCGGACGAGGACTAGGGCCGGGAGGCCCGCGCTCACGGGCGTCAGGGCAGCGCCGTCGTGACTGAGTCGTGCACGGTCGGCAGCGGAACCCAGGTCAGCGCGCTCGTCATCTGCAGGATGGACCGCACCGATCCGTTCGAGGTAACGACCCGGCCGGCGTAGACCGGGCCGGAGCCCGCCAGCGGCGTGATCACCACCGCGAACGGGGAGCCGCGGCCGCCCTGCTTCGGCACGGGGAGCGGCACGACCGCGGTGTGGCCGGCGCCGAGCTGCACGGTGCCGAACGTCACGCCCGACTGGCCTGCGGCCGTCAGCTCCGAGACCTGAACCCGGGCAGCGCTCTGCGGCGCCGAAAGAACGAGCTCCGAGGACCCGCCCGTGCCGACCGGATTGCCGGTGACCAGACCCTGCTCCTGAACCGGAGTGGCGGCGGCGGTGAACGCGCCCGGCGCACCGGCGGCCCCGCCAGGCGTGCTCATCGAGGCGGTCACGGGCACGTTGGAAGAAAGCACGACCGCCGCCGGGATCCCGCCGAGCGACGGCAGCGATACCGCGACCGCCGATCCGCCGGGAAGGTCGATCCCGTTGCCGCCGGTCGGCTGGTACGACCCCTTCGCCGTGACCGCCGTCACCTTGATCTCAGCGTTGCCCGAGCCCGGCACCGCGACGTAGAGTTCCCGCCCGCCCGGCGTTCCCGGCAGGCCGGGCAGCACCTGGCTGGTCGCGGGCGGCTGCGCGGCCGGCAGCCAGACACCTGGCTCGTTGGTGTTCGAGGTGTCAAGTACCGCCGCGACCACCCGGCCGACGCTCGTGGTCACGTTCAGCGAGACCACGCGGGACCCCTTCAGCAGCTTGGCCAGTGACTGGACCACGAGGCCGTGCGGCGGGACCTCGATCCCCGCGTCCGTGCTGCCGATGATCGGGCCGCTGTCGGTCAGCACGCTTACGGTGGCGTCGGCGGCCTCGGCGTCGGTGTTCATCAGGTAGAGCTGGATGTTGGCGACTGACTTCTGCCCGGGGCCGACGAACCAGAAGTCGGTTCCGGGACCCTGGCACTCGGCGGTTGCCAGCCCTCCGGCGTTCGTCTGCTCGGCCTCAAGCCCCCGCGCCATGGCGCCGCTGGCCTCAATCATCACACCGCCTCGCCCGGCACCGGTCGGCACACCAGCGGCTGTCGCCGTGGTGGACTGCCGGGCAAGCCCACGGGCCAGCGCGGGGGCCTGGGGCACGTTCAGCACCGACAGGCGGCCAGGTTGGGTGAGAACGTGCAGCGGGGCCGGTGCGGTAGCGGCGCCGGCCGGTGTCAGCCGGGTCACCTTGGCCTGTCCGGTGCCCGTCGAGGCCGCGACCAGCGCGACGCTAGAGGCGGTGACGCCCGCCGAGCCCGGCCCCGGGCACGCGCGCACAACGCTGGACACGACCGCGCGCGCTTGGCCCGGCGCCCGCTGGCCGGCCGTGATGGCCGCGGAGTGGCTGACGCTGGCCAGGCCGAATTCCGCCGCCACCGCCATGACGACCAGCAGCCCCAGCAGATATCTGTTCGCGAAGAGCCGCCTCACCGGGCGTCACCTCGCCAGTCGCGTTCCGGGATGGGCCACCCGGGCGTCTCCTCATCGTCGTCTGGCTCCCGGCGACGGTGTCGGCTGCCCCGACCAGGCGGCAACGGGTCGAGCACGTCGCTCTGGCCGGACCAGCCAGATGGATCCTGCGCCGGCCAGCCGGGGTCGTTGTTCCACCGGTCGGGCTGGTCGGGCGGCGGCCATGTCCCGGACGGGGACCTCGGCGCCGCGACCTGCGGCAGACCGCCCCCGGGCTCGCTGCGCTCATTCTCTGGCCACCCCGCCGCGTGCGTGGGCTGCCAGCCAGCAGCCGGGCTCGCCGGCTGATCCGGCTGCCAGCCATCATGCCCACCCTCCGGCCAGCCCGGACCCTGGCTGGCGGGCCACCCGGCGCCCGGGCTCGCCATTTCATCCGAAGGCCAGCCCGCTTGCTGATCTTCCGGCCAGCCCCCGCGGGGCCCGGCCTGCGCACCGGCGGGCCAGTGCTGATCGGCAGGCTCATCGGCAGCCCAGCCCGCAGCGGCCCGCTCGTCCGGCGCCCAGCCCGCAGCTACGTGCTCGTCGGCCGCCCAGTCGGCACCCCGATCCTCGTCTGGCGCCCAGCCCGCACCGGGAGCCGCCGGCTCGGCTTCTGGCCACGGCGCTCGCTGACGTGGCGGGCCGCCAGCGGGCCAGCCCGCTCCAGGGGCCGCCAAGTCGGCACCGGGCACGGAACCCGGGGCTGGCCGACGGGCCGACCGGCCGGCCGGCTTCTCGGCCGCCGGACGGCGCCCCCGGCGCTGGCGCGGTGCTGCGTCCCGGTCCCGCCGCGGCCCGCCGCGGCCGCCTCGGGCGGCGGCGCGACCGCGAGAGCGGCGCCCGCCCGGCGCGGGAACTCCGGCGCCTTCGGGCTCGGCCGTTTCTTCGGACTGCGGGGGGCCGCCGGCCAGGGACGGTACCCCGCCCACCTCCCCAACCTCCTTTGCCCGGCCGCTCCTGGCGGCCCTCGAGCGGGCGGAGGCGGGCACGCTCTCCTCCGCCGTGCCCCTGGCCCCGGGCAGGGCGAGCCCGGCGACCACCGCCGCCGCGAGCAACTCGAAGATCAGGATGAGGTCACGGCCGATCTGATCACGCTTGATGTCGAGCACTCCGCCGCCCGCTGGCAGCCGGAACGCAGCCGCCCAGCTGCCTGCGGGTGAGGCGACCGGCGTCAGCGGCTGCCCATTGAGCGTCGCATGCCACCCCCCGGCGGGCTCGGCCAGCTCGAGCGTGCCGCCCGCCGCGGGTACCTGCGCACCCGAGACACCCAGCTCACCGGACCGAACGATCACCACAGTCCCGTTGGGCTCGATCACGCGGACACGGGCGGCCGGGTCGGTGACCCGCCAGAGCGCGAACGCAGACGTCGAGCTCACCTGCTGCAGGCCCGCGACCCCGTTCAGCAGCCGTGCGAGCTCCTGGTTCACCGGCCTGGGCAGCAGCACGAATCCGACGTCGAGCTGGGCCAGAAGCTGGCCCTGGCTGACCGCCTCGCCACCGTTGGGAGCGACCAGGGCGGCGACGGCGGTGTTCAGTGCGCGCTGCGCCGCGGGAACCGGCATCAGGTCGGCGTCGCCGAGCGTCGGGCTCGCCCCGCGCTGCAGGGAGAAGCTCACCGCGGTGCCCGCCTGGCGCAGCACGAGCGTCCGCTGTTGCAGGCCGTCGCTGGCCGAAGCCGAGACGACCGCCGGAACGATGGGGCCCGACACCGGGCCGACCGGCCCGCGCACGCCGCTGATCACCCATGACACGCCGGCCAGGACCGGTGCGGAACAAGCGACCAGGGCCAGCGCCGCCACCCCGATACCGCGCAGCGTCCTTGGCCCGCGGCTGCCGGCCGGTTCGCCGCCCTTTCTGCCGCCGCGCCTGACGCGCTTCTTGCCGCTGGGCCCGGGCCAGTCGTCGGTATCCTGGTTGCCGGGGCCGTTCACCAGCCGGGGGATGTCATCGCCCCCGGTAGCGCCCGCCAGCAGCAGGCCCACGGCGGCAATCAGCATGGCGGCCCCAGGCCAGGCCGGCACCCCCGACTGCCCGCTGCCCGGCGTGACCACGACGCGGCTCACCGCGACCGCGAAGAGCAGCCCGGTGAGGGCGATGCCCCAGCCGGCCATCATCAGCGCCCGGCGCCTGCTCAACAGCAGCGCGGCCAGTGCGGCGACGGCGATCCCTGCCGTGACCCAGATTCGGGGCAGGCCGGGGCCGCCCGGGCTGAGCAGCAACAGGGACCGGGCGGACAGGTCGTGCACGGCCAGGCCGGGCTGCTGCAGCCCGACCTCGAGCAGCAGCGTGGAGGGATTCGTGACGATCTGGGCCGTCCACGGCAGCAGCAGCACCGGCGGCACGGCCACAACGATGCCCAGGTTCCGCCACATGCCAGGCCGGGCAGCCACCAGGGCCAGCGCGGCCACAAGGGCAACCACCCAGATCAGCGGCACGAATGCGGCGGCAACCGCGATGGCCAGCCCGGTGGCCCAGGCGGCCCGGCGCGCCCGTCTGGGCGGCAAGGTCAGCATCCGCCCGGCCAGCAGGGCGATCACTGGTATCAGCACGAAGACGACGGCGGTGCCGACCCGGCCCGCGGCGATTGCGCCCATGGCGACAGGCAGCAGTGCGTACGAGGCCGCGGCCCAGACCCGGACCAGCGTGGACCGGGTGACTCGCCGGACGGCGAGGAAAGCCGAGATGCCCGCCAGCGGCACGCTGCCGAGCAGGATCACGTCCACGGCCAGCCACGGCTTGCCGCCGAGCACGGTCGCGAGCGCGGCGATCACCGCCAGGTACGGTGGCGCGCTGTTGCCAGAGCCGACGCCAACCGGGTGGAACCCCTGGAGATACTCGTGCCACAGCCCGGAAGCGCCGCCCCAGGCCGGAATCAGCGCACCGCCGCCAAGTGGCCCGGGAGCGAGCAGCGACCGCTCGGCGACCAGGGATATCACGGTCAGGGCGATGAAGAGCAGCACACCGGGATGGGTCAGGATGCGCTGCACGAGGCCGGTGTCGGTCAGCAGAAAATCGGCTTCGTCAGGGTCGTCGGTCGCGTGATGCGAGCCTGTCGTGCCCGCCTGATCGGACTTGGACAGCGCAGCCGCGGCGAACTCAGCCACCCGCCGCAGCGACCGCCCTGGCGGCACGTCGCGGCGCAGCCGACCGTATGCCGCCCGCCGGCCCAGCGCCCTGCTGCGCCGCAGCGTCAGCAACCGGAAAGGGTGGCCGAACACTGAGGCCACCGCGGCCAGCTCGTCCATGGCGGCGGACAGTCGCTTGGCAAGCAGGAAGAACATCGTGCGCAACAGCGAAACCGCCAGGTTGCCCGCTGCCGATGTAAGCATCGGCAGCGCCGGGAGGTTCCCGATCAGGGTCAGCATCGCGTTGCGCCGGTCGAGCCGACGCGGGCGGCGCGCGACCGACACCGGCCGCCGGCGGCGGGCGGACGCCTCCACGTGGTAGACGACAGCATCGGTGATCAGCCGGACCCGGTGACCCGCCGCGTGCACCCGCCAGCAGAAGTCGACGTCCTCGCGGAACAGCCCCATGTCGGTGTCGAAGCCGCCCACCGAGTCCCAGACGTCGCGGCGGATCAGCATGCCCGCACTGCCGACAGCGAGGCAGTCGCGGTCCCCATCGTGCTGGCCCTGGTCCACTTCGCGCGGCTCGATGCCGGTGATCCGGCGTCCGGCCGTGTCGATGGCGACGCCCGCCTCGAGGATGACCTGGTGGTCAGCCCAGTCCCTGATCTTGGGACCGAGCACTCCGGCCGACCGGGTTTCGACCGTCCCGCGGAGCAGCTGCTCCAAGGCGTCGTGCGCTGGCTCGGAGTCGTCGTGCAGCAGCCATATCCACTCGACGTTTCCCGGCGCTGACGGTGCTGAGGAACCAGGGACACTTACGTTGGCCGCACGGTGCTGCAGTGCCCGTGCGACCGCGGCGCCGTAGCCCGTGGTCCGGTCCATGCCAAACACGACCGACTGGCCAAGCAGACCCGCGAGGACCGAACCGCTGCGGTCCCTGCTGCCGGTGTCGACCGCGACTACGCGCTGTACCGGCCTGCTCTGCTCGAGCAGCGAGCCGATGACGCGGGGCAGCCACGCGGCACCGTCATGCGCGACGATCACCGCCGTGACGACGTGCTGCGGATATGTATCGTTCGACGACAAGTGGGGTCCGCTCGCTCTTCGGAGGGCCACCTGCAGGCCGGGGAGGGCTGTACGTCCGGTCACGCAGGGCAGTAGTACCCCGTGAACAATACGCGAAGGGGGAGTATCAAGACGGCCAGATGCCGCGCTTGGCCGCGGTCCGGCGGAGTCCACGCCTCCCGCTGTGGGGAAGCAGGTTGCCGCCCGGCACAGCGCCGGCCAGCGCTGCCCGGGCTACATCGCCGCGCGCTTGAGCCGCCTGCGCTCGCGCTCCGACAGCCCGCCCCAAATGCCGAAGCGCTCATCGTGCTCGAGGGCGTACTCCAGGCACTCGGCGCGAACCTCACAGCTGCGGCAGACCTTCTTTGCCTCCCGGGTGGAGCCACCCTTCTCCGGGAAAAACGCCTCCGGATCGGTCTGCGCACACAGCGCGCGATCCTCCCAGCTCAGTTCTCCGGCATCGTCAACGTCGATGTCGAAACCGTCGTGCACCAGCGAGACGATGACCTCAGACACTGCGCACCTCCAGCCCCCTCCCGATAACCCCGTCGGCCCCGCGCCACTCCCCCTGGGCACGAGAATTACACAGGTGAAATTACACCCGCGTGTCTTGCATCGCGTCAAGGGGAATACGTGATAATGCCCACCTGCTTGACCGTGATGACGGGAAAGTCCGCCACGATTTTCGCCTGGTGACAAGCCTCGTCGCAGTCAGTAACCGGGAGTTAGCGCACCGACCCGGGCGTAGCGTGAGCGTGCGACCGCTGCACCGCGCGGGTCAGGATCAGCCCGGCGACCGCCACGAGCAGGTTGCTGACGTCTGAGATGGAGAACCACCCATTCCCGCCGCCGAGGCTGAGGAGCCAGCCGATGACGCCCAGCACCAGCGCAATCAGCTGAACGATGAGCGCGTACAACGCGATCTGCCGAAGCGACCCGAGCGCGGGGCCGGCCAGCGCGGCGAGCAGCACCGCGGAAACCGGGAGCAACGTGAAGTCGATGCCCACGAGGTTGCCGCTGGCGGCGTAGACGTGGTCGGCAAACGTGGGACCGTCGTTCGAGCCCGGCAGGCCGAGCAGCATCCAGATGCCGATGCCAAGCAGGATCACGGCGGCGAACAGGAGCAGCCAGGCGGCGTACTCCCGGGCCTTGCGAAAGTCTGTGAGGTCCATCCGTCCTGCTTCCGTCTTGATCCGCCCGGACAACCCCCGCGTGAGAAAAATGATGGCATCGCCCGAGGATCCGGCGGATCAAAACGCTTCGTCCCGCCCCACGCCTCGCAGGGGCCACGCCAACGCCGTTCATGATCGCGGTAGTTTTTCGCGCATGCGGCAACAAACCCACCGCGATCATGAACGAGCTGCGGCTGGGCTGAGGTTCGGCCTTGACGGGTCTGGATGTTGGTTTGGACTTTGGGGGGGTCGCGGGGGGTACCCCCCGCGGGTGCGAGACTTCCGGCATGCGCATCACTGTTCTGGCCGGCGGGGTAGGCGGGGCCCGCTTCCTGCGCGGCCTGAAGGCAGCCGCGCCCGACGCCGAGATCACGGTCGTCGGCAACACCGGCGACGAC
>Ga0209169_10002724_pt1 | contig 10525 bp, 9 predicted proteins | sample HubBroMetageWRM4_FD_188346 | JGI IMG/M metagenome (GOLD analysis project Ga0209169, IMG submission 188346) | Warmed soil microbial communities from the Hubbard Brook experimental Forest, New Hampshire - Hubbard Brook CCASE Soil Metagenome WRM 4... | ecosystem: Environmental > Terrestrial > Soil...
GATGCGATCAACATTCCCGACAGCCCACGCGCCTCGGCGCGCATGAGTAATCAGGCGCTTTCGTTGCTCATTCAGCAGGAAGTCGGCATTGAGGCCATCCTGCACTACACCTGTCGCGACCGCAATGTGTTGTGCATTCAGTCCGACCTGCTGGGCGCTGCTGCCACCGGCATTCGTAACCTGATCTGCATCACCGGCGATCCACCGAAAATGGGGAACTATCCCGACGCTACCGCGGTTTTCGATGTGGATGCCATTGGGCTGGTGAACATTGTCCACAATCTTAACCGTGGTGTAGACATCGGCAATAACCCGCTCGGCCCGGGCACGTCCTTTGTCATCGGCGTGGGGGCGAATCCCGGGGTTCCCAACCTTGACGAGGAAATCCGGCGCTTCGAATACAAGGTAGAGGCCGGCGCCGAGTACGCGGTCACCCAACCGGTGTTTGATATGAGCCTGCTAGAGAACTTCCTGCGCCGCATCGAGCACTGCCGCATTCCGGTGGTAGCCGGCATCTGGCCGCTGGTCAGCGTGCGCAATGCGGAGTTCATGAAGAATGAGCTGCGAGTGTCGGTGCCTGATTCTATTTTGGAGCGTATGTCGCGTGCTTCCACACCCGAAGGCGCCCGTGAGGAGGGTATCGCTATTGCCCGTGAGATGCTAATGGCGGTCCGCGAAATGACCCAGGGAGCGCAAATCAGCGCACCCCAGGGCCGCTACAGTTCCGCCGTGGATGTGCTGGAAGCGCTGGGCGGGTCAGAGTCCGCCTCGGCCTAGTTTAAATAGCGTCATCCTATCCACCAAACAGTATTAAAATACCGGCAGGAGCGATCCCCGTGGCCAAGTTTGAAGAGTCCATTCTGCGCCTGGAGAAAATTGTTCAGGAACTGGAAAAGGGAGAAGTACCGCTGGAGAAGTCTCTGACCCTGTTTGAAGAGGGGATGCAGCTTTCCGCCACTTGTCGAAAAGAGTTGGAACAGGCTGAAGGAAAAGTGGAGATTCTGCTGAAGCAAAATGGGAAACTTCAGGCGGAATCGTTTGAGCCCTTAACCGAGATCCCGTCCGGTCGCAAATAAGCCGCATCTCGGCGCGCCTACGGACATCAAAACAGGGCAGAGGGTGCTATGCAGCCGCTAACAGTTGTTCTCCTCGAGGCCGACGCGCGAATTGCCCAGTCTTTGGTTTCCGCGTTGTCGCAGGCGTTTACTTCCGTTCAACGGGTTCATTCCCTGGGCGAATTGCGTAATCGCATCGCCAAGAACCGCGCCGAAGTTGCCATCCTGGACATTGAAGCCGCACCGCTTCCCGAAGTCGAGCATCTTTCGCATGATTTCCCGGGAGCTTGCATTGTCTGCACGCATCGGGTGGCGGATGAAGAGATGTGGGCGGCGGCTTTGCAGGCTGGAGCTGCCGATGTGTGTCCGGCGGATGACGTCGCTGGCATTGTACGCGCGGCTCAGAGTAACGCCAGCAGAAGGCGTTCCGCCGTCGCCGCAGCCTAAGACGGGCTTTTCTCGAGCTTCTGACGGAAGGTTTCTGCGCCACCTCGCCTTGCTATACTCACCGTCATGCTCAATGACACTCTGGAGACGGGCAGAAAGCTGACCGACATCGCACTGGAGCGCCTGCTGCCCGCCGCCAAACGCCATCCCAGTTCCATTCATTCTGCGATGCGCCACAGTGTCTTTGCCGGAGGTAAACGCCTGCGCCCAATCTTGTGTATGGAGGCCGGACGCATGGTCGCCAGTTCCCTTCCCGACGGAATCGAGGAACTGGGCGCCGCACTCGAAATGCTGCACACTTATTCGCTGATCCACGACGATCTGCCTGCGTTAGATAACGATGACTTGCGCCGCGGCCGCCCGACTTGCCATAAGGCTTTCGGCGAAGCAATTGCGATTCTGGCTGGCGATGCGCTGCAAACTCAGGCTTACGAGGTGTTGGCGCGCCTGCGGTGCTCCGCAATGGCGCGGGTGCGCATCATTGAAGAAATTGCCCGCGGTACCGGCACCATTGACGGAATGATCGGCGGCCAGGTCGTGGATCTGGAAGCCGAGCATCAGAAGCCCAGCCTCGAAACCCTCGAATACATTCATCGCTCGAAGACCGCCGCGCTGATTGCCGCTTCGGTGGTCAGCGGTGGGCTATATGCCGGAGGGGACGACGGCGCGGTGCGCCGGTTGCGCGAATTTGGCCAGTCCATCGGCCTGGCGTTTCAAATCGTGGACGACGTTCTCGACGTCACTCAGACATCCGAACAACTAGGTAAGACTGCAGGCAAAGACACCGCCTCGGAAAAAGTCACGTATCCGGCGCTGTTCGGGATTGACGAGTCGTTGAAGAAAGCGGATACCCTTGTCGCGACCGCGCTCGGTTCCCTGGACACCTTTGGGACGCGAGGAGAAACCCTAAAGTCGCTGGCACACTTTCTGGTTGAACGCAAAAAGTAGTTGAATGCTGGCAGAGATGTTGCTTGCAACATCTAGCCACCTTTCTACCCTGCGCCCCATTGTGGCCTCTGTGGTTAATTTTTTGTAGGTAGGCTGCTCTCCGAACCTGCGGGCATCGGTTGCCATGCCTTCCCACTTCTCTGTATTCTGCTCGACAGACATGCCCTCGCCGCCACTCGACATTCTGGCCATTGCCGCTCATCGCGACGACGTGGAGCAGACCTGCGGCGGCACGCTGCTGAAGATGGCGCAGCGCGGACATCGCACCGGCATTCTCGATCTGACCCGCGGCGAGATGGGGACTCGCGGCTCTGCCGAAGACCGGCGGCGAGAAGCCGAAGAAGCTGCGCTCATCTTGCAGGTTTCGTGGCGGCTGGCGCTCGACATTCCCGACGGCCGCGTGGAAAACACTTGGGAGAACCGGCTGAAAGTCGCGCAGGTGATCCGTCAGCAACGCCCACGCGTGGTGATTCTTCCTTATTGGCAGGGCCGCCATCCTGACCATTACACGGCGAGCGCGTTGGGATACGAAGCTTGTTTTCTGGCGGGGCTGGCGAAAGTGGATGTAAATCAGGCCGTCAGCTCTCAGCCATCAACTCCCGTCCAATCAAAAGCCGCAGATGCCAAACTTCCGCCGCATCGACCCTTCAAAATCATTTACGCGACGCTTTACTACGACATTCGCCCCACTTTCGTCGTGGATATCAGCGGGCAATTCGAAACTCGCTTTCAATCCCTGATGGCATACAAGACCCAGTTCAGCGATCAGGAAGCCGGCAAAGACCTCTTCCCCGCCCAGGCTGAGATTCGTTCCCGCATTGAAGCCATGGCGCGCTATTACGGGATGCTGGGCGGAGTAACTTACGCTGAACCTTTTCTGCAGAAAGAAGTTGGCCTGATGGAAGACCTGACGCTGATTCCTGTGAAGTCGATCTGAATTACCCATGACTCGTTGTGCCGACGACTTCGTCAAATACGCTTCTCAAAAAGCTAAGTGGCGGAGACCTTCGCTCGATCGGTCAATCCGACAAAGTTGCAGCGCATGTCCTTCGGCGCCCGGCGCTGTTCCCGCAACTGATGCTGGGACTGTCGAGCTCAGACCCCATAGTCCGAATGCGCGCAGCCGATGCCGCAGAAAAAGTGTCAGTAAGCAGTCCCGAGCTGTTGCAGCCCTTCAAAACTAAACTGCTACGCCTGCTGGATGAGGCCACCCAGCAGGAGTTGCGCTGGCATTTAGCTCAGATGGTCCCCAGGTTGGCGCTATCGAGAAAAGACACAACTCGCGCGACCGTCGCAGTGCGGCGTTATCTGGAAGACAAGAGTTCCATCGTGAAGACCAGTGCCATGCAAGCCCTCGCCGATCTCGCCGGCGCAGATGCTGACCGAGTCCCGGAAACAATAAGGCTGCTGATGGCGGCCGCTAAAACCGGAACACCCGCGATGAGAGCACGCGGCCGCAAACTTCTGCGGCAACTGAATCAGCCCGATCTCCGACGAGGAAGTTCTGCTTCACGTTCTTTGCGAAATCCTTAGCGCGCTTGGCTGTTAAAGCTTTGACCGCAAAGGTCGCAAGGGGCTTCGCAAAGTGCGCAAAGGAAACCTGAGATCGGGAAACTACTTCTTCACCGCCACAGCGACTCCGTCCCTCACCGGCAGAATCGTAGTAAACAAATCCGGCGAACTGTATAGCAGCCGATTGAACTCCAGAATTGCCTTGGTCGAAGGCTCGGTATTTTTCTTGTCGGCGACTTTACCGCCCCACAGAACATTGTCCGTCACCAATAACCCACCCTTACGCAGACGCGGAACCGCCAGTTTGAGGGCCCGCGGATAATCTTCTTTGTCCACGTCGCAGAAAATGACGTCAAATTGCTGCTTTTGTTCGGACAACAATTCGAGCGCATCTCCGACTCCCAGCGTAATCCGGTCAGCGACTCCGGCTCGTTCGAAGTATTTGCGTGCTTCCGTAGCATTCTTGCGATCGCCGTCGGTATAGAAAACGCGCCCATCCTTGCCCACAGCACGAGCCCACCAGATGGTGGAGTAACCCACGGCCGAGCCCATCTCGAACACTGTCTTCGCACCAATCATGATCGCCAACTGCTGCAAAATGCGGCCGACGACCGGACCGACTATGGGAATGTCCCGCTTTGCCGCTTCCGCCTCAATTTCGGACAAGACTTCGTCCCGCGGAGGAATCACCGAGTAGAGGTATTCTTCGACCGGGCCGGCAGTGATACCGCTCATCTGCCAACTCGGAATCCTGGCGTTCGATTGTGGCAAAGTTGGCTCCCCTATGCGATCTCTTGACCTTAGCCGAAGGCACCTCGCCGTCAGCTGATGGTTTCTCCCGGCCTCATCTCACGCACCTCGACACCCGGCGCCAGCTTGCGCAGTTCGGCGGCCGTACCAGTCAGCACAGGAAACGTGCCAAAGTGCATGGGAATGACGGTTTTCGGCTTCAGCAGTTTGCAGGCGTACGCGGCCTCGCGCGGTCCCATAGTGTAATGGTCGCCAATTGGCAACACGCAAATCTCGGGCGCGTAGATCTCGTGAATGATTGCCATGTCGCCAAACACGCAGGTATCGCCGGCGTGATAGACCTTGACCCCATTGGAAAAATCGACGACATAGCCGCAGGCCTCGCCGCCATAGACCATCTGCTTACCGTCCTCAATGCCACTCGAATGCACGGCGTGAACCATGGTAATTTTCACGTCGCCGACAGTTTGTGTGCCGCCTTTGTTCATACCCGAAACGCTCTTGACACCTTTGCTCGCCAGCCAGGCGCAGAGTTCGGGCATCCCTACAACCATCGGATCGTGTTTCTTGGCAATTTCAACCGCGTCTCCGATATGGTCGCCGTGTCCGTGGGTACACAGCATGACGTCGACCTTCGAAAATGTCTTCTCATTCTCTGGGCACTTGGGATTTCCCGCGACCCAGGGATCGATCAGAACGGTCTCGCCCTGGGGCGTCTCGATCCGAAACGTAGCGTGACCCAACCAGGTGATTTTGATGCCGTTAAGTTTCATGCGATCGCTTCAAACTCCTGGGCAATTGCAGTCAGCAATCAGCCCCAGTGAGCGGTGCTATTTGCCAGATGCTAGTTTAATATGAATCCCCATGCCGGAGCTGAAGGTCCTCATTTCACGCGAGCAGATCGCCTCTCGAGTGGCGGAGATGGGCGCCGCCATCACTCGTGACTTGGCCGGCCAGCCTGTGATCTTTGTCGGCGTGCTCAAGGGCGCGGCCATCTTTCTGGCCGATCTGGCACGCCAGGTGCGACTCGACGCCACTTTCGACTTCATTGGAGTCTCCAGCTACGGCAACCGCCCCAGCCCGGCGCAAGAATTGCAACACGGCTGGGATTCGACAGGTGAAGTCCGCGTCACCAAAGACGTTGATCAATCCATGCGAGATCGCAACGTAATTCTCATCGAGGACATCCTCGACACCGGCCTCACCCTGAATTTTCTCAAGCGCGTCCTCATGGGACACCAGCCGAAGTCATTGCGTATCGCCGCTCTCCTGGATAAGCCTTCACGGAGAAAGCAAGCCATTCAGGCCGACTATGTAGGTTTTGCCATCCCCGACGAATACGTTGTAGGCTACGGCCTCGATTATGCCGAAAAGTACCGTAACTTGCCCGACATTTGCATAGTGCCCCGGGAGGGTTGACCGCGATCGCCAACTAATTCTCTCCCTACTCTAAACGGCGATTCCACAGGGACGGCTGATATCATAGAGATGTGGAAACAGTGGTCGCAGACCCCGAACTTCAAACCAAAGTCGAACCTCTGCTGCTTGAAGTAGCAGACGTGGTCAACACCACGCTCGACCTGGACACGACCCTGCGCCGGGTCGCCGAACTGGTGCGCAAAGTCATTGATTATGAGATCTTTGCCATCCTTTTGCTGAATGAGAAGACGCAGGAATTGCGTTTTCGCTTCCAGGTGGGATACTCGCGCGAGGTCGCAGAACGGATCAAAATCAAGGTGGGCGAAGGCGTGACCGGCATCGCCGCGCAGCGCCGTGAGGCGATCCTGGTGCACGATGTCTCCCTGGATCCGCGCTATATTTCCGCCATCCCCAAGGTACGTTCCGAGTTGGCCATTCCGCTCATTGTCAAGAACCGTCTGATCGGCGTCATGGACCTCGAGTCGCCATTTCCCAATCACTTCACCGAAGAGCACAAGCGGGTGCTGACCCTGATCGCGTCGCGCATGGCGGTGGGCATCGAAAATGCTCGGTTGTATACCCGCACCACTCGTCAGGCGCGCACCCTGGTCCTGCTCAATGAAATAGCGCGCGAGCTCACTTCAATTCTGAATGTGGATGAACTGCTGAAGCGGATCGGCGAACTGCTCAGCCGCCTCATCGACTATCAGATGTTCAGCATCCTGCTGCTCGATTCCACCGGACAGAAGTTGGAACACCGGTTTTCACTGCGCTTTCAGGAGAACATCCAGCTCAAACATGAAATCCCGCAGGGGCGTGGGGTAGTGGGTTATGCCGCCGAGCATAAGGAAGCGGTGCTGGTGCCCGATGTCAGCAAGGATCCGCGCTACATCAAACTCAATCCCGAGACCCGGTCTGAGTTGGCCGTACCTTTAATTTACAAAGACAACGTCATCGGCGTGCTGGACTTGGAGCATACCCGGCGCGGCTTCTTTACCGACGACCACAAGCGAACCGTCACCACGCTGGCCGCGCAAGTAGCCATTGCTCTGGAAAACGCCCGGCTGTACGAACAAATTGCGCGCCAGGAAAAACGTTTGGAGCGCGATCTGGCGCTGGCCCGCGAGTTGCAATTCCGGCTCCTTCCCCAGACCGTGCCCAAGCTTGCGCACTTGGAAATTGCCGCCAAGTCGATGCCGGCGCGGGCGATCGGTGGAGACCTGTACGATTTTGTGAGCTATTCGCTTTCGCGCACCGCCATCATCGTCGGCGATGTCAGCGGAAAAGGTGCGCCGGCTGCGATCTACGCTGCGCTGGTCAGTGGCATTCTGCGCTCCCATGCTCCCATCGAGCCTTCGCCTGCCGAGATGCTGTCAGCGTTGAACTTCTCTCTGGGCGAACGGCGGATTGAGGCCCAGTTTGTGTCGTTGATTTATGCCCTCTGGGACGATCAGAACCGCACTTTGCGAATCGCCAATTCCGGTTTGCCGCGACCGCTTTACTGCCATGACGGCAAGATCGAACCCATTGAGATCGCGGGATTGCCCTCGGGACTGTTCGACGATGCCGAATACGACGAACTAAGTTTTCGTACCAAGCCGGGAGACATGTTTGTCCTTTTCAGCGACGGGATTCTCGACGCCCGCAATCGCGCCGGCGCCATGTTCGGGCGCGGGCGTGTGGAGGAAGTTGTGCGCAAGAACGTCGGCGCTCCGCCGGATGCCATGGTCAAAGCCATCTTTGAAGCAGTAACCCAACACGCAGCGGGAGAGGAAGCTTTTGACGACGAAACCGTTGTAGTGATTCGCGTCAAGGGTCCCGCCGGAAAACGCAAGTGACTGGCGTGAAGCGGCAAGTGGGAATACGGCCTGCGGAATTTCTCTATCGCCCGGTAAAATCAGTACCGACTGCTTCCATTCTTCATTGCGAGCAGACTCCGCTGCCTTATCTAGCCGAGCGTTTTGGCACACCGCTCTATGTCTATTCGGCATCGGCGATCCGTGAGCGGGTGCAGGTCTTTGAGCAGGCCTTTCGCAAAGTTCCTCATACTCTGTGCTACTCGGTAAAGGCCAATTCGAATCTCGGGATTCTGCGGTTCCTGGTGAGAATGAATTGCGGCTTCGACGTTGTCTCTGGCGGAGAACTGGAACGGGTATTGCGAGTGGGCCGCGCTGCTGCCCGGAGGACGGTTTTTTCGGGCGTCGGCAAGACTCGAGCAGAGATGGAGGCCGCACTTGCCGCCAATATCCTATTGTTCAACGTTGAGAGCGAGTCGGAACTAACTGCATTGGCGGAGTCTGCTGTACGCCTGAAGAAAACCGCACGAGTCGCCTTCCGGGTGAATCCCGACGTCTCCGCTGAAACTCACCCTTACATTTCTACCGGCTTGCGCGAGCACAAATTCGGGGTTCCGATTACCGATGCCATTCGCTTGTATTCGTTGGCTGCCGCGAGCCGTCACCTGCGCGTCGCCGGCGTAAGCGTCCACATCGGCTCGCAGATTGTTGATGTAAAACCATTCACACAAACGATGGAGCGCGTAGCGGATTTGGTTCGCGAACTGCGGGCAAATGGCCACACCATTAAGTATGTCGATGCCGGCGGAGGGTTGGGAATCGATTATCATAGCGACGCTTCTGACTTTACTGAGCCTGTAACCGCTTATGCCCAAGCCGTAATGAGGCCGCTGCGCAGCTTGGATGTGCATCTTCTGCTTGAACCCGGGCGCTCGATCGTTGGCTCTGCCGGCATCCTACTGACGCGAGTGCTCTATAAGAAAGCGAATCACGGCAAGCGCTTTCTGATAGTAGATGCCGCAATGAACGATTTGCTTCGACCGTCTTTGTATGGTGCGTACCACCAGATCCTCCCCGTCCGAGCGAGCACCGGCGACCCGGGGGAGACTGTAGACGTTGTTGGCCCCGTCTGTGAAACCGGCGACTTCCTGGCGCGCGACCGTGAACTGCCGATAACGGAAGAAGGCGATCTGCTGGCCGTACTCGACACCGGAGCCTATGGGATGGTGTTGGCGTCCAACTACAACACTCGCCCACGCCCGGCGGAAGTGCTGGTCGACCGCAAAGCAATCAAACTCATTAGACGGCGCGAGTCGGTTGCCGATCTCCTTCGACTCGAAACTCAACGAGCGACTTAGTTTCTGGTCGAGTACTCCGGCTTATGCGACGCGTCCCAAATCACCTTCCCGCCAACGATCGTCTTCAGCACTCTCACTTCGCGAATCTTCGCCGGATCGATGGAGAAGATGTCATCGTCAAGAATGACCATGTCCGCCAGTTTGCCGGGCGTGATTGAGCCCTTTTCGTTTTCCTGAAACTCGGCGTACGCGGAACCCATGGTATAGGCACGAACTGATTCTTCTACCGTCAGCTTCTGCTCTGGAAACCAGCCGTTGGGGTTCCTGCCGTCGAGCGTGGCGCGGGTGACGGCGGCGTAGACCGTCAACAGCGGATTGAGTGGCGCTACGTCCCAATCCGTGCCGAAGGCCAGATGCACCCCATGACTCAGAAACGTCCGGAACGCGTAAGTTCGGCTGGCGCGGTCGTGGCCGATGCGCGGCTCCGCCCAGCGACCGTCGTCAATCGCATGATAAGGCTGCACCGAAGCAATCACATTCAACTGAGCAAAGCGGTCGAAGTCCTTCGCCGCCATGTGCTGCGCGTGCTCGATGCGGAAGCGGCGGTCGGAGCTGCCGTGGGCTTTCGCGACTTCGCTATACAGATCCAAAATCGTCGAGATCGCCTGATCTCCGATGGCGTGTGTGCAAATCTGTAACCCGGCAGCATCGGCCCTCATCATGCGGTCACGCATGAGGGAAAGCGGTTGCATCTCGTCCGAGAGCAAGCCGTGATTCGCCGGTTCGTCGAGGAAAGGCTCGAAAAAATAGGCGGTGCGTGATCCTAAGGAACCATCCGCGAACGCCTTGACGGCGCCAATTCGTAAATAGGGGCCGCCGAACGCGTGGCGAATTCCAATCTTCACTTGATCATCCACTTGGGTGATTAACGGTGCAGCATAGATGCGCGTGGTGAGTTCGCCTGCCTGGAGCAGCTCGGCGTAGGCAGCGATGTCGGCGTAGTCGGGATCCATGTTCTGGACGCTGGTCACGCCCAGCGATGCGGCGTGTTCAAGCGCTCGCTTGGCAGCCCGCATAACCTGATCATGAGAGGGCAGGGGAATGACTTTCTCCACCAGAAGGGTAGCAGCGTCTTTGAGATCGCCGGTAGGATTTCCGCGGTCGTCACGCACGATGGTGCCACCAGGGGGATCGGGCGTTTGAGCGGTCACATTTGCGAGTTTCAGAGCAACAGAATTCGCCAACGACGAGTGGCCGTCATAGCGGCTCAAGAAAACCGGATTATCCGGCGTGACCGGAT
>Ga0209169_10002726_pt1 | contig 10521 bp, 5 predicted proteins | sample HubBroMetageWRM4_FD_188346 | JGI IMG/M metagenome (GOLD analysis project Ga0209169, IMG submission 188346) | Warmed soil microbial communities from the Hubbard Brook experimental Forest, New Hampshire - Hubbard Brook CCASE Soil Metagenome WRM 4... | ecosystem: Environmental > Terrestrial > Soil...
CATTTCTGCAATGCGGAATACGCGCAGCCATAACGGCGGGCGTGGCGATGATGGCTGGTATACGGCATCCTTAAAATGTAGACTAGCCACGCCGGAAAGCACTTCACGCTCCTACCAGGTCAGGTGGCCGCCGGCCACACCCTGGAGTCTGGCGGATGAATGAGTCTTTTCAAGTCTCCACCAGCGGTGTTTGATCGTCTCGAAGTCTTGTGGGAGGACGGGGAACGCGTCTTCTGCCGCGAGCGGCGTTTCGACGCCAACGGCAGGCTCAGCAACGTTCTGATTGTGACGCTCAACGCTGAGCATCCGAGTCCGTCCAGTCTCGATCGACTTGCTCACGAACACGCGTTGAAGGATGAGTTGGACGGGCCTTGGGCCGTGCGGCCGCAGGCGCTGATCCGCAAGCACGGCCGAACCATGTTGGTGCTGGAAGATCCCGCCAGCGAGCCGCTCAATCGGCTACTCGGCATGCCGATGGAATTGGGCCGTTTTCTACGTCTGGCCATCGCGATCGCTGCGCCGCTCACGCAACTCCACGGACGTGGCCTGATCCACAAGGACCTCAAACCGACGAATATCCTGGTGAACTCCGCGGGCGAAGTGAAATTCACAGGATTTGGCATCGCGTCGCGACTTTCGCGCGAGCGACAGGCGCTCGAACCGCCTGAGACCATCGCTGGTACCCTCGCCTATATGGCGCCCGAGCAAACCGGACGGATGAATCGCTCGATCGATTCCCGCAGCGATCTGTATGCGCTCGGCGTCACGTTCTATGAAATGCTGACGGGCACGCTGCCGTTTACAGCTACCAATCCGATGGAATGGATACATTGCCACGTCGCAAGACGGGCGATACCGCCCGCCGAACGGGTTAAGGATGTGCCTGGCGTCGTCTCGGCAATTATCATGAAGCTGCTCGCCAAGACGGCGGAGGAACGCTATCAGACCGCAGCCGGCCTCAAGAACGATCTTCAGCGCTGCCTTGTCGCACGGGAAAAGCACGGCCGGATCGAATACTTCCGACTCGGTGAGGACGACAAACCGGACCGGCTCGTGATTCCGGAAAGGCTGTACGGGAGAGAGCACGAGATCAAAACCTTGCTCGCCTCGTTCGATCGCATCGTCAGGGGCGGTGCACCGGAACTGGTCCTGGTCTCGGGATATTCGGGCATCGGCAAGTCGGCTGTCGTCCACGAATTGCATAAGCCGCTAGTCCCGAGCAACGGCCTCTTTGCTTCCGGCAAGTTCGACCAGCATAAGCGCGATATCCCTTACGCAACGCTCGCACAGGCTTTTCAGAGTCTTGTCCGGCAGCTCCTCGCAAAGAGCGACGCGGATTTGACGCCCTGGCGCGAAGCTCTCCGCGACGCGCTGGACCCGCTTGGCCAACTCATCGTTGATCTGGTTCCCGAACTGCAGTTGATCATCGGAGATCAACCTCCGGTTCCGGAGGTTTCGCCTCAGGACGCGCAGCGGCGTTTTCAACTCGTCGTTCGGCGCTTTATCGCCGTCTTCGCCCGGCCGGACCATCCCCTAGCGCTCTTCCTCGACGACCTGCAATGGCTGGACATGGCCACGTTGGACCTGCTCGAGGATATGTCAACCCGGTCCGATCTGAGGCATCTGTTGCTGATCGGCGCCTATCGTCACAATGAGGTCGATGTCACGCATCCGCTGACGCGAAAGCTCGAGGCCATGCGACATGCCGGAGCACGGGTGCATGAAGTCAGTCTTGCGCCCCTCACCCGCGAAGGTGTGGAGCAGTTCACAGCGGATACGCTTCGCTGCGAGCCGGCGCAAGCCGAGCCGCTGGCGCGGCTGATGCATGAGAAGACAGACGGCAATCCGTTTTTCCTGATTCAGTTTCTGTATGCGCTGGTCGACGAAGGACTGCTCACATTCGATCATGACAAAGCGCAGTGGAGCTGGGACCTCAGTCGTATCCACGCCAAAGGCTATACTGCGAACGTCGCCGACCTTATGATCGCCAAGCTGAACGGCTTGCCCAATGATGTGCGCAAGACTTTGCTGGAGCTGGCTTGCCTGGGCAACAGCGCTGACCTGACGACGCTCTCTATCGTGCTCGGAACATCGGAGCAACAAATCCACGCGAATTTTGGAGAGGCAGTTCGTCTACAACTGATTGAGCGGCTGGATGACCGCTACAAGTTCATGCACGACCGCGTGCAGGACGCCGCCTACGCGCTATGGCCGGCCGAAGATATACCGGCTCTGCATCTTCGCAATGGCATGGCGCTGGCGGCACAGATAGCGCCGGGAGAAACGAGCGAAAAGCTCTACGTCATCGCCAATCAACTGAACCGCGGCATCGCTGCGGTTGCGGGCGACGCGGAGCGCGAGCAGATCGTCGCCGTCAATCTTGCTGCCGGCCGACGCGCGCGGACGGCGACCGCCTATAATGCAGCCATCTCCTATCTAGAGGTTGCGCGCAGGCTGCTTGGAGACCGGGCACATCCGCGTAGCAGCCCGACCGCCTTCGCGATCGCTTTGTTGCGCGCCGAGTGCGAATTTTTGCTCGGTCACGTGGATGACGCAGAAGCACGGCTTCTGGAGCTGTCTCGAAGTTGCCCAAGTGTTCAGGCCAGCGCAGACGTGACCAGGCTGCGGGCGAACCTTTATACGATGCGAGGGAAGCTAGAACACGGCATAGATGTCTGCCTCGCATTTCTGCGCCAGCTCGGAATCGACTGGCGCCCTCACCCGACCGACCACGAAGTGGACGAGGAAGGCCATCGCCTGCGAAGGCTGATGAGTGAAATGTCCGACGACCAGCTTCATGCACTGCCGGCAATGATTGATCCCGACCATCGGGCCACGATGGCGGTTTTCGCCGACCTCATTACACCCGCTCTGCTCACTGACCTCAACTTGTCCAACATCGTGATTCTGGCAGCCGTACGATTGACGCTACAGCACGGCCTTTGCGACGAATCCTGCTATCCCCTCACGTCCGTGTTCAGCGTCCTCAACATTCGTTACGCAGATCCGGAGCTTGGGTTCCGCTTCGCGCAATTCGGCGTCTCTCTCGCCAATCGGTGGCCGCAATTGAGATTGAGCGGACGGACGCTCATGGTATTCGGCCAGTTTGTGACGCCGTGGGCTCGGCCAATCCGGTCCGCCCAGCCATTTCTTCGCCGCAGCCTGGAAATCGCGCTGGCGACGGGAGATCTGACCTGGGTCGCCTACGCCCATCACGCGCTGGTATCGTCGCGTCTGTTCAGTGGTGACCCGCTCGAGGAAGTCTGGAGGGATGCGGAACAAGGGACCGCATTCGCCAAAGCCTGGGGGTTCGAACTGATTGGTTCACAGTTGGCGGTGCAAAGAGATTTTGCGTTGAGCCTGATGGGGCACAAGGAGAATGGCTTCGAGGTGCCAGATCCGGCGGCCGCTATTCCCTTCAAAGGCGCATCGCTGCAAAACGTGTGCTTTCACCACGGTGCGCGAATCCAGATCAACGTGCTTGCCGGACGTCACGATGCGGCGATCGCACTCGCCGAAGACACGCCCTTCCGGGGCGTGCGGGCCTATGTGGAATTTGTGGATTACCGATTCTACGCAGCGCTGGCCCACGCTTCCGCCTATGATGCATCGCCGCCCGAACGCCGCGAGATACATCTCAACAGCCTTCGTCAGCATCACGACGAGCTCACCGCCCGGTGCGCGCAAGTCCCCGTCAATTTCGCGGACCGAATGACGCTGCTTGCCGCGGAGATCGCCCGGATCGAAGGCCGGGAGCTGGAGGCGGAACAACTGTTTGAAGAGTCGATCCGACTGGCTCGGGAAACTGGATTCGTGCAGGTCGAGGCGATTGCGAGCGAATACGCAGCCCGCTTCTACGCGGCGCGTGGCATTCGAACGGTCGTCCTCTCCTATCTGACGAATGCGCGCGACTGCTACCTGCGATGGGGGGCTGGCGCCAAGGTTCGGCAACTCGAGGCGATTTACCCCGACCTGCAGAAGAATGAACATGCACTCAGCCCTACGCCTACGATCGGCGCGCCGGTCGATCATTTAGACCTCGCAACGGTCCTCAAAGTATCGGAGGCCGTCTCGGGTGAAATCGTGCTGGAGAGGCTCATCGAAACGCTCCTGCGTATCGCCCTTGAGCATGCCGGCGCCGAACGTGGGCTGCTGCTTATGCCACAAGGTCCCGAGCTTCGGGTTCGGGCGGAAGCAACCACCAGCGACGACTCGGTCAGGATCGATCTCCGCGACGAGCCGATCTCTCGTTCCGAAATGCCAGAGTTACTCATTTTATATACCGCTCGTACGCAGGAGATTCTCATCCTTGACGACGCTTCGGCTAGCGATGCGTTCAAGGAAGACGAGTACATCCGTCGCAAGCCGGCCCGCTCGGTCCTGTCGCTCCCGCTTATGAGGCAAGGCAAGCTGGTCGCTCTGCTGTATCTTGAAAATAATCTCGCTCCGCGCGTGTTTACACCTGCGCGAGTGGCTATCCTGAAATTTCTTGCCTCCGAGGCCGCCACATCGCTCGAAAACGCCCGCCTGTACCATGCGCTCCGGGAACGGGAATCGAGGATCCATCGCCTGGTTGATGCCAATATCATCGGGATCTGCTTCTTCGGCCCGGCGGGCGACATTGTCGAAGCTAATCACGCCTTCCTCGAAACCGTCGGATATGACCGGGAGGATGTCAGCACCGGTCGGCTGCGCTGGACCAATCTGACGCCGCCGGAATGGAACGATCGCACCGCGCGCGCCCATGCAGAGTTGGAAGCGACTGGAGCTTTCCAGCCCTTCGAAAAAGAGTACTTCCGCAAAGACGGCAGCCGCGCTCCGATACTGATCGGCGCGGCCGCATTTGACGACCAAAGAGACCAGGCTGTTGCTTTCGTGCTGGACCTGAACGAGCGCAAACGCGCGGAAGCCGAGGCGCGCGAGAGCGAGCGGCGCTACCGCGAGGCGCAGGCGGAGCTGGCGCACGCGAACCGCATCGCGATAATGGGACAGCTTACGGCATCGATCGCCCATGAGGTCAGCCAGCCAAACACCGCGGTCATTGCCAGCGCACAGGCTGCGCTGCGCTGGTTGGATCGCCGACCACCAGGGTTGGAGCAGGCACGCCAGGCGCTGGACCGCATCGTCCAGAATGGCATGCGAGCAAGCGAGGTGATTGAGCGAATCCGCGATCTCGTAAAAAAGAAGCCGTCAAAAAAATACCGCTTGATGATCAATCCTGTCATCCAAGAGGTGATTGAAATCACCCGGACTGAAGCAGCACGGCACAGCGTTTCGGTGCGAACTGCGTTTGCTGAGCAATTGCCTGCCGTGCTGGGAGACCGTGTCGAATTGCAACAGGTTGCCGTTAACCTGATTCTCAATGCGATCGAAGCGCTGAGCGGAACGACACAAGGAGACCGGGAGCTGCTGGTCCGCACAGCAATGGCAGATGGGGGCGTGCTTGTCGCGGTCGTGGATTCAGGCCCCGGACTGCCGCAGGCGCGCCTTGAGCGCATCTTTGAGCCTTTTTACACGACCAAGGAGGGCGGCCTGGGGGTTGGACTGTCGATATGCCGTTCGATCATCGAAGCGCACGGCGGTCGATTGTGGGCCTGCGCAAATCAACCCCGCGGAGCCATCTTCCAATTCAGCGTGCCTGCGAGCGCGGACGATATCTGACGATCTTATCCGATTTCGCAAGTTACCCCCTCCTCCCGGGCCCATCTCTTTAGCCACAACGTTTTTGACGCGAACGCTATCGCGGGCGGACGACAAACCGCCTAAGCCGCAGCGTTGAATTGGTGCGTCAGCGGCGACGTTCGTTTCGAGTTCAATCATCTGCATGACAACGCGTCGCGCCGCGTCGTCGAGACCCATACCAAGGTATGTGTTTATCCATCACATCCGAGAGATTGTGACCAAGCAAAGCCGAAAGCAAGGTCCGGCTAAATGCTGTCGCGCTGCATCGGGTGCCTTCAATCGACCCGTGTGACCGCCGGCCAGTGAATTTCCCAGGTTCAACACCCGTCGCGGCCCATCGAGAGACAATAAGGGAAAACCATGTCGACCCAAAGCCCAGCCCTGCTTTCCGACGAACTCGCCTACGTCTCAGCCCAAGACTTGGCAGCTCGGATTCGGCGTCGCGATCTGTCGCCCGTGGAGGTCGTGGAAGCATTCATTCGGCGCATCGAGGCGCGCAACCCGAGCCTCAACGCCTTCGTCTACCTTGATTTCGATGGCGCGCGTACCAGAGCCAAAGAACTTGAGAAAGCTCTCATGGGCAGCGAGCTGCTGGGGCCGTTGCACGGCGTTCCCTCGGCGCTTAAGGACTTGTTCGACTTCAAGCCGGGATGGCCCGCCACCCTGGGCGGCTTTAGCGCGCTGAAGAACCACGTGGTCAATTCTCACTGCGTTTTCTGCGAGCGCATGGAAGATCGCGGTGGGGCAGTGCTCCTGGGCAAGACGAACAGCGCCCTCATGGGCTTTCGTGGCACCTGTGATAATTATCTGTTTGGGCCGACGCGAAACCCGTTCAATCTTGCCAAGAACAGCGGCGGTTCTTCCGGCGGCAGCGCGGCAGCGGTCGCCGATGGACTGCTGCCCATCGCCGAAGGAACCGATGCCGGCGGCTCCATCCGCGTCCCCTCCGCGTGGTGCGGTACCTACGGATTCAAGGCTTCGTTCGGCAGGGTGCCCTTCGTGGTAGGCGGTAACGCTTTCGGCGCCGCGGACTCGCCGTTCCTCTTTGAAGGGCCGATCACCCGAACCGTAGAAGACGCAGCGATCGCGCTCAACGTGCTCGCCGGCCAGGACGCACGAGATCCTTTCAGCATCATCGAGCCCGCAACCGACTTCACCGCGGCGACCCGCCGTTCCATCCGCGGCCTCAAGATCGCCTATAGCCCGAATTTGGATGTGTTTCCCGTGGACCGCGGAGTGGCGGAGACAGTTAGCCGGGCGGTGCGTGTATTCGAGGAAGCCGGCGCGCACGTCGAAGAAGTCAAGCTCGGCATTAAACGCTCGCACAAGGAGCTGACCGATGCGTGGGCGGGGCTCTACATGCTGCTCAACCTGCAGGCATTCGAGAACATGAAGCGGGATGGCATCGACCTGCTCGGGCAACACCGCAAAGACTTTCCGCCCCAATATCTGGAGTGGGTCGAGAAAGCCAATCGTCTTTCGGGGCTCGACTTCTACCGGAACCAGGCTATCCGCACCGAGATCTACAACGCATTTCAAGGCGTGCTGAATGATTTTGACCTGCTTGTCGCGCCGGTCACAGCCTGCCCGCCCGTCGACAACGCGAACGACGGCAACACGGTGGGACCGAGCTCGATCAACGGTGTCGAGATCGATCCCCTTCTCGGCTGGGCCATGACTTTCTTTGTCAACTTCAGCGGCCACCCGGCGGCCTCGGTCCCGGCCGGACTATCCAACGGCTTGCCGACCGGGATGCAAATCATCGGCCGACGAAACGCCGATAGCGACGTGCTGGCAGCGAGCGCGGCGTTCGAGCGGCTGCGGCCATGGCAGGAAAATTACCGGATCTGCAGAGAACGACCGCTGCGGGTGTGAAGCGACGGGATCGTCGACCCAGCCGAGCCGCACAAAACGGGACAAGCGAAATGAAGCACAGCGAGATCAAGAAGGACATGAAGGTGATCGGCGCCGACGGAGTTCACGTCGGTACCGTCGATCGAATCGCAGGCGACCGCATCAAGCTCGCAAAGCAAGACAGCGGCCTGGGACGGCACAAGGGTCACCATCACTATATCGATTTGAGTTTGGTTGCCGAGGTCGAGGGCAATACGGTGCGGCTGTCGGCAAACGCCACCACTGCGGTCACTTTCGAAGAAGAAGCTTCGGGCCAGCCGACCTCCGATTGATACCGCTTCTTGATGGTGCACCGCGTGAGCGCCAGCCGCGTAGACGACAGATCGCGAATAACGATCTAGACGCTCGAGCGAGCACCATAGGGAACGCCGACCACCGCAAGTCGGGAAATATCTTCGTCGAGATCGATGGCCACGTATCTGCCGTGCCAATAGGCCAATGCGGATTCATTGTTTGATTGTGTCAGGTCTCGCACGCGGCCGATGACGATGGCGTGGGAGTGCCGCTCGATCACGTCCTCGACTTCGCAGTCAATCGCCACGGATGCCCCCACGAGCAGCGGCGCGCTCGGGCCGCGCGCGACCCACTCGCCTCCGGCAAAGCGCTCGCGGCCCTTCAAGCCGTTCTTGCCGGCGAACCGTTCGGCAATATCAATCTGATCCGATGTGAGGACGTTGACGCCGAAAACGCCGTAACGCTTGAGCACCAGCCAGGTCGAGGATTCGCGGTTGATGCTGACGATGAGGGTCGGCGGATCGATCGACAGCGACGATACCGAAGTCACGGTCATGCCCGTGATGTCGTTCCCGCGGCCCGCCGTGATCACGCTGACGGCGCCGACCAGATGGCGCATCGCCCCGCGGAAATCGTCCGGCGATGCCTCAGGAGCAAGTTCGATGGTGCAGGCATCTACCATGGGGTCCTCAACGTTCGTCCTCGCCGTATATAGGTATTTGCCTGTCTGCTGACCAGACCGCGCAAAAGAGGCGCCAGGCACCGAGAAACACCGGCATCATTCGGCAGCAACCCCTTTGGTGGCCTGTCGCTCGGCGATCAGCTTGCGCGTCAACGGAATCAGCTCCCGGCCGTATTCAATCGCATCGATCAGCGGGTCAAAGCCGCGGATCAGAAAGTGGCTGATGCCGAGGTCGTAGTAATCGCCGAAGACTTCCGCGACCTGCTCCGGCGTTCCGACAAGCGCCGTCGTGTTGCTGTTGGCGCCGGTCAGTTTGGCAATTTCGGTCCATAGCCGCTTGTCGATGCGCGTGCCTTGATCTGCCAGCGCGAGCAGCCGCCTGGCGCCAGCCGTGGCGTGGCCGTCGGCCGGCTTGCGGTAGCCGGTTTTGTCCTGCAACGCGGTGGCGCGCTCCAGAATGGCGTCGGCTTTTTCCCACGCCTTCTCTTCGGTATCAGCCAGGATCGGGCGCACCGACAGGCTGAAGCGCGGGGTCGGCCGGCCAAGTCTTGCCGCTGCCGCACGTACCCGCGCAGTCACGTCGCGAACCTGGGCGTAGGACTCGCCCCACAACGCGAATGTGTCGGCATGCTTGCCGGCGACCTCGATCGCGGCATCTGAGCCGCCGCCGACAAAGGTGTAGATGCCACCCTTCTGCACCGGCTTGACTTGCGAAAACCCCTTCTCGACCTTGTAATACTTGCCGTTGTAGTCGAACGGCTTCTCGCTGGTCCATTCCAGCCGCACCACGTCGAGAAACTCGCCGGTGCGAGCATAGCGCTCGTCCTTGTCATCGAGCGTATTGCCGTCCTGGCGCAACTCGGTGGCGTTGCCGCCGGTGATGACGTGAAGCGAGACGCGGCCATTATAGAATTGGTCGAGGGTGGCGAGCTGACGCGCCAGCAGCGTCGGCGCGGTGAATCCGGGCCGCTGCGCAATCATCACCTTCAGCGTTTTCGTCGTCTGCAACACATGTTGGGCGACCTGCAACGCGTCCGGCGTGGTGGAATGAAATGCGTGCAGCACGCGATCGAAGCCGGCATTCTCGTGCGCTTTCGCCACGGTCTCGATATGAAGGGGATCCAGTATCGGCCCCTGCCGAACGATCGTCTCGGAAGAACTGTTATTGCTGATATAGCCAATGAACTCGATGGACATGATTGTTCTCCGTCTTAGCTTCAGATGAATCTCAAAACCCGAGCGCCAGACGCCCAAGCGTCACGCGCGTGGCGTCGTCCTGCGGGGTGTGAACGCGCCCGCACAACACGTCGCGATAGTGCCGTTCCAGCGGATTGGCGCGCGTAAGCCCGTGATTGCTCGACAGTGACAGCGCGTCCTCGACCGCGGCCACGGCATTGTTGGTCACGGTCATCTTGATCGCACTTGCCTCGGTCGCATCCAGCAAAACGCCGTCGTCAAAATCCCCGGCAAAACTATCGATCAGGCGCGCATTGACGGCAAGCCGCGCCTCGATCGCGCCGAGGATTTCCTGGGCGCGCGGCAGGCTCGCCAGCGGCGCGCCCAGATTGGCCGGCACACGCTCCTTCAGGAACTGGATCAGCCAGTCTCGTGCGGCCCGCGCGACGCCGTCATAGATCGACGAAACAAGGATCGCACTGAGAATCCCTTGCGTGAAATCCGGCGTCGCCCATTCCTCCGGTTTTCTGACATCGATCTCGTAATCGAGCGGAAAAGCGACGTCCTCGAAGATCACGTCATGGCTGCCGCTGGCGCGCAGCCCGAGATGATCCCACGTCTCCTCGATCCGCGTGCCGGGAAGGCCGGCCGGAACCAGGAACAACCCGACCCGTATCTCGGGCTCGTCAGTCTTGGCCCAGACCGCATACCATTTCAGGATTGGTGCCCCGGTCGAATAAATCTTTCGCCCCGTCAGCCGCCATCCAGTTTCGGTGCGTCGTGCGATGGTTGCCGGCAAACCGCCACGCGCCGGCGAGCCAAGGTCCGGCTCG
>Ga0209169_10002727_pt1 | contig 10520 bp, 8 predicted proteins | sample HubBroMetageWRM4_FD_188346 | JGI IMG/M metagenome (GOLD analysis project Ga0209169, IMG submission 188346) | Warmed soil microbial communities from the Hubbard Brook experimental Forest, New Hampshire - Hubbard Brook CCASE Soil Metagenome WRM 4... | ecosystem: Environmental > Terrestrial > Soil...
GCTAGGGCGGTTACAACCTGCTCATGAAGCTGCGTTTGCGAAAAAACGGCGGGACCTTTTGGAGGGGCCCCGACCGTCAGGCATTGCACCGACGGGGGAGTTTGCTTGCCGGCGCAACTTCTTCACACCTGTCAAATCAGCACCAAGGCATGATTCGCGATCACGCTGTCTTTCTGGTGATCTGACCTCAGCCAGAGTGGCGGGGAACGAATAAAATTGTTGTCAAAAATGATTGGCGCCGTGTGGCTCGCGCCTGATTGACTCAAGGTTCTTGATTTCTGGCAGGATTGTCGCGATACGAATCCACCCCGTTATTGATCACCCGGTTGAAGGAACGCGCGCGTGGCCGTCGGCCTAAAAAATATTCATCAGCGAGCAGGGCGTCGGCGCCTATTCGCGGCGGCCGCCGGTTTCTTGATTACCCCTTTTGCGGTCAGTGCACTACAAACCGAACGAACACCTGCAAACGCGACCGCGCATTCATCTGGGAAATGCGGCGCCGAAGCGTAGTCCCGTCATCTAATATGTATATAATACTTGACACTAAGTATGATAAAACATACTCTATGTCGTGAAACATATACACATCGGAGCGGTTTCATGCCATTTCGCGAAAAAAGTGCCTGGATATCACTGCTATCGATTTCCCTTATCTATGGCCTCTACTTCTGGTCAGTCGTTCACGCTCGGCCACATGCCGGTTTCCACTTCGGCAGCCTATTGGCCACAGTTATCGCGCTCATCGTTGCGCAGGTCGTGCTTCACATTGTGGTTGCGATCGCCGCGCCTAAGGAAGCAAAAGCGCCTCGAGATGAGCGCGACAAACTAATCGAACTCAAAGCCACTCGAATTGCTTACTCGGGCCTCGCGACCGCCATTGCGTGCGCCTGCCTTTTCGGAGCACTCGATCCACCGATCGTGTTTAACACAAACGCCTTGCTCTTCGTGCTGGTGACCGCCGAATTGATGCGCACGAGCTGTCAAATCATCCAATACCGACGCGGCGCGTGACGCGAGTGGCCATCCGAAACGAGATTAGACGACTACGCTTCGAGCATGGCGAAATGACGCAACAAGATCTGGCCGACAAGATCGGCGTCACGCGCCAAACGGTCAACGCAATCGAGCAGGGAAAATACTCTCCGTCGCTGGAAGCCGCATTTAGAATTGCCGCGGCCTTCGACACGCCGCTCGAAGGTGTATTCCACTATTCCAAGGACTGAGTTCTTCGTCGGCCGGGACCCGGGGAGCGTCCGCAAAGGGGATCGGTTTAATTCCTCCGTGCCGCGGCTCATGGCGGGATCCATGTGGTTTCGTGGTTATCTATTGGTGATCTTAGAGCACCACAATGAACGGCGGCCTCTTGGGAGTAACCGATGCGCGGGATGATACTGACGGCTCTGGTATGGATCTGCGTCGCACTGCCCGCGCCAATGACTCTGGCCGCTACGCCCGCGCCCGACACTATCTTGTTCAACGGCAAGATATTTACTGCCGAGCGGCAACGGTTTGTTCAGGCGCTTGCAATCCAAGGAGATCGTATCGCCGCGGTTGGCGATTCGGAACAGATTCGCAAAATGGCGGGTTCCCTAACAAAATTAATCGATCTGCGCGGGCGCGCCGTCATTCCGGGTTTCAATGATGCGCATAACCACATGCGCATCCGGCCAGCCAATTGGGTCGATCTGCAATTTACAGGCCCGATTCCGAAGCCGTCGGAGTTGATGCCGGCAATCCGCCAAGCCGCCCATAAGTATCCTCCCGGTACTTTCCTTGCCGCAACGATAGGCACGGCTGTCTTTCGAGACACTACAGTCGATCGTGCCCGCCTGGACGGAGCGGCACCTCGTCATCCGGTCATCCTGACGACATTTACGGGGCATGCCGCAATCTTGAACAGTGCGGCGCTCACCAAGTTTGGCATCGGCGAAAATGAAGCAGACCCATTGGGAGGTCGCTATGAACGAACCAGTGATGGGAAGCTGAGTGGCGTGCTGCGCGAATATGCGACGGTCAGGCTCAGCCGCCGTATCGGGGACATAACCAGCGATAAGGATGCCATCGCCGAGCTGCGCGCCACCCTCGCGGACTCCGCCGAGCATGGCATTACCACGCTGCAAATTATGTCGGAGAAGATGCCTCCTGGGCGGTACGTAGATTTATCGAGGCAGGTGCCCAATTCAATCCGGCTTCGCATTATGCGAATGCCGATGACAAGCACAAAAGGCCGCGACACTAGCGAGGGACAATCGATTCCACGCAACCCGTCGCCCCTGATTACCGTCAGCGGCACGAAGTGGCTGTTGGATGGTGTTCCGGTCGAAGGCACGTTTGCTCCCCGATCGGCCAAGCCAGGCCTGCGGTTCTTCGGAGATCTGCAGATGAGCTTACCTCCGCGAGAATTGGACGCGATGCTTCGAGAGACCGTTCAGTCTGGTGATCAGCTGCTGGTTCACGTAACCGGTTACGCTGCCGCCACTGCGATGCTCCAAGCGATGCAAAATTCGGGCGGAGAGCGAGAATGGGTGCCACGCCGCGTGCGCTTTGAACATGGCGATGCGCTCTTCCCGGACTTGATCCCTCGGGTCAAGCGATTGGGGGTGATAGTCGTGGAGCAGGGCACGCATCTTGATATGACCGAAATCGCACCAGAACTGATGCCAAGCATCAGAGCGGAGAAATCGCAGCCGATCCGCTCGCTATTGGCGGCGGGAATTCCGCTGGTATTGAGTTCCGACGAGGATGGGCCCTCCAATCCTTTCCTCGAAATCATGCTGGCGACACAACATCCCAATCAGCCTGCCGAGGCCATATCCAGGGAACAAGCTGTCGTTGCCTACACGCTGACGGCGGCTTATGCGGAGTTCGCGGAAAAAGAAAAGGGGAGCCTGGCGCCAGGGAAGCTCGCTGATCTGGCCGTGTTATCGCAGGATATCTTTACGGTGCCTTCGGACGATTTACCCAAAACGGTCTCGGTCATGACCATCGTCGGGGGCAAGATGATCTACGATGCTCACGTACTGAGTAACTGATGCGGATCGGTAGCGAAAGGTCGGTCACTCCCACTCGATCGTCGCGGGCGGCTTTCCTGAGATGTCGTAGACGACGCGGGAGATGCCTGCGACTTCGTTCACGATCCGCAGGGATACGTGGGCGAGGAATTCGTAGGGCAGCTTGGCCCAGTGGGCCGTCATGAAGTCGATTGTTTCGACAGCGCGAAGCGCGACGACGTAGTCGTAACGGCGGCCGTCGCCCATGACGCCGACTGAGCGCACCGGGAGGAACACGGCGAACGCCTGGCTCGTGCGGTCGTAGAGGTCGTGTTTGCGGAGCTCGTCGATGAAGATCGCGTCGGCGCGGCGCAGGAGGTCGGCGAATTCCTTCCGGACTTCGCCGAGGATGCGGACGCCGAGGCCGGGCCCCGGGAAGGGATGGCGGTAGACCATCTCGCGGGGCAAACCCAGCTCTACGCCGAGCCGCCGTACCTCGTCCTTGAACAGCTCGCGCAACGGCTCCACGAGCTTCAGATTCATCTTCTCGGGCAAGCCACCAACATTGTGGTGTGACTTGATGACGTGTGCCTTGCCTGTGCGACTGCCGGCGGATTCGATCACGTCCGGATAGATCGTGCCTTGCGCGAGGAACTGCACGCCGGTGAGCTTCTTCGCTTCCTCGTCGAAAACCTCGACAAACAGTCGCCCGATAATCTTGCGCTTCGCTTCCGGGTCGGTGACCCCGGCGAGCGCCGCCAGAAAGCGCCCTTCGGCGTCGACGCGAATGACCCGCACGCCGAGATGTTCGGCGAACGTGCTCATCACCTGGTCGCCTTCGTTCAGTCGCAGGAGACCGTGGTCGACGAAAACGCACACGAGCTGATCGCCGATCGCACGGTGGAGCAGGGCGGCGACAACCGACGAATCTACGCCGCCAGAGAGCCCTAACAATACCTTGCCGGTCCCGACCTGCTCGCGGACGCGTTCGATAGCGTCCTCGATGATATTGCCAACACTCCACAGAGCATCGGAGCTGGAGATTTCGCGTACGAAGCGCTCCAGCAGGCGGCTCCCCTGAGTCGTGTGCGTAACCTCTGGGTGGAACTGCACGCCGTAAAAGCGACGGGTTTCGTCGCTCATTGCGGCATACGGAATGGTGTCGGTAGAGGCCGTAGCGGTGAATCCTGCGGGCAACTGATCGACCCGATCGCCGTGGCTCATCCAGACATCGAGGACAGAGCGTCCCTTGCCGCTGCGACGATCTTCGATGTCATCGAGCAAACGGCACGCGCCCGTGACGGTCACTTCCGCGTAGCCGAACTCACGCTCGGTGGAAGCCGCGACGCGGCCGCCGAGTTGCTGCGCCATGGTTTGCATGCCGTAGCAAATGCCCAGCACCGGCACACCCAGCGTGAAAACAACGTCGGGCGCCTTAGGCGGCTGCGCATCGGTAACGGATTCGGGGCCGCCAGAAAGGATGACGCCGCGTGGATTGAACGCGCGGACTTCGTCGTCGGTTATATCCCAGGGGTGAATCTCGCAATACACGCCGAGCTCGCGCACGCGGCGCGCGATGAGTTGGGTGTACTGCGCACCAAAGTCGAGGATCAGGATCCGGTGGGCGTGGATATCCGCGTGTGAAACTGTCGAAGCGGTCGGTCGTGCAACACTCGCCATCGTTCAAGATACCCGGTAGTTGGGCGCCTCTTTGGTGATGCTGACGTCGTGGACGTGGCTCTCACGGATGCCGGCATTCGTTATGCGGACAAACACCGGGCGCGTGCGCATTTCGGTGATGTTCGCGCTTCCCGTATATCCCATCGCTGCCCGCAGGCCGCCCGCGAGCTGGTGAACGATCGATACCACGCTGCCCTTGTAGGGCACGCGGCCTTCGACGCCTTCCGGCACGAGCTTCTCGAGTTCGGTGGCTGCGTCCTGGAAGTAGCGGTCGGCCGAGCCGTGGCGCTCCGCCATCGCTCCCAACGAGCCCATGCCGCGGTAAGACTTGTAGGAGGCTCCCTGGTACAGCTCGACCTCACCGGGCGACTCTTCAGTTCCGGCGAACAGGCTACCGATCATTACCGTGTGCGCGCCGGCGGCAATGGCCTTCGCAACGTCGCCGGAGAACCGGATGCCGCCATCCGAGATGATAGGGACGTCGGCGTCGCGAAGAGCCTCGGCGACGTTAGCTACCGCAGAGATCTGCGGCACGCCAACACCGGCGACAATACGTGTCGTGCAGATGGAGCCCGGACCGATGCCGACCTTAACGGCATCCGCTCCCGCGTCCACGAGGGCGCGCGCCGCTTCAACGGTGGCGATATTTCCAGCAATGACCTGCTGGTCGCCCCACTTCGCCTTGATCCGCTCAACCATCGAGATGACGCCGAGTGAGTGCCCGTGCGCGGTGTCGACCACCACGAGATCCACGCCGGCCTCGCGGAGCGCGGCGACGCGGTCCATCGTGTCAGGCGTCGTTCCAACGGCGGCACCTACGCGTAGCCGACCGCCGTCGTCTTTGGCTGCGCGCGGGAATTCCGTCGCCTTCTGGAAGTCCTTCACCGTGATCATGCCGACGAGCTCGTGATCAGCGTTTATCACGAGCACTTTTTCGATGCGGTGCTTGTGGAGGAGGGCTAGCACCTGTTCCTTCGGCGCGTTCTCACGCACCGTAATGAGCCGTTCCTTAGGTGTCATGACCGAGGACACCGGTGCGTCGAGCTTTTCCTCGAAGCGCAGGTCGCGGTGCGTGACGATGCCGACAGCCTTTCGTCCGACGACCACTGGGACACCGGAGATGCCCCGAGAGCGGGTCACGTCCAGTACCTCGCGGATGGTCATGTTGGGAGAGACCGTGATCGGGTCCTTGATGACGCCACTCTCGAACTTCTTCACGCGGCCGACTTCGAGGGCCTGGGCCTCGATGGTCATGCTCTTGTGAATGATGCCGATGCCGCCTTCCTGCGCGAGGGTGATCGCGAGGCGCGCTTCTGTGACTGTGTCCATGGCCGCTGAGACCAGCGGCAGGTTCAACCGGATCTTGCGTGTGACACGCGTGGAGAGATCGACCTCGCGTGGCAGAATTTCCGAGTAGGCCGGAACCAGGAGGACATCATCGAAGGTCAGAGCTTCTTCGAGGATTCGCATGACCGCCCATGACCGCCGACAGCTAGTTATGGGGTGGCCCGGGAAGCGGCCAACGTGAACCAGGTGTGGGCCGGTGCCGTGTGGATAAGGCGCGCGATTGTACGGTGTAACCGCGCGCGGGTAAACCTCATGCCGCTCGGCAGGAATTGGGCTATCGTTGTTCTTATGTCTTCCAGCGTCCAGCCCGGCGCCGAAACCAGCCGCAACGTCTTCACCGTCTCCCGCCTGAATCGGGAGGTCCGCGTGCTCCTCGAGAGGGGTCTCGGGGTCGTGTGGGTCGAGGGCGAGCTGTCGAATTTCTCGCAGCCTTCTTCCGGACACTGGTATTTCTCGCTCAAAGACCGCGACGCCCAGTTGCGCTGCGCGATGTTCCGGCTCAAAAACGCGACACTGGGCTTTACGCCGAAGGCGGGTCAGCAGGTACTCGCCCGCGGCCGCATCAGCCTTTACGAGCCCCGCGGCGACTACCAGCTCATCGTCGAGCACCTCGAGGAAGCGGGCGTCGGCGCACTCAAGCGGGAGTTCGAACGTCTCAAAGTGAAGCTGGCCGCGGAGGGGCTATTTGCCCTCGAGCGCAAGCGGAGCCTCCCCCGCTTCCCGCGACGCATCGGCGTGGTGACGTCCCCGTCCGGCGCTGCTATCCGCGATGTGCTGCATATTCTTGCACGCCGGTTTCCGCCGGCAGCGGTGCTCGTTTATCCGACCCCGGTGCAGGGCGCGGCTTCCGTCCCGGCGATCGTCGAAGCGTTGCAGACTGCCTCCGCACGGGCCGAGTGCGACGTCCTCATCGTCGCCCGCGGCGGCGGTTCGATCGAGGACCTTTGGTCGTTCAACGATGAGCGCGTAGCGCGCGCCATCCATGCATCTTCGATTCCGGTTGTATCGGGAATTGGACATGAGATCGACTTTACGATTGCGGACTTTGTGGCGGACGCTCGCGCGCCCACACCGTCGGGTGCGGCGGAACTCGTCGCGCCAGATCGCAACGCATGTTTAGAGGCGTTGGCGCGGACGTCGGAGCGCATGAGTGCCTGCATTCGTCGGGAACTGCGCTCCGTGAAGGCCCGCCTCGACGGCGCACTGCTGCGTTTGAAACTCGTTCACCCGGGCGTACGACTTTCGCAGCAGGCGCAGAAGCTGGATGAGCTTGAGCAACGACTCGCGGGGGCTGTGAGCCGAGAGTTACGGACGATAACGACGCGAGTGAATAGCGCGAACCAGCGCTTGAGTCTGGCGCATCCGGGGTTGCGGCTCGCGCAGCAGGTGAGAAGGCTGGACGATCTTGGGTTGCGGCTCGAGAAGTCCGTGAGTGCGACGATGCAGAGTGATCGTAACCGCGTGAGCGAATTGCTCACTCGACTCGTGCGGCACTCACCGGATCACCTCGTGCGCGAGTATCGACTGCGGCACGAGTCGTTTGACTCGCGTCTGCGCCATGCGTGGAAAGAATACTACTCGCGGAAGGAAAATCGGCTGGGTCTTGCGACTAACACGCTGAACACGGCAAGTCCGCTGGCGACTTTCGCGCGTGGCTTCGCGATGGTGACGCGCGCGGATGGCACGCTGGTGAGAGACGCGGGCTCGGTAAATGTTGGTGATGAGATCGAAGCCCGTCTCGCGACTGGGAAGTTGAAGGCGCGTGTGACGGGAAAGGAGTGAGGGGCGCGTGGCGGTGATGCGGCGGATGAGATTGGCGGCGGTGGTCGCGATGGCTCGCAATGTGGGTGCCGCAATGATGCGCTTGCAAGCGTTGGCGCTGGCAGTTGTCACAGGCACGGGGGCGTTCGCCGCTACCGCGCAGTTGCCTCATGCCTCGCTCGTCCCGGGTGGCGTGTTTATTTTCCCCATCCAAAGCCTAGACAGACAGGCAGCGCCTGTAGTGACGCTCGATGGGCAGCGCGCGATGGTATTGCGCTCAGAGGGGCGCTGGGTTGCCGTGGTTGGTCTCCCGCTGACTGAGAAACCAGGTCACCTCACCGTCACCGTGCGCAATGGCGATGCCCCCGAGACGTCGGTAGGTTTCGACATCACTGACAAACACTACGTTACGCAGTCGCTGAAGGTCGCGCCGAGCAAAGTCGATCTCTCGAAAGAGGACGAGGAGCGGGTGAACCGGGAAATCCCGCACATCAAGGCGATCATGGCCACGTTCACGGATGCCCCGCCGGTGACTTTGCGGCTCCGGCAACCGATACCGGGCGTGCGCTCGAGTTCCTACGGGATGCGGCGCATATTCAACAACGAGCCGCGCAACCCGCACACCGGTATGGATATCGCCGCGCCCACGGGCACACCCATAAAAGCACCGGCGGCGGGGCGCGTCATCGACACCGGTGATTACTTCTTCAACGGCAACACGGTTTTCATCGACCATGGTGAAGGGATGATCACCATGTACTGCCACCTGAGCGAGATTGACGTGAAGGTGGGGGATAGCGTCACGGCAGGACAGGTTATCGCGAAGGTGGGGGCCACCGGACGGGTGACGGGGCCGCACCTGCACTTTGGAGTCGCGCTCAATGCGACGTTTGTCGACCCGGCGCTGTTCCTGCCGCCTCCGGCTGCTGCCGGTACAAGCAAACACGCGAAGTAATCCAGAGCGAGTGCCGCAATACCTATGCCCCCGCGCACTGACATCGACTTCATGCGAATTGCTCTCGAGCACGCGGCCGCCGCGCAGGTGAACGGCGAGGTGCCTGTTGGAGCGGTGTTAGTCCGTGGTGAAGACGTCATCGCGACCGGCGCGAACAGGCCCATCGCGGCACATGACCCGACAGCGCACGCGGAAATAGAGGCACTCAGGGCAGGTGGTCGAGCACTGAGCAGCTACCGCCTTACCGACACGACGCTGTACGTGACGCTGGAGCCGTGCGTAATGTGCGCATCAGCGATCGTGCACGCGCGGGTGCGAAGGCTAGTGTTTGGTGCGTGGGACCCACGCGCCGGCGCGGCCGGAAGCATCGTAGACGTGTTCGCGTTGCAAGGGCTCAACCACCGCGTCGACGTGTTTGGCGGCGTGTTGATGGAGGAGTGCGGCGAGCGCTTGAAGCAGTTTTTCGGGGAAAAGCGCGGCTGAGCCGCCGCCTAACCGCCCGTCGCAAAGAACCCCGTCTCCACCCGAGTCCCCTGGCTCGCAACACCCTCACCAGGCTGCCACTCAAGTAGCGTTAGATAACGCTGCACGCGATCCACAAACTGCACAGGCTCCCAACCACGCGCATAGCCACGCTTAACCTTCGTGAACCAACGCGCCTCGGCTAAGCGAGGCAGTTCGTCGCGAACGTCAGCCCAAGAGTCAGGATTCTTTCCATCCATCTGCGCGAGGACGCGTGCGTCCTCAAGGTGTCCGAACCCTACGTTGTAGGCCGCGATGGTGAACCACGTACGATCAGGCTCTGGTACCCGATCAGGGACCTTCTCACGCACCTCCGCAAGGTAGCGAGCTCCCGCGAAAATGCTCTGCTGTGCGTTCGTGCGATCCGTGATGCCCATGGCCGCCGCCGTGTCCGACGTCAGCATCATGACGCCGAGCGCGCCGTTATTGGACTGTGCGACAGGATCCCACTTCGATTCCTGGTATCCGACCGCGGCCAGTAGCCTCCAGTCGACACCTGATTCCTCCGACGCCTGTTCGAACAGGGGCCGGAACCGGGGCAACCGGTCCGCGAGGTTGGTCTGGAACTCGCGAGACTCCTCGTAGGCGAAGGAGCGTATCTCGCCGGTCGCTTGCTGAACGACCTTCACCATTCGGCCCGATTCACGCATCTGCTGGAAGAAGAGATTCACTCCTTCGAGCAGGTCGTCAGCACCGCGTCGAACGATCCATTGCACGGGACGGTCTGCCGGCAGCTCGAAGCCAACGTGCACGTCCGGGTATAGGTGATGCGCGAACGAGAACTCCCGCGCGTCGATGATCGCGTAGTCCGCATTCCCCGAGTCGACGTCTTCGAGCGGGTCGGCGTTTATCGGGGCCGTCTCCACCCACTTCAGCGACGGGGCAACAGTCTTCCGCAGGTGCTCGAGGATGCGCTCCTGCGGGCTGCCGGCTCGAACCGCCAGTTTGGCCTTCTCGAGTTGCAGGGTGCTGCGTGGCTTAGCGCTTTCGCGCTGATACACCACCAGCTGCGGAACATGGTCATAGACGGCGGCGGCATCCCCGACGCCCGTCCAGCTGGCGTCGGCGGTAAGCTGGGCCGCGGCAATATCGGCACGTCCGGCGGCGAGCTCGGCGCGCATCAGCGCCGGGCTGGCGACGGGATAGATGTACAGGTCGAATCCCTGCTGGCGGGCGAACTCCTGTGCCAGGCGAAACTCCAGACCCTCGGTACCGCGCGTGCCCTTGGTATAGGTGGTCGGACCCTCCAGGGTCACCACGCGCAG